>Ga0310697_10001512_pt1 | contig 26962 bp, 29 predicted proteins | sample 172DNAGHGlowgp2_FD_203883 | JGI IMG/M metagenome (GOLD analysis project Ga0310697, IMG submission 203883) | Sheep rumen microbial communities from Palmerston North, Manawatu-Wanganui, New Zealand - 1728 DNA GHGlow gp2 (v2) (version 2) | ecosystem: Host-associated > Mammals > Digestive system >...
AGAGCGGTTTCTCCATCCGGGCGAACTCGCGATCCATGTCATTGAACCACCGATCCATCAGATCCTCACCAAAAATACTAGGCATGTACAACATAAGTCAAACCTCCTTTTATTTTCGGTCCTGGATACTGTTCAGGGCTGTTGTTATGATATATGCCGCAAGGAGAGTTGGGGAAACCCGGAACCCCTGTTCCGGATCTCTTCCCTTCTTGCAGGTATGTTATATCACTATTATTAGCACTCGTCAAGAGAGAGTGCTAATTCTTTTGTGAGGAAATTGTGAACTGTCATTGCAGCTATTTTCTCAATAGCGCACTCCCGCTAAGGAACACTCGTTTCAGTGGAAATGAACGGCTCTTTTTCAAAAAGTGCAGTCAAAAATGCAGTCAAATCTCTTTCAAACCCAGTTTTGTTGAAACAGAGAATTGAAAAAAGCCCCTAAATCAGGGGCTTTTTCTGGCCTCCCCGGCGGGATTCGACCTGCGCTGCGGCGCAGGCCTTGCCCGCGGCTCTCAAGCCCCACAGGGGCTTGATTCACTCCCGTGGGCGTTCGAATCCCTTCTATTCCATGCAAACAAAAGGACCGCCACTCGGGCGGTCCTTTTGTTTGGCCTCCCCGGCGGGATTCGAACCCACGGCCTTCCGCTTAGGAGCGCAAATCACGGCTGTTTTATTGGACTACTTATTTCACGATTTTCGTCCTTAGAAACACGATTTTTATAGACATGTCGGCATTTTTTGAATTCCATAAATAATCTTCTTTCACGACCTTCATCGGAACTGTTCCAATGTGATTGTAGTAAACCTGTAGTAAATACCGCTGCCTAAGCGGAAGGTGCTACGTTCGATTATTGCCACTCAATAGAATAATACATACCTACTGGAAGCATCTTACTCAAACTCTGTTCCAATTTTTGCTACTATTTGTTCGTTTAGTTTGTTTAGCTCACCATCAACATCCCCTCGATCAATCACGCGGTTCACATAATTCTTAACAGGGCCCGAAAAAGAACTCATATCAAGTACACGCTCATTTTTAATTTTTGAAAGTGCCTTTGAAGCTGCAAGCATATTATCCATTGATAAGTTTATACGTTTGGGCTTACTCTGTTTAACTTCAGCGCAAACCAATTCGGTTATCGAAGCATTACTAAAACTCTTGCCATTTTGAACAAATCGCATGCTCTTATGTCTTTTCGGTTTCATTCTGGAGCCATACACTCCTTTTTCATTATGCTTTGCCTGATTCTGTTCTTCTGAAGAATTATCTTTTGAAGCTATTTTTCTAGTTGACATTTCAATTCACCCTTTCTCCTGGAATATTTTTACCTGCTTTTATTATCTCTCTCAAATCTATGATCTCATACTCACCTTCTTGCAAGTCACATATTTTATACTCAGGGAAATTTGCCCTAGCACCCTCTTTAGGAGGGACATGTATAATTCTATCATTCACCTTTTTTGTATCAATAATGTAAAGCATTGGATAAAAGTCCTCAAATGTTGCGGTTTTTATCCTTGAAATAATATCTTTCTTGGTTTTTCGATCGATTTTTTTTGTCTCAAACATGTGCTTTACACCATTAAGTACACCTACGATGTTCCCTAATATTTTTTCGTTATGACGATCTTGCGTAACTATTCCTTTAGCGAAGTCTGCAGCAATTGTTATTGGATTTGATGAAGCCGCTTGTACAGCAAGATTGTCAGCGTACAACGCTATCCAAACATAATGTTTTCGATCATAAAAAAAATTATCAATATTGTACGCCAAATGCGTGGTAGTTGAGTAAACCAACGGGTACTTATCTACATCAATAGGCATTGGAAACCCCTCCTTATAACATTGTTATTTTAGCCGAAAAATCGACTGTCTTCAAGTTTCTTTTTGATCGGTAGCTTAAGTTATTGAAATCCCGTTTCATATGCGCCATAACTAGTGCGCATATAACATTTTTTCACATACCTGTTATGCTCCGACAGCCAACTCTTCTCATGAGTTGGCTGTCGTTATTCTATGCTTTTTGACATGCGAAGGGGCTACCCTTAGTGAGACTGTGGAATGCCTTTTTGTTGAGTATAATTGATAAATTTGAATCTTTTAACGGTTTGTTGCTTTTTCAATAAACCCCTTTTCTTTTAACAGCTTGTTATAGTTCTCCATAGATTTACCTTCTTTATACTTCGTAAGATGCGTGTACACTTTAAGCGTCAGTTCCAAGTTTGCGTGACCGAGGTATCGTTGTGCCGATTTGACATCGACACCCGCATCATATAACAAAGTTGCGTATGTATGTCGAAGCATTTGCGCAGTAAAACGTGGGATAACCACTTCTTTGTTATTGGATCTTGTGCCAGTAGCTCCGCCATAGTATAGATTCAGATGGTTCATGTATGAATTCCACGCGCTGCAATAAGCTGAATTTGACATCACAGTCCCCTGGCTGGCTGGGCATACCAGCTCATTATCTGCACCTTTCACCTGGGATAGAACATCACTTAGAAGCGTCGGGATTGGGATACTTCTTATGCCAGCCTTGGATTTTGGCTTTTTTATCCTCGGTTGATTTGTAATGATTTCAACCGCTTTCGAGATGGATAAAAAGCCATGTTCCAAATCCACATCTTTCCACGTTAAGGCAAGCAACTCGCCTCTCCTCAAGCCACAATAAAGCATTATCATGGCTGGATATCCCATAAAATGAGTATCCCATGTCTGATTTACCATCATGATCTGTTCTTCTGTGAGTGCCTCTCTCTCATTAGGATCTTTCTTTGGAACCTTAATTTTTGAAAACTCGTTTTTAATCACATCACCTGCACATGCCACCTCAAGGATGCGAATAGCCGTTTGCTTCATCTGCTTTATTGTCGCGGTGGCATATCCCTTTTCGCCTTTTTCATTGATTAGTATTTGGATGTGAAACTGCCGGATATCCTTAATCTTCATTTGCCCGAGCGACGGAAGCAGATGCTTGTTGAGAAGGGATTGCATCCTGTATCTCCACTTCTCGGATTGCGTTCCACCAAAGCTTTTCATCCAAATCTCAGCCAGTTCTCCAAAAGTTGTTGCTCCAGTTAAAAGGTATCCTCCGTATTGGATGGTCTTCTTGACCTGGTCAGTTTTTTCTTCAAGTTCCTTTTGTGTCTTTGCATAAACTGTACGCCGGATATAGGAGCCATCAGCCTTTTTTCCTGCAATCACTTGCTTTTGATAGAGTCCGTCATCTCTCTTTTTAAGCCGTGCCATTTCTTCTCTCCTTTGAAAGCAACCATTGAATAAACCTTTCCCGCTGGATTCGTCTCTGACAGTTAAGCAAAAACACAGGAAAACCATCCATGTCTGTTACTGTGTAGGCAGATGCTACCGAAATGTGTAGCACATCTGCTACATCATAAACCGTCATCAGCTCCGGCAATTCATCCAGGCTGCGATACTCATTTGGTATCCGTTCCGGACGAGGTCTATAAAGTCTCCGTTTCTTCATTTTGGATCCTCCACTCTATTCTCCAGCCATGAGAAAAAGCTCTCCTTAAGCACGAGATTCCTTTTCAGGATCTCAAGCTTTGGAAAATCGTCCCTTCGAAACAGTTCTGACATGTAGGAATGACCCACTCCAAGTATCGCTTGAACATCTTGTCCATCTAAAACGATGGGGAGCATACGATAATCCTTTCTAACATTTCTTTTCATGATCAAGCCTCCTTTGACTGTTATCTTGTAGATCAAGCCATTCCCAGAAGTAGTCTTTTCTAATGCAAAACCGATTTGCGATGCACATTCCAGGAAAGTCTTCTCTGCGAAACAAAGTGTAAGCGAAATCTTTTGATAGTTTGAGGATGTCGGCAATATCATTTATGAAAAAAACGATCCTTTTTTCAGATCCCATTATGCACACGCATCCCTTCCAACCAAGTCAAAAAGCTCTTCTGTGATATGACCCTCCGTTTTCCAATGGCAATGGAGGGAAAGCCTGGGCTATGAAACAACCGCCGCGCATAATCAATCGATACACCCAATGCTTCAGAAGCGTCCTTTGGGCGAAGCACTAGCGGCAGAAGGTCATGAATATCTTCCGTCATGCGCTATTCCTCATACTGCTTGCGAAGCTGCTTGAGCGCTCTGTCCACACAATGCCGAACCGAGCCCTCCCACTTAGAATCTCTTTCCGCTATCTGAGAGATCGTCTTTCCTTCGAAAAACAGTTCATAGGTCCGCTCATATTGTTCGGGTGTCAATCTTGCCATGGCATCATGCAATTTCCTGTTGCTTGCCAAAAGGCAATACTCGTCCTCCGCAGATTGCCTCATTGTGTAGTTGTCTATGTACTCCAAAGGAATCGGAGCAATGTGCCTCGCATCCTGTTGTCTGATTCGGCGATCCAGAGCCCCCTGTTCAATGAAGAAGGCTTCAAGTTCAGCGTCATACGGTAATTGTTCCAACACCTCCCTGTACATCTTCAGATCCTCTTTGCTAAACTTGCTGTACTGGTACTTTCCATCTACGATTTTCATTCTTCTGTCCTTTCCGCCTGAAAGGACATCGCGGGGATGGAACGAATAAGCCTGATCGCGCACTAAAGAAAGGGTACGGAACATTCCTTTACCGAAACGGCTCAGGTTCGTATTCGTATCCAAGCCCTTAATGCATATCAGGCTTTGAATGATGTATTTGTGAAGGGATTCACTTCACAGGTGAAATGGTAGCGGAGAGGGGTTGATTTGACAGTACCAAAAAATGGAACGGTTTTGGCCGTTTTTGGCTTGTTTTTGATGTGTTTTTTGCAAAAAAGTCAGATATTTAGGGAAAAACGACCGTACCAAATTTTGGTACGGTCAGAAATAATATATTATTCTAAATAATCGCCTTCGGGGACGCGAAATCTCTTATATATTCAGGCGAATAATTTGTTTATGCCTTCGCTCGGCATATCAAAGAGTGGCTGCTGCACCGCCATAAGAGTGCGAGTCACATATCTCATGCTTAATGACCATTTATTACATATAAAAGGATTGTCTCTCGTCCAAAACTCAAGAATTCTACTTCATAAAATAATGCCGATAAATATTTATATACCCATAAGGATTTTTTCTCTCCATGCGGTGTTTACAATGTCAAGAAACTATATGTTGAAGGAGATGATGGAGAAAATGATTTTTGGGATGCATAGTGACCAATTAATAGCTATTACTTCGCTGTGTGCAGTAATAATCAGTACACTTTCATTTGTGCTGACAGTTATAACTGGTTTTCTGCAGATAAAACACAATAAAAACAGCATCAGACCTATATCTGATATACGGGTTCAAGATTACGAGGATTTGATTGCTGTTAGAATTGAAAATGTTGGAATTGGCCCACTTGTAGTAAGAAAGCTTAGATTTAAAAGAGAGGATGATAATATAGAATATTCTTCTTTAATTGAAATGATGCCATATATCAACGAACAGTGGACTACGTTCTTTGAAAAAGCCGATGGATGGAAAATTCCAGTTGGAGGAAAGATAGATTTAATAGAATTAAGTCCTGCTTTAGAGGAATCAAAAGAAAGTGTTCGTAAAGCTTTATCTACAATAACGGTGCTGCTGACCTATACAGATGTTTATGGGACCATTTTCAAAGATAGCCGTAAATTAGATTTTTTTAGTAGACACTTTAGGATTAACTGAGACGAGAACACATTAGCCATATATAAAGGAGGAAAAAATATGCTTCTTGTTTATGTTATTGATGGATATATCTTTAGACGGGAAGGTGACGAATCAAGCCGCTATTATACTATAATTCATCCCGACGGGAGGTATTTAGACAGAAATCACTATTTTTCATCAGAGGCTGAAATGAGAGAATGGATTAGGAACAGAAATTACTGATCCTGTATTACATAGAGGCCATTTGCAGATTGTCTTTGTGAACAGAACAATTAGAAAAAGATGCTTAACATAACAGTTTACGTTTGTTCACTTAAAGGTATGATATCAGCTAAGCAGGTTCAGATAACAACGAATTAGAATTATCGCCGAGGCAATCACCTCGGCGATTCTAACGATTCAAGTTTGCTTTACTCCCCCGTGAACAGATCCTCGCCTGATAGATAAGAGTATCCGTCTTCCTTTTCAGTAAATCCGTTTATTGAGATAAAGCCGGCCGATACGGTCGACAGTCAAAGAAGGGATTAACTCAATTCGCTTGATCTCATGATGGATTTCATCCAGTTCCATAGCCTATTTCAAATATATGCCTCGTAGATCGCGACGGCGTTATCATATTCCAGCGCAACATCAAACTCTCCGTTGGTTCGCTTCTTGGGGCTACTATGAGGTGCTTAAAAATGTATATAAGTCCCTATGAGTACGCTGCGAGGGAAATGCCCAACCAAATAATATATTATTACGCCGAGAGGACATACTTTTCCTCTTCAGTGTCTGTGTTTATGGCGTGAAACAAGCGTCACATAAAGCTGAAAAGAGGGAAGGGACATGAAAGTATTTATCAGCTGGTCTGGAAATAAAAGTCATAAGGTTGCCCTGTTGTTTAGGGAGTGGTTACCCTCTGTAATTCAATCAGTCGTGCCTTATGTGTCTTCAGAGGACATTGACAAAGGAGCGCGCTGGAGTACAGACATTGCAAAAGAATTAGAAGATTCAACTTTCGGGATCCTTTGTGTGACAAAGGAGAATTTGAATGCCCCATGGCTTTCTTTTGAGGCGGGAGCTCTTTCAAAAACGATGGATAAGTCTTTCGTGACCCCCTTCCTTTTCGATATCAAACGGTCGGAAGTAAATGGACCTATCCTACAATTTCAATCAACTATTTTTGAGAAAGAAGATATAAAGAAGCTTCTGTCTACAATTAATAAGGCGTGCGGGGAAGAGGGATTATCAGAACCCATGCTGGAAAGGGCATTTGAAGTTTGGTATCCTTTATTGGAAAACAACTTAAACGAGATTCATGACATAAACGATGAGGATGTGCAAAGTGGTGAAACAGATAGCGAAACCCATATGTCCGCGATTGTCGAAGAGTTGCTAGAACTATCAAGAGACAACCAAAAGCTTCTTCGGAATCCAGATACAAAGGTTAGCGACAGTTTAGAGAGTATAAAGCAGAGATTAGATTACACACTATCTATGTTCGAAAGAAACTCTGAGATGGAGGATCGCAGAATTGCTCGAAGAAATAGAGCCATGTATATTGACGAGTTATTGCATGTTATTTTGCCCGACTGCAATAAACAGTATGCTTTCCTAATTCTTCTAAGCTTAGTTCAGGATGATTTTCCTTGGGTCTATAATATGGGAAAAGAGTTGATAGATATTATGAACTCCAGAGCAAATACTCCTAAAAAGATTACTGCCATTAATGACTTTCGACGCCTAATGATGTTCAGCTTTGACCATCCTGCAATGAGAGAAAACATTAGCAGGAGAAAAGATTCAGCAATACTGCTTAAGGAAGTCCCATACGCATTATCGGATATTCTATATACAATGGAGAAAGAATTGGGTTGAGAAAATCGTCAATGCCTTTATTGGGGGAATTCAGAAGCAAATCATGAAAATCTCGGAATGCGGAGAGCAATAAGGGACTTTCCCTTTTTATGGTGTGTATTCATTTGTAAGGAGAAAGGATAGACTGGATATGAACGAGATGAATAATAAAGCAGACTTATATAGGAAGTTGCTGTTAAAATATGGAAAGTATATTGTTCACATGCGGCAACAATTCCATTTGAGCACATCAAAACTCGGATTAGTTCTTGGCGCAGGGATTAGTATAAATGTTGGTCTTCCGGATTGGGATACTATTGTCAAAACCATTTCAGAACGAGAAGATATTAAAAAGCTAGGCATTAAGATTGATACGAAGTCTGATCCTATATCAAACGCTCAGTTATTATTTCAAGCATACAAAACCCACCTATATAGTGTTGCTGAAGACCATGATAAAGAATATAATCGTATAGAGATGACGGTGCAAGCAAAATGGAGGGAAATAATACACTCCGCTCTATACCATAGTGTTTCAGATGATATCACCCAACTTGTTCATCAAGATGACTATCTGTGGTCGCTAATTGAAGTAATCAAAAAAACGCCAATGACAATTAACTATAATTTTGATGATACACTTCAAAGAATGTTGTATCATATAAAAAATAGAAATAAAGAAAGCCGAGGATATACTACACTTTGGAATACAAACATATATATGTATCCAAAGATGAGTGTTATTTATCATCCAAATGGATATCTCCCATATAGGTTAAATGAACATCCAAGTGAAAAACTGGTTTTCCAGGAAGATACATTTGCAGATCAGTTAATTGATAGCATTAATGGGCATTATAATGTTCTAATGGATTATTTTACACATAATACATGCTTGCTAATTGGGTTATCATTACGAGATCCTACGCTCAAACATATTCTTCGCAATAATGCTGTGAATTATCCCGGAACTTATCATTATTATATTAAATATGTTCCCAGTAGAGAGGATAATATAAATGAAAAAACATTTGCAGAAGCCAATTTTGATGTATATAATCTGATTACTTTGTTCTTAACTGAAGAAGAGATTGGCGCACTACTAGATCTTATTACGCTAAAAGAGCAGGATTTTAAGAACTATCTACAGGAAATAGGAAAGCCTATTTCGTACAGATATATTCTTGTTGGCGCAGTTGGAGCAGGAAAGACGACTGCACTTTCATTTTTTAGAAGCATTAGAACGATTGACGAATGGTCAGAGAATATGCCTGTGGAGATGGCAAAAGATCCAAGCAGAGTTGATAATGAAAAGATAACTGCGATTGATAATTGGATAGCGGACCAATGGTATAGAAAAAACAATAATCTAATCGAAAATTCCAAAAGCCCGAATATCACAATTATCGATAGAGGCCCATTAGATCCATTAGCCTTCACACCGAAAGGAGCATGGAAATCTAAATGTGAGATGATTAAGGACAAGATTAGCCCGGGAAAGTCAAACAAACAACTCTGCTCAGCAGAAATAATCTTTTTAAAAGGTGATCCATCGACAATGGCTTCTCGTGCGATCCTGATTCAACGTGACACGGATAAAGACAACCTGGAAAGACAGCAAAAACTCATTGAATATATTTATTCTCATGCAAATGCTGGCTTTAGAACAATTGATACAAGAGATAAAGGGAAGGAGGAGGTTGCAAGAGCAATAGCAAGAATCATTTTTATAGAAGAATATGAAGAAGCACCTCTTCACAAGGTGTTAGAAGACTTCATACATGGAGAAATAAAGGAACCAAACCGGCTGTTTAACAAGCACTCTTCACATAGACATGTGATTTCCTGATGCCATCTAAATAGGTGATGACATATATGATGTTGCAGATGTTTCTTAAAGAGTAGTTATATGTCTCTTTTAGCTTCTTCTCCCGAATAATCCGTAACGCTATGCTACACAATAAGGAGCGTAGAGTTATGGAGCATGAGAGCGAATTGAGACTGCTGGCGGATGCCATTCGGCAGGCAAGGATAGAGAAGAGGATCTCGCAGGAGAAGCTGGCGGAGATGCTGGATGTATCGACAACGCATATCCGGCACATCGAGAGCGGACACAGGAAGCCCTCCATCGAGAAGCTGGTTTCCCTATGCCAGATACTGAACATCTCCTTTGACCAGGTAGTGAAGGGCGAACCGCGGCCGGTTTCCACGGCGGCGGAGCGCATTTTGAATTGCTTGGAGCATGCGTTCTCCGAGGAGGAACAGAACCTGATCGCCGATTTGATCGAGGCAGCGGCGGACAGAAGGACAATCGAATAACCAACAGCGCACCGATCCGGGAGCCTATTCTAACTGGATCGGCGCGCTTTTTGTTTAGCTCGGATCCGCCAAAAATTGACAATAGTCTGAATAAATAGAGGATGGACTTTTCATGAGCCCCCGGTGTAATACTAAGTAGGCAGGTTCATGAGAGCTCCCGAAAGGAACCCTATGGCAAGCTCTATCATGAACTTCATCGAGGAGAACTATCAGAGTCTCCTTCGGTTTGCTGTGCGCATGACGGGGAACTGGGCGGATGGAGAGGACGTACTGCAGACGGTAGCCACGAAGATATGCTTGAAGCAGGACGAGCTCAAGGACATTGCCCATTGCAAGTCCTATCTGATGGTCTGCATCCGCAATGCGACTCTGAATCAAAAGCGGACGAAGGCGAGGCAGCGGGTGGCTGACGGGAGCTATGAAAAACTGAAGGATACCATGACCGATCCCGCCACAAGGCAGGAGTTTGAGTTGGTGGAGTGGATCGAATCGCTGGATCACCACCTGGCGTATTACGATGAGCCGGCCCGTAAGGCGTTCATCGCCTATTATGTAGACCAGGTCCCGCTGGAGAAGGTCGCCGCCGCTCTGGGGCTGACCAAGCGCCAGACCACCAAGAAGTTTGAGAGCATGCGCATGTATCTGAAGCGTCATCATAAGCACCTGTTTGTGCAGCTGAGCGTTTTGCTGTCCATGTAAAAGAGGAACATTGCTCATGAAAATGACCAGGCTGGAATGGCGATACCTGCAAAAGATCGCGCTGGATCATCCTTACTTTGATACGCACGAGCTTCCTTTGACCGAAAAGGAAGCGGATGCCATTGTCAAAGCGAACATCCGGATGACCGGCAAGGAGTTCGTCGATTCCATCTATGCCAAGCTCGGCATGACCCGTCCCAGCGAAGAGAAGAAACCCTTTGCCTGGCTGCGCAGCATAGGGGAGCAGTTCACCATACCGCCCATCCGCAAGATCGTCATATCGGTGCTTATCGTCCTTTTGCTGACCGTGTTCTTTGCCGCCACGCCAATGGGGCAGGCCATTGCGGAGAGTGTGATACAGTATATTGCAACATTGTTTGAGGATGGTGAGCTTATTATTAAGCAAAGCGATAAAGACACCTCGTTAGTCTATATAGAGAATATAGATGAATTCAACGATTATGAGCAGCAAGATAATCAGAGTGAAATTGTGTATGCAAACTCCTTTGACGATTTTATAGAGGCAACAGGAAAGGAACCGTTCAAATTATCGCTGAAATGCACGGAATTATACTTTGAATACGATGAAACAATTGACTACCTAGCGTTGTATGCAACATATGAAATGCCGGATGAAAAGATAGTTACATATCAAATATGGGATGTAGAAGATTTGGCTAGTTCAACTTTATCAGGTTTTACAATGTATAATACGGATGAGTCCATTTACTATTCAATTGAGAAGGAAGGAAGGATAATTATCAAAAAGGTCTTTGATGATTCAATCTTAGAAATAAACGCAAAAGGGAGCAGCTACACTTTGGACGATCTCATCAGAATGGTGAAAGAGGGTTAAAACATTGAGCGCCCTGTAGGACGCTCAATGTCAGGATCATAAATTAAAATTTTTTTCGTATGTATGTGTCACTCCTTCCGCAGTATAGCTAAGCCGCAGATGATACGTGCCAGAAGTTAGTGTTACGTTTTTGCTTAAGCCAATTAATGAATCAGTAGAAGTAGTGCCAATAGAAGCAATGGAATTATATGATGCATCATATAACGTGAGTATAACAAATACTGAAACTTGCTCAGGATTATTAACTCTAGCCCACATTTTATATGTTGAACCAGAAATATGCTTCAAACCAAATGAAGCAGAAATGCTGGCTCTCTCCGGCGGCGTTTCCGCAGAGCTATCCGCAAATGCAGGCGCGGCGATCATCATGCACAGCAGCAGTGCAAGAGCAAAACTCAGGGCTTTTCTTTTCATAACGACCTCCATAAAATGATTTTTAGGTTACCCCAAATTTATTAGACACCGCCGATCCATGGAAAGTCCGTTCATAAATGGGATTATTTGAGATAAAGAGCAAACTGCATGAGTATCGCATGCTCAGGAGCGGCAGAACCTCACTCGACCAGCCGGATTATCCGCTTATGCTTTTGCTCGGCATATCGAAGGGTGGTCGCAGCACCGCCATAGCTGTGGGCAACGTAAGACACGACCACGTCTGAGGCATCAACCATCCATCTGTTTCGTTGTGAAATAGCATACCGCAACGGGACACCTTCCAGCGGTGGATAGATCGTATCGTCATAGAGCTCTGCGTTATGGTCTCGATCCAGGTATGCCAGGACCAGCGTAGATCGTATGTGTGGATATATGGACTTCAAGTCACGGATGGCCATGGCAGCCATAGAATCAAAAACACCGTAGCCACCCAGCAAAAAGGTATCTGCACCCTCCGAGATCAGGTCACACAATACAAATCGCAGTTGTCGTGTTAGCTTGTCTGAGCAAATGACCTCCCTATGTCCGCAACATGTAACTTTCATTGAATTTCCCCACCCCCCGCTCCACAAGCATAATTTATGTTTCAGATGAAAGCGCTCATATGCTCGTGGCATCCAAACATTGGCGGCAGTCTCCTTCAGGCTTGGTGCAACACCACACTTATCAAGGTATTTCGCAATATTGGTTTGTATCATCAAGCAAGTTGGTGTTGGTGCTGTGTTTGTTATTGACCTTTTTCTAAATAAATACGAAGTGTCATTAACTGGATAGCATTATTGTAGCATCGTCTGCCCCTCCTGCAAGGTGTATCTTTGGGGAATAAATCCCAACAATGGTACTAATAATCAATGTCTCATTGCTTTGGCTTGACAGGAAGCCGGTGAATGATATAATTACAGCAGTTGATATTACCGAATTTAAGAGAGTGTCGATTAAATTCGGAAAGGAGGGTTATATGAGGATCGAGCGAGGCTTGTATTTGAACCGACTAATCTCCAAGATGCACAATGGGAAGGTCAAGATCATCACCGGCATCCGCCGCTGCGGGAAGTCGTATCTGCTTCGTCATATCTTCAAAGACTATCTGCTGGAAAACGGCGTGCAGGCCGACCATATCTTGGAGATCGCCCTGGATCAGAAGGAGTTTGAGAAGTATCGCAACCCCAACGCGCTGTATGACTATGTTCTGCACCATATCAGCAATGAAGGGGACTACTTCCTCTTTGTGGACGAAATACAGCTATCCTACAAGGTGAAGCGGGATGACGCGGACCTTAGCAGGATTGCCAGGGAGGATCAGGACTTGGCCTATACCACCTTCTACGATATCCTGAACGACCTCATGGCCAAGCCGAACCTGGACATCTATGTGACCGGCTCCAACTCCCGGATGCTGTCCAAGGACATCGCCACCAACTTTCGGGATCGGGGCAGCGAGATCCGCATGTTCCCCCTGAGCTTTTCTGAATTTTACGCCATGTCGGGCACGGAAAAAGCGGACGCCTGGGCAGAGTACGTGGTCTACGGCGGGATGCCCCTGGCCGTGCTGGAACCGGACGAAAGCGAGAGAGCCAACTATCTCTCCGGCCTGTTTGAGCGCGTCTATATAGCCGATGTGGCGGAGCGATACGGCGTGGAGGACGCCTATTTGGGGAGCCTCATCGACGTGGTGGCGTCCAGCGTCGGATCGCTGACCAATCCCCGGAAGCTGGCCAACACGCTCAATTCCGTCCATCATGCCAACACCAGCGACAAGACGGTCAAGAAGTATTTGGACGCCCTGGAGGATGCCTTCATATTCGAAAAGGCGCATAGGTATGACATCAAGGGGAAAGCCTACTTCGAATCTCCCTTGAAATATTACGCTACCGATGTGGGCCTGCGCAACGCTCGCTTGGGCTTCCGCCAGATAGAGGAAAATCATCTGATGGAAAACATCCTGTTCAATGAGCTGGTGATCCGGGGCTACAAAGTGGATGTGGGGGCGGTGCGCTTTGCGCAGATGAAGGACGGCAAGAAGGTCGAGAAGATGCACGAGATCGACTTCGTCGTCAATATGGGGATGAAAAAGGTCTATATTCAGTCCGCCTTCAGTGTCGCCGGCCCGGACAAGCGGCTGCAGGAAATTGCGCCGTTGCTCAAAAGCGGAGATTTCTTCAAGAAGATCGTGGTCACTTCTGGGAACAGTAAGCTGCACATGGACGAGAACGGAATCAACTATGTTGGCATCATCCCCTTCTTGCTGGATTCGGACAGTGTAGATAGTATGTGACCTAACATCAAGCGAGCACTATTCTGCCTGTTTACCTTTGTTTGAGAATCGCTAGGTAGCACATACGTATACATCACTCAAGTTATCATTCTCAGTTTCAGTATAAGGAGAAAACATGGACGCATTTATCGAAGAGGTAAGACGCTATTATGGAAAAGAATATGATGTCACGCCGTTGTTACTATGTGTTCAATCATCTTTTAGCTCGTCCATCACTGAGATTAACCCCATTTTTGTTGCTTTGATAGAAAGATTGCTGAATGCCAACCCAAACAAATATTGGAACAGGAAAACAGCCCACCAAGTATTTGACAAACTGGAGTCATGCTTATCACCAGGAATACCAACATTTAGCTTCAAAGAGGACACGATCGAATACTTTCTCATGGGCTATAATGCGTATGTACAGTTATCTGAAACTTGGGCAGATATCCATGATTTCAATATTTCTCCTGAAACAAAGACCAGATTATATAGATTACCTCTATATACATCCATAGTTGAAGGGTGCCTTTCGAATCTGTTAAGGTTTCTCGCGATACCATTATCTAAATGTGCCAGAAAAGATTATACCGTTCAAAGCAAACTAAACCCATTATTGGACATGGCACAAAGCAATGGACTAAATGAGATAGCGGATCATGTCGATGCCAACATAAGAAACGCCATCAATCATGGCAGAGTATCTATTCAAAAGGATGGTGGTTTTGACTATCTGGTTTTCTATTATATGGAGAACCATCAGTCAAGAAAAGCGGAACTACCTTTGTACGCATTTGATCAGCAAATCGATGAAGCATATGACATGGTTAGCGGTGTGATACTTGGCATTGCCTTGTTTATTAATCAACACATATCCCTATTAGATGTTGACGAGACTAAAAAGGGCTATGTTCCGTTTTCACTCCTTGCTATGGAGCTGAGCACACCCGTAAATCGCTGCGTAGGCATTAGTGATGTGCCAAACGATGAACAGATTAATGTCGATATGCATATTTCAGATTGCAAAGACAGAGGCCACTTGATTCAACTGGCAATCACCCTCTCTATTTTGGTCTACAACCGATATCAGAACTACAAGAAGTATCTTATTAGCTTCTCTCATCCAAGGATGCTGACTGGATGGATGAGGTTTTCACAGGCTCAAATAATCGAAATGATTACGAAAAAAGCGGCACTTGATGATATAGCTAGACAGGTCCTTAACAACGATTCGTTATTCTTCCCTCCGTCTGAAGAAGAAATGGATCCTTCTGAGTATAAGTATTTTTGTTTCCCGAATTATTCAAAAAACGGCATAACGATCAACGAGGTCGCAGATTGCAGTCAGCCGGATTTAAAGAGGCTTAAAGCTCATATGTTTATCGGCGACATTACCGAAAAAGGGGAGATATTGAATAAAATTGACACTGCGATAGAATGGCTCAAGACGGTTAAGAATCCGCCTTCTCCCAAGTATCCGCAAAAGCATGGCAATATGCCGGCAGACTCGATCTACCTCAATGTCTATAAATACGACGAACGAAGAAACAAGGAATTGCTACCTAATAATGAGAACTTTGTTTGTTTTGTGGATTATAATCAATCAGGAACAACGACTTTGAAGGATGGCGGAATACTCCCAAGCATATGGAACAGATTATTCCATGAAACGATTGGCCTGTTGCAAATAGCATGGAGAGAAAAGAAAAACCTTACCGCACATTCAATTAAAACTGGAAGAAATGATCCTTGTCCGTGCGGAAGCGGTAAGAAGTATAAAAACTGCTGCGGACGATGAGTAAACCTTCCCTATTGTTTCTAATCATATAGAGAAGCTTTGAAAAAAGACACAGCAATTTATGCTGTATTCATCAATATGATTCGCATGTAGCATCAAGCGGTATACTGAAAGATAAACAAAGCATCCCATAGCTATGGAGTACACCCACTTTTATCTGCTGCTTTCATACCGCCCCAATGGATGCATGCCCATCTGGCATAGAAAATCATTGCATTCACATAATGAGCTGTTGGTCATAGTCATCAGCAACATTTGATAAGCCGTATGTTCAGAAGATCCATTGAAGGTGTACCCAGCCTTGCGAACCATATCCATTGAAAGAAGAGGATGTAGCTTCAGCCCAATGCAAAGGCAGATGACATTGGGCAAGCTGATGCGAGGATATGCATCTTTCTTAAATCGAAAGATACTATTACGTGAAAGCAGGCAGGCTTCTGCCAATCTCTCGCAGGTTACACCCTTTCGGGTCATGTGAGCCGACAATGTTCTAGAAAAAGAGGTCGGCAGTCCCTGCAAGAGGGTAGTCATATTTCTAGATCGTTTCGCTAATTCGCTTGACGATAGGCCGTTGCTGATGATAAAAGCCTCATCCTCTATATTGTACCGCAACATCCCATATTATATTCTTTGGTTCATACGCCTATTACTAAAATAGGTTGGATACTCCCATGTAAAACTTAAGCGTTGGGCAGACACAGCACTCAGCTTCACCCAGGCAAATATACTTTATATTCTGCAGGAAAAGCTGCCAACCGCTTTCATGTTCAAAGGAGCATGCACCTGTTTAACTGTAATATAAGTATTCCGCATAAATGGGTTGTAAACACATATGCTTATATTTCCCTATTATGCACGAGCATAGGAAAAGTTATGAAAAAACTTCAAGATGGATTGCCATCCTTATCACAACTAAGGGTTAAGGATTTCGTTTTTGTATCTACGGTAATCCCCGCAACAACGCGAATCATAGTAAGGGAACCTGAAGCAGTATTGCCGCTCTTACTAGCACTACTGCTACTGTAATGCCAGGAGTTGTTTGAAATGGAATAGGTAACCCATGAATCTGTGCAAGTAGAAGTAACCCCATCATAGGTAAAAGATCCGTGTAACACCATGGTCCACTGTATAATACCATTGGAATTATAATAAGAACTCGATTTTGTGAAAGTCTTCGTGTTGCTTCTCGAAATAACACCGAGCTGTGGTTCATATCGTATTTCCGTAATATAGTAGCTGCCATCTGGTAAATACTCAATTTCTGCCGATTCGGCATTCGTCAAGGGAACGATAGCAAAAAGAGCAAAAAGCAAAAGTAATGATGACATTAATCTTTTCATTTGTCGTTAACCTCCTCTATAACTTCTTCTGAAAAAAAACCATTTGTTGCTTCCCTGTTTTCAAGTATCATGGTCCGAAAAGTGAACATTAAGCCAGCAATAGCAAAAGCTCCTACAACTGCCCAAATCCACCAAATGCGCTTGGTGCGGGATATTTCCTGACATATTGCTTCAGCTTCCTCATTCTCAATAGCGTTTTCCGCTACTTGCCGAGGATCCCCAAAGCGTTCCCAATACGCTCGCAGATTGGCCTTGGGGTGCTTCCGGGAATAATCCAACACTGGCTCTCGCAGAGCAGAGAGAATATTTTTGCGCATTCTTCGTAATGAAATTGCGCGGCGAACTTGCCATAAATATTTAATAGACGTCCAGTTCATTAGAATCACCTCCTGTTCCTGTCATGATGCGTTGGATGCCTTGATGAACCACGTTGTATTCTTGTCGCAAAGAATGGCTAAACTCTACCCCCTCTTCGGTCAGACTATAATAGATTCGATCCATTCGCTTGCCTACCCGCACGGTACGTTGCTGCACATAACCCTGATCCTCCAGCCGGTAGAGGACAGGGTAAATAGTGCCCTCTGGAAGAGCGAAAGCACCGTCGCTTCGCTCATCCATGGCCTTGACCAGTTCATAACCATACATCTCGCCGTTCTGTTCCAGTAGAGATAAGATGCATAGCATAGACAGATCCTTTCGAAAATGTCCCTGTGTAGTAGCAATCATTTTATAACCCTCTTATTAAATTATTATTATTTTACCATAGAATCAGCACAATGTAAATAGCTAATTGTTTGATTTCTATATACTTTATTTCTCATGTAGTATTGACAACATTTATTTCATGTGCTATTATTCTTTAAAGTTTTAAAGAACTTTGCTAGATAGATATAAAAAGAAAATGCGCAAGGTTCTGTTTCAAACAAAACTTAATTACAGAACAAGGAGAAAAGACTATGAGGTACTGCAAAAAGTTGTTGATAGTTTTGGTAGTTTACTGCATACTGTCTATCAGCATGTTTTCTTATGCTGACACAAGCTATAGCAGCACGATAACATTAAGGTATTTCACCACTGGCGCAACCATTAGCAAACATACTGCGCAACATTGGGGAAGAATGATAGATCAAAATAGTTATATATATTATTTGGATAATAACAATGTTCAATCAAGCAGTCATGACCAATATGTGCAGTTTGTTACTCCAAGTGGAACTGAGCTTTCAGAAAGAGAGTGTCACTCACAAGGGTATTTTTGGATTGATGAAGAAGATCTCAAAACTGGCGCAAACAATTATAACGAAGCGAAAATGAAAGTGACGAACTGGCATTATGTTGATCAAGGGAACTCAAATACAACATATCGACTATTTTGCGGAGGAGAAATAGCAGCTATTCTGTATTCCATCGGCAGTTGACAAAACGCTTTTCCTTCATACTTTGTGACATTACTATGAAAAGCAAAAAAGCGCTTGTCCTTTCCCTACTATATCTAATAATCCTTACGGCCTGCCAGCCCACGCCGGAAAACGAGGTCGTGATCAATCGGGGGGACAACGTGGCAGAAGAGAAGATTTTCAGTGATCAGAACACCGCTCTGTCCGAGCCCCAGCGGAGCGTTGCCCAAATGCTGGGGGAGGTCCCGGCTCGATGGGAGGAGGATCTGAGCCTGCCCCACGCGCCCTTCGAGGCAGACGCGGACATTCTGCTGCGGGGAGAAAACGGGGCCTCCGTTTACTATGTCAGCTTTCTGCCCGTCACCGGCGAAGTGGGAAAGCGGCTGTATGACGCACTGGATGTGCAGATCACATCTTATTCCGCCTCCATGCAGTTTTCTCAGGAGGAGATCACGGAAGCCATAGCCAACGCCGCCCGGGGCTGGGAAAAGCGGAACGCCGATGGGACGGTGGACTATGTTTCCTGGCCTGAACAACAGGATAGCCTTGCCTACTGGCAGGAACAGTTAGAACATGCCCAGCCGAAAAGCACGTTATATGTAACGGCGAATGAATTGCCCTTCGACCAAGGTTCAGACAAACGTGAATCCTACTCCTTTTTGCAGAAGGATGGCATCAAGGGATGTTTTGCTTTAGTGATTACGCGTAAAAGCCCAATTCAACGCAAATATGAACTACTGCTGGAGGAAGGTGTTTATCAGGTCCAGCACTGGTATTTGACGGAGCCGTGGAACGAGGAAAAGGAAATGGAGATCTTTCCAAGGATCAGAGAGGCAGAGGCCCTGTCTACAGCGGAAGTATTTGTTACTTCGCTGGGTGAAGAAGGCTTCAGTTGTGCTTATATGGAGAAGGCACGCACAGTATCTGACATTAAAGCAGCAGTCACTAGTGAGGGCTATGAGGTGACCTTCGTCCGCACCGGCGCATACTATCCTTATTCCTTTCAGCTGGCAAAGAACGGGGAACCTTTTTTGATAGAGGACGATCCATCGGCCTATTCAGAGGTCCATAAGCCGGAGATGCTGCAGATTTATGTGACGGAAAAGGGGGTCCGGGGCGTGTTTTGGACCAATCCCATGACCTTCGGTGACCTGGTCAATGAAAGCGCGGAACTGCTGCCCTTTTCAGAGATACTGAAGCTGGCTAAGGCCATCATCCGTTTCTCCAACGTGTACACGGATGACTTCTATGGAAAACAGGGTGCCGTCGCTCCTGTTGGTGCCAGGATCGTGCGGGTGGTATTGACCGCGTTGCCTCAGAAGCTGAAGGATACCGACCTCTTTGTGCTGATGCCGGTGTGGGTGTTTGAGATGCAAAGCGCCTCCGTGTCCATTGCCGGGAAGTTAGACCCTGGCACTCACAACCCTTACCATAATTATGTCTTTATTCTCAACGCCATTGACGGTAGCCGAGTGGCCGTCCCCTAATAAAGCAAGAGAGTACTCTCTGTAAAGACAGGCATGAGGCAAACGACACTCCGCTTTCATAGCATCATTTTCCTTTCTATGGTTTGGTTGTGCGGGCAAGGAAGAACGCCGCCCTGTATCTATTCGGTTTTTGCGGACTTCCTTGCCAAAGTAGATGCACAAGAACACGGTTTGGCTGCCCGAGGTGCCCCTTTGGATCGCCTCCGGCACTCCTGCCGCAGGCCCTCATGAGGACCCACGGTGGGCCAGCCAAGCCGTATAACAAACGACACTCCGCTTTCATGACAGCATGTTCCTTGACAGAGTGTTTTTATCAGCGGAAATTTTTCATTTGACACAACATAAAGGAATAAAGATGCGGCATATTCTGGTGGACGTGGGCCGGGCGGTGTACTCAAGGTCGTTTTTGCTGGCGGCGTTGGGCATGGCCGCGTGCCTTTGCGTGGGAGCGTTCCAAAGCCTGTGGCGGCTGTTTCAAATGGAGTGGCCCGAGGCCCTGTTCGGGTATCACGAGGAGCTGTTCCTTCAGTGCCTGGAGGGGGAGCTGGCGCTCTTCGCCGTGCCGATCCTAAGCGCGGTGCCGTATACGGCGGCCTTCGTGGAGGACGTGAAGAGCGGCTACCTCAAGCCCTATCTCACCCGGACCACGGTGAACAGCTACATCTGGGGCAAGAGCCTGGGGGCCGCTGTCTCCGGGGGCCTGGCCCTGGCGGCGGGCATGGGCCTCGCCCTGTTCCTCTTCTGGCTCCTCTGCGCCCCGGTGGAGGTCTACGGGGAGTGGGCCGTGCCGTCGAAGCTCCCGGAGATCGGCCTACGGCTGGTCCTCTTTTTCCTCTCCGGCGCCCTGTGGGCCACGGTTGGGCTGCTGTTCTCGGGGCTGACCCAGAACATCTATCTGGCCTATGCGTCCCCCTTCATCCTCTACTATGTGCTCATCATCCTGCAGGAGCGGTATTTCCGCACCGTGTTCATGCTGAACCCCCAGAACTATCTGACCATGCACGGGGCCTGGCCCCTGGAAGGGAGGAGCGCGGCGCTGACGCTGCTCATGCTGGTGATCCTCTTTCAGCTGCTGTTCTTTTTGACGGCCCAGAACGAGCTAAGGGACGACAAGCGGCAGAAGAAGCTCCTGGCGGTGTTCAAAAGCCGTCCGCCCCGGATCCCCCAGCGGGACTTCAAGCCCCGGCGGGAGCTCCGGCTCTTTCGGGAATTCAGGCAGATCGGGGCCGTGGTCCGGTACAACTTCCGCATGTGGCGGGGGAACATGCGCATCTATCTCACGTTTGCCCTGGCCTTCATCCTCTGCTTCCTGCTGTCCGACAAGGCGGCCTCCTTCGCCTACGACATGGGCACGGCCATGCAGGCCTTCGAGCCCTTCGTGTGGACCTTCGGGGACACCAACTCCATTTTGCTCATCTCGCTCCTGCTGGTGCTGCTGTTCGTGGACATGCCCTTTTTGGGGGCGGGCGTGCCCTACTACCTGGTGCGCATGCGGCGGCGGACCTGGGCCTGGGGGCAGCTCATTTACCTGACCCTCGCCACCCTCCTCTACATGCTGTTCATCTTCGCTGCCACGTCCCTGATCTGCGCCCAAAACAGCTTTATCGGCAACATGTGGTCCGAGACCGCCGCCATACTGGGCTACTCCGGGGCGGGGAAGGCCGTGGCCCTGCCGGCGCTGGTGAAGACGTTGGAGATGTCCCGGCCCTACGAGTGCGCGGCGACCATCTTCCTGCTCATGCTCCTCTACACCCTGGTCCTGTCGCTCATCATGCTCCTCTGCAAGCTCCTCAAGGGGCGGAGCGCGGGGATCGTGGGGGCCTTCGGGTTCAGCCTCTTCGGGCTCCTCCTGAACCCCAGCTTCTTCAAGGACGTAATGCATCTGCCGGACGACCTCATCTACAAGGCCAACGTGATCGTGGGCTGGGCCTCGCCCCTCAACCAGGCCACCTACCACATGCACAACTTCGGCTACGATCTGCTCCCCCGGCTCACGGACACCTACAAGATCTTCGGGGGCCTGATCCTGCTCCTCTTCCTTCTGGTGCAGCTTAGCATCCGCCGATACAACTTCAACTTCACGGGCACGGAAGGAAGCTTATGAGAGGCATTATGAAAAGCCGGCGTTCTTTTTCTTGACTTAACAAATCAAGAAAAGAGGAAGCAGTAAAAGAAGGAGGGAACCATGACCAACGCGATCGAATTGGTGGACCTGTGCAAGACCTTTGGCCAGGACGAGGTGCTAAAGCATGTGACGCGAAACTTCGAGGCCGGGAAGATCCACGGGGTGGTGGGGAACAACGGCAGCGGGAAGACCGTCATGTTCAAGTGCATCTGCGGCTTCCTGCAGCCCACCAGCGGCAAGGTCTTCGTCCAGGGGAAGCAAATCGGAAAGGACGTGGATTTCCCGGAGGACCTGGGCCTCATCATCGAGACCCCGGGGTTTCTGCCCCAGCTGTCGGGGCTGCGGAATCTGGAGATATTGGCGTCCCTCAAGAAGCGGATCGGCCTCAAGGAGGTGGCGGCGGTGATCCGAAGGGTGGGCCTGGACCCCCTGTCCACCAAGCCCGTGGGCAAGTACAGCCTGGGGATGCGCCAACGCCTGGGCATCGCCCAGGCCATCATGGAGGACCCGAGCCTGCTCATCCTGGACGAGCCCATGAACGGCCTGGACAAGAACGGCGTGGCGGAGATGCGGGAGCTGTTCAACAGCCTGGCCACCGACGGCCGGACCATCCTTTTGGCCAGCCACAACATAGCGGATATCGACGCCCTCTGCGACACCGTCTGCGAGATGGACGCGGGGGTCATGACCATGATACGGGAGGAGAGACTATGAACGTGAAACGAGCATTGTGCCTGGCGCTGGCGGTGCTGCTGGCCCTGCTGCCCCTTGCCACTCTGGCGGAGGAGCAAAAGTACGTGAAGAACACGGGCACCGAGCCCGTGGGCGTCTTCGCCGCCATCGGGGATTCGACCCCCGTCCGGCCCCTGAACCCGGGCGAGCAGGTGAAGTGGCTGGGCGAGGAAACCGTGGCCGGGGCCCTGTGGTATGCGGTGGAGGGCGGCTTCGTGCCGGCCGGGCCCAGCGTCGAGGTGATCGTCCCGGGGAGCCCCGCACCCCAGGCGACCGAACCGCCCACACAGCCCACCGACCCGCCCGTTCAGCCTGTGGAGCCGGGCCCTTCCAGCCAGCCTTCCCCCGTGGAAAACGAGCCGGAGCCCACGCCCCAGGGGTCCGACGCCCCGGAGCCCTCCCCCGCGGCGTCCGCTGACCCCGAGCCCTCCCCTGCGGCAACCGCCGGCCCGGAGGGATCTCCCGCGGCGTCCGCCGATCCGGAGGCGACCCCTTCCGCCTCCGACGGTCCGGAGCCCTCTCCCTCCGCTTCCACGGACCCGGAGCCCTCTCCCGCGGCCTCCGACGATCCGGGGCCCTCCCCCGCGGCGTCCGCTGATCCGGAGCCCTCCCCTGCGGCAACCGCCGGTCCCAGCCCATCCTCCGCTCCCTCGCCCTCGGCCACGGCTACGCCCCGGCCCGGCGGGGCCAGCGACACGGAGCTGGTCATCGACACGGCCTATACTTACCCCGGCATGGAGAAGAGCTACGCCGATGGCTATATGCCCACCGTGTCCGGCGGCAAGGCCCTGTTCGTGCTGCCCCTGCTGGGGGACGCCTTGGGCGACGTGGTGCGGGTGACCCCGGACATCTCCACCTCCGGTCCCTTCCTCTACGGCAACTATCAGTTCGATTTGAACAAGTCCGCCCAGACGGCCACGGACAGCGCCGGAAACCAGGTCAGCCGGCAGGCGTTCCTGGTGAGCTTGGCTTTGGACCTGGCGAAAAACCGGTACAACGGCACCTACCCCCTGACCTTCCACGTGAGCTATACGGACAAGCACGGCGACCCCGCCGAGCAGGACTTCACCCTCCAGGTCACCATCACCGACGGAAAGGACCCCGGCAGCGAAAGCGGCGGCGGGGGCTGGAGCGGCGGACCCACGGCGGTGCGAAAGCCCGTGCTGGTCCTGGAAAGCGGCGAGATTGACGTGGACGCCATCACCGGCGGCCAGGGCTTCACCCTGACGGTGCAGGTGAAGAACGTGGGGGACTTGCCGGCGAAGAACGTGCGCATCCTGGCCGGCGCCGACGGGCAGGGGGTCTATCGGAGCGACAGCCTGGCCCCGGTGTTCCTGACCCTCCTGGGCCAGGGGGAGAGCACGCAAACCAGCTTCCCCTTCGCCTCGGACAAGACCGTCTTCGCCGGGCGGCACGGGCTCAGCGTGACCCTGGCCTATGAGGACGTGTACGGCAACTGCTATGGGGACACGGTGCCCCTGCAGATCATCGTCCGGCAGGAGGCGTCCATCGGCTTCGACGAGATGAAGCTGCCCGAGACGGTGACCAGCGGCGACACCTTCACCCAGCCTGTGTGCGTCTATAACACCGGCTACGCCCCGGTCTACAACGTGCGCTGCACCCTGCGGATGGACGGGCTCATCGCCGCCTCCGCCTTCCTGGGCACCCTGGAGCCCCAGCAGAGCGCGGACAAGGCCATATCCGTCTTCGTCACCACCCTGTCCGGGAAGGAGAAGTACGGCACCACCTACGGGGAGCTCATCATCTCCTATGAGGACATGGCCGGCCAGGCGCACACCGAGTACCAGCAGCTGCAGACCGCCGTCCAGGCCCCCGTGGAGATCACCGACGAGGAGAAGCTGAAGCAGGAGAAGGAGCAGAAGGAGCAGCAGACATTGTCCCAGTGGTGGGTGAGCCTGCTGGTCTCCATCGCCTTCATCCTCATCATCCTCTCCGTCATCGTCATCGCCCGTTTCTCCCGGATGCTGAAGATGAAGTGAAGACAAAGACATTGCATAAGTAGGTTGAGGATTAATAGTCTGAGTGAATTAATCTTGAATCCTGAAGATGATGATGTGTTGGATCCTAATAGTATCAGGGAAGATTGCATGATAGAAATCGGGCTAGTCGCTTTTTGCAATCCGTCACCGGTCGGTGATCAGGCTCAATACTGTGTTGTCCACGTGCTTTACAACCCTGACTAGTATAATTATTCCATTTTATTCCTATCAGGTCATCAAGATCAGGTGTTTACCCTCTATGATCGGGATGCGAAGCTCATCACCACTGTCCAAGATCTCCTTTTGCCCCACGATATAGGTATAGGTCATGCGTTGGCATGATCCGGTAGACCGAAATATCAAAGCATGGGATGTAGATAACTATAGGCGGCTTGGTCAGTGTCGGGGTTATGATCAAGGTTTTGGTAGCAAAATCGCTTCCGAGGTGTGGTCCGCATGTTCGCAGTAGATAAGCTCCCCGAAGGTGGCAATGACCAGCATCATCAGAACGATCAGCAGCGTTATCATCAGTTTTGCTCTCATATAATTTCTCTTGATCTGAATATGGTCTGCAAAAATAGGGTAGTCTTTGGGTTCCCACAATTTGCGGAAGATTATTTGCCTGTGGTCGCTTAAGGCTTTGCAAACCCTACCGTCATCGATATAGATGCCTACATATTCGATTTTCAGAGTGGAATGCAAAGAGATGGTTTCATGCGCATAAAACAATTACCGCTTTTCAATTTGGGATTGAGTATAATATGTTTTAGGAGATAAAATCTCGTGTTCAAATTACTATTATTTTCAAGTAGTATTGACAATATGTAGTACATACAGTATCATATAGTCAACACATGATAGGAAAGGAGTGAGTCCCGATGAACTCATAGCTTAATTCGTTTTATTATTCAAATGAAGAATAATTGATCGGACCACTATGGGATTTATAACTCTAGGTGTTCAGAAACAAACCGACAAGGAGAGAATATATGAAAAAAGCGATTTGTATCATTCTTGTAGCCATTTGCATGTTAATTCCTTTTAGTTCTTTTGCAGCAGTGAAAGCACTTTCAGCGGATTGGAGCGGTAATGGCTCATATACAACTTACAAAAGCATTTCCAAGCCAGATTCAACCTCAACCACACGATATAAATGGAACAGCCCAATAAAAGTAAGGCTTGATTCCTTGTCCGCTGGTTCTTCTGTTACGATAAAGCCTGTCAATGCGAACAATGTGAGTATGGGATATTCTATTACTTATTCATCTACTATGACAACATTTTCCGATATGCCTTTGTCAAATGTAAACTATATGCATATCCATCTGAAAATTACAGCCAATTCTGGCGTTCACACGGAAGGCGTATGGAAGGGCACATATTATGCCGTATAAACAATGATGATTCAAGATAGATATGATATGGGGTATCCTATGATACCCCATATCAAGATTTGCAGGTGGTACAAATTAGCGTTTCTAGCTGTTTTATTATGTTTTTTTGCAGGATGTTGCACCGTAGATGCAAGAATAGAGAACAATAATTGGATAGGTATTGCAACCTTTGGAAATAATAGGCTGCTAATTGATGCAGAGATAATTGGTCAATATGAGTCGCCTAAAACGAAGTGTGATGTCAAGACGAGTCTTTTTTCTCTTGAAAAGATTAAAAACGTTATGAATGCTGTTTTCCCCAATATTGGAGTTGTATTTGATACAGTTCCATGTGAATTGACAGTAAAAAATTCAAACGGGGGAGAATATTCGTGTTTACTGTATGAGAATTATATCGGGGTTCAGGAATGCCCTGAAGGAGTTATTCAACTCGAAGAATGGGTTTTAGCAGGAGATGCGTATCCATCTGAGCCAAAAGGAACGACCTTAGATCATGTGATACTTTCAAAATCAACGGCTGAGACCATCGCATATGAAACGGTTTCATCAATTGGAGCAACAAATTTAGATCTCTCCTTTATTTGTAAAGCTCGAATACTCCTCCCATCATATGAAACCTTTAGTGAGGGATG
>Ga0310697_10001513_pt1 | contig 26945 bp, 16 predicted proteins | sample 172DNAGHGlowgp2_FD_203883 | JGI IMG/M metagenome (GOLD analysis project Ga0310697, IMG submission 203883) | Sheep rumen microbial communities from Palmerston North, Manawatu-Wanganui, New Zealand - 1728 DNA GHGlow gp2 (v2) (version 2) | ecosystem: Host-associated > Mammals > Digestive system >...
CGCCACACTACGTTTTTTTGCACTTCTATCTTGAACTTAGGAACATTTGACATCACCACTTTTGACCTTAATTTGACCTTAATTGTGTCCAGTTGTTCCGTCGCGTCCGCGACGGCTCCTTCCTATCCCGTCAGGGATATCCTGTTGTTTAAAGTTGTGCTAAGTTGTGTCCAAATACAGTCCCCAGGCCGCGTTTGCGGCCAGTCCTTTAAGTCCTCTAAATCCTTTAAGTCCGTAGAGCCATACATCCGTGGCGACCGCCGCGGATGCAAATCCCCTCTTTCCTACGAACATTACGACCAGCGACCAGCATGTTGTGTCAAGTTGTTCCGTCGCGTCCGCGGCGGCTCCTTCCTATCCCGTCAGGGATATCCTGTTGTTTATAGTTGTGATAAGTTGTTTCCAAAATAAAAAAGCTAGCAGCTAACAGCTAAAACCTAATCAAGTTGTTTCCTTAAATAATCTACCAACTATCATACCTCCCCAGCTGCATTTGCGGCAATGCCTCACCTAAAAACATAACCCATAACCCTTCAAAAATCCTTTCCTCTTGACTCTCAACCCTTGACTCTTGACTATTTCAATGTTCAATGGTCAAAAATGCGATTAAGCGAGAGCAGAGCCAAGCTTGCTTGAGCTATGCCGAGCGTGAGCATTTTAGGCGAAGCCAATGGTCAATGGTCAATGATCTAACTCCTCCTCGACTTGATAGCTTTTTACTCCCAAAATCTAACATTCGTTTTACCTTTATTTCTTCCTTCATCATCATTTTTCATAACTTCGCAAAATAAAAACGGATTACATTGGATTATTCAAAATTCTTGTTTCCCGAAAGCATAAATCAATAAAAAGATATACATTTACATTTTAAACAACCAATCACGATGGACATGATGGAAAGAAGATACCCCGTAGGCATACAGACCTTCGAAAGGATACGAAAAGACGGTTACGTTTATATCGACAAAACCGACTTGGTATGGCAGTTGACCAAGGAAAGTCCGTTCGTCTTCCTTAACCGCCCCCGCAGGTTCGGCAAGAGCTTGCTCGCCACAACTCTCGCCTCTTATTTCAAAGGACAGCGTGAACTGTTCGAGGGCTTGAAAATCATGGACATGGAGAAGGAATGGGAACAATACCCCGTCATCCATATTGATTTGAGCAGAACCAAAGACCGCGCGACTACTGCAGAATTACAACGGGTGATTATGTTGTTGCTCGATTCATATACCGAAGTGTATGGTAAGAAAGACAATGAGTTGACACCTGGTGATATCCTCGCTGGTCTTATCCGCCGTGCCTACGAAAAGACAGGCAAACAAGTGGTGGTCCTCATCGACGAGTATGACGCACCATTGCTCGATGTCTTGCACGAAGAGGAGATGCTTCCCGAATACCGTCGCGTCTTGCAAGAGTTCTACCAGCCACTCAAAGCTAATGAGGCGATGATTAAGTTCTGCTTCATCACAGGCATAACCAAGTTCTCGCAACTCAGCATCTTCTCCACCATCAACAACCTCACCAATGTATCGCTTGACTCCAAGTACGCCGCCATCTGTGGCATCACAGAACAGGAACTCGTCACAGACATGGCACCCGACATCACCATGCTCGCAGAAGAATACGAATGCACACCAGAGGAGATGCACGCCAAACTCAAGCAGCAGTACGACGGCTACCGTTTTGCTGAGGAATCGCCTGAGATTTACAATCCTTTCAGCCTATTGAAATGCTTCAACCAAAAGAAAGTCGCCAACTATTGGTTCGATAGTGGCACACCCACTTTCCTCATCCGACAAATGCAACATTTCAGGACAGACATCACCACTTTGGAACACATCGAAGCATCGGCTACCTCTTTCGACCGCCCCACAGAGGCGATGACCAACGCACTGCCCCTGCTCTACCAAAGCGGATATGTCACCATCAAGGACTATGACCGCGAGTCGGACTCCTACATCCTTGCCATCCCCAACAAAGAGGTACATACTGGTTTTGTATATGGACTTATCCCATCTTACATTGGTATTGACAGCGGATGGGTGCAGGATGGGTTCGCGCTGAGATTCTGGCGCGCATTGAAGAAAAACGACATCAACACTGCCATGAACGAACTGAAGGCGTTCCTCGCCAGCATACCATACGTGGAAGGCTTCAAGAAGAAATTAGAAGAAGTAAAGAACTACGAGGGTTTCTACGAATATACCTTCTGGCTCATCTTCAACATGCTCAATGTCTATGCGCGGACACAAGTAAGATGTGCCGGAGGCCGTGTTGACTTTGTGGTGCAGATGCCCGAAACCATCTATGTCTTCGAACTCAAGGTGAACGGCACAGCCCAAGAAGCCATCGACCAAATCAACAGCCACAAATACGCCCTGCCCTACTCTACCGACCGACGCAAAGTGGTGAAAATCGGCGTGCAGTTCGACCGCGACACCATGACAGTCGGCGAGTACATCATGGAGTAATCCAACATATCAGGGGGCCGCCAGCATCCAGCCTGCGTTCCTAACGAAGAGAGAATTCTACCCCTTTACGCCTATGCTCCTCAAGTAGTCAACATACTTTTTGGCTGTCTTGTCCCAAGTGTAGTTATCAAGAATCTTCTGGTAATTGGTCTCCTCATATTGATGAAGCAACTCAGGATTTGAAATGGCACGCTCAAGGGCCTCAACAAGGTCACCCTCGTTCTCTGGCCTCACATAAATGGCGTCATCTTTCAAAAACTCCTTGTTGGCTTCAATATCAGAAGCTAGTATAGGAAGATGGTATGAGGCTGCTTCCAACATCACAATGCTCAATCCCTCTATAGTGGATGGCAAACAAAAACAATATGCATGACGAAGAAGCGCTGACTTGTCTTTACCATATACTGCACCTGTGAACACGACATCTGGACAATCCTTTGCCTGTTGATGCAGACTGTCTACATATTCCGGCATGGCATCATTGGAACCGGCCAAAACCAGTTTCATGTCTTGATGCTCCGACTGAATAAAAGCACGGATAAGGTAGTCGGGATTCTTGTCTTGCACAAACCTTCCCATAAAGAGGAAAAACTTCTTGTCCTGAAGTCCATACCGTTCCAGAATATCAGAAAAACCCTCACTCTCTTCTGAAGGCAGATTAACAGCACCAGGGATACAAACACTTTCTACACCATAGGTCTGACGGAAATACTCTACCTGGTCTTTACTGCACATGGCAAGATGATGATTGCTGTATGCGGTGACTTTTTCCATGAACTTCAAAACCTTCCGTGCTGTGGGACTGTACTTACTGCGCTGCCATTCCAGACCATGACCTTCCATCAAGGAAGGTATTCCTGCCAAACGAGGTATCCAACTCCATAATGAAGGTGGCCAAGCATTATAATGAATGAAACTGACACCCTTGATTCGGAAAACAGTCTTTAAAGTGGCTTTCAAGCTACACCAAGGCTTACAAATCAGATTGTTTTTGGGACCGTACTGATATATGACCCTTACGCCGTCTATATTCTCTTCCCCATCGTGATCGCTTTCACACCAAATGATACATTCGTGCCCCAAACGATTCAACTCACGGGTGAGATTCAGCATATAGTTCTCTATTCCTCCCAGAATATGTACACTACGTCCGCCTATGAAAACAATCTTCATTTTGTTTTTGTGTTCACTTATTATTTGAAAAGATACCGAAAGATGCGTCAAACACGAACCATTCTTATCCGTTTTTCTGTTTGAGAATGCAAAAATATGACATTTTTACCAAACCTACAAATAAACCATGTTAAATACTATTTCGCCATCGTGCTCATCTCTAATGGGACTCTGAAAAAACTCATCCCTACGAGGACTTGAATTGCTTCAAGATGAAGTGTCTGGCCTCGCGTACCCACATCACCAATGATGAGAACACAATGATAATAATCCAATCAGGCAATGAGAGAGGAACAACATTGAAGAAATTGTAGAACACCTCTACAATCAAGAACTGACCTACAACGATAATCAACACAATAACTCCGAAACCATCGCAACCCTTGAGGTCAAGTCCACTACCACCCGAACGGAAAGCACGTGTATTGAACATATACCAGAAATGCGCCCAGACGAAGATGGAGAAAAGCAAAGTCTGCTCATAGGGAGAGAGATTGTTTTTCGAACCTAATCTGAGCCGAAGCAAATCCATAATATCAATAGAACTCAAATCTGCCATCTGATGAATGTCTGCATGCTGGAAGATATAGAGGAAGACCAGCAACAAGACGAAAAAGAATCCTCCCACACCAAGGATTTCCTCCACCAGTCCTTTGTCAAGGATGAAATCCCCACGCCTACGTGGCTTGTCTTTCATCACATTGGGCGTTGGTGGTAATGATGCCAGGGCCATGGCACCGAAGGAGTCCATAATGAGGTTCACCCATAGCATCTGAGTGACGGTGAGCGGAGACTCCGTACCCATAAAAGCACCAACAAGCACTATGAGGCATGCCGCCACATTGACTGTGAGTTGGAAGAGAAGGAAACGCTGAATATTGCGGTAGAGTGAACGACCCCACATCACTGCTTTACCAATACTAGCGAAGGAGTTGTCGATAATGGTGATGTCGGATGCTTCCTTGGCAACTGACGTACCTGCGCCCATTGACAACCCCACATGCGCAGCCTTGAGCGCAGGAGCGTCGTTGGTGCCATCGCCTGTCACTGCCACCACTTGGTTTTTCTTCTGCAAGGCTTCCACCAGACGTTTCTTGTCCATAGGACGGGCTCGGGCAATAACCTTGATGTCCATGACCCGCTTAAGCAACTCCAATTCGTCAAGTTCCTCGAATTCTGGACCTGTGATGACCTTATCATCATCATCATCGTCTGTCCACAACCCTATCTGGCGAGCCACCTCAACAGCAGTCCTAGCATTGTCGCCGGTAACGACCTTAACCTTGATGCCCGCATTCATACAATCTCTCACGGCTGAAGGCACATCCTCCCTGACCGGGTCGCTGATTGCCGCTATGCCAAGAAATTCGAGTCGAGGAGCGTTGAGCACACCATTGCTGATGACGTTCTCACCCTCCCCTACAACTTGATAAGCAAACCCAAGCGTTCGCATGGCCTGAGCCTGATATTGCAGAAGGATATCCGAAATCTCCGCTTTAGATACTCCTCCAGAAACACTGCTACACAATCCAAGAACTATCTCTGGCGCTCCCTTCACATACAACACTTTTTTGCCATCGCTCCGTTGAATCAACGTCGCCATATACTTGCGCTCTGTAGTGAAGGGTATCTCACTGAGTAGCATGACCGACTCACGGAAAGGAGCATAATCGTAACCTTTCTTGCGTAACCACAACAGAAGCGCACCTTCTGTAGGACTGCCCAACACCTCCTCCTTGCCATCAGGAGTGGTGTCGAGTTGAGCAATGGAATTGACTGCCATTCCTTCGACTATCAACCTGTTCATCGCATCATCTTCATCCTGTTGGTCTGCTGTGGTATGCTCGGAATCATCCGATAGCCGGGAGTGTTGTGATAGACCGAAGAAGCGCGTCTGATAGACCTGCATCTGGTTCTGTGTGAGCGTTCCTGTCTTATCAGTGCAAATCACAGTCGTAGCACCCATGGTCTCACAAGCGTGCATACGGCGCACAAGATTGTTGGTCCTTAACATCCGACGCATGGAATAAGCCAACGAAAGCGTCACTGCCATGGGCAGACCTTCCGGAACAGCAACCACAATCAAAGTGACCGCAATCATAATGGTCTGAAGACTATAAGCCAGCAAATGAGTCAGGTCGTCATCGTGAACAGTAGGAACCCAATCGTGCACTAGATAAACACACGCTATGAAAAGCAAGAAGAAAGTGACAATGGTGAGTATGCACTTCATCCGGTTCCAATGTGGGAAATGCTTGATGACAAAATAGAAAAAACCGCCTGTCGGAATGACGATGAGCCAAGCCAATGGATGGAAATCAAGAAAGACCAGCAACTTGGCCACAATAATAATGGCCGCAAAAATATAACTGCAATTGGTAATGAGTCTTCCCAATCCATCGAGTTGCTCGTTGAGCGGTGTCTTCACGCTTTTGTCTATTTGCACTGCCTTGAAGACCTTACCGTTCTCGGTCGCATCACCCACAGCAAAGACACGGGCAATACCATGACCTTCCATCACCTTCGTGCCTTTCATCAAATGGTTGGTGGGAAAGGTGGCCTCTCTGTCGAACTCCTCTTCCCTGGCACTTTTCTTGCTGACGGGTTCTCCCGTAAGGGTCGATTCATCCACTTGTAGTGTTACGGTCTCTAGCAACTCGGCATCAGCCGGTATCTCCTGTCCTGTATGGACGATGATGATATCGCCCACCACCACCTCTTTGCGAGTGATGGTAGTGATGCGTCCATTGCGCACCACAATGACATTCTCTTCGTCATTGACCTGGTTGAGAATACCAAACTCTTTCTCTGCCTTGTTTTCAAAAAAGAAAGCCAAGCCGGTGGCTATGAAAACCGTCAAGAAGATACCTATAGGCTCAAAAAAGACATGAGGACTTTCCCCTAACGAGAAATATTCGTAGAAGGAAATGCCAAGTGACAGCGTGCCCGCTATCAGAAGAATAATGATAAGCGGGTCGCTGAATTTCTCAAGATATTGTTTCCACCAGGACACCTTCACTGGCGGCGTGAACACATTACTGCCGTGCAGTTTACGGCTCTCCAACACCTGCTCGTCAGTCAGTCCTTTGTATTTGAGTTTAGGCATGAAATGGTCTTTCTATTTCTATTCTTATCTTAGAGAATTCGAAATACTCCGAATAGTCAGATGATTCCGAATTCTCCGATAATCACTTCACCGAGATGGTGATGATACTCTTGGCAGGCATCTTCACAGTGAGGGTGTTGCCCTTAATCTTAAAATCCTTGAAATCCTCCAACTTCACCACATTGGGATGCTCGAAGGTGTTGTGGTCGTCGATGCGCTTCGAAGTAATGATTTGGGCAGTGGCGGTCTTGCCAAGTGGCTTGTCGAAGTTCACCGTCACAGTGTTGCTGTTGTCAAGATCAACATTAGACAGCGAGACGTTGATGGTGCCGTCGGCAGCACGGCTGGCTGTAGCGTCGAGCATCTTGAATGAACGCTCACCTCCCCTTTCGTTCATCACCTGACGTTGCTCTGCGTTGACCTCTGTGGGCAAGTATGTGGCATCCATGTGAACATTGTACATCTTGAACACATAATAGGTAGGAGTCAACACCATCTTGTTGTCCTTGGTGAGAATCATGGACTGCAACACGTTGACGATTTGCGCAATGTTGGTCATCTTCACTCGGTCGGTATAACGATGGAACACATCAAGGGAGAGCGATGCTACAAAAGCGTCGCGGAGAGTGTTCTGCTGGAAGAGATGACCTGGGTGTGTGCCTGGTTCCTCATCCCACCATGTGCCCCACTCGTCAACAAGCAAATCCACTCGTTTCTGGGGGTCGTACTTGTCCATAATCTCAATGTGTTTCTTCAGCACTTCCTCGATACCAAGACACTTTCCAAGTGCCCAATAGTAGTTATCGGCATCGAACTTGGTGGCTGATCCCTTACTGCCAGACCAACCTATGCAGGTGTAGTAGTGCAACGACAATCCATGCATCTGGCTGCCTACATTCTTCATCAGCACCTCGGTCCAGTTGTAGTCGTAGTCACTGGCACCACTACCCACTTTATAAAGGGTGTTGCCACTCCAATTGTGGCAATAAGTGGCGTAGCGACGATAAAGGTCTGAATAGTATTCAGGACGCATATTTCCACCACATCCCCAACTTTCATTACCTACACCGATATACTTTACCTTCCAAGGGTTCTGGCGACCGTTCTTCTTCCTGAGCTCGGCCATAGGACCATTCTCTGCGGTCATGTACTCTACCCACTCGGCGGTTTCCTGAACAGTGCCGCTGCCCACGTTCATGCTGACGTAAGGCTCGCAATCCAGCATCTCGCAAAGGTTGAGAAACTCGTGGGTTCCAAAGGAGTTGTCTTCCTTGGTGTCTCCCCAGTTGCTGTTCATCATGGTCGGACGGTTCTCACGCGGTCCGATGCCATCACGCCAGTGATAGGTGTCAGCGAAGCATCCACCTGGCCATCTGAGCACAGGCACATGCAAGTCCTTCAAAGCACCAAGTACATCGTTACGGTAGCCGTTGGTGTTGGGGATGCTTGACTCCGGACCCACCCACAGTCCACCATAGATACAGGTGCCGAGGTGTTCTGCAAACTGTCCGTAAATCTCTTTCGGAATCACGTTCTTGCCTTCTGTTTCATGAATGGTGACAGTCGAGGTCTTCTGCGCTGTAGCACTCATTGAGAGGAAAAGCGCTGATAACAATAAAATCTTCTTCATATTATTTTCGTTCATTGATTATTCTTAAATGGGATTGAGGCTTGATGTTTTTATCTGCATGTGGCTCCAAGGACACTTCACCTGACGACCACTTTCTTGCCACCGATGATATAGATGCCAGGGCGCAAGTGGGCAGGATTCACCAGGCGTCCACTGAGGTCATAAACCCTGTCGTCAGCCATGGAGGGTCGGTCATTGACCTGTGGAACTTGGATATCCACTGTCTCGGGGTTATCTACTGTCAGCGCGAAATGGTCAGCACTCCACCATGAGGTACCTGTAGTGGTGAGCGACACAGTAAGCGTTTCGCCTTTCTTCACTTTCACGGGAGCCAACTTCACAAGTTGCCAGCCCATGGGATAGTCACTGCCCTCTGCTACCTCTGTACCTGTGCCAGTGAAGGTGGAGGCGGCAGTCTGACCCGACGACGAGGTGGCGGTCAACGTAAGTGTGTGTGTGGAGTTGCTTCGCAGGATAGCACTGAGCGTGTATTCACCTGCAGGCAAGTCGGTCACCGTCTGTTCAAGCGATGAGGTGTATTCCGACGCACTCCATTTGTCGAAGTACTTGTTGTCCTTATTGCCATCATAAGCCTCGCCGCTGTTGAAGCCCACATTGCTCACTGTCCATCCGAAAGATGTGCCGTTGGCGGCATCCGGATTGAAGAGGAAACGGGTGGCATCAAGTGTGCCGTCGCCATTGTCAGTCAGCATGTCGGCTATCACTGCGTCGTAGCGCTTCCTCACCTGTTGGGCAGTCTCATCCTCCAGCGCTTCGTTCACCTTGCCGAGATAAACCAAGTTGAAGTTGTCGGCACCAGCCCAGCGTGCGCTCATCACGCCGATATTGCGAACACCCACCTTCAGTTTGCCATCAGTAACGATAATCTTATCTACCATGGTCTCAACCTCTGTATCCAGCTCGCTGTCTGTGGTCACAGGTGTAAAGTAAAGCTGGTTGGTAGTCTGAGCATAGAGTCCGACAGCACCGTTCACCGTTGCACCCTGTACTCCATTGGTGGAGTTGAACACATTGGCGGTCAAACGATAGACTCCGCTCTCAAGACCCGACAACTCCTGATAATAGTCGAATTTCATCTCCTCTGCAGTGGGATTCCATACTTCAAGGTAGGTGTCGCCCGAATCTGCCTTGGTGTAGCCATTCTGGGCGTCGCGTGTACAAGTCCATCCAGGCACATTGCTCTTGCTCTCAGCATTAATCTGGGGATTGCTAAGCAGTCCTCCACAGGTCACATTACCTGAAACAACATTGTCGCCCAAGGTTGTGGTCAACACCACTCGGAACTGATCGGTAGGCACAACACCCGACAAACTCACGCCTGAGATTTTCACCGTGCTGTTCTCAAAGAGTTGCCGATCTGTCACAGTATAGATGTCAGTCCAGTTCTTGCCGTCAACACTGCTCTGGATGACCATGGTCTCTGTATAATCTGTGTTTCCATTGGTAATCTCGAAGTTGAAAAGATTGGTGGTAAACGACCCTGTCACAACCATGGAAGGAGTCTTGACCGATGGTTTCCACCATTTGGGCACAGGCTGCATGGATGCCTTGTAGGCGAAAGTGGAACGGTTGTCGCGATAAACCTGTCCAGCAGGTGTCACCCAACCATCGTCCTTGCTAATCATCCAGCGATACCAGTCGGAGTCCCAGTTATAGATGGCGTATCGCTCCACAAAAGAACAAGTGTCGAGCAATTCGGTGATGGCTTGTATGTTCTTGCGCTCCGTCTCGTAATGGTCGGAGGTAATGGCAGATGTCCACGATGCACCATAGTTCCACTCGGTAATCCAGATGGGGCGCTTGGTCTTGTCGTAAATGGCTTTCAACTGGTTGTACCACGAGCCGGTGCCATTGGCCTCATTGGGTCCCCAATAGGCATGGAATGCCACAAAGTCGCAACGGTAGGCCATGTCGTCGATATGTCCGATGAACTCAGTGAGGTAAGACGCATCGGTAGGTGCGGGAGAACCTATTCGAGCACCTGAAGCGAGAAAGTCGTTGTTTAGAGTACAAGCCTTCCATGCCGAAATCACACCTCCGCACGAGCAGTCGTTGCTCTCATGCTGTTCGGAATGCTCAGGCTCATTGATGCTAAGCACTGCTGTAGCATTCTTGTGGCCGTTGATTTGACTCATTGACGGCCAGTAGATATGTCCTCGGATGGGTATGTACTCGTAGTTGTCGGTCGAACTTCTGTCAGCACTCCAAGTATAGAACCAGGTACCTCTGATTTTTTCCATCTCGGTGGCAATCTTACTGTTGCCGTTGGTGCTGCACCAGCCTTTCTTGGAAACGTACTGCCACTCCTTCACAAAGACCGATGACACACGCATGTCGAGCGCCTGGGGCAAGTCAACCTGCAAGTCGCTATGGTCGGCGACCCAAACACGGCTGTAACCACTGCCAGAGGTGCCAGAAGCAATAGTAGCCATATAACCTCGCTTGAGGATGAAACTGCGCATGGTGTTGCTGTTCTTTCCAAGGTTGGTATGGCTATCTACGGACAAGTTGAAACTCTCGCCTCCCAGCCCTTTCTCTGTGTATGCGGTGAAAGGGGATTGGGAGATAGGTATCACTGCTGCACCGTTAAGATAAATCGCCACCCGGCAATTCTTGCCTTTGGTAGCGGCAGCTCCTTCAATAGTGACAAACTTCAGATACGAAGATATAACGTCGGCCGGAGCGATGTTGTCAAAGATGAGCCACGTGTCCTTGCTGCCAAGGTTCACCTTTCCGTTGAGGATGGGTTTCTCTGTATGAGCGATATGGATATCCACTCGGTCGGAACGGTCGATAGTCTGACCGTTGAGCTGGATATAATCAATCTCATTGATTCCCCACTGGTTCTTGAAAACCTCGGAAACGTAGGCTTGCTCTGCTTCGGTGATGTTCTTCGATGTGGCAGGAATAATGCGGAAAGAGGCGTGCGAGCCTTGGTGCTTGTCGTAATACACACTCACGTAGTCACTGCCTTTCTTGCCACCATCGATACCCAGTCTGGCTCCGGTATTCTTCTTGTTGCGGATATAGCCGTCGAGCCCTCCCGATGCCATCCATTTGAAGGCGTCAGAATTGGAAACGCTGTTCTGAAGGGTCACGCTCCAAGAATTTGAGGTGGATGCGGCAAGATACTTGCCACTGCTCTTCTGCTTCAAATAGACATATCCACTGGTGCCGCAGTCCTCTGCCACAAAAACATAACTATCAGGGTTGGTATTGGTACCGAAAGTCGACAAGGCAGGGCCATCCTGCGCCTCATTATAACCAAGATACTTGTCGTAGATGTTAAGTGCTATGTAATACTCCGTACCTGGTGTGAAATTGGCTGCTGAAACAGTCAACGCCATCACCATTGAGAAAAACACTCCCAAAAGTCGTTTCATAATCATATTTGTTGTTAAGTTAGTTCAGTTGTGTGGTCAAGTTTGTTCAGTTGTGTGGTCAAGTTTGTTCAGTTGCGTTGTCAAGATAGTTCAGTAAAAAACTAATTTGTCAATAATGAGAAAAGGCATAAAAACAACAGTGCCATTTATTTCTCGTCAATAATGTCCTTCAGACTGGTGAATATCTTCTTGCCCAGGGCTGTGGCCTTACTGTCATTTTCGTCGGGCTTGACGTACTTGCCAATTTCATCCTCCTCTTCCTCCATTTCCTCTTCTCCTTCGTTCTCTTCCTGTGCAGGTGAATCGTCTGCCTCTGTCACTTCATCCTCCTCCATAAAACGACTGATGGAATTGCGCAACGACCCGGCAGTTCCAATCATCAATCCCTTTAGACCGCCGTTCAGACGGTAGCGTCGCCAAGCGCGCTTGTTTTTCAGATGGCGCAACCTGATTCTTCGGCAAAGATGCCACAAACCCACTATCATCTGTTGGTAGCCCACCTTGATGAGGTAACCCAGACGACGTAATGTAGGGCCTATATGGATAATGGCATTGAGCGATGCCTTGCCCAACCACACCAGTCCTTTCCAAGTGTAAATAATGCCTAGAAGGAGCATCCTCAGTGTCCACCGCAATCCCTTGCGCAACCATTTCCAACACCAGCGGCCAGCCTTTTTCAGGCCACGTCCTGTACTGCGAAGACCTAGACGAATGTGGATGCGCAACTTGCGCACTTTCTCCTGGGTGCTGTTGGAATTCCAGAACACCTTGATACGATGACAGGTATGTCTGATGCCTTGGTACACATACACGATGCCTTTGAGTACTAGCCTGAGCAAGTACTTCAGCACAGTGAGCAACAAAAGACCTATCAGTCGGACAATAAGCCATGCTATCTTGCCGACCGACATCTTCTCCAGGCGTTCACGGAGGCTCTTCTCATTCTCGTGCTGCGTTTCCTGTCCTGTATCGTGCCGCGTTTCCTGTCCTGTATCCTCTTCTGTCATCCGTATTTTACCTTATCTCTGGCATGACGACAAAAAATCCACTCCTTTGCCGCGCCTTAGACTGCATTATATTCTTAATCACTTTAAAAAGCAAATTTACCACTTTATACCCATAAATAACAACATAAAAACACTTTTTTTTGAAAACCATATCTTTTTCTGACCAAAACGAATTAAGTTTGTGCATAGAAATAGAATTATGACTTTTGAAAGATGAAACGAATAGGTTTACTCTCCGACACCCACGGTTATTGGGACGAACGATACGAGAAGTATTTCAAGGACTGCGACGAAATATGGCATGCCGGCGACATCGGCTCCTTTGAGGTGGCTCAGCGACTGGCGGCCATCCACCCGCTCAGGGCTGTTCATGGCAACATCGACGGCTACGACATCCGACAACTCTACTCTGAGATATACCGTTTCAAATGCGAGGAGGTGGATGTACTTATCAAACACATCGGCGGCTATCCTGGCAACTACGACGCCTCCATCAGGGGAACAATGTTCGCACGTCCGCCAAAACTGTTTATCTCCGGACATTCGCACATTCTGAAAGTACTGTACGACAAAACCATCGGGTGCCTCCACATCAATCCAGGAGCCGCAGGCATCTCGGGATTCCACAAAGTCCGCACACTGGTGCGTTTCACCATCGACGGCAGTGACATCAAGGACTTGGAGGTCATCGAATTAGGCGAAAGGAAATAGAGCACTTTATCTAATGGCCAATGGAAAAATGAAGTATATCTGTGTCTTCGACTCATGGAAAGGTTGTATGGACAGCGATGAGGCCAATCTCGCTGCCCGACAAGGCATACTCGATGCCGCATCTGGCGCCGAGGTGTTTTGTCTGCGCGCCAGTGATGGTGGTGAGGGCATGCTTGAAGCGTTCATAGCAGCCATGGGTGGACATAAAGCAGAGATATTGGTTCATGACCCTTTGATGCGACCAATTAAAGCCGAGTATGGCATTGCCGGTGACACAGCAATCATTGAGGTGGCGCGTGCCTGCGGCCTCACTCTTCTTACCGCCGACGAACGCAACCCCATGCTGACCACCTCCTATGGCGTGGGCGAGTTGGTGTTGGATGCCTACCGAAAGGGCTGCCGTCAATTCATCATCGGGTTAGGTGGGAGCGGTACAAGTGATGCTGGCACAGGGATGCTACAAGCCCTTCTCCAATCACCCTACTTCGGGGGACATCATCAACCTGCTCGTGATAAAAGCACAGTCCCATTCTCCAATTTGCATTCACTAAAAAAAATATTTGAACAGAACGCTGTAAACAACTCGTTATCGTACGATTTATTCAACAATAAATCACTACAATTCATCTTGGCGAGTGATGTTCAGAACCCTCTATTTGGCGATAACGGAGCGGCTCAAGTCTTTGCCCCTCAGAAAGGAGCCACATCGGAAATGGTCACCTCGCTCGACAGACAGGCAAAAGAATTTGCACAATGGGCGGAAACGGTATGCGGCCATGACTGTTCCCACCATTCAGGAGCTGGTGCTGCAGGTGGGCTGGGCTACGCTTTCATGCAGTTTTTTGGTGCGCAATGCCACTCAGGCATCGATTTACTGCTCGACGCTTACCAATTCGAGCGTTTGTTGGAATGTGCCGACTATGTACTCACTGGCGAAGGTTCAGCCGACAGACAGACGCTCATGGGCAAACTGCCTTTCGGAGTGATGCGCAGGGCAACTGCCAAGCACGTCCCCACCCTGCTGTTCTCAGGCATGCTCCACGATGAGTCGGAACTTCTGAAAGCGGGTTTCGCCAAGGCCGTCTGCATCAATCCACCATCGTTGCCACTCTCGGAAGCCATCAAGAAATCGGTCGCCATGAACCAACTGAGGAAGAAGGTGGAAGAAACCATGTCTTCATGATGACCAATAAAACGTACAAAGCACACTTTTTTTTGCACAAACACTTTGTTTTCGCAGGCAAAAACCTTATTTTTGCAACTGAATCACATTGATTAAGTAATCCTGCTGTTTTTCTGAAAAACAATTGATACACACCCCCTAATTGTTGATTGGATTTATGAGAGTTAAGTATTTTGGCCGTTTCATCCTCTCATTACTTCTGGCAATGCTGTTTTCTTCAGTATCTAGTCAGGCAAGAGAGAAAGGGGTTCTCAAGCCCCGTCTGGTGGTGTGCACCGACATCGCACCAGCTGATGTGGAACCCGACGACATGGAGTCGATGGTCAGGTTGATGGCCTACGCCGACCTTTTCGAAATCGAGGCACTCATCACCTCTGTGGGATGGAATTGCGACCCCTATCCCAAAGAATGGTCAGCGTATCTCTTCCGTGTCATCGAATCCTACCGCAAGGACTTGCCCCACCTGATGCAGCGCTCCAATCAACGTGAGTTCCTCCCAATAGAGAAAGAGAACGGCAGCCAACGCATAGGATATTGGCCCAGCGCTGACTACGTGAGAAGCCGCGCCGTGATGGGCAGTGTGCATGGCGGCATCAAGTCCATTGGTGAAGGCAACGACTCCCCCGGCAGTGAGTTGCTAATCCGTCTGGCCGATGAGGAGGATCCCCGTCCCATCTATGTGGCGGCATGGGGTGGAGCCAATACCTTGGCACAAGCCATCTGGCGTGTGAAACAGACCCGCAGTGCGGAGGAGTTGAAACGTTTTGTCCGTAAATTCCGTATCTACACCATCACCGACCAAGACATGCAATACAGCATGCGCATGGACCGAGCCTATAGCTCCCACCAATGGCTACGACAAGAGTTCTGCGATGACCTTCAGTTCATTTGGGACGAAGGCACATGGCAAGAGCAATGCGAGCTGGGCAAACAGCACTGGGAACATCATTCCTCCCTCATCCAAGGCAAAGGGGCTTTAGGCGACGAATACCCCACCTACAAATGGGGTGTGGAGGGCGACACACCCAGTTTCCTCTACGTGATGCCCAATGGCCTGAACAACCCTGAAGACCCCACCCAAGCAGGTTGGGCTGGCTATCATGAGCGCGGTCTCTGTCCCGATAGTCTGACCACAGCATGGACCAGTTGGCGGAATCCCGTCCGCGACATCAGCATTGATTACAAGAGACGTTTTTATACCGACGAGCTCAACGACTTCTCCGCCCGCATGCAATGGGCCGACGAAGGACGGGGCAACCACAATCCTCTCGTTTCAGTCAAAGCCAAGGGAGGAAGAATCCTTTCCAACACAGTATATGTACATGCCAAGGCAGGCACCACCATCAAGTTGGATGCCTCACGGTCGTCGGACCCTGATGCCGACAAACTGACCTTCCATTGGTGGCAACAGCCAGAAATAGGAACGACAAAAGCCGACATCGCCAAAGCCGACCGACCCGTCGCCAACATCCGCATTCCCGAAGACGCCACTGGGCAAATCCACATCATCTGCGAAGTGCACGACGATGGTCCATTCCATCTTGTGGCCTACCGACGTATCATCATCCAAATGTAATCAATAACCACTTAAAAACTATGCGCTACACTACATCACCCCTATGGAAAGGGCTCGCGATGACCTGCGTGCCTACCTTTTTTTATTTCATTTGCATCCTTATGACAACATCTTGCACCAACATGCAGAAAGAGACGGCCCAACAAGGTCTTACCACAGTAGGCAATCCCTACATGCCACTTTGGGAACATATTCCAGACGGCGAGCCATACGTATTCGAAGACCCCGACCAGCCCGGCAAGTACCGTGTGTATGTCTATGGGTCGCACGACGACATGATTACAGGCTACTGCGGCCGCGACCAGGTGGTGTGGTCGGCTTCTGTAGACAGCCTCAACAACTGGCGCTACGACGGCGTTATCCTCGTGGTGGATAAGAACGCCAACGGTGAGCCCTTCGATTCTGCCGGTACCGCCGATGTGCTTTATGCACCGGATGTAACGCTGGTGACCGACGCAGACGGCAATAAGACCTACTACCTGTTCCCCAACGACCAAACGGGTTACCGCAACGGATTAATCGCAAAGAGCAACCGTCCAGACGGTCCTTTCGAGGTGTGCAACTGGAGCAAGGACAACCCCAATCAGGTGGATGGTGTGCTTCAGTTCGACCCAGCCGTTTTTGTGGACGACGACGGACGCGTTTATGGTTACTGGGGCTTTGAACGTTCTTATGCCGCGGAGTTCGACCCGACGACAATGGCTACAGTGAAGCCAGGCACCAAGATTGTGGAGGACATGATTTCCGGTCGCAACCAACCTGGCCAGTTCCGTTTCTTCGAGGCCTCCTCTATCCGAAAAATCAAGGACAAATACGTGTTCATCTACAGCAGATTCACGGAAGACGGTGAATTCGGGCTTCCGACATCCAATTACACGCTGGCCTATGCCTACAGCGACAACCCTCTGGGCCCCTTTACTTATGGTGGCACCATCATCGATGGCCGCGGACGTGAGAAAGACGAGGCAGGCAACGTGATAGCATCTGCCACTCCCGACGGCAACACACATGGAAGTATCTGCGAAATCAACGGGCAATGGTATGTGTTCTACCACCGCCAGACCGGCACCGACGAATATGCCCGTCAGGCCATGGTGGCTCCTATCAGCGTGAAGGTAGAAGAAGGTCCAGGCGGCAAAGTGACGATTTCGGAGGGCGAGTACAACTCCAATGGTTTCGCTTTGGAAGGCCTCAATCCCTTTGAGCGCCATTCAGCTGGTATCGCATGCTGGTACACAGGCCCCAAACCCGCCACACATGAGTGGCCCAACAACACGTTCTACGGTTCGTATGTAGTTGCCAGCTACGGTGGTGAAGCAGGCATGACGAAGGAAGAGGCACTTGCTTCGACCAAGAAGTACGACGCGCCTTACGACCTGCGTTACAACACCAACTCTGTGGTCAACAACACCGACGGCTCGATTGTTGGTTACAAGTATTTCCGTTTCGACGCATCTCGTCTGGACGAAGAGTTGCACTTGCGTCTGCGCCTTATCCCCGAAGGTGTCGACGGCACGATTGAAATCATTGCCGACCGACCATGGACATCACAAGGAGGAAAAACCATCGGCAAGATAGAGTTGAAGTCGAACATGCCAAAGACATCAACAGAGCAGACGGTAGCCATCGACAATCCTGAAGATTTGGTAGGTCTGCATGCCATCTTCTTCAAATTCTCTTCTGCAACGAAAGAGCAGTCAATCTGCACGCTTGAGGACTTTGTATTCGAATAAAATATTAACATCTATGAAGAACCATTTACTGGTATTAGCCACTATCACCGTCCTGGTAGGCTGCACTACTACACCACAGGAGGCCTACAAGAATCCGAAACTAAGCGCGGCAGAACGCGCTGCCGACCTCTGCTCACGCCTGACCATCGAACAGAAAGCGTCATTAATGATGGACCGTTCACCAGCCATCGACTCGCTGGGTATTCCTCAATTTGAGTGGTGGAACGAGGCATTGCATGGTGTGGCCCGCAACGGCACCGCCACGGTCTTCCCCATCACCATGGCCATGGCGTCGTCGTTCGACGACCTGCTGCTCCACAAAGTCTATACCGCTGTGAGTGACGAGGGACGCGCCAAAAACACCGAGGCCAAACATAGCGGTGACATGCGCCGCTACAGAGGTCTCTCGTTCTGGACTCCCAACATCAACATCTTCCGTGACCCTCGCTGGGGACGCGGCCAAGAGACCTATGGAGAAGACCCCTACCTCACCACCCGTATGGGCCTGGCTGTGGTACGAGGCCTTCAAGGCTACAGTTACGAGGGCAAGCGTCCCGACATCAAGTACGCCAAGGCCTTTGCCTGCGCCAAGCATTTCGCTGTCCACAGCGGACCAGAATGGAACCGCCATCAATTCAACTTAGAGGAACTGAATGAGCGCGACCTCTGGGAGACTTATCTGCCTGCCTTCAAGGCCTTGGTGCAGGAAGGAGAGGTGAAGGAAGTGATGTGCGCTTACCAGCGTTTCGAAGGCGAGCCTTGTTGCGGTAATACCCGCCTCTTGCAACAGATTCTGCGCGAGGACTGGGGATTCCAAGGACTGGTGACCAGCGACTGCGGAGCCATCAGCGACTTCTGGAAACCTGGCTACCATGGTTATTCTCCCACACGTGAGGATGCCGCCGCCCGTGGTGTCTATAGCGGTACCGACCTGGAGTGCGGCGGTGACTATTCCAGTCTGCCACAAGCTGTAGCCGAAGGCAAACTAACCGAAGAGCAGATGGATGTGAGCCTTAAGCGCCTGCTGCAAGCCCGCTTTGAGTTGGGCGACTTCGATACCGACGACGAAGTGGAATGGACTGAGATTCCGATGTCGGTAGTAGCTTGCAAGGAACACCAGGACCTCGCCTTGCAGATGGCGCATGAAAGCATTGTGTTGTTGCAGAACAAAGACAATATCTTGCCTCTTGATAAATCCGCCAAGATTGCAGTGGTTGGTCCCAATGCCAACGACTCCGTGATGCTTTGGGGCAACTACAACGGCGTGCCCACCCACACAGTGACCATACTCGAGGGCATACGCCGCTACGCGCCACAGGCCACCTTCAGCAAGGGATGCGGACTGACACGTCCGACAGTCGCCAACAGCATGTTCGACCACCTCTACACACCATCGGGTCAACGTGGACTGCAAGCCACCTACTGGAACAACGAGGAACAAGAGGGTGAGGCAGCCGCACAACCCGTTATCGGTGAGCCGCTACATCTGAACACTGGTGGTAACACAGCCTTTGCTCCAGGAGTGAACATCAAGCACTTCTCTGCCCTGTTCGAAGGCGTTTACCGTTCAGAGGAAGACGGTGAGATTCTACTGAACATCCTCAACAACAACTACTCACTACTTATTTTCGACGGTGACACACTCTTGGACAAAACCAACGAACATGGTGTCCGTCCATCGACATTTACGATAAAAGTGAAGAAAGGACAGGAATATCCACTGAGCCTCACTTACGTGCAGACCACAGGTTTCGCCTCGCTGACCTTCGACATCATCACCAACCGCACACTCACCACTGCAGGAGTATTGCAGGAGGTGGGCGACGCCGAGACAGTGGTGTTTGTCGGCGGCATCTCGCCTCGTCTGGAGGGTGAGGAGATGAAGGTCAATGAGGAAGGTTTCAAGGGTGGTGACCGCACCTCGATAGAATTGCCTCGTGTGCAGCGCGAACTGATTGCCTCGCTGAAGAAGGCGGGTAAGAAGGTAGTCTTTGTGAACTGCTCTGGCAGCGCCATTGCCATGGCACCAGAGGCAGAGAACGCCGACGCCATTGTGCAGGCATGGTATGGTGGCGAGAAAGGCGGAGAGGCTCTGGCCGACGTACTTTTCGGTGCTTACAACCCCAGTGGAAAACTGCCCGTGACTTTCTATCGGAGCACAGACCAGTTGCCCGACTACGAGGACTACAATATGAAAGGCCGTACCTACCGCTACTTCGAGGGCGAGCCACTCTTCCCCTTCGGCTACGGTCTGAGTTACACCTCGTTTGAGTTGGGCAATCCTACTTGGGATGCCAAGAAGGGCACTCTGAGTGTGAGTGTGGCCAACACAGGCGACCTCGACGGGACACAGACCGTGATGGTCTTCGTGAAAGACCCCGACGATGCAGACGGTCCCATCAAGACCTTGCGCGACTTCACCCGTGTGCAGTTGAAACCAGGTGAGAAGAAGGATGTGGTTTTCTCTTTGGACGATAAGGCATTCGCCCTCTGGAACAGCAACACCAACACCATGCACGCCCAAGACAAGACCTATACCGTGATGGTCGGCACCTCATCCGCCGACCCCGACATGAAGGTCCTTAATGTGAAGCACGAGAAGTGAGTTTTTTCAGTTTTTTCGGGATCCCGTTATCCCGATTAAACGATTAAACGATATAACGAGAAAACGGAAAAACGAATAACAGAAAACGGCTCGTTGGAAATCCAACGAGCCGTTTTCTGTATCTATCTCCTAAGTATCTTCTTGTGGTCTTTGATGATCAATCCTTTGTAACTGTCATCGACTTTCTGACCGCTGATGGTGTAGGTGTCAGATTTCTGTGGAGCACTGTTCCCCACCCTGTCGATGCCGTCAGCAACAGAAACATTCATGCTCTTGCTTTTGGCCAGGTTGTAAAGATAAACAGCATTGCCCGCAGAAAGAGGCTTGTTGTAAATCTTGAAATCATCGAAGTAAGTTGAGCTCATGAGGTCGTCGTTATCGAAGGGCGACTTAGCGAGATTGGCGGCAGTGACACGTGTGAACTCCGAAGGTTGCCTATCCATATTCATGCTGCCCATGTCGTAACCGTTTACATAGATGGTTCCGATGCCATCACGCTGGCTGAAGACGATGTTGTTCCATTCACCGACCTTGATGGCAGTCTCGCTTCTCAATGTATTCATTTTGTCGACCCTCTTGATCTCGTAGTACCAGTTATTGTTGCCAGGAGCGTTGACAAGCCCCATATAACTGGATGTGCCGACGGTCAGTCCGTATGCCCAGCAGAATCTCGTGAGATCGGCCTCGTCGTTGACCAAAACATCGACCGAGACGCTATAGTCGCCAGTGAGCAGCGGACAGATGTCGCGTGCCATCTTCGTGGTCAGGTCGAGATAGCCTTTCTCGCCCGAGAAGAACACTCTGTTGCCATCGTCCATCTCACTCACCAAAGCATCGCCCTTGATGTTATAGGGATAGGTGCCTGAATCGTCGTAGCCCCAATGAGAGAAACCGTAACTGATGACGGGAGCGGGCATGTTGCTGTCAGCCTCCTCACTACCCTGTGTCTCGTTGTATCCTAAACGGAAGATGCAACAGCTGTAGGCTGGCACATTGTAAGAGAAAGACGAAGCTTGTTGTCCAAAACTGTCCGCCAGGCTATTGGCCTTAGGGATTATGCGGCGAGGATTGTCGGTGGTGTTCTCGTCGGTGCCGTAAGTGCTGGTCAGATAAACCACGTCGCCACCAGTCCATTCAGCGTTGGCAAGGTGGAATGTAGTCTGCTGCGGAGTGCTAGAAGGATTCACCACCTTCACATACATGAGCCCTTTCTCCTCGTCTGTGCTGGCGGCGAGGAAGAGTTTTTGGTTGTAGAGGGCTGTGAAATTTTCATTATGGACCAGTTGGCCGTCAATGTAGCACTTCACATTGGTGCCACTGACCACAACCTGCAGATGGTATGTCTTTCCTGTTTGTATTGCCTTGTCCACCCCATCGCCGACCGTGTTCTTGTAGTTGCCGATAGACTGCTCGAGTCGGCTGAGGGTGTTGCCCCATCCTCCGAGATTCCACCAGCAGTAGTTTTGTGTGTCTCCCACATTGAAGCCGATGAGGAAGCCTTCCGCACCACTTACCTTCGTGGCGTCAAGGTCGATGATGTAGTTGCTACCGAGTGGTAAAGCGCTGAGTGTGAACAAAGCCCCGTTCATGCTGGTGGAAACCTGGCACAACTCACCGTTCCTCACTCGCCATGTACCGCCATTGTCAGTCCAGTCACTGAGTGACTCGTCGCTGAAGTCGTTCTCGTAAATGGTCTCGCCCAACGACTTGATGACGATGTTATCGTACTTCACACTGGTGCCCCACGAACTCAAGGCGAAGTGAGCGGCATTGCCTATGGTGTTGTTCTCCTCCGTCCACTTGATGTTTCTCGTTCCCACATTCTCAGCCATCATCTGCTGGATGTGGTAGGAAGGTGTGCCATAGCAGTCGGCGCTGTGGAAACGTATCATGTCAGGATGCCAATGCCAGCCCGATGACTCCTCATTGACGAAGATAGGCGCATAGCTCGCCATCTTCACCACGTCGCTGTTGTTTTCCATGCCGCACATAAAGACCGCCTCTCCCAAGGCAGCGTTGAGGTTGCCGAAGCCGCCACAGTCGCTGGTCACGGCATACTCGCCCACATACACTTTCCATGTGTCGCGCGCATAGCCGTCGTAGCGGTGGTACTCATTGATGAACCACTGTGGCGACATGTAGTAGTGCTGGTCGACGAAATCCACGGGCCATTGCAGTCCCCAAGTGATACCGTCGCCGTCGCCGATGAACTCGATGTAGGGGTATGCCTCGGATATGGCTTTTTGGAATTGTCTGTATCGGTCGCTGTAGGGACCGAACCAGTAGTTCTCGTTGCCAATCTCAAGAAGTCGTAGGTTGAAAGGAGCAGGATGACCATCCTTGATGCGCATCTGCCCCCAATAGGTGTTTTCGTCACCATTGCAATATTCTATGGCGTCGAGCGCTTCCTGTATATAAGGCTGGACGTTGCTGTCCTCCCAGTCGTGCCCCATGCCCATGTTGCAGACGAACATAGGTTCAGCACCGAGGTCCTCAGCCAGCTGTAAGTACTCCATCATGCCCAATCCATCGGTCACGGGGTAGAACCAGTTGGCATTGAAGTGACCGGGGCGTTGCTCGATGGGACCGCGGCTCTTCTTCCACTCGAATCTGTTGGGCACAGCCACCGTTCCCTTGCCTTCCACTACACAACCGCCAGGGAAACGGAGGAACTTGGGATGCAAGGCTTCCAACATCTCGGCCAAGTCCTTGCGGCATCCGTTCTCACGGTCTTTGTAGGTAGGTGGGAAGAGCGACACCATGTCGTAGTAGATGGTACCAGGCTCTGTACCGAGCAAAGCGAACCATCCGTTGCCGTCGTTTCCAGTAGCAACGATTTCGGCCGTCACTTTCTTCCATTGACTATTTGGAGAGAGCTGTTCGTTGGTGATGGTCACCGAACCGAGGTCGTTGCCCGCCTGGTTCTGCAAGACGGCCTTGATATCGCCTTTATAAACCTCACTGCCAGAACGAGTCCAGAAGTTCAGTTTATACTTCTCGCCTTTTACAATCTTGATGCCCCACCAGCCTTCGTTCCTGATGCCAGCGTCAGCGCTGTTCATCGTCACTCTGATGCTCCTCGGGTTGACGTTATTCAGGGGAGTGCTGGTAGAGATGGCTTGAGTGGCGTCGCCGTAAGTCCACCAGCAGTCGGGGTTATCGGCATTGTCCTCAAACGAACGGTTATGGATCAGTTCGGCGTAGAGACCACCATCGCCGGCATGGTTGATTTCCTCGAAGAAGATGCCATACATGCGGTTGCCGATTTCTGGCCCTTTCTTCATGTAGTTCAAATTCACAGTCACTTGGGCTTGGATTCCAAGTGAAAAGGACACAAGACTGGCAAAAGCCAAGCCACGAAAAAAACGAGTCGTCATCATATTCTATATGTCAATAAGTTAGTTAGTTCTCTTAAGTTTCGGAAGTTTGAAATGGAGTTAAATGGGGGAGTTTACATCCATATTTACTTGCAAAAGTTGGGTTAGTAAGTTGGTTATGTACCTTTCATTTGCAAATATAACAATTCTTTCAATAATAAAGAAGAAAGCAAAATAAAAAAGGACTTTACCTTATGGCTTCTGTCACTATAACAACAGCAGCCAACAGCAAACTAAAGGAGATGAACATCAGTAGGAATGTCAGGAAAGTATAGAGAATGGTGCGCCACCAACTGAGACCGGTGAGTTGCTTCAAAGCCACCACCCCCAAAAATTGGCACGAATACTCCAATTCTATAGGCAGACAGAAAAAGTCGCAGATGATACTGTAGAGCATCATCATGTTTGATATATAGACCAATGCCACAAGCAGTTCAGAGTAGCGCAAGTCGGGTATGGCAGGACACTTTCGGAAAAACAGGTAGAAAAAACCTGACGCTATAATCAAGAAAAAGAGTGTATAGAAACTCATGTATCGTTCGAAAGAGACAATGAACGCATTCGCGAAACGGTCTATCGTATTGTTCATCCTCTGAACATCCTGTTGTACCTCCTGCATTTCATCCGCTTCAATGTTGCCTGCGCGTGAAACGTCCACAAGTATATCTTCGCCAAGAGTTGTATTGATTTCCTCCATTTGTTGGGACACCCGGTCCTGCCCCTTGATGTTCCATCCATGCGCGACAAGCAGCGAAAAGGCGATGAGTGTGAATATCAGTTTGAAAGGCGGGAAATAGGCCATCTGCATACCCATCAGGTAGTCGCGTATCATGTAGCCGGGACGGAGTATGAGGTCGCGGAGTGTTCTGAAGAAACTCCTGTTGCCAAAACTCCAGACATCCAGAATCAACAGTATGGCGTTCTTGAACGAATACCTGCCAATGCGGCATGACTGACCGCACCGTGGACAGTAGTTGCCACGGTAGGTTGTCGCGCAAGTTGAGCAGACATGTTCCTCGTCCGACATTTCAGCCACTTGATATGGTTGCCGCTGCCACTGACGGAATTCCCTGTATTTACTTTTCAAATCTATCATTATGGGTGCAAAGTTATAAAAAAAGGAGTATGAAAGCAGAAATTATGTAAAGCGATTTTGATATTATGAGGTGAAAAAACTGTTATGCCAGGGAGGAGTTAGATCATTGACCGTTGAACATTGACCATTGAACATTGACCGTTGAACATTGAAATAGTCAAGGGTCGAGAGTCAAGAGGAAAGGATTTTTGAAGGGGTATGGGTTATGTTTATTTAGGTGAGGCATTGCCGCAAATGCAGCTGGGGAGGTATGATAGTTGGTAGATTATTTAAGGAAACAACTTGATTAGGCGTAAGTTAGCATTTAGCTGTTAGCTGCTAGGTTAGGTTATTCTGGAAACAACTAATCACAACTATAAACAACAAGATATCCCCGGGATATGAGGAAGAGGCCGCTGCGGACGCGACGGGACAACAGGGAACAACAAGGACAGCTTTTAGGTTTTAGCTGTTAGCTGCTAGTTTTACCCCACCCCAGCCAGTGGCCACCCCTCCCCTGAGATGGGAGGGGAGTCGATAGAGCCATGGGTCCGGGTACACTAGGCACAAAGGAGGAGAAATTGGGTGGTGTCAAATGTTTCCTAGTAAATGTTAAAATAAAGTTAAATATGCAAAATCTGTATTGTTATGCGCACTAAATGGTGGTTTTTGGGCATTTTTACGTATTTCCATGCAATGTTATATGCAAAAATGTTTCATGGGTATGACATTTTAAAACATGAATTTATCGTCAATCTGACCGACTTTACTATACGTATTCGGGCATCTTGTTCGAATTTACAAGTCTCTCCCTCATTTTTCTCACAAAAAATTATAAATATCGCAGATAGTTGCTCCATTCTAGCGATAGTTTGCAGTATTTTTTATACCTTTGTGTTCGGAATTTGACAATTCTCTAAAAGTAAAGTCCATCAAATATGATAAATTCTTCTTCACTATTTCATTTCACAAGAGATTTCGGAGCTTTTAAGCATATCTTGACTGAGGGTTTACGGTTTGGATATTGCTATGAACCTTTTGGTGAAATTGTAGCGAAACAAGGATGGAATATAGAACTGAAGAGAGGTAATAAAGTCATCACATGCGTAGGTATAGCAATACCTCTGATTTCTTTTTGTGATATACCTTTACTTAGGACACGAGAACATCGAAAAAAGTTTGGCGACTATATGATTGGTTTTAATCGAGAAGCCTTAATTAATGTTGTTAACGCAACAAAATACATACTTAACCCTGTACAATATAGGTGCCATCCATTTTTTGATGAACAGTTGGAAGAACTTTCAATTCAGAAGAGTTGTTTTATCTCTCAGATTGAATCTTCGGAAATACCTATAGGAGGTATAGAGATTATAAAAGGGGAGAAGCGGGATGAAATGAAGTTCTCCAACTTAATTATGCGATCAGAAATAAAAGAGAAGTACGAAGAAGAAATACAGAAAATAACAGCAATTGATAGTATCATAGGCTTCTCTAAACCATATCAAGGCAAATGTGGAGATGACTATATGTCAGAGAGGGAATGGCGTATTATTATACCAGATTGCAACAGGCCAGCACCAGATTTGGGTTGGCTAAAATATATTTCAAAAGAGCAATTTGAACATTACAAGATAAAACTACTGGATGATTACCCTTCTGAACTTTATCTACATTTCGATTGTGTAGATATAACATCGTTAATAACTCATATTGTTGTCTCTAAGGAGTCAGAAAGGAATCTGCTAATTCATTTCTGCCTCAACAAAGGGAACAATGTACTCGGATGTAATTTGTCCGAAAGCCAACGAATGAATTTGATTAGCAAAATATCTTTTTTTGAACAAATTGAACGCGATTACTAATGTATAAAGTACTAGATACACGTATGGAT
>Ga0310697_10001514_pt1 | contig 26912 bp, 22 predicted proteins | sample 172DNAGHGlowgp2_FD_203883 | JGI IMG/M metagenome (GOLD analysis project Ga0310697, IMG submission 203883) | Sheep rumen microbial communities from Palmerston North, Manawatu-Wanganui, New Zealand - 1728 DNA GHGlow gp2 (v2) (version 2) | ecosystem: Host-associated > Mammals > Digestive system >...
TCCGCTCCCGAGACAGAGAGCGGATTTCTTTATGCCGGAATGTTTATTCGCCGTAGCCCATGGGGTTCTTGGACTGCCAGGACCAGGTGTCGCGGCACATGTCGTCCAGATTGTACTCCGCCTTCCAGCCGAGAAGATCGGCGCTCTTGTCGGGGTTGGAGTAGAGCTTGGGCAGGTCGCCTGCGCGGCGGGGCGCAAACTCGTAGGGGATCTTGATGCCGTTGACACGCTCAAAGGCCTTGACCATATCCAGCACGCTGTAGCCGGTACCGGTGCCGAGGTTAAAGACGCTCTCGCCGCGGTGCTTCACCATGTATTCAATGGCGGCGACGTGGCCGCGGGCGAGATCGGACACATGGATATAGTCGCGGATGCAGGTCCCGTCGGGCGTGTCATAGTCATTGCCGAAAATGTTCAGATGATCCCGGCGGCCGATGGCGACCTGGGAGATGAAAGGCATCAAATTGTTGGGGATTCCGCGGGGATCCTCGCCGATCAGACCGCTCTTATGAGCGCCGATGGGGTTAAAGTAGCGCAGCAGTACCACGGACCAGTCCTCAATGGCCTTGGCGGAGTCGCGCAGGATCTGCTCGGACATGTACTTGGTCCAGCCGTAGGGGTTAGTGCACATGCCGGTCACATCGGTCTCCTTGAGGGGCATCTGATTGGTGCCGGAGTAAACCGTGGCGGAGGAGGAGAAGATGATGTTGTTCACGTGGTGATCGCGCATGGCCTCGCAGAGACGCACGGTGGAGAAAAGGTTGTTGTCGTAGTACTCCAGGGGCATCTGCACGGACTCGCCCACGGCCTTCAGCCCGGCGAAGTGGATGGCAGCGCCGATGTCGTGCTTTTCAAAGATGCGATCCAGCGCGGCGCGGTCGCGTACGTCATTCTCGTAAAAATCCACATGCTTGCCGGTGATCTGCTCCACGTGTTCGATGGCCTTGGCGCTGGAGTTGACCAGGTTGTCGATGACGACGACCCCATAGCCCTTTTCAAGCAGCTCCACACAGGTGTGGCTTCCGATGTAACCGGCGCCGCCGGTGACCAGTACATTCATTCTTTTTGTTCTCCTTTATCTCAATTTTTTAGTCCAGCAGGGTTTCGGGATAGACGCCCTTCTCGCGCAGGGCGGCAATATAGTTCACCACGTCGGGCATGTCTTCCCGATAGGTGATGCCGTGCCAGGTCTCATGGCAGTCCAGCACGCGGACGCTGCCCTCGTTCTCCTTGATGAGCGCGTTGGCCACAAAGGGCAGGAAATACTCGCATTTCTCCGGGTTCTTCGGCAGGTTCTCATCCAGCCAGGCGGGGAAGCGGCGCTCCAGTTCCTCCATCATGGACGGCCCGAAGCCCCAGAAGTTCATGGACACCTGTGCCTCGCCGGAGACCGGGATCCAGGTTTCTCCATCTTCGGTAAAGGCGGCGTCCTCTCCGTCTTTTTTGATTTTTGTGCGCTCAACAACGTCGGTGAGATAGCCGTTTTCCACCTGGCAGATGCCGCGGGCGACAGTGCCGTGCTCGGTGACAGTGTTGCGCAGCTGATAGGCGACCATGGCGTGTTCATTGGCAGGCCGCTCGGCAGAGAGGAAGTTATAGACTGTCGTATAGGCGCTGGGGCCGTAGAAATCGTCGGCATTGATGACGGCAAAGGGGCCGTCCACCGCGTCTTTCGCACACAGAACGGCGTGGCCGGTGCCCCAGGGCTTGACGCGCCCTTCGGGAACAGCGTAGCCCTTCGGCAGTTTGTCCAGCTGCTGGAAGACGTATTTCACGTCGAAATATTTTTCCATGCGGCGGCCGACTGCGGCCTTAAAGTCTTCCTCGATCTCGTGCTTGATGATGAAGGCCACCTTGCGGAAGCCAGCGCGGTAAGCGTCAAACAGAGAAAAATCGATGATCGCGTGGCCGTGATCGTCCACAGCCGTGATCTGCTTGAGTCCGCCGAAGCGGCTGCCCATGCCGGCAGCCAGGATAACAAGTGTCGGTTCCATTGAATCTCCTTTCCATTATGGCTCCCCTGTGCAAGGGGAGCTCCCGCGAAGCGGGTGAGGGGTTGTGCAAGCCCCATTTGACATTCCTTATCGGTTCATTGCTAACCTGCAGTAATAGTTGAACAGCCTTTCTCTGGAAAGGGTGCTGCTGTCCATGTGGCCGGGATAGACTTCATAATCGCCGGGCAGAGAGCAGATACGCTTGAGGCTTGCCAGCTCCTCCTCCATATCGCCGCCGGGCAGATCGGTTCGGCCGCAGCTGCCCTTGAAGAGCGTATCGCCGGTGAAGAGTGCGTTCTCGCACTTGAGCGTGACGCCGCCGGGCGTGTGCCCCGGGGTCCCGATCACTTCAAACCTTAGACCGGGCAGCTCGACGCTGTCGCCGTCGGCATAGTATTTCCCGTTTTCAGGCAGGGAATAAGGGAAATGCAGATCGCCGCTGCTCTTGTGATCGTCCGCGCGGTGGAGATAGACTGTCGCGCCGGTTTCTTCCTGCACGGATTCTACAGCCCCCACATGGTCATAGTGTCCATGGGTCAGCAGGATCGCGCCGCAGCGCAGGTGGTTTTCTTCCAGATAGTCGAGAATGGTGTTGCTCTCGTCGCCGGGATCGATGACAGCGCAATCCAGCGTCGCCTCGTTGGTGACGATGTAGCAGTTGGTCTCTAATTGCCCGACCGGGATGGTTTTAATCAGCATATCATAGCTCCTTGGTATCGAGTAGAATGGTCACCGGCCCGTCGTTCTGACTGTATACCTGCATGTCCGCGCCGAAGACGCCGGTCTCCACAGTGAAGCCGCGGCTGCGGCATTCGGCGATCACCAGTTCGTAGAGCGGGATCGCGATCTCCGGCCGTGCGGCGTGGGAAAAGCCGGGGCGGCGGGAACGGCAGTCGGCAAACAGGGTAAACTGGCTGATGATCAGAAAGGCGGCGCCGGCGTCCTTGGGGTTGACATTCATCTTTTCGTTTTCATCCTCGAAGATCCGCAGCCCGCAGATCTTGTCGGCGATCTTTCTGGCCTCCGCTTCGGTATCGCTCTCATGGACACCGAGCAGGACGAGAAAACCCGCGCCGATCTCGCCGTTCACTTTGCCGTCAATGACGACAGACGCGTTTTTGACTCTTGTTACAACAGCTCGCATGGATACTCCTCAAAACTCAAAACTGACGATTCAAAACGGATCAGGCTCCGTTGCGTGTGACGTCGGTGACGCTGGGGATGGAAGACAGTCTGCTCATGATATAGCGCACTTCACCCGCGTTTTTGACCTCCAGCGTGACAACGGTCAAAGCCAAACCGGAACCCAGGCTGCGGGAGGACAGGGTGCGCACTTTGGCGTTCAGGGCGTTCAGCACGGTGGCGATGTCCATGACCAGGCCCGAGCGGTCCTTGGAAGCGATGGTCAGGTTGGTCACATAGCTGTCCGTGATCTCGCTTGCCCAGGAGACACGGATCCAGCGCTGGTCCTGATCGGGATGGGCGAGACGCTGCTGATAATTCTTGCAGTCCCGGCGATGGATGGAGACGCCCTGTCCGCGGGTGATGAAGCCCACGATATCGTCCCCGGGGACGGGGGTGCAGCAGCGGGAAAACTTGATGAGGCAGTTGTCCAGACCTTCCACGAGAATGCCGTGGACAGCCTTGCCCTCTTTCTTGGCCTTCTCTTCCCGGCGCTCCGCCGCCTGGTTCATCTTGTCGATGGCCGTCTTGCGCTCGGCGTTGGCATTCTTCAGCTCGTCGCGCAGACGGTTGGCGACCCGGGAGGCCGTGACGCCGCCGTAGCCGATGGCGGCGTAGAGATCGTCCACCGCGTTGAAGCTCAGCCGCTTGAGGATGGGAGCCATCAGCTCCTCATCCGCCACGTCGTCGAGCGTCAGGTCGTTGTGCTTGAGCTCATCCTCCAGCATTTCGCGGCCGCGGAAAACATTTTCCTCCCGGCGCTCCTTCTTGTACCACTGCTTGATCTTGGTACGGGCGGAGCCGCTCTTGACCAGGTTGAGCCAGTCACGGCTCGGGCCGGGCGCTGATTTGGAGGTGCGGATCTCCACAATGTCGCCGTTCTGCAGCACATAGTCGTAGGTGACGATGCGGCCGTTGACCTTGGCGCCGACCATGTGGTTGCCAACGTCGGAGTGGATGCTGTAGGCAAAGTCGATCGGCGTTGCACCGGCGGGGAGGTTGATGACGTCACCCTTGGGGGAGAAGACGAAGACCTCGTCGGCAAACATGTCGATCTTCAGATCGTGGACAAAGTCCTGGGCGTCCGACTCCTGTTGGCTCTCCAGAAGACGGCGGACCCAGGCAAACTTGTCCTCATCTCCCTGTCGGAGAGCGGAGCTTCCGTCGCCCATTTTGTATTTCCAGTGGGCGGCGATGCCGTACTCAGCGGTATGGTGCATGTCCCAGGTGCGGATCTGCACCTCGAAGGGGATGCCCTCAGAGCCGATGACCGTGGTGTGCACGCTCTGATACATATTGGGCTTGGGCGTGGAAATATAATCCTTGAAGCGGCCGGGGACCGGCTTGAACATATAGTGGATCACACCGAGGACATTGTAGCAGTCCGGGATCGTATCCACGATCACGCGGAAGGCACAGAGGTCAAAGATGCCGTTCATGTCCAGCTTCTGCGCGTACATCTTGCGGTAGATGGAGTAGACATGCTTGATGCGGCAGAAGATCGTACACTGGATGCCCTCTGCCTCCAGACCCTTCTGAATCTTTTCCTTCATGCTGTCCATGAAGGTTTCCAAAACAGGCATCTTGGCGTCCAGCCATTCGGTGATTTCCTTATAGCCCTGGGGATCCAGGTACTGCAGGGCCAGATCCTCCAGCTCCCATTTCGCCTGCTGCATGCCGAGGCGGTGGGCGATGGGGGCATAGATTTCCATGGTCTCCAGGGATTTGGAACGCTGCTTTTCGGCCGTCTGGTAGTCCATCGTGCGCATGTTGTGCAGGCGGTCGGCAATTTTGATGAGGATCACGCGGATGTCCTTGGCCATGGCCATGAGCATCTTGCGCAGGTTCTCCATCTGCTCTTCTTCCTTGGTGGCATACTGCATGCGCGTCAGCTTGGTGACGCCTTCCACAATATCGGCCACGGCGGACCCGAACTGATGTGCGATATCAGCGTGGGTGAGCGTGGTATCCTCAATGACGTCGTGCAGGAGCGCGGCAATGACGGAGTCCTCGTCCAGGCCCAGATCGACGGAAATATCCGCCGCGGCCACGCAGTGCGTCACATAGGGAGAGCCGTCCTTACGCTTCTGCCCGGCATGAGCGGCGTTTGCCATGTCGTAGGCCGCGCGGATCCGCGCCAGGTCCATGGGGTGGCCGCAGGTGCGTATTTTCTTCTCCAGCTCGGCATACATCCGGTCCGGGTCAAGAGGCGTATTCAGTTTTCTCTCTTCCTCAGCCATGGTATTGTCCTCATATAAACGTTTTAGCTTTGAAAACTGCGGAGGCGGCGCATAATGTCCGTTGCCTCCAAATCCGCTTTCCCGTCGATCTCAGCGCGTTTCGCGCCGAAGACGGAGCCGTCCGCGCTCTCCAGCAGCCCCGTTTCGAGGAAGGTCAGCAGGCAGACACAGAAGCTCTCCGGCGCCATGCCGGGAGGGCAAAGCGCGAGCAGAGTGTCCAGATCAGAGGGGAGCGGGCGGCAGGCACAGTCCGAGCGCCAGAGCTTTACAAAATCGGCCCGGTCAGGCCGGTACTCGGCCGCGGCCCAGAGACTTTTTTCATCTTTCTCCAGAAGCTCACGGCAGAGCTCGTCCGCGTTGTGCAGCCTTGCCCCGCAGAGCACCAGCTGCACGGACACATGCCCGCGGTAGTCGTTGATCTGCGGCGTGAAGGCGAGATCCGCGTAATCTCCCTCGTGCAGCCCCAGAGACTCCGCGGTGTGGGAGAAGTAGATCCCTTCAAAGCGGGAGTGACCCGAGCGGACACGAACGCGCATATGCCGCCCGCCGCCTACGTTGGAGACGTATTCCAGCTCCACATTCGACAGGCAGAAGATCGGCTTCTGGTTGGCGTTCCCGTAAGGCTCCAGCAGATCGAGCTGTTTTACGTTCTCCACGCTCAGTACTTCGGGATTGCGGATCAGCAGATCGCATTGCACCTCGGGGTGCTCCGCCGGGGCGTTTTTACGATAATAGGCATTGAGGGCCGCCTTGAAATCTTCGATCTTGTCCGGCTCAATGGTGAGACCGGCCGCGAGAGCATGCCCGCCGTAGCCCAGGAGATGCTCGGAACAGGCAGAGAGCGCGTCGTAGAGATTGAAGCCGCCGTGGCTGCGGCAGGAGCCCTTGCCCGTGTCGCCCATAAGGCAGATCATAATGGCGGGCACGCAGTACTGCTCGGCAAGGCGGGAGGCGGCGATACCGATCACACCCTGGTGCCAGCGATCGCTGGCGAGGACGATCGGGCCGTCCGGCTTTTCATCGGCGAGGGCGGCCTGGGCCTCCTGCCAGATGTCCGTCTCGATGGCCTGGCGCTGCCGGTTAAGGTCGCAGAGCTCAGCGGCTAGCGGGCCCGCCTGCTGCTCGTCTGTGCACATGAGGAGCCGGGCCGCTTTGACGGCCTGCCCCAGTCGCCCGGCGGCATTGAGCCGCGGCGCCAGGCTGAAGCCGATGGCGGAGGCCGTCACATGCGCGGGATCCACTCCCGCTTCCCGCAGCATGGCGGAGAAGCCGGGCAGGGGATCCTCCATCAGTTTTTTGATGCCGCGACGGACCAGATACCGGTTTTCACCCACCAGCGGCATCACATCGGCCACCGTGCCGACCGCCACCAGATCTGCATAGCGATCCAGCATCGCCATACCGTTCCCATCGCAGGCGCTGACCAGCTTGAGAGCGACGCCGACGCCGGCAAGATAGGGATTGGGATAGGGGTCGCCCTCCTGCTTGCAGTCGATCACGGCTACGGCGTCAGGCAATGCTCCACTCTTGCATTCATGGTGGTCAGTGATGATGACGTCGATGCCCAGTGCGCGGGCATACTCGGTCTCCTCAACCGCGGTGATCCCACAGTCGACCGTGATTACCAGAGTAATGCCCTCTTCGTGCAGCGTGTCCAGCGCGCTGCGGTTGAGCCCGTAGCCCTCTTCACTGCGGTCCGGAATGTAGGGGAGACAGTCCAGCCCCTGCCTGCGCAGATAATCCGTCACCAGACAGGTGGCGGTAATCCCGTCCACATCATAATCGCCATAGACCGCCACATGTTCGTCGAGGCGGATCGCCTGTTTGATCCTGGCCCTGGCGACGGACATGCCGCCCATGAGCAGGGGATCGTGCAGACATTCTGCGCCGCCCTCGATCAGACGGTGGGCCTCATCAGGCGTTTTGATTCCGCGCAGCGCAAGAACAGCCGCGAGCAGCGGGCCATAGCCCGCCTGCAGCAGCTCCTGCGGTACCTCCGGCCGGGAATATGGAATTTTCCAGCCTTTCTTCATAAGCAAACCCTGTATTTCATTCTTTATTTATATTTAAATATAATAACAAATAACTCCGCGCAATTCAATAGCTGCGCGGAGAAATCTTTGTCACTTGTTGTAGTCGATAATGCGTTTTGCATTCCCGGTGAGGATGGGTGCGTTCTCAATCGATTGCATGGCTTCTGCGGGCGTATCGCAGCGCGCAAACAGACTGAGACAGCTTTTGCTCAGAAATCCACCGTGCACCGCGGTTTCCAGCGTCTGCACCAGACTGTCGTAATAGCCCAGCGTGTTGAGAAGTGCCATGGGTTTTGCATGTCTTCCCAGCTGTTTAAGCGTTAGGGTTTCAAAAAACTCCTCAAAGGTGCCGATCCCGCCTGGCAGGATGATGAAGGCGTCGCTCAGGTTCTCCATGGCCTCCTTGCGCTCCCGCATCGTCTCGGTATAGAGAAAGCGGGTGCAACGCTCATAAAGAACGCCGGGCTCGTCAAAAAAACGAGGCGCGATGCCGACGATTTCGGCGCCGCTCGCCGTGGCGCCTCTGGCGCAGGCACCCATGAGACCCTTGTCCCCGCCGCCGAATACCAGACCATGCCCCTTTTCACCAATCAGGCGGCCCAGTTCTTCCGCAGCTTCAAAGTATGCAGTGTCCAGCTTGCTGGCCGATGCGCCGTAAATGCAGATATTCATATTGTCTCTCCCGACTTTTTTTGTATAGTTTAGCACGGATTTGGCATTTTGAAAAGCGTTTGACTTGACGAACCGACCGCTTTTCTGTATCATATCAAAGATTGGAGTGAGCAAATGAAAAAGCTTTTATATATTCTGTCGTGTCTTGGACTGCTGCTCTGCCTCTGCGGCTGCGGCGCAGAGCCGGAAGCGGAGACCGACGGGCTCAGCATCGTGACAACGGTGTTTCCCGCCTATGATTTTGCCCGGCAGATCGCGGGCGAGAGGGCGCAGGTGAGCCTGCTGCTGCCGCCCGGGGCCGAGTCGCACAGCTTCGAGCCGACTGCGAAGGACATGGTGCGCGTGCACAGCGCCGATCTGTTCTTCTGCAATGGCGGCGAGTCCGAGGCCTGGGTGGAAGAACTCCTGGAGAGCGGCGAGGGTATTCGGGCGCTTTCCATGATGGACTGCGTGGACGCGCTCGAAGAAGAAGTCAAAGAGGGCATGCAGGAAAACCGGGCCGAAGCGGAAGAAGAGGCCGAGTATGACGAGCATGTCTGGACTTCACCGAAAAATGCGATCCGGATCTGCGAGGCGCTCTGTGAGGAGCTTTGCCAGCTGGACCCGGAAGGGGAGAGCGATTACCGGGCACGGTTTGCGGCCTACAGGGCGGAGTTGGAAGCCCTGGATGCCGTGTTCCGTAAAACAGTCAGCGAGGGAAAGCACCGCACGGTGATCTTTGCCGACCGATTCCCTGTGCGCTATTTTGTGGAAGAATACGGTTTAGATTATTACGCCGCCTTTCCCGGCTGCGCGGAGGATACGGAACCCTCGGCAAGGACCGTGGCCTTCCTGATCGACCGGGTGCGGGAAGAGCAGATCCCGGCGGTCTTTTATATCGAGTTTTCCAACGAGAAAATGGCAGATCAGATCTGTGAAGATACCGGCTGCGGAAAGCTGCTGTTTCACTCCTGCCACAACGTCTCCGCCGATGATCTGCGCGGCGGCGTGACCTATCTGGAACTGATGCAAAACAATGTTCTGGCGCTGAAGGAGGCGCTCGGCTGATGGCAATCCTTCAATGTGAAAACCTGAGCTTCGGCTATGACGGTGAGACCGTGCTGGAGGGTGTGAATTTCTCCCTGAACGCGGGGGACTATCTCTGCGTGGTGGGGGAGAACGGCTCCGGCAAGTCCACGCTGATCCGGGGCCTTCTCGGCCTAAAGGCGCCTGAAAAGGGGAGCATCCACTTCGGCGACGGGCTGCAGAGCACCGAGATCGGCTATCTGCCGCAGCAGACCCAGATCCAGCGGGACTTTCCCGCGAGCGTCCGGGAGGTCGTCCTGTCCGGCTGCCTCAACTCCCTGGGCCGCAGGCTCCATTACAATGCCGACGACAGGGCGAGAGCCGCCATGAATATGGAGCGCATGGGGATCGAAGATCTGGCCGACAAGAGCTATCAGGGCCTCTCCGGCGGTCAGCAGCAGCGCGTGCTGCTGGCCCGGGCGCTCTGCGCCACGAAGAAGCTCCTGCTGCTGGACGAGCCTGTCACCGGCCTTGACCCGATCGCGACAGGGGAGATGTATAATCTCATCAAACTTGTCAATCTCTGCGACGACATTACGGTCATCATGGTCTCTCACGACATTCATGCCGCTGTGCGCTATGCCACACATATCCTGCACCTGGGGCACGAGCAGCTCTTCTTCGGCACCTCGAGCGCCTATAAGGAGAGCAGCCTTGCCCGCCGCTTCCTAGGAGGTGGCCGACTGTGAACGAACTAATCCATATGCTCTCTTACCATTTCATGCAGCGGGCGCTGCTGGTGGGCGTGCTGGTCAGCCTCTGCGCTGCGCTTCTCGGCGTGTCGCTGGTGCTAAAGCGTTATTCCATGATCGGCGACGGGCTGAGCCACGTGGGCTTCGGCGCGCTGGCCATCGCCTCCGCGCTGCATCTGGCGCCCTTGGCCGTGGCCGTGCCCGTGGTGATCGTGGCGGCGGTGCTGCTTCTCCGTCTGAGCGAAAACAGACGGATCAAAGGAGACGCGGCGATCGCAATCATCTCCTCCAGTGCGCTGGCCATCGGCGTGATCAGCGTCTCCGTGACCACGGGCATGAATACAGAGGTATCCAGCTACATGTTCGGCTCCATCCTCTCGCTGAGCCGTTCGGACACGATCTTGAGCGTGATCCTGTCTCTCGCTGTGCTGCTGCTGTTTTTTGCCTTTTATCCCCGACTCTTTGCCGTGACCTTTGACGAGAGCTTTGCCAGGGCCACCGGAACCCGCACGGAACTGTACAACACGCTGCTTGCGGTGCTCACGGCCGTCACGGTAGTGCTCGGCATGCGGATGATGGGCGCGCTGCTGATTTCGAGCCTGATCATTTTCCCGGCCATGTCCGCCATGCGGGTCTGCAGGAGCTTCCGCTCTGTGGTAATTACGGCGGCCGTCGTCTCCGTCAGCTGCTTTCTGATCGGCGCCGTCGCTTCCTACTTCCTCGAAACGCCCACCGGCGCCAGCATCGTGGCCGCAAATCTGCTTGCCTTCCTGGGTTTCTCTTTCGCAGGAAAAAAGCATTGAATCCCGATTTGAGATGCATAAGCGGAGTGAATATACTCTGCTTATGCATTAAATTTATGAATAAACAGGAGTAAAATGAATAAATAACGCGTTTAACAAAAAATAACTGAATAAAATTGCAAAAATCTCTTGACAGGAAAAACCTCTTGTGCTATTATCACAAACGTCGATAAGACAATCTATTAAATTTGACGAATAGTGAGGGCAAATGTAATGAAAAAGATGAAGAGTTTCTTGTGCATCCTGCTGGCCCTGGGTATGATTTTTGCCCTCGCCGCATGTGGTAGCAGCGCCGCTCCCGCGAGCACTGCAACCGAGGCTCCTGCTGCTGACGAAGCTGCGGAGCCCGCAGAAGCACCCGTTGAGAAGACCGAAGTCGATGCCATCAAGGAAGCAGGCGTGCTGACTGTGGCCCTGTCTCCCGACTTCAGCCCCATGGAGTTTGTGGACTCCTCCAAGGAGGGACAGGATTCTTACGTCGGCTTTGACGTGACCCTGGCCAAGTACATCGCCGATTACCTGGGCGTGACACTGGAGATCCAGGCCATGAGCTTTGACGCCTGCCAAACCGCGGTCGCCATGGACGCGGTGGACATGTCCATCTCCGGCTACAGCTGGACCGAGAGCCGCGCCGAGAACTTTGAGCTGTCCGACTACTACTACGCCGGTGAGAACGAGACCGAGCAGGTTCTGTTGATCCGCGCCGAGGATGCGGAGAAGTACACCAAGCCCGAGGACTTTGACGGCGTGTCCGTCGGCGCACAGAACGCCTCCCTGCAGATGGATCTGGTCACCTCTCAGCTGCCCAACGCTCAGGCTTACACCATCGGTGAGCTTGGTGTCGGCGTCATGGAGCTGGAGTCCGGCAATATCGAGGCCCTGGCGGTTGCGGACGGCAACGGCACCCAGATCATCGCCAATCACCCCGGCCTGGTCAAGTGCACTTGGGAGTTCGAGGTCGCCGAGGAGTTTGAGGCCAACGTCATCATGATGCACAAGGGCGATACCGCGCTGCTGGCCGTTGTGAACGAGGCCCTTGCCAAGGCTTACGACGCCGGTTACTACGGCCCCTGGTATGACGAGGCTCTGGAGATCGCAGCCAGTGCCAGCGCCATCGAGGTCAGCATCGAGGATGCCGCTGCAGAAGAAGCACCTGCCGAAGCTGCTGCCGGCTGATTAGTACACCGCCGCCTGAAACAGACAGACCGATCGGGGCGCCCCGTCAGGAGCGCCCCGTGCTGTATGAAATGAGGATAGCATGAATTTCGCAACCATTGGTCAAAACATCGTCAAGCTGACGATCAAATACTGGGATAAATTTCTGATCACCGGCATGGGCTATACGCTGTCGCTGGCGGCGATCACGGTGGCAGTTGGCGCGATTCTGGGATCTTTGATCGCACTGCTGCGCATGTCCAAGTTCGCGCCCTTCCGCTGGATCGCCTCGATCTATACCGAGATCATCCGCGGCACGCCCATGCTGCTGCAACTGTATCTGTTCTATTTTGCGCTGCCGCAGCTGATTCCCTTCCTGAACCGGAAGCAGTATCTCTGCGTGGCGATCGCGCTGGTCTGCAACAGCGCGGCCTACGTGTCCGAGATCATCCGCTCCGGCATCCAGGCGGTGGACATCGGCCAGACCGAAGCGGCCCGCAGCCTGGGCCTCAGCTCCCGGCTCACGATGACGGAGATCATCCTGCCCCAGGCCATCAAGAACATCCTGCCTGCCCTGGGCAACGAGTTCATCATGATCGTGAAGGACACCTCCCTGGCGTCCACCTTCTTCATCGGCGACCTGATGACCCAGTGCCTGCTCATCAAGGGCACCACCTATCTGACGATGGAGCCGCTCATTATGGTGGCTGTGGTCTATTTCGTGCTGACCTTTATTCTGACCAAGCTGCTGGCGGTATTTGAGAGGAGGCTGCGTCGTGGCGACATCCGATAAGCTGATCGAGGTCAAGAACCTCAAAAAGTATTATAACGGGGAAGCGATCAAGGCTCTGGACGGCGTGAGCGTCGATATCAACAAGGGCGATGTGATGGTCATCATCGGGCCCTCCGGCTCCGGCAAGTCCACCTTCCTGCGCTCGCTGAACCTGCTGGAGGTGCCCACCTCCGGGGAGATCATCTTCGAGGGCGTGGATATCACCAAGAAGAAAGGGCCGGACGGAAAGAAACTGAACATCGACCTGCACCGGCAGAAAATGGGCATGGTCTTCCAGCACTTCAATCTCTTTCCACACAAGACCATTCTGCAGAATATGACGCTGGCGCCCATGAAGGTCAAGGGCGTTTCCCAGGCCGAGGCTGAGACCAAAGCCATGGAGCTGCTGGGCCGCGTAGGCCTGGCCGACCGTGCCGGAGCTTATCCCATCCAGCTCTCCGGCGGGCAGAAGCAGCGTGTGGCCATCGTCCGCGCCCTTGCCATGGAGCCGGACGTGATGCTCTTTGACGAGCCCACCTCCGCGTTGGACCCGGAGATGGTCGGCGAAGTGCTGGACGTTATGAAGCGCCTTGCCCACCAGGGCATGACCATGGTGGTGGTTACCCACGAGATGGGCTTTGCCCGTGAAGTGGGCAATCGGGTCTTGTTTATGGCGGACGGCAAGCTGCTGGAAGAGGGAAGCCCGGATCAGATCTTCAACCATCCGCAGAATCCGCGCCTACAGGATTTTTTGTCCAAAGTACTGTAATCGTTTTAAGAATCAGTTTTTTGAAAGCGGGGAGTGCGTCTCCCCGCTTTTTCAGAAGGGAGAAGAATTATGCTTAGTGCTGAGAAACAGGCGATGGCCGACTTTCTGGACGGCCATGCCTCCTATTTCGAAACGATCGCCGATCAAATCTGGGAATATGCGGAGCTGAGCCTGAAAGAGCATCAGTCCGCAGCCCTCTATTGTGAAAAACTGCGGGAGCTGGGCTTCACCGTGACGGAGAAGCTATGCGGGATCGAGACCGCTTTCTGCGGCTCATTCGGCAGCGGCCATCCCGTGATCGGCATCCTGGGCGAGTTTGACGCCCTGTCCGGCCTCAGCCAGAAGGCGGGGGAGTTGAGTCCCGATCCTGTTGTCCCCAGCGGCAGCGGCCACGGTTGCGGGCACAATCTGCTGGGGGCCGGCTCATTGGCAGCTGCGGCTGCGGTCAAGACCTGGCTGGAGAACAGCGGCAAGCCCGGTACGGTGATTTTCTACGGCTGTCCGGGGGAGGAAGGCGGCGCAGGAAAGGCCTACATGGCCCGGGAAGGCCTCTGGAAGCAGCTGGACGCGGCCCTCTGCTGGCATCCGGGAGACGCCAACCAGGTGACGACCGGCACCAACAACTCCTGCATCCAGGTGCTCTACAAGTTCTCCGGCATCCCGGCCCACGCGGCGGGCGACTCTTTCAACGGCCGCAGCGCCCTGGACGCAGTGGAGCTGATGAACGTGGGCGTGCAGTTCCTGCGCGAGCATATGACGCCCGACTGCCGCATCCACTACGCCATCACGGATACAGGCGGCATTTCGCCGAACGTTGTGCAGGCGAAGGCCTCAGTCCTCTACATGGTGCGCGCCAACAAGGTAGCGGATTCCGTCAAGCTGCAGGCGCGGGTGGACGATATTGCAAAAGGCGCGGCACTTATGACGGGAACCAGCTTTGAACGGGTATTCATAGACGGGACCGCTGAGCTGGTGCCGAATTTTGCGATCGAAAAGGCGTTGTATGCCAACATGGAGGCAGTCGGACTGCCGGAATACTCCGAGGAAGATTATGCGTTAGCGGCAGCGCTGAAAAAGACCTATCCCGGCAGCGGGATGGACGCCGTCAAAGGCGCGCGGGAGGATCCCAACATCAAAAAGACGGTGGCACAGTTGTCCGAGAACGGTACCAAGCCCATCAACGATTTCCTGCCGCCGCTGTATTCTTCCACCAGCTTTTCGCCCGGCAGCACTGACGTCGGCGACGTGAGCTGGCTGACGCCCACTTCCCAGATCGAGGCGGTCTGCTGGCCTGCCGGCGTACCCGGCCATTCCTGGCAGATCGTGGCCTGCGGCAAGAGCGGTCTTGCTCACAAGGGAATGCTGTTCGCGGCTAAGGTACTGGCTGCGACGGCGCTGGATCTGCTGACGGATGCGAAGCTTATGAGAGATGCTAAAGAGGAGTTTGCCGAGCGTACGGAGGGCGGCGGCTATGTCTGCCCCATCGAGCCGGACGCCGTGCCTATTGCGCTGTAAGGAAAGAGAAAAGACATGAATATTGGCACTCTTTTGGATAGAGTGCCAATATTCATGTTCTGTTCACAAATAATGCTATATTCGTTCATACTTGCACTGTATATTATATATACGGTAAGACGAAAAAAACAAGGAGCTTACCGAATACAATGACTGAGTATTTAAATATTTGGAGGTATAGATTATGTTTGAACTGATTCCTTTTGGTGGCCACAGGGTTTCCGTGTACGATCCTTTCCGTGCTTTTGACGAGATGGAGCGTAATTTCTTCGGCAATAGTCAGAGTGGTGTGCTCTCCGCTTTCCGCACTGATGTTATTGATACTGGCGACGCCTACAAGCTGGACGCTGAGTTGCCCGGATTCAAGAAGGAAGACATCAAGATCGATGTGGAGAACGACGTGCTGACCATCAGCGCCGAGCGTAAGGCGGACTCTGAGGAGAACAAGCCCAACTTCGTCAAGCGTGAACGGCTCTACGGCTCCTTCAGCCGCAGCTTCGACGTCTCTGGCATTGAGGTGGACGGTATTCAGGCCTCGTACAACGACGGTGTGCTGACTTTGACCATGCCCAAGAAGGTCGAGACCGCGCCCGCCAGCCGCAGACTTGAGATCCAGTAATCGCCAGAAAACAGCAAAACGAAAGGACAGCCCTTGCGGCTGTCCTTTTTTTCGTGTATACTCCTCATGCGAGGAGGGATGCCGTATGTATTTTGACACCCACGCCCATTATGACGATAAAGCCTTTGATACGGACAGGGAGGCGCTGCTTCTGGCCTGCCGTGACGCCGGAGTGGAGCGGATCCTTGACCCGGGCTGTGACGCAAAGAGCAGCCGCGCGGCCATTGAACTCGCGGAAAAGCTGGATTTCGTATATGCAGCGGTCGGCATCCATCCGGAAGAGCTGGTCTCCTGCGATGAGGATTCGCTGCTGGAGATCCGGAACCTGGCGGAGCACCCGAAGTGCGTGGCCATCGGCGAGATCGGACTGGACTATTATTGGGACGATACCCATAAAGCGGAGCAGAAGCAGCTCTTCCGCTGGCAGATCGAGCTTGCACTGGAACTGGGGAAACCCGTCATTGTCCACGACCGCGAGGCCCACGGAGACTGTCTGGAGATCGTAAAAGACTATCCGGGGCTGCAGGGCGTATTTCACTGTTATTCCGGCAGCGCCGAGATGGCAAAGGAACTACTGAAGCGCGGCTGGTATCTGGGGTTCGACGGCCCGGTGACGTACAAAAATGCGCGAAAGACCATCGAAGTCCTGGAGATCTGCTCGCTGGACCGCCTGCTGATCGAGACGGACAGCCCCTATTTAAGCCCCGTGCCCATGCGCGGGAAACGGAACGACTCGCGGAATCTCCGTTATGTAGTGGAGAAGATCGCGGAAGTCAAGGGGATCTCCGCTGAAGCGGTGGAGAAGATCACAATGGAAAACGGAAAGCGGCTTTTCCGAATTGCGTGAGCAAATGATAACGCCGGAGGCAACTGCCTCCGGCGATTCATCTTTTATTTTGCATTACCTTTAGTAACGCGGGGAATGATCAGCAGGGCGAGCAGTCCGCCGATCAGAGCGGTGCAGGCCTGGGGCCAGGAGAACATGATGCCGAGCATCATGCGCTGCTTGTCCGGTGCTCCGACCGCCTGCAGCAGCAGGGGAACGCTGAGCCACAGGAAGCCGCATTTGACGGCCGCGGCGGTGATCACAGCGACAATGCGAGGCAAAGCCCTGTCGACTACGGAAAACACGACGCAGAGGATCGCGTTGCCGCAGGCGACCAGGGGAACCACGGCCAGAACCGCTGGCCCGATGCCAATTACGGACGCCAGAACGGCGGACAGGATGCCAACACAGACGCCGCACCAGACGCCGCCGATGGCGGTGAATACGAACAGAACACAGTTGACAAGACTGCCTGTCACCAGCTGGTTAACGGAGAAGGGACCGGTGATAACGGCTCCGGCCGGAAAAAGCTTTCCCGCCAGCTGCGCCAGGATGACCAGGGCGACGCCCATGGCCGTGCGGGTAATGAAACGGATGTTTTTGCTTTCGGATTTCACTCTTCAGCCTCCTTGAGTCTGCCTGCAAATTCACTCTCGATCGAGGACTGCTTTTCGGCCTCCGCCTTGTATTTGGCGATGTTCGCGGTCGAGATCTTGACAGGCGTGATGGTGCCGGCGCCGGCCACACAGCCGCCCGGACATGCCATGCCCTCCAGCAGGTAGCCGTTGCGGCGGCCGGCCTTGGCCATCATCAGCATCTTTTTGCACTCGCGCAGGCCGTCGGCAAACTCCATGGGGACTTCGCGCTCCGGGACGATCTTCTTGATATGATCCGCCACAGCGGCTGCCACGCCGCCGGAGACCGCAAAGCCGCGTCCGGCGCCGGTGCCTTTATCGAAATCCTTGTCGCACGCATCGGGCACCAGGGTCTTGAAATCGATGTCCTTGGCGCGGAACATGCCGTTGAGCTCCTCAAAGGTTAGCACGAAGTCCACATCCGAACGGACGGAGCGGCGGCTGGCCTCCAGCTTCTTGGCGGCGCAGGGGCCGACAAAGACGATCTTGGCCTCAGGATGATCCTTCTTCACAAGGCGGGCTGTCAGCACCATGGGCGTGAGCGCCATGGAGACATATTCGGGGTGATCGGCGAGCATGCGCTTTGCCATCACGCTCCACGCGGGGCAGCAGGAGGTACCCATGAAGGGCTGCTTCTCGGGCACACGGTCGAGAAAGTCCTCCGCCTCTTCAATGGTGCAGAGGTCGGCGCCGATGGCGACCTCGACGGTCTGCTTCATGCCGAGGATGCGCATGGCCTTGCGGAGCTTCGCGGGCGTGGCGCCCTCAAACTGGCCTACAAAGGCGGGGGCTACGATGGCGTATACGTCGGTGCCGGATTTGATGGCGTGGATAAGCTGGAAAATCTGGCTCTTGTCGGCGATGGCACCGAAGGGGCAGTTGACCAGGCACATGCCGCAGGAGACGCACTTGTCGTAGTCGATCTTCGCGCGGCCGAGCTCATCGGAGCCGATGGCGTCCATGCCGCAGGCCTTGGCGCAGGGGCGCTCGATCTTGCTGATCGCGTCGTAGGGGCACTGCTCCACGCACTTGCCGCACTTGATGCACTTCTCGTTATCGATCACGCTGTGACCATAGCGGTCGGTGCTGATGGCACCCCTGGGGCAAACCGCCTGGCAGGGATGGCTCAGACAGCCCTGGCAGTTGGAGGAGACGCGCATCTCCTTTTCGGGGCAGGCGTTGCAGGCAAAGGGGATGACATTGATGAGGGGCGGCTCATAGTATTTTTCGGGGATCGCCGCTTCTTCGATGCCGAGACTCGCCGGGCCGTATTCGGCGGCGGAGCGCAGCGGCAGGCCGCAGGCAAGGCGTAAACGCTCGGTCACGATGGCGCGCTCGCGGAAAATGCTGTCGCGGTAGCGGGCAACCTCACCCGGGACAATTTTGTAGGGGAGCTGGTCAATGCGCCGGATGTCACCGCCCTCATAGGCAAGACGCGCGACTTCCTCAAACACATCACGGCGCAGATCGTCGACCACACTGTGAATACCTCTCATACTCTACCTCGCAATAAAATAAGTGTATGCTATGATTTGCAGAAAAATCATAGCATACACATGCTTTCTTTTCAATACAAAACTGTTTGGCAGATTCTACGAAATTATCGGAATCAATCCTTTTGCCGCAGCGCACCCTCGCTCTTGTACTTGTTCAGGACCCAGTCCACCACAGGGGCGGCGTTCCAGTCGGCAGGCTCGCCGATGCCGGTGCGCGCCATCTTCAAAAGCGCGGTCTCCTCCGCGTTGAGTGCGGTCTTGGCCTTCTTGGCTTCCAGCTGCTTGGCAATGTCCTTGGTCTTCCACTTCATGATGAGCTTCATGGGTGCAGGCAGCTTGTTGATGTTAAAGCCGCCCTGCAGGACAAAGACGGGCTTCTGCGAGGGGATCGCGCACTTTTCGCGAATGGTCTCGACGGCCTTCTCGCTGGCCGGCGCCATACCGACGGCGACCACAGCGGCGATGCTGCCGGCTTTCTTTGCCTTCTTCCAGCCAACGATGCTGCCGGCCATGATCCAGGTGACGAAAATCAACTCGCCGTCTGCCCGGGTCGGTGCGCTGCCCAGCGGGTATGCGGGGATGTGCAGCTGGCGGGAGAGCTCGTCTGCGTAGCGTTTGCAGGAACCGGTCTGGGAATTGTAAACGATAGCGGCAATCATGTGTTGTTCCTCCTTCAGACTAGTACAAAAAATTATGAATAATTATGGTGTCCCCTGTGGGGACGGATTGAAGAAAGGCGGGAATTGCCTTTAAGAATACTGGGCGTAGACGTCGGAATAATCGCGGCCTTCCTTATCCGGCTCGAAAGTGCCGTCCAGCTTGGCCAGAACGCGGTAGTAAGCTTCGCTGCCTTCGGTGTAGGGGGTGGGCCGGTAGTCGTTGTAGTTATCGCCGGTGTAGCCCTCCTTGACCGGGCGGCTGGAGACGCAGCAGGGGATGATGTCAAAGCCGGTATTGCTGATCTTCCCCTCACTGTCCCGATGAATCTTTACCTGCACGATGGCGGTGTCCCGGTCCGAGGGGGCGGTGCTGCCGCCGAAGGACCAGTTGCCCATGCTGTAGAGGATGAGGCCGCTGCCGTATTCCTCAATGGGCTGCAGATTGTGGGTGTGGCTGCCGTAGATGAGATCGGCACCGGCGTCAATGCAGGCGTGGGCCAGGGTAACCTGATCCTCGTTGGGGGAGTAGTAGAGCTCCCTGCCCCAGTGGAAAGCGCAGATGATGTACTCCGCGCCCTGCTCGCGCAGATCCTTCACGGCCTGGACGCATTTCTCCACGTCCGGCTTCAGGTGGTTGTAATCGCAGTAGATGCCGAGGGTAAGCCCACTTTCAATAGTCAGCAGCCGGCCCTCGCCCTCCTTGCCGTAGGGAATGCCGTACTCCTCCAGCGTGGCATAGGTGCTCTCCACACCGGCCTCACCGAAGTCGCCCATGTGGTTGTTGGCGGTGGTCACAAAGTCCACGCCGCCCTCCAGCAGAATGTTGGCGTAGGCGGTAGGGGCCAGGAAATACCACTGCTCGGCGGAGGAGAGCTTTTTGTCGGAGAAGGTGCATTCCAGGTTGGAAATGGTGAAATCATCCGCTTTGAAGTACTGGGCTGTGTTGGAATAGGGGTATGCGTAGTCGTCGCCCATTCTTCCGGCAAAGGAGACCGAGGCGCCGGCAAACTGGTGGGAGGCCAGCGTGTTGTCGCCGATGACGGAGATCACGAAATCCCGCTCTTCGAAGGCCGGGACTTCGGACTCTTCGGGAAGGATTTCCTCCGTGGCCACCGGCTGCGCTGTGGGGCTGTTGTTTCCAGCCTGCTGCGGGAGGATGCCCTGCCGGGCATAAAATCCGGTGGATGCCGGGTCCTCCGGCAGATCGCCTGCGCGCAGGAAAACCGTGATGCCGAGCAGCAGGACGACGGCGATGAGGATGATCAGTCTGTGGGTCGTATGCTTCATGGGAATTGTTCTTCTTTCTCTCAGGACCAGCTGGCATACCAGTTGGAATAGTCCGGATTGCCGTTGGGTCCGTTATAGGCGCCGGTGATCTTGCTCATGGCGCGCTCATAGTACTCCGAGCCCACTTCATAGGGCGTGGGCCGGTAATCGTTGTATGCAAAGCCTGTGTAGTCTTCCAGAACCGGGCGGCTGGAGACGCAGCAGGGGATGACGTTGAAGGCCTGGTTGCAGATGGTGCCGTCCAGATCCCGTTTTACAATGATCTGGACAATGGCGGTGTCCATGTCACTGGGCGAGGTATTGCCGCCGAAGGACCAGTTGCCCATGCTGTAGAGGATGATGCTGTCGTTGTACTTCTCAATGGGCTGCAGGCAGTGGGAGTGGCTGCCGTACACCAGATCAGCGCCGGCGTCGCAGCAGATGTGGGCCAGATCAATGTCGGCCTTGTTGGGAGTGTAGTGGAGCTCCTGCCCCCAGTGGAACATGCAGATCACGTACTCCGCGCCGTCAGCCTTGAGCTGCCGCACGGCCTCAGCGGATTTGTCCTTATTCGGCACGTAGTTGTTATAGGCCGTGTAGATCCCGACGCGCAGGCCGGTAGGCAGATCGAGGATCTGGCTCTGCCCGTCTTTCCCGTAGGGGATCCCGTAGCCGTCCAGCGCGGCGCAGGTGTCGTCCAGACCCTGCTGCCCGAAGTCCAGCATGTGGTTGTTGGCGGTGGTCACAAAGTCCACGCCGCCCTCCAGCAGGATGTTGGCATACACCGTGGGGGCGAGGAAGTGAAACTGCTGTCCCGAGTACAGACGCTGATCGGAGAAGGTGCACTCCAGATTGGCAATGGTCAGATCGTCCTGATTGAAATACCGGATTGTGTTGGAGAAGGGATAGGCATAGTCATCGCCCATGATTGCGGCATAGGAGGCAGGGTTGCTGTCCGCTAGGTTCTGGTGGGAAGTCAGCGTGCAGTCCCCGATGGCGGTGATGGTGAAGAACTCCGGCGTGGGTTCCGGCGTCGGCGGGGGAGTCGGCTCCGGCGTCGGCTCCGGTGTGGGTTCGGGCGTGGGTTCCGCTGTCGGCTCAGCAGGAGCTGCGGTTTGAGGCGCTTCCGTGCTCGGCGCTTCGGTAACGACGGCGGATGCGGCGATGACGGCAGGGGAGTCGAGGCGATATACAACGGTGACTGCCAGCAAGAGCAGCAGGGCCAGCAGGCAGACAGTTTGAACGGTTCTTTTCATGGGCTATGCCTTTCCTGTTTCTTTCTACAATTTATTTATTATAATAAAAAAACGCATAGAAAGCAAGAGCGAGACCGCTTTTAGGTGGAAAAGAAAAAGCAGCTCCGATATTGGAGCTGCTTTTTGCATTATAACAGATCAAAGAAGGCCGCCGATTTTGATGAACAACGGTGCAAAAACGAGCGCGACCACAGTCATCAGCTTGATGAGGATGTTCAGCGACGGTCCGGAGGTGTCCTTGAAGGGATCGCCCACGGTATCGCCGACGACGGCCGCCTTGTGGGCGACGGAGCCCTTGCCGCCGTGGTGGCCTTCCTCGATGAATTTCTTGGCATTGTCCCAGGCACCGCCGGCGTTGGACATGTAGATGGCCAGCAGGACACCGGTGACGAGAGAACCGGCCAGCAGGCCGCCCAGGGCTTCGGGCCCCAGAAGAATGCCCACAAGCAGCGGCACGACGACAGCCATCACGCCGGGGACGATCATCTCGTGCAGTGCGGCGCGGGTGGAGATGGACACGCAGGAGGCATAATCCGGCTTGCGCTCGCCCTCCAGGATGCCGGAAATCTCTCGAAACTGCCGACGCACCTCCTCAATCATCTTATAGGCCGCCTTGGAAACGGAGTCCATGGTCATGGCGGAGAAAGCGAAGGGGAGCATGCCGCCGATCAGGAGGCCGATGACCACATAAGGGGAGAGCATGTTGATCTGCCCCAGCTTGACTTCAGTGGCGTAGGATACGAAGAGCGCCAGCGCCGTCAGCGCGGCGGAGCCGATGGCAAAGCCCTTGCCCATGGCGGCGGTGGTATTGCCGACGGCGTCCAGCTTGTCCGTGATTTCCCGCACATGGGGATCCAGGCCGCTCATCTCCGCGATGCCGCCGGAGTTATCGGCGATGGGGCCGTAGGCGTCCACGGCCACGGTGATGCCGGTGGTGGAGAGCATGCCGACGGCGGCGAGCGCGATGCCGTACAGGTCGCCGGTGACGGCGTAGGAGATGTAGATGCCGACACAGATCAGTACGATGGGCACCCAGGTGCTCTTCATACCGACTGCAATGCCGCTGATGATCGTGGTGGCCGAACCAGTCTCAGACTGATCGGCGATGCGTTTGACGGACTGATAATCTTCGGAGGTGTATACCTCGGTCATGAAACCGATGACGAGACCGACGATGATACCGGCGATGATGGGCGCGGAGAAATAGAGGCGGCCGAAGAAAAGCTTGCTGAGCGGGATCGACACCAGGCCCACAATGGCGGCAGAAACGTAAGAACCGGCCTTCAGCGCCTTGTGCGGGTTCGAGCCTTCTTTCCCGCGGACGAAGAAGGTGGCGATGATGGAGGCCAGGATGCCGATGGCGGCGATCACCAGCGGGAAAATCGCGCCGGCGCCTTCAAAGAGGCCGTAGACAGAGACGCCAAGTGTCAGGGCAGAGACCAGCGCGCCAACATAGCTTTCAAACAGATCGGCGCCCATACCGGCCACATCGCCTACATTGTCGCCCACGTTGTCAGCGATGACGGCGGGATTGCGCGGATCATCCTCGGGGATACCAGCTTCCACCTTACCGACGAGATCCGCGCCCACGTCAGCAGCTTTGGTATAGATACCGCCGCCCACACGTGCAAAAAGAGCAATAGAGGAAGCGCCGAGCGAGAAGCCGAAGAGAATGCTGTAATTGCCGGTGACGATGTAGATCAGGCTGCAGCCCAGAAGACCCAGTCCGACCACGCACATGCCCATCACAGAGCCGCCGGCAAATGCCACGGAGAGCGCCTTGTTCATGCCGGATTCCAGCGCTGCATTGGCAGTCCGCACATTGGCGCGGGTGGCAACGCGCATCCCGAAGAAGCCGGCCAGAATCGAACAGACGGCGCCGAGCAGAAAACAGATGCCGGTTCCTATATTGATAAACAGACTGATCAGCAGGAACAGGGCCGCAACAAAAATGGCCAGGATCCGGTATTCGGCTTTCAGAAAAGCGTCTGCGCCTTCAGCAATGGAAGCGGCGATTTCCTGCATGCGTTCATTTCCTGGGGAGGAGCTGTTGACATAGTGTGCCTTCCAGAGAGCAAAGAACAGCGCGGCAAGCGCAAGAATGGGGCTGATCCATAGGATTTCTTTCATAGTTTTCACACTCCGGTCCTGAAAGATCTTCTGACATTTGTGTATTTTACACTATTTCTACTTAGCAAACAAGCAATAATACAAAACGTTTCGGTCAAAATGTACAAATTTATGAAAAACGCTGAAATCTTATCAGTATACTCTATCTCAAATAGCAAAATGCACAAAAACAGATACAAATATGAATCTACTTTTCGTGAAGTGTGTCAAAGAATACACAATATCAGAAATAATCAGCGGTAAGTTGTGAAACAGCGGCAATGCATGGCGAGCTGTTGAAGATGAGCACACGGTTCGATCATCCAGGTGAGAGAACAGAGCCTGCTGGTGCCGTTCATTGAGCGGAGATCTTAAAAATTATTAAAAATGAAAGCGGAATGAAAACTTGTTGTTTCATTTTTTGCGGACCGGCAACAGCAAAAAAGCTGAAAATTGCGGTATTCTGCAGGATTCGGGAAAAACTGGTTTTCAAACTATGTTTCTAATAGCAAACGTATTGGTTACAAAGAGGTAAAAATAGATAGCAAAAAACTTCAAATAGCTCTTGCAAATGACAAAATAAAGTGGTACATTATCTACAAGCCTGCAGGAGGCGCATTTTTGCATGCGCTGAATCAGGCGGGAGAAGCGATTATAAATTTTTTGATTTATAATAGTACGCAAGAGTAAAGGAGAAACAACATGAAAGCTTACACCAAACTGTTGTCCATTCTTCTCGTCGTGGCCATGTGCTTCAGCTTCATGGTCATCACTGCATCGGCGGAAGAAGGAGCAGAGGCGCCCCAGAGTGCGTCTCCCGTCGTAGACGGCGTGGTGATCGGCTATGGCGAACCGGGTGCTGCTTCTGCTGCCCCGACGGCAGTCACTGCTGGCAGCGGCGTCGCCAAGATCAATGTCTCTGACCAGGAGACGCTTTATTATGCTACCGTGGCTGACGCGCTCGAAGCTGCGGAAGAGGGCCAGATGGTCATTCTTACTCAGGATGTTACGCTGACGCAGTCCATTACCATTCCTGAGAATGTCTCCATGAGCCTGAACGGCAAGACCATGAGCTTTGTCCCGTCTGTCAGCGAGGAAGCCGCCATTGTCATGGAAAACGGCTCTCTGCTGAAAAACGGCGAGATCCGCGTGTTGACTGCTGCCACCAAGGATGAGGTCCTGACGTTCGGGACTGTTATCCGCGGCGAGGGCGTTGTCACCCTGAAGATGGTATGGCTCTCCAACGATGGCGGCCGTCTGCTCAGCGGCACTGCTGCGGCTTATGAGCTCGTTGCGCAGGAGGGCCTGGAAGGCGTCTACAAGGTTGTTGAGCCCGAGGTCGAAGAGCCTGCTGAGGGCGAAGAGCCTGTTGAGGCTGAGGAGCCCGCTGAGACTGAGGAGCCCGCTGAGGCTGTAGAGCCCGCTGAGGGCGAAGAGCCTGTCGAGGGTGAAGAGCCTGCCGAGGGCGAGGAACCCGCTGAGGGCGAGGAGCCTGCCGAGGGTGAAGAGCCCGCTGAGGGCGAGGAGCCTGCCGAGGGTGAAGAGCCCGCTGAGGGCGAAGAGCCTGTCGAGGGCGAGGAACCCGCTGAGGGCGAGGAGCCTGCCGAGGGTGAAGAGCCCGCTGAGGGCGAGGAGCCTGCCGAGGGTGAAGAGCCTGCTGAGGATGAGGAAATCACCGGCGAGCAGAAGCCTGACGTGGTGGCTGACGAGCCCGATGACACCAAGATTCAGAATGATACTGCCGCTTACGAGAGTGTCAGCGAGTGTGTCTCCAAGAGCAAGGACGGCAACTACTGGCTGACCGCCCATGTGAACTGGGACGTTGCCGACTGGAGCGCGATCTCCTCTTATTTCGGCATTGACCTCTGTACCTACTCCATCAACGGCAACATCACCGTTCCCGCGGGCAAGACCCTGCGCCTTGTCAACGGCACGGTCAAGGGCACGATGACGGTCAACGGCGCTCTCGAGCTGGTGAACATGGTCGTCGACGGTGACATCAATGTAGTGTCCACCGGTACCCAGGCGATCCTGAACGCTTCCGGCAACACCTTCGCCGGCACTGTCAATGTGGACGCTTCTGCCGGTGAGGTCAGCCCCAACATCTCTGACGGCAAGTACAACGCCATCAAGTTCAGCGGCAGCGACTCCAACGTTGTCGGCGGCGTGACCGGCGGCGTCTTCAAGTCCGCTGTTCCTGCCAGCGTCTGCGCCAAGGGCACTTACCCTGCCGCGTCCAAGGACGAGACCTACAAGTACACCGTCGGAAAGTACGTTGCCAGCGTCAAGAACAATTCCGGCAAGACCTCTGCCGACTACTACAAGGGATCTGCTCAGGCCAGCAAGAACTATAACCTGTCCTTCAGTGTTTCTCCCGGCCTGACCAACCTGAGCGTAAAGAACGCTGCCACCAAGGCAACCGTTGCGTCCCTGACCCAGGGCACCGATTACAACTACTATGCCGCAGGCGGCAAGGTGGAGATTTCCAAGTATGCTTCCTTCCTGGAGACCCTTCCCGCTGACGCGCTGGTTCTGGCCTTCGAGATGGACGGCGGCGGCTATGTGGAGTTCCCGCTGAACGTGTGGGCCAATGTGACCTTCACCCCCTCCAAGTACTACAAGGGCAGCGGCACCAACATCGTCTTTGACGTGACCGATATTCCTCTGGATATCATCATGGATACCACTGATACCGATGCCGGCACCACGCTGAAGGCCGGTACCGACTACACCATCTCCGGCAACAAGATCACCATGCCCGCTTCCTTCCTGGAGAAGCAGGACGGCGGCAGCCACAACTTCTTCTTCAAGTACAAGATGGGATCTCAGACCTACCGTCTGCGCTGCACTGTGGGTATTCTGGTTGATTACCGCGTGTTCAAGATCAACGACGTTTCCGTCAGCGATGCGAACACCGCCACCGTCGACTGGTACACCAACAGCGGCAAGACCCTGAAGTTCCATGTGGACGGCCCCTACTCCAAGTTTGCTGGCGTCAAGATCGGCGACAAGACCCTCGCACCCGGCAGCTACGGCTTCTACCAGGGCGATGACGGCCAGACCGTCGTGACCATCAACTCCGGCTATCTGAACACCCTGGCCAAGGGCAACTACCCTGTGACCCTGCTGTTTAAGGACGGCGAAGCCACCGCGC
>Ga0310697_10001516_pt1 | contig 26880 bp, 31 predicted proteins | sample 172DNAGHGlowgp2_FD_203883 | JGI IMG/M metagenome (GOLD analysis project Ga0310697, IMG submission 203883) | Sheep rumen microbial communities from Palmerston North, Manawatu-Wanganui, New Zealand - 1728 DNA GHGlow gp2 (v2) (version 2) | ecosystem: Host-associated > Mammals > Digestive system >...
ATTTGAGCAGGCCATGAAAGGAAATATTCGGGCCTTTGAGACAATACGATCTACCGTCGGGCAAGACCCGGTGCAGAAGGTTATGGTATCAGAGGTGGATCAGGCAACGATCGATGAGGTAGAAAGGATGGTGCTGGATGAATAGGACGAGTAGGTTTGAGATACATTTTATAGACGGAGAAGTCCTTGAAACGGATGACATTGAGTCATTTAGCTTTGACGACGACATACAATACTTCAGAATAGAAGAAAATGGCAAGGAATACCCGTTAATTGTGAATAAAGCCCAAGTTAAATGGATTAGAGAGATAGAAGGGGGCTCGTTTTATATAATCCAAGATATGGGCAACGGGTCATACAGTAAGGTATATATAAAATGAATAAAGAGCAGGCGGTTACTTTTCTCCGAGAAAAGCCGTACAAATTCGGTCACATGCTGGGCTTTACGAAGCTCGGCATTTTGCATAATGAATGGATTAAAGAAATGGCCTACGGGCGCGAGGATAAGACGTTACAGTCAAGCCGCGGTACGTACAAGACGACGTGCAACTCAATAGCGCTTTCGCTGAGAATTATCCTGCTCGCGAGGCAAAGAACAATGTTCATGCGGAAAACCGACACCGACGTCAAAGAGGTTTTGCGACAGGTGCAGAAGATTCTGGCTGATCCGCACACCAATTATTTCGTCCAGACGATCTACGGCGTCAATCTGCAAATGCTGACAAAATCGACGCAGGAAGTATCGACGAATCTGTCTATTGACACGAAGGGCACGGGCCAGTTGATCGGGATCGGTACGGGCGGATCTTTGACAGGTAAGCACTTCGACTGCATATTTACAGACGACATTGTTAACGTGCAGGATCGCGTATCCAAGGCGGAGCGCGAGCGCACGAAGATGGTCTATCAAGAGCTCCAGAACATAAAAAATCCCGGAGGGAAGATATTCAATACCGGGACGCCGTGGCACGAGGAGGACTGCTTTTCAATAATGCCAGCGGCAGAGCGGTATGACTGCTATCACCCGGAAGTGCAGAAGATTATAAGCGCCGAGGAGCTGGCAAACCGCAAAAAGAACATGCTTCCGTCATTGTTCGCGGCAAACTACGAGCTGAGGTTTATTCCGTCCGAGGACGTTATTTTCATTGACCCGAAGACAGGCGAAGACCCGGCGATGTGCGAACAGGGATTGATGCACGTTGATTCCGCGTTCTACGGCGAGGACTACACGGCGTGGAGCGTCATGCGGAAGGCTGGCGGCAAATACTACCTGTATGGTCAGATACGCAGGAAGCACGTTGAGGAGTGCTATGACGAGATTGAGAAGGACTTCCGGCGGTTTATGTGCGGTAAAATGCACATGGAAGACAACGCCGACAAAGGAATGGTCGGGAAAGACTTGCGCAAAAAGGGGCTGAAGGTTATACTTTACCATGAGAGCATGAATAAATATCTGAAGATTGTCACGTACCTGAAGGCGATCTGGAAAGACCTTTATTTTGTTCAAGGAACCGACCCGGAGTATATCCGGCAGATAACTGATTTTTACGAGGACGCGGAGCACGACGACGCGCCGGACAGCGCGGCGAGCTTGGCAAGGCTTTTGTACAACAAACGAGAAGAAAGCTATCAATCAATATTCCTGTGAGGGCAACGAATGAAGACTTATGAAGATCTCTTGGAGTTGGGCGAAGATGAAACCGCCCGGATGGATTTTGTGAGGGGCGCTATCTCGGCGCATAAAAGCTCGCGGCTGTATCGGGAAGCGGCTGATGCTTACGAGTATTTTTGCCGGAGGAACGTGACGATCCGGCAGTATCAGAAACTGCTGTATACGATTTCCGGCAAGGCGGTGCCGGATAACTACTCGGCAAATTTCAAATTTACCAACGGATTTTTCCCGATATTCGTCCGACAGCAAAACAGCCACCTGCTGGGGAACGGCGTGCAGTTCGAAGACGATGCAACCAAGGAAAAGCTGGGCGGCGATATGTTTGACACCGTGCTTTTAAAGGCCGGAGAGGCGGCGCTATGGGGCGGTGTTTCGTTTGGCTTTTATAACTTGGATCACGTCGATGTGTTCCGGGTTACCGAGTTTGTTCCGCTGATTGGAGAAGAGGACGGCGGCCTTCATGCCGGAATAAGGTTCTGGCAGATTGACGATTTCAAGCCGCTTCGAGCAACGCTGTATGAGGAAGATGGTTATACTGAGTATATCTGGCGCAAGGACGAAGATGGAAAAATCTTGCACGAGAAGCGCAATTACGTCGAGATCGTTTCAACGTCCGAGGCTGATGGGTCGGAGATTATCGATGGCAGGAATTATCCTGGATTTCCGATTGTGCCGCTGTGGGGTAACAACGAGCATCAGAGCGAGCTGACCGGCCTGCGGGAGAAGATCGACGGCTTCGATTTGATTCAGAGTGGCTTTGCTAACGACCTTGATGATTGCAGCCAAATTTTTTGGACCATCCAAAACGCCTCTGGGATGGACGACGTTGACCTTGCCAAGTTCATTGAGCGCATGAAAGTCGTCAAGGCCGCAGTTGTAGAGGATACCGGCGCGAAGGCTGAAGCACACACTATAGAAGTGCCGTATCAGGCAAGACAGCAGGCGCTTTTGGGCATCCGGGACAGCTTGTATAGGGACGCGATGGCGCTTGATACCGACAAGATCAGTGCAGGCGGGATCACGGCAACGGCAATCGAGGCAAGCTATGAGCACATCAATTTGAAAACAGATAGCTATGAGATGTGCGTGATTGATTTTATCAACGGCCTGTTGGAGCTTGTAGGAATCGAAGACAGTCCGACGTTTCAGCGGAGTAAGATTATCAACATGACCGAGGACACGCAGATGGTTTTAATGGCGGCGCAGTATTTGGACGACGAAACAATCTTGAAGCACCTGCCGTTCCTGAGCCCGGACGAAATCGACGATATTCTTGATCGTAAGACTGAAGAGGAAGCTGACAGGGTGGAAGACGAGGAAGAGCCAGAGGAAGAAACGGAAGAGGACGAAGAAATGACCGCTGAGGACGCAGAAGCGCAGGCAGAAGCACTTGACACCGCCGGGCTGATTGACGAGTACGGCGAGGATGTTATCAAGATGCTTGAAGAACTTCTGGGAGAGATGTAATGGCATACAAAGACCCGAACTATGATCCTGTTAAGGCCCACGAGTATTACATGAAGCATCGCAAGCTCAAGGGCCGTAAAAAGGGAACGAAAAAGCAAACGACGCGCTCAATAAAGGGTTTCAGCCAGAGGCAAAAGGAGCAGTGGCAGTACGCGAAAGCACAGCTGTCTGAACAGAACAAAAAGCGCACCAAAAAGCTGAGTAAAACGCACAGCGCGAAACTCAAGGCGATCACCAACTTGGCGAAGGCCAGCCGGGCGGATATTTCGAAGCGCCAAAAAGAATTGATGGCGAAGCTCACTGCGGAGCAGAAGGCGAGGCTGGCGCAGTTGGCGGAGCAGAAAAAGGCCCAAAAGGAAGCGCTGACGCAGAAGGCGAAAGCTCAGATTGAAACGCTCCGGGAAGTCATCAAGAATATGACCCCGGAGCAGAAGGCGGCGATGAAAGAGCGGATTCAGGGCGCGATTGCATCCATCCGGGAGTCTGTTGCGGCGATGAAAGAGCAGATAGGGCAGTCGGTTGATGCGGCGCGTGAACAGGTCAAGGCCGATATTAAGGGCAAGCGAGAAGCGGCCCGTGAAGGGTTTGCCAAAGAGCGCGCGGGAGTGACAAAGAAAACCAAAGCTCGCAGGGAGAAGGAGAATAAACGCTATAAAGCGGCGCGGTCAGCAAATAAAAAGAACTACGAAAAGAGCCTTGATAAAGCTCACGCACGGATTAAGAAATGATTGATACTGCGGCAAAAAAAACCGATAAGCGGCTGGAAGAGATCGAAAAGCGCCTGCATAAGATATACGAGCAGGCGCAGGGCGATCTTACTAAAGCGTGGAAAAACTATATGACCGAGCAGGAGTCTAAAATAGAAGGGCTTCAAAAAGAATACGAAGCCGCAAAAGCATCCGGGAGCGACAAAGATAAAAGAAAAGCCGGGATGAAACTCCAGCAGGCAAAAAATCAGCGGACACTGCAAAATCAATACTACAAGGACATGGTTAAGGAAACAACGCGGAAGTTGGCTAACGTCAATCAGACCGCGTTGAACTACGTCAATGGGCAGATGTTCTGGGTGTACTCCACGAACTACAATCAGGCCGCAAAAGACGCGGATAAGGTTGGATTTCGGTTCGATATGGTTGACGAGGCTACGGTGCGCCGGAGAGTTATGGACGGAGACATCCAGCTCCCGAGGAAGAAGATCAACGTGCCGAAGGATCAGCGGTGGAACACGAAGCAGTTGAACAGTTCTGTCCTTCAGGGTATTGTAAACGGCGAGTCAATGCAGAAGATAGCAGATAGAATTCTGCCGGTAGTGAACAATAATACCGCGGCGGCTATACGGAACGCGCGGACGATGGTTACAGGCGCGCAGAACCAGGGCCGACAGGACAGCTACGGCATGATGGATAAAATGGGCATCGTGCTGAAAAAGGTTTGGATGGCGACGCCCGACGAGCGAACCCGTGAGAGCCATTTGCGGCTTGATGGCGAAGAAGTTGAGTATGATAAAAAGTTTTCAAACGGCCTGCGGTTTCCGGGAGATCCTGGCGGACGCCCTGAAGAAGTGTATAATTGTCGGTGCACGATGGTGACTGACATAATCGGGTTACGTAAGGCTGACGGGCGGATTGAATATGTCGGGGAAACCGACTTAGACGACTTCCACGAACAGCAGATGGAAGAGGAGCGCAGACGTAGAGTGGATGAAGAAGCGTCGAGGCGCGGGAGTAAGAAAAAATGAGCAACGTGGAGCTGAAAATAATAAACGATAACACCGACCTTTTTTTGTCCGCTTTTGAACAGCAGGTTCGCGCGGGACTTGCGGCAATCGGGTCGAAGGCTGAAGGCCACGCAAAAGCCAACTGCCCGGTAGATACGGGACGGTTGCGGAACAGCATCACCTTTGCGACGGCGCACGATCAAAGCAAAGGCGACGATATAAAAGCACGGCCCGGAGAGCATGAGGTCTATATCGGAACCAATGTGGAATACGCGCCGGAGCAGGAACTGTATAATATGTCGCACAAAGTCGGCAGGGCACACTTCCTTCGAGACGCGGCGACAACGCACGGCGACGAGTACAAGCGGATCATGGAAGCGGCTCTGAAAGATTGACAAAAACCCTTGTATCTGCTATATAAAAAATAGAGTCTAATGGGAAGAAATCCACCGAGGAAAAGGAGACAATAAATGGCACTGACACGCAAGTTTTTAAACGCACTTGGAATCGAAGAGGCGAAGATCGAGCAGATCATTGAAGCACACACTGAGACCGTTGACGCGCTGAAGGAAGAGCGCGACAAATACAAGGCTGACGCGGATAAACTCCCGGGCGTCACTAAGGAGCGAGACGATTACAAGACGGTTGCGGACAAGGCCGACAAAGACCCGTATAAGGTCAAGTACGATGCGCTGAAGGAAGAGTACGACAATTACAAGTCTGATCAGCAGAAGCGCGAAAAGGCCGCGAAGGTCAACGACGCGGTAAGAGCCGTCCTGAAAGAAATCGGGGTTGCGGACAAGAGAATCGATGCGGTTATGCGCGTGACCGACACCGATGAACTTGAGCTTGACGAGAACGGGAAAATAGTAACCGAGAAAGAGCTGAAGAAACAGCTCAAAGACGAATGGGCGGATTTTATCGTGACCCGGCGCGAGCAGGGCGCAAACGTGGCGAATCCACCCGAAAACAACGGCGGGGGCAAGCTGACGAAGGCGGAAATCTATGCGAAAGACGAGCATGGAAGATACAAGTTATCCACAGCAGAGCGCCAGAAAGCAATCGCCGAAAATCCAGATTACATGAAAGGATAAAACTATGGCGGCAACTAATGTTGAAACTTTAACCAATCCCCGCGATTCTCTGCCGAACGTATACACCAACGTAACGGCACGCGAGATCGATTTTGTTACGAGATTTAGTGATAACTGGGAAGCACTGAGAAATATTCTCGGCATTATGCGTCCTATCCGAAAAGCCCCTGGGACTGCACTTGTATCTTATTCTGCAAGCGTGGCGCTTGAGTCCGGCAGTGTTGATCCCGGCGAGGTGATCCCTTACAGTAAGGCCACCATCGTGCAGGCCACGAAAGGCGATCTGAATATCGAGAAGTATGCGAAGGCTGTTCCGATTGAGGACGTGAACAAGTATGGCGCAGAAATCGCTGTTGAGAAGTCTGACGACGCCTTCCTGACCCAGCTTCAGAATGTAGTGCTTAATCGGTTCTATACGTTCCTTAATACTGGCACTCTGACCGGTTCGGGTAGCAACTGGCAGGCTGCTCTTGCTAAGGCGCAGGGCCTTACCCGCAATAAGTTTGCAGTGCTTCAGAAGGAGCTGACTGGAATCGTTGGGTATGCCAATATTCTCGACGCTTATGATTATCTTGGCGCGGCGCCTGTTACCATTCAGACCCAGTTTGGACTGAACTATCTCAAGGACTTCCTTGGATACAGCACTCTGTTCCTGCTTCCTGAGGACTGGATCGCGCGAGGCGTTGTTATCGCGACTCCTATTGAAAATATCGATCTGTATTACATCGATCCGGGCGACAGCGAGTTCGCAAGACTGGGCCTGAATTATACCACGGATGGCGAGACCAACCTGATCGGATTCCATGCTCAGGGCAACTACGGTACTGCTGTTGGTGAGAGCTTTGCTCTTATGGGTATGGCTCTTTGGGCAGAGTACCTTGATGGAATCGCAGTAGTATATGTCGGCACTGAGACTAAAGTAACAACCGCGGAGACGATTACCGCAGATGCTTCTGACACACATCTGTTCAAGACGGCTCACAGCCCGCTTCTGTCGGTACAGGAACTGAAGGATGGCAGCACGGCAATTACCAATTACACTATCGAGCGTGATGGTGTGCGCCTTGCTTCGACTCCGTCAGGAACAGTTACGATCAAGTACACTTATGTTGCTTAATTGAAGTCTGAGATCTCCTTTGAAGGGCGGTGTGATGATGCTGAATGAAGTTTGCTTACGCATCCATAACTTTTTTGCTTCTGCCTCCGATATACATACAGGGTGTTTTTCGATTCAGGACGGCGGACTCACACCGCCTGTGGAGATGGAAGAGGGGCAGTATTATCGAATTGTTGGATCTGTTTTCAACGACGGCGTCCATAAGCAGGGCGACGTGTTGAAGGACGAAGGAGAGTTCGACGGGGGCGTTTGGCTGATGCGTCCACCTAAGGACTTCCTTGATCTTGTGGGGGAGATGGAAGCTTACGAAGAGAAGTATGGCACCTTGTCGCCTTATGACAGCGAGTCATTCGGCGGGTATACTTATTCACGCGGACGGAATAAGGCGGGACAGCCGTTGACGGTCTTTGATGCGTTCGACGGGCGCCTGAATGTGTACAGGAAGATCAGAGCATGAATTTACTTGAAGAGGCTTATGAGCCGTTACAGCACATAAATAAAATCAAGGTTGACGACGGTTACGGCGGAACGAAGACGGATTGGCAACCGGGCGCGACGTTTCAGGGCGCGGTCAATCTGGAAGAATCGGCGGCAGTAAAGATAGCGCAGGCGCTTGGCGTCAAAGAGGTCTATGTTGTGACGGTGACGAAAGAAACTCAGCTTGATTTTCACGATGTGATCATGCGCGTTTCGGATGGCAAGATCTTCCGAATCACAAACGATTCGGACGATAAAAAAACCCCGGCAAGTGCGGCGCTGAACATGCGCCAGTACGAGGCGGAGGCATGGGAGCTTCCGGCATGAACAAGGATCAGGCTGTACACGCATTTTGGGCTTCTTTTGGGCTTAGGGCCTACGAGGAAACGCACGTTGAAGATGGCGCACAGCTTCCGTATATCACCCACGAGGGCGCTGTTGATAACTTCGGCAACGAGATTGCGCAGACGGCTTCCCTGTGGTATCGTTCCACGAGTTGGGATGAAATCACCGCGAAGCGGGACGAGATCGCCGAGAGGATCACGCGCGGCGGAGTGTATGTTCACTACGACGGCGGAGCCGCTCTTATAAGAAGAGGGAATCCCTTTGCCCAGAGAATGGCAGATCCCACGGACGATATGGTACGTAGAATGACTATAAATTACACTGTAGAATTTCTTGATTAAGGAGGAGATTGGAATGCCTAAATTTACCCAGATTCCAACCGATACTTTTGAAAACCTGCAGATCAACGCAGGTATTATTGCAACGGCATTTGACCCGGATACCGGCACGCTGAATGCTGACAATATTATTGGCGCCACAACCGGCGGCACGAACTTCCACGATTCCGTGGATTATATTGACTTTGGCGACGACATTGACAACTGTCCCAAGAATACCCTTGAGCTGAAGAGGGTCAATGGTAGAACCGTCACCATGGGCGGAACCCTTGTCACCATCAAGACCACTGTCGGCAGACTGTTGGCAGGCGCGGCTGACGTCGCAACAACGAAGATTACGCCCAGAGACATCCTGAAGACTTCTGACTTTTCAGACATCTGGTGGATCGGCGACTATTCCGACGTAAATGAAGATTCCGGGAGCAATGTAAAAGCAGGCTTCTGCGCAATCAAACTGATTAACGCGCTGAACACCGGCGGATTCCAGCTTCAGTCAAGCGACAGAGGGAAGGGCCAGTTTGCGTTCGAGTTCACCGGGCACTATAGCATGGCGGACATCAGTAAGGTTCCGTATGAGGTCTACATTAAGGAGGGTGTTGGCGAGTAATGAAAAGGTTAAGCGACTACAAGGGCGCGGAAGCGTTTGAGCTATGGGCGGATATTATGGAGCCCATTTCGGCGGTCTTTACCGACAAAGAAGTGGAAGCGGCGGCGAACAGTGAGGACAGCACGTCAATGGATGTCGCCGGAATTGCGCTGAAAAAGCACGCAGACGACGTAATCAGAATATTCGAAAGGATTGATCCTGAGCCCGTTACTGGTGCGAACGTGATGGGCCGGATGCTTATGCTCATTGCCGATCTTATGCGCGACCCTGTAATCGCACCTTTTTTCGGATATGCGGGGCGAGCGGCGACGGCCTTCGTTGCTTCTGGCTCTGCTATGGCGAATACCGCGGAAGGCGAGAAATAGAGCCTTTCATGCGGTACTGTATCGCGAGATACAGCCAAGACGCGCGCGAGATGGTATATAAGCGATATATCACTGATTCCTTGCTATATTTAACAGGCGGAACGAAATTGCACTACGTGGTGCCATTCATAGATATTCTGTATCCGCCAGAGGTTGAAACGCGAACAGGCGAGGAGATGGTTGAGGATATCGCAAATAAAGCGGGCATCATAATCACATAGGAGTAACGACATGAACGTATTTGACCTTGCGGCAAAGATTACGCTGGATACCAGCGGATACACCGACGGATTAAAAACGGTCGCGAAAGTTGGAGCGGCGGCACTGGGAGCGACTGGTGCCGCCCTTTTTACTTTTGGAAAAAAGTCCGTTGATACGGGTAAAGAATTTGATTCCAGCATGTCGCAGATCGCGGCTACTCTGGGATACACAACAGACGACATTAAAAACAACGTAAACGGCGCAGGAGATGCGTTTGCTTCTCTGCGCACTAAGGCCAAAGAAATGGGCGCGGCGACAAACTTTAGCGCGAGCGAAGCGGCTGAAGGTCTGAATATCCTTGCGATGTCCGGCTACGACGCGGAACAGTCCATGTCCATGATCGAGGACGTTCTGCACCTTGCGGCGGCTGGGTCTATGGATATGGGAAGCGCGGCAAAGTTCGTGTCCGGCACGATGAAGGGCTTCAACGACGCCACAAAGGATTCCGGCTACTATGCTGATCTAATGGCTAAGGGCGCCACGCTTGCAAACACATCTGTCGCTCAGTTGGGCGAAGCTATGTCCAGCGGCGCGGCTACATCTGCGGCTTACAGCCAGAGCGCGGACAGCATGACAATCGCTCTGTTGCGACTGGCTGAGCAGGGTGAGGTTGGATCTGCGGCAGGCACGGCGCTGGCGGCGGCGATGAAGAATTTGTACACGCCGACGGATCAGGCGGCAACGGCGCTGAAGACGCTGGGCGTTGCGGTGTACGATGAGAGCGGGAATGCGCGAGACTTTAACACCGTTGTGGACGAGTTGGAAGCCTCATTCGCGGGGATGACCGAAGAGCAGAAGAACGCCTACAAACAGACGATCTTCGGCATTCAGGGTTTGAGTGCCTACAACAAGATGGTTGTCACTGGCAAGAAGCGTCAGGACGAGTGGAGCAAATCTCTGAGGGCGGCCTCGGAAGGCGCAGGCGAAGCGGCAAAGCAGTACGACACCATGACGGATAATCTTGAGGGCGACATTGATATTCTGAAGTCTGCGGCTGACGGATTTAAGATCGAGGTGTCTGATAGGCTCATGCCGTCGATCCGTGAATTTGTTCAGTTTGGCTCCGAAAGCATCAGCAATTTCACCAAGGCATTTTCGCAGGGAGGATTAAACGGGCTTGCGAAAGCTGTCGGTGACGCATTGTCGAACCTGATCAAGCGGGTCAGCCAGAAGCTTCCTTCTTTCGTGAAAGCGGGGAGCGAGATGCTTCACGCGTTTATCAATGGCGTCATTGAAGCGGCGCCTGAGCTGTTTAATTCCGGCGTCGAGATCATCGCGAACCTTGGAGAATCTATTTCGAATAGTCTTCCGCAGTTGATACCGAAGGCGGCGGAGGCTGTGGCGACAATTATTCGCGGGCTGACGCAGAACGCCCGGACGCTGATTGACGGCGGCATTAAGTTATTTGTTAATTTGGTGCAAGCATTCAAGGAGGCGGTTCCGATCATTATCAAGGAGCTTCCGGCGTTGCTGAAGGAGATCGTCACCGCAATCGGCGCGAATATGGGCGATATTATGACGGAGATTCTTCCGGCGCTGTTCGCGGCGAAAGCGGGATCGGCGATTTTCAGCGGAATTAAAGAAGGAATTTCGTCGAAGAAGGCCAAAATAATGAGCCTGATGACCGGGCCGGAGGGATTGGTTGTAGCGCTTGCCGGTAGCCTTACCTTACTGGGCGCGGCGATCGCCAATAGTTTCGACGAGGCCTATGAAGAGGCGCGCGAGAAGGCCGGAAAACTCACTGAATCTCAGCAGGAACTAATTAATAAGATCCATGAGGAAGCCGAAAAGTGGGATGAAGTCAAGGAGAAGCGCAAAGAAGCGGCTGAGAAAGTCAACGAAACCGTCGGGAGCTATAAAGACTTATGGGAAAAGCTGAAAAATTGCGTCGATGAACAGGGCAAGGTAAAGAAGGGCCACGAAGACGAGGTTGAGATGCTTACCGGCGATCTGAAGGAGGCTCTTGGTATCGAGATCAAACTTGTTGATGGGCAAATTGAGAACTATGGAAAGTTGCAGGAGACCATCGATAAGACTATCGAGAAGAAAAAGGCCGAACTGATGCTGGCGGCGTTTGAGGACGATTATAAGGACGCGCTCAAGAGAAGAAAAGAGGCTCAGGACAATCTTACAAAGGCAGAGGATGAGTTTCGACAGGCACAAGCTCAGCAAACCGAGGCCGCGCTGAAAGTCGCGCAGGTGCAGGAAAAGATCAATAAACTTGATCAGGACGGTATGAAGGGAACTTATGAATACCAGAGCGCCTACGATGCTTTGAATCGTGAGTTATCTATTGCGCAGGGTGAGTTTGACGGGGCAACGGATAAGCTGAACGAATGGGGCGGAGCCATTACGGATGCAAACAAAGACCTCACTGAAAGCAAGCGGACTGTGGATAACTACAACTCGACGGTAAATGCCGTTGCACACGGCGGGATTGAGGAAATCAAAAACGCCACCATCGCCATGGAAAACTCGATGAAGAGCGCGACCAACGCAACAAAGGGAGAACTTATCCAACAGACAAAGGACTATTTGACTGAGTGGCAGAAGCAAAAAGCGGATGCGGATAAATACGGCGATGCGATGTCGCGAGAGATGGAAAAAGACGCGCGTGCGGCAGTTGAGGCCGCGGTGTCCAGAATGGAAACACTGGCGCCCGGAACGGCAAAGCAGATAAGGGCCGCAATCAAGGCGGGGCAGGCGTTAAAGCCGAACTGGGCGAAGATCGGCGAGAACGCAAACGCGGGTATTGCAGGCGGATTCAAGGCGTCCAGTTATCTCGTTAAGGATGCGGCACGTAACGCGATCAGCTCCGCGATTCAGGCGGCTAAAAAGGTGGCACTGATTCATTCGCCGTCTAAGCTTTTCCGGGATGAGGTCGGTATGATGCTGGGCAAGGGCCTTGCACTCGGCCTGGAAGACGCGGATGATCTTGTCCGCAGAGCGTCGGAAGGATTGATTGAGAGCGCTGATGACTTCGATGACGAGGGATTTGACGTTCAGACTGTAGATACCGGCGAACAGGCGTCCGGAGGCATTGTGATCAATGTTTATGGCGCTGAAGGGCAGAACGTTAATTCGCTTGCGGATGAGGTCGCGGAAAGACTGCAGAGGATGTACAGGAAGGAGGTTGCGCGGTTTGCTTAATTTCTTTGAGTGGAATGGGGTGTCGTCGAACGATTTTGACACAGAAGTCACGAAGCTGATCGTCCGAAAGAGCCCGAACATCACAAGGCCGTCCAGGAAGTATCAGAAATACTCCGTTGACGGGCGGAACGGGGATATCTATATTCCGCAGGAGGCGTACAATAACTTCATCGCGGTTTATGAGCTTTTCCTTTACACCGACGAAAAGGGGCCGATGCTGAACGAGTTGAGCGGGAAAATCGCGGAATGGCTGTATTCACCGCGAGGATATGCGCGGCTTGTGGACGATCACGAGATGGAGCTGTTCCGACTGGCATATTTTACCGGGCCGTTTGACGTTGAGAATAACTTGACGATTTTCGGCAAGGCAAAAGCTGAATTTAACTGCCGCCCCGAGCGCTTTTTGATTTGCGGAGATGAATTTATCCCTGCGGAAGATATGGACGAAGGGTGGCTCACGGTGGAGAATAAGACCAGCAACACGGCTAAGCCGCTTATTACCATTCCTTTGTCGGATGCGCCGAAGCTGAAAATCCAGATCCGGCATGGGAACGATGTGTGGCAGTGGATTTATGCGAAGCAGGATGGCGCAACGTCATTAATTGCGGACAGCGATACCATGCAGTGGTCTTCCGGCGTGCAGTATGCAGGCAAAAATATTACCGGCGACATTGATATGCCGAAGCTCTTGCCGGGCGAGAGCCGCATAAGGATCGTTAATGCGAACGAAAACAATTCTGAAGTTGAAACGGATAAATATCCGGCGTGGCAAATCAAGCCGAGGTGGTGGGTGCTATGATTCCGATTCTATTTGAAAAAACCGATACTGACTTTACCACGCACGGGCTGTGCAGGCTTCCGGACGCTATCATGGGGGACGTATATACAGAGGGCAACGGGCAGTTTGAGCTGACGATGGAATATCCGATTTCTGGCGCCAATTACAATGAAATTCTGATCGAGCGTATAATCGGCGTGTATACGGACGACAGCAAAAAGATACAGGGCTTCCGCGTGTACGCAATAACGAAGCCGCTAAGCGGGAAGGTTACAATCTATGCGCGGCATGTGTCCTATGATCTGTCCGGGTATCCTGTCACGATCCCGTCCGGGTCGTATACGCCTGCTTCATTGATGGCGCTGGCCTTCCAGGGGACGCCATTTACAGGGTGGTCGGATATATCCACGCAGAAGACGGTCGAGCATAAAATCCCGATTTCGGCACGGTCACTGCTGGGCGGCGTTGAGGGGTCTATCCTTGATATCTGGGGCGGTGAATACGAGTTTGATAATTTCACTGTTAAACTGCACGCGTCGCGCGGAGCGGACAACGGCGTTTCGGTTGAGTATGGGAAAAATATCACGAACCTTGTGGATCAGTACAATACCGAGGACGTGTTCAATGCCGTTCTGCCTTATGCGGTGACGTACGATTCCAACGATAACGAAAAGGTTGTAATTGGAGATAAAATCAGCTTTAATTCCGTTTTAACCACAGAGAAGACGGCTATTATTGATTTCTCAGACCGATTCGATATTGACGAAACTCCCACAAAGGCAAAGCTGGCGACATTGGCACAGGCGTACATCCAGAATAATAACCCCGGAAACACGGTGTCAAATATGAGCCTTTCTTTCGTGCCGCTGTGGTATGACGGCGGGGATCAGGTGGGGCTTTTTGACACGATCACCGCGAGGCACACAAAGCTGGGCGTAGATAAAAAAGTGCGTGTCGTTGCAATCAATTACGATTTTTTGCTTGAGCGCATAAGCAAAATAACGTGCGGCAAACTGAGCGCTAATTTTGTTTCAACGGTCATTGATATGCAGGAGAAGACCACAAAGCAGATAGAGCGGGCCACCCAGATGCCGGACAGATGGCAACAGGCGATCATTGCGGCAACGGAAAAAATTACCGGGAACGTTGGCGGGTATGTCATTTTGCACGAGGGCGAAGACGGGAAGCCTTATGAGTTACTTATTCTTGACGATCCTGACATCAACCTTGCGAGGAACGTGTGGCGGTGGAATCTTGCTGGACTTGGATTCTCGTCCAACGGATACCAAGGGCCGTTCACGACCGCGTTTACGGCTGACGGGCAAATTAACGCGTCGATGATAACAACGGGCGCGTTGCAGGTTCTCGATTCGCTGGGAAGGGTTCTGTTTTCGGCGGATTCAGACTCCAACTCGGTGCAGATAGCAGGATTCAACGTCAATCGCGCTGGCATGAGGTACACGGTCACCGAGGCATCCTCAAGCGGAAAAGGGAATCGAACGTATACGATGGATCTGTCCCGGAACGGAATCACCAATACACTTGATGACTGGCTCACCGTGGATAAGGACGGGAACCCGGTTCCCGCTTATCGGTATGTGACCACATCCCATATCGACGAGGGCGTGTTCGAGGTCACTGATGGATACGGCAACTATGCCGGACTTCTGTCGGATCGAATCCGCTTCAGGAATGAGGGCGGCAGGTTGTTGTCACTGGGGCCAATGTATGAGATTTATCATTACGAATCAAGCACGGCGGCGAAGACCTACACAAAAACAGTTCCCAATGGCGTCTATCTTGTGATACACTGTAAGCAGACAACACCGTATCAGGCAAGCACGGGCCTGAGCTTATTGGTTATCGGTTCGGCTGATCCGGGCGCGGCGTCCATTATGAAGATCGGCGGCGGCAGTGAAATCGGGGCATCGACGTCCGAAAGCAAATATTCCACCGTCACAGCAACGTGTAACGGCGACCTTACAGGAACGGTTACGTGGAAGATTAAGGGCGAAGGATACCGCAAACTTATTTTGTTGAGGTTGAATTAAGGAGACGACTATGGAGGGTATAATCATCGCATTGATTACAGGACTGTGTGCTATCGTTGGGCAGTGGATCATATCACGGAACGCCAGCCGTCAGAACGACTTAAAGCGAGCGACCGAGGCACAAAAAAGAGCGGTAGAGCAGGCCGTAAAGGACACAGAAATGAAAGCGCTATTGAAGTCGATAGAGGCTAAGCTGGAAGAGCATAACGGCTACGCGGAAAAATTCAGCCAAATGACAGGCCGCATAGAAGAGATAGAAAAGGCCGTTGTTGGAATACAAAAAGAAATCGAGTTTCTGCGGAAAGGAGAATGAAATGGAGTGGTTTTTACATGCGGGTACAGTAGGAGCGCGTCTTGCGCGGACGCTGGTTGAGGTTCTGCTGTCGTGGATCATCGCGAATGTGGGCGATATTTTCAATTTATTCGAAATCGACGGCACTGTGAAGACCTTGGTTGTGTCTGCGCTTACAGTGCTGTTTACGGCCCTTCTGGGCTTCCTGAGCGACAATAAGAGGGTTGAAGAAGATGATACTGGAGAGGACTAATGCAAAAGGGGTGGTTGCAAGATTCACCACCCCTGTTTTCAGTTTTAAGATGTCGCGTTTTGCGGCGGAAAATATCGTGAATGCAGAGCTGATCCTGAAGGCGTGCGGGAATACAGTCTTGCATAAAGACTTCAGTTCAGCGGATGTTAACACGGCGACCAACGTTGTGTCGTGGACGCTGACGCAGGAAGAGTCCGGGAGCCTTCCGCAGGGCAAAAAGCTGGCTGTATACTTTCGATGGTTACTCGAAGACGGAACCTGCGGGCGCGGAAAGTATAGCGAGGTTCAGGTTGTAGAATCCGGCTCTGAAGAGGTGATGACTAATGGGGAATGAAATAGTTGTTGATGGCGAACTGAATTTGAATAATCAGTTCGAGGGGGAAATGGAAGCGAAGGTCGTTCTGGAGTTCTCCGGCTATCAGGTAAAAACAAAGGCCGAGTGGAAAGATGACGCTGCGTATATTCCTTACGAGGGAGAGCTGATCGTTTACGCAGATGCATTCCGGCATAACGGCAGGAATGTTCCGGGCATCAAGGTCGGCGACGGCGTGACGCCTGTTGGAAGCCTGCTTTTCACAACGGAAGATATCCGGGCCAAGTTGCTTGAGATTGATGGGCTGTATGAGGATATTCAGGCAACGCTGATTCAGCACGGCGAGAGGATTGACGCGCTGGAAACAGCCGCGCTTGGATTTGTTGATGATGCCTACGTCAAGGATGGCGTGGCTTATTTCACGCACGACGGCGAGGTGCTTTTTGAGGTAAGCGGGATCGGTGGCGGCTCCGGCGGAGGATCGGGGAATCAGGCGGTTCTGACTGTTACGAACGCGCAGGACTGGCTGTCCAAGACGATCAGCGCGGGGAACCCGGCCGAGGTGGCGGTAAACTGGTCGTCACTGGAAAAGGAGATCCCGACGGGCAACGGTACGCTCACGATCAGAGTTAATAATATCGTTAAGAGCGTGCAGGACGTACAGCAGGGCCTTGTAACGGCTGAGGTGTCTAAATATCTGGGCGCGGGCGTCAACAAGGTTCGCGTCAGTATTTCCGACGCCTACAATAACACGGCGAGCGTCATTTACACGATCAGCGTTGTTAACCTGTCCCTATCCAGCCAGTTCGATTCGAGCGCGGCCTTTACAGCGGGAGAGGCTATTGAGTACACATATACCCCGGTCGGCGCGGCAGAGAAAACCGTTCATTTTGTCGTGGACGGAACGGACACCGGGACGGATGTTGTCACCGTTTCGGGGCGGCAGGTATCGCACGTACTGGCGGGGATGGCGCACGGATCGCACTCCTTATTGGTGTATTTTACGGCGGAAATCGACGGCTCTGAGGTCAAGTCGAATGAGCTGTATTACGATTTGGTTGTAATCAATAAAAGCTCCGTCGTGCCTGTTATTGCGTCGCCGTTCCGGGCGACGAGCGCGCGGCAGTATGAAACGCTGTCCATTCCTTACACGGTCTATAATCCGCAGGGCCTGACCGCGGCGGTGGATTTGTATGTCAATGACGAGCTTCTGAGAACGCTGACAGTTGACAGGACGGAGCAGGTGTGGTCTTACAGGCCGGACGAGGCGGGGAGCGTAACGCTGAAGATCGCCAGCGGCGTGACTTTCAAGACCTTTGCACTGACCGTTGAGGAATCGGATATTGATGTTGAGCCGGAAACAAATGCGCTTGCGCTGTATCTTACTTCCGAAGGGAGGAGCAACGCCGCGACGGATTGCGACGAGTGGAATTACAACAACATCGAGGCGGAGCTGACCGGGTTCAACTATGTGTCTAATGGATGGGTTGACGACGGCAACGGCGCAACTGTTCTGCGGGCGTCCGGGGATGCGCGTGTAAGCATCCCTTATAAGCCTTTTGCGGCGGATTTTCGCGGGACGGGAAAAACCATCGAGATCGAGTTTGCAACGCGCGATATAAGGGACTACGATGCCGTTATTATGTCCTGCATGAGCGGCGGAAGGGGCTTCCAGCTGACTTCCCAGAAAGCAACGCTGAAGTCCGAGCAGTCTGAAATAAGCACGCAGTACAAAGAGGATGAGCACGTCAGAATATCCTTTGTCGCCGAGAAGCGGAGCGAGAACCGCCTGCTGTACATCTATATCAATGGTATTATGTCGGGCGTGGTGCAGTACCCGGCAGACGATGATTTTTCGCAGAGCGATCCTGTTGGTATTTCCATCGGTTCGAGCCTTTGCACGATCGACGTCTATAATATCCGGGTGTATGACAATAACTTGACCCGGTACCAGGTGCTTAATAACTGGATCGCCGACACGCAGGATATAACGCAGATGCTGGAGCGGTACAATCATAACAACGTGTATGATGAGTATGGACAGGTTGTGATTGATAAGCTTCCGAAAGATCTGCCGTATTTTGTTCTGAGCGCGCCGGAGCTTCCGCAGTACAAGGGCGACAAGAAGACCATCACGGGCCGTTATGTCGATCCGAGCAACAGCGCGAACAGCTTCACGTTTACGGGCTGTCAGATCAACGTACAGGGTACATCTTCCGCGCCGTATGCCCGGAAGAACTACGATATGCAGTTCAAGAACGGGTTCGAGATGGCGGGAGGCCATGCGGATAACTTCGCGCTGTCCGAGAATATAGTACCGTTCAATCGGTTTGTCCTGAAGGCGGATGTGGCATCTTCCGAGGGCGCGAACAATGTTGAACTTGTCAAGCTGTACAATGACGTTACTCCGTACAAGAGGCCGGAGCAGGAAGAAAACGCAAAGGTGCGGCAGGGCATTTATGGATTCCCGATTGTGGTGTTCTGGAATAACACGACCAACGGCGAAACGACCTTACTGGGCAAGTACAATTTCAACCTGCCGAAAAGGGCGCCCGGCCCTTATGGCTACAGCGGGAACATGGAAAGCTGGGAGTTCCAGAACAACACGTCAGACCTGATGCTGTTCAAGAGCGATTACTTCGACGAGACGCCGTACACCGATCCGACAACGGGCGACACAAAGGAATTGTGGCGGTATGATTACGAGGCGCGTTTCCCGTCGGACGAATGGATCAATTACAGCAAGTTACAGGAGCTTCAGACGTTCGTTGTCAGCACGGATCGCACAAAAGCGACAGGCGACGCGCTCCCGGAAGCTGTTACTTACGGAGAGACGGAATACACAAACGACACGGCAGATTATAGGCTGGCGAAGTTCAAGGCAGAGTTCGGTCGCTACGCTGAGGTCAGCTCGTTTATTTTCTACTACATCTTCACCGAGCTGTTCTTGATGGTAGACAGCCGCGCAAAGAACCTGTTTATCGGCTTCTCCGGCTCTGAGTCGCAGGGCCTGACTGCAATTGATAGGAAGGCCGTTGCGGAGCCTTATGATATGGATACCGCGATCGGCACGAACAACGAGGGATCTCTGGTGTTTGGATACAGCCTTGAGGACGTGGATCATCTTCAAAGCGGGGCGAATGTATTCAATGGGCAGGAATCTGTGCTGTGGAATAATATCAGGGATGCTTTCCCGGCCGAAATCGTGGCTATGTATCAGACGCTGAGATCGGCGGGCGTGCTGTCCTTTGCCAATGTTGAGCAAAGGTTTGAGGATCATCAGGCCAAGTGGAGCGAGGCGATCTTCAATGAGGACGCGATTTTCAAGTATATCCTTCCTTTGACTTCTCCTGATCCCGGCAAGACAGCGACGGCGGTTTATCTGCCGATGCTTCAGGGGTCTAAAGCGGAGCAAAGAAAGTGGTGGCTGTATAACCGCTTCCGTTACATGGACAGTAAGTGGAATGCGGGTGACGCTCTGAGGGATGTGATTCAGCTCAGGGGATATGCGAAGGACAACGTCACGGTGACGCCGTATGCGGATATTTACCCGACGGTGAAGTTTGGCTCTTATCTGGTATCGGAGCGCGGTCAGCACGGAGTTCCTACGACTCTGGTTTGCCCGATCAGTACGCTGAACGACACGGAGATCTACATCTACTCCGCGTCACAGCTGGCGGAGATCGGAGACCTGAGCGGGCTGAAGGTTGGATTCGCTGATCTGTCCATGGCGACGAGGCTGACGGCGCTGAAAATCGGCGATGCGGACACCGAATACAGCAACGGCAACCTTACAGAGCTGACTCTGGGCAACAACACCCTTCTGTCGAGCATCGACGTGAGGAACTGCCCGAATTTGGTGCAGGCCGTGGATCTGTCTGGGTGCGCAAATATCGAGCATGTGTACTTTGGCGGCACCGGGATCACGGGATGCTCTTTGCCGAACGGAGGCGTGCTGAAAACGCTGGAGCTTCCGGGAACGATCACGAACCTTACAATCAGGAACCAGATGGGTATCACGAGCTTTACAATGCCGACGTATGAGAATATCACGACGCTGAGGCTGGAGAATGTCAGCAGTGTTATTGATCCGCTGGAAATTCTTGATGAAATCCCGGAGAACAGCCGTGTTAGATTGATCGGCTTTACCAAGGCGGTCGCAAGCACAGCAGAGGTGGATGCATTTGTCGCGAAACTGGACACCATGCGCGGGCTGGACGAAAGCGGCGGAAATGTTGATACTGCGCAGGTTGCGGGAACTATCACGGGCCTGACCAATATCAGCGGCGAGTGGTATGCAAGCGTCAAGGCTAAGTATCCTGGCTTGAATATCCAGTACGAGCATATCGCAAGCAACCTGTATTACTACAACTACGACGGATCGAGCTTGCTCAATACTGAGGAAATTCTGGACGGCGGAAATGGAACTTACAGCGGCAGACCTTCAAGGGCGCAGACCGCACAGTACACTTACACGTTCGCCGGGTGGAGCCGTGAAAAGAACGCGACCTCGGGAGACGCCGAAGCGACCAAGAACGTCGTCGCGGATCGGAGCGTTTACGCGGCCTATACTCAGACGCTCAGGACGTATACCGTTAAGTTCGTCAAGGCGTCAGCGGACGGCGGCGGTACGTTACAGACTCTTAATAACGTCGCGTACGGCACGACGCCGAGCTATACGGGAACGACGCCGACCAGTACACAGGGTGAGGAGTACGAGTTCGACGGATGGACTCCGGCAATCGGTCCTATTACAGGAAATACGACCTATACGGCGGTGTTTGCTGATAAGAGTGTCGAGGTCGTCGAGATCGCGGATAGTTGGGATCAGATTATCGCTAATATTGATAACGGCACGTATGCGACCAAGTACACAGTTGGCAATTATAAGCCGCTTGATCTTGGCAGTTTGGGCGTTATTAATATGCAGATAGTTGGCCTCAATGTTGACGTGCTTACAGCCGGTGGAAACGCGCCGATAACTTTTATCGCTATGTCTTTATTAGGAGAAAAAGCGCCGAATAAATTTAAGTGGGATGAGAACGATATACGAACCTATTTAAGCGGTACTGTGTATAACGCAATCCCGAATAATGTTAAATCTCATGTTGTGGAAGTTGATAAGGTGAGTTTGGCGAAAAGCTCCGAGATAACAACAACCGATAAAGTATGGGCGCCGTCTGTTAGAGAAATGAACTTGGAAGGAGTGTATGAAACAAGTGGTATAGAACATTACGAATTATTCAAAAACAACGATAGCAGAATCAAACGCAATTCGAGTGGTACTGCGAAACCTTATTGGTTACGTACACAAGATAGCTACGGTAAAGGTATTTATGTTACGTCTACTGGGGCTTACACATCAATATCAACAACTTACTCGACTAAAAATGTATGTTTTGGTTTTTGTCTCGGCTAAGCGCTAAAAAAGAGGTGATAAAATGTCCGGCCCTTCGTGGCCGGGCAAAAACACCTTGCGAACGACTTGTGATTGTGCGATAATAACAAAGAAATCATTGGAAGAAAGGAGCGTTTTTATGGCTGTAAGAGTTGGGTCTGCAAGACACGACGAGAATGGCAAGCTGAAAGGCGGCAAGCCTGGCGACCAGACAGGCGTCGAGGTTAGCACGCAGGATTGGTACCTGCATAGAAAAGGATGGGTCGTTATCAGGCCGAAAGATCCGAGAGTCCGCGAGATGATCGCAAGAGACATGGAGTGGGCTTGCGAGAATCCCGCTATAGGATACGACCAGTCGCAGAATTACACGCTTTATAATGAGGCAAAGAAGTACGGCTTCAACTGCTCGATGGTCAAGACCCCTTGCGAGACCGACTGTAGCAGGCTGGTTCGCGTTTGTCTTGCGTATGCCGGGATTCACGTTCCCACGTTCTACACCGGCAATGAAGTAGAGGTTTTGAAAAAGACCGGCAAGTTTGACATCCTTACGAGCGATAAATATTGCGCATCAAGCCGTCATTTACTGCGCGGCGATATATTGGTCACGAAGGTTACCGGGCATACAGTAATTGTCCTGAGCAACGGAGAAGGCGGCGAGGATCATCTGACGCTCAAAGAAGGAAGCGAGGGCGCTGAAGTGTCAGAGCTTCAGAACTATCTGAATCAGCTCGGATACCCGGATAACTCCTACAACGCGCTGAAGGTTGACGGCAAGTTCGGCGAACGAACGGAGCAGGCTGTTAAGAGGTTCCAGCGTCACAATAATCTGAATGTTGATGGTATCTGCGGCCCGAAGACGTGGGCGAAAATTGAGGCGGAGCTGAAGGAAAAGCCCAAAAAGGTTGAAACGCTCAGATTGTGCGTGGTACACACCGGCCCGAAGGGGAGCTACAGGAAAAAGGATGTTATCAGAAAGGGAGTTGTTGTTGAGTGGAGTATTCGCGAGAATAACTGGCTTTATCTGCCGAGGTGGAATGGATGGATATCAGGACTGAAGAGTTACACAAAGACCGTATAGACGAAAGGACTGTGTCCTACATCGCTTTTGAGTCCGCGCAGGCACGCTCGGAGCGAACGATCAAAAGGCTGATTATCGCACTGATTATGACCATAATTTTCCTCTTCCTAAGTAATGCCTATTGGGTCTACCAGTGGAATCAGTACGATTACGAGACCATTTCATATGCGCAGGATGGAACCGGGCTAAACTCCATTAATCTGGGACGGCAAGGAGACGTAAGATATGAGCCAAGTGCTGATAATCAGGCGCAGGCGCCGGAAGAAGCGGAAGGGGACTAAAGGAACGCGGCGGAGAGTGGTCACGCCTACGGTCGTAACGAGAAGTGCATCGAGGAGCGGGACAGCGCGATGACCTATACCAACAGCAAGATGGCGTTCCTGATTGACGAATATATCCATTCCGCGCGGGATCGGGACATTCTGAAGGATCGGCTAATTAATGGACTGACTTATTCCGAGCTGGAGGACAAGTATCATATATCGGAACGCCAAATAAAAAGAATAGTAAAACGAGCGGACGCGTTACTGCTGAAGCTGTAAGTGGCACAAAGATGGCACCCTGAAGACATTTCAGGGTGCTTTTTTATTGTCTAAAATTAGGCCATGTGGATCAGATACAACCCTAACCCCGTGGGACGAAAAGTCGGGGACTGCGCCGTCAGAGCGATTGCGAAGGCGCTGAAAACAGACTGGGAGACAGCTTACTCGATGATCGCGGCGGCAGGCTATAACATGGGCGATATGCCGTCGTCAGATTCGGTGTGGGGCGCGGTGCTTCGGCAGAACGGCTTTTATCGGGCGATTGTTCCGAACACCTGCCCGGAGTGCTACACGGCGGAGGACTTCGCGGAGGATCACCCGTACGGCACTTACGTTCTGGCCTTCGGTGGGCACGTTGCGACGATCAAGGACGGCGATATATACGACAGCTGGGACAGCTCCAAGGAAGTCCCTCAATATTATTGGTATCGAAAGGAGTAACGCATGGCTTACAACAGCTATTATCCGAACGGCTATCAGCCGTATCAGTATCCGCAGTATCAGCAAGGGACACAAATGTCCTCAGCAAATCAGCCGATAATTTGGGTGCAGGGCGAGGCTGGCGCGAAGAGCTATCTTGTGGCGCCTAATACGACGGTTCTGCTTATGGATTCAGAGTCACAGCATTTCTACTTGAAGAGCTCTGACGCAAGCGGGATGCCGATGCCGCTGAGAGTTTTTGAGTACACCGAAAAAACGGCAAATATGGCCCAGAATGCGCCGAAAGCGCAAGAGACGACAGTTTCCCCGGATTACGTAACAAAACGCGAATTTGAGGCGTTCAAGAGCCAAATAGAGGCATATATGCAGGAGGGAAAGAATGAATAACCCGCTTCAGCTTCTCCAGATGCTTCAGGGAAACCCGGCAGATATGCTCCGCAGAGCCGGGCTGAACCTTCCGACGGGCATCACGAACCCGCAGCAGATTGTGGAGCATCTCGTCAGGACTGGGCAGATCAGTCAGGAACGGCTGAATCAGGCTCAGCAGATGGCGAATCAATTCAAATCCAATGCGCAATGGAAATAATAACAAGAGGTAAAAGAAATGGCATTAACAGACGAAGGAAATAGCGGCATTCCCGCTACGATGTTAGTAGGCCCCGCGTCTTTCGGCGCCCAGCCCTATCCCGTCTATATGGGCGGCGGTCAGGGTGGCGGTCAGAACGGCGGATGGGACAACGGCAACGGCTGGTGGATCATTCTGCTGTTCATCCTGCTCGCGTCCGGCAACTGGGGCGGATACGGCAACCAGAACGGCGGAGGCTTCGGCGGCGGTCAGCCGATCATTGTTAACGATGGCGGGTCTTCCGTGCAGAGAGGATTCGATCAGGCCGCAGTGATGAGCGGTGTCGGCAATCTGCAAAGCGGTATCTCCGCGCTGTCTACCCAGCTTTGCGGCTGCTGCTGTGACATGCAGAATACCGTGAATCAGGGCTTCGCAGGCGTACAGCAGTCCCTGTGTAACGGCTTTGCCGGTGTGAATCAGGGCGTTTCCAACGGCTTCGCGCAGGCAGAGATCGCGGCTAACGCGCGCCAGATGGCAGACATGAATCAGGCTTTCTCCGCTCAGATGGCTATGTATCAGGGATTCAATGGCTTACAGGCTCAGCTTGCTCAGTGCTGCTGCGACAACCGGCTGGCGACTGAGGGCCTGAAGTACACTATCGCGACGGAGAACTGTGCGGATCGCGCGGCCCTGTCCGATGGTATCAGAGACCTGCTGGCGAATCAGACCGCAAGCACGCAGAGAATCCTTGACCAGCTGTGTCAGGACAAGATTGACGCCAAGAACGATGAAATCGCTCAGCTCCGCCAGGAACTGAACATGAAGACTTTGGCGGCATCTCAGGCGTCGCAGACCGCGGCATTCCAGCAGGGGCTGAACAACGAGGTTGATGCGCTGTACAACCGGTTGAGCAACTGCCCTGTTCCGAGTGTTCCCGTTTACGGCAGACAGCCGATCTTCACCTGCCGCGATAACTCCTGCGGATGCGGGTGCGGCAACGGTAGTTTCTAAGGAGGCGCGCGATGGCTTGTGAATTCTTGTACAACCCGATTCAGGAGGTGGCCTTAAACGCGCCGATCCTGTTCGACACATCTATTCCCTGCGCCCGCGGGAATGTGTACCACGAGGGCAACACCGGGAATTTTATTCTCAAGGGCGCGGTCTCAAATTGCGGATGCAATCAGATGGCTCAGTACCAGGTGACCTTCAACGGCAACATCGCGATCCCGGAGGGCGGTGACGTCACTCCGATTGCGGTGGCCTTGAGCGTCAACGGCGAACCGAGGTTGACCAGCCGGGCGATCTTTACCCCGGCGGCGGCTGAGGAGTTTGGCAACGTTACGAGCACGGCGATCATTAAGGTTCCGCGCTGTTGCTGCTTCAGCTTGAGCGTTGACGCGGTTCCGGCAACGACTGATCCGGCTGTCACTCCGGCCCCGGTCATCGAGGTGCAGAACGCGAACCTGACGATTACGCGCATCGCATAAGGAGGACAAAATGGAAGACCTGTATAAACTAAAGGATATGCTCTGCGAGGAGCTTGAGAAGTACGGAAAAAAAGGCGATATGTCCGCGGGAACTTTGGAGATCGTGGACAAATTGGCCCACGCAATCAAAAACATTGACAAGATCATCGAGAAGTACGAAGAGGAAGAGTACAGCGGCGCTTATTACGGCGATACCTATGAAGGCGGTCAGGGCGGAATGAATGGTCGCCGTGGTTCTTATCGTGGCGGTTCTTATCGGGATGATTCCTACAGGAGTTATGCCCGCGGGCGCGGACGCGGTGCGAAGCGCGACAGCATGGGCAGATATTCCAGCGAGGGCTACTCCAGACACGGCGACATCGTTGAAGATCTCCGCGAGCTTATGAAAGACGCCCCGGATGAGCAGAGCCGCATGGAAATCCAGAAGCTCGTGGATAAGATGGAAATGCGATGATCTCAGAAAAAGACCTGCTTGACGCTATCGAAGAGTGCCAGCATGTCGCGAACCCCAACGCCAATACTTGCATAAAGCTGGCGGCTTTCTATACGATCTACAAGAACATGTACGGTCAGGAAGAGGGTTATTCTTACGCCTACGCAGGGGACAGCGAGTTCGCCAGAACCATAGCTGGCATGGACTACGAGAAGGTAATGAGCGTGATGGATGAGGCGATGGACACGCTGTCGGTGCTACAGCCGCGGCTTTATGCGGGGATCATTCGGCGGCTAAAGGCGGTTTGAAGGGGGAGCTTCGGCTCCCTCTTTTTTCTTGACGCGGATCGGGACGAGTGCTATATTGTAATTGGCTTGGGCTTAGCCAGACACTGTTTTTCTCCCATACCCCGTGTGATGAGCACGGGGATTTTTTTATGCCCAAAAATAAATTCAAGAAAATGTAAATTTATGGTTGACAAATATATAAGGCCGAGTATAATAGATGGTGTAAGGGGTGAGCACCCCGGGGAGTAAGCCCCCAGATCGTTGAATCAATGGGGCGGGGGCTGAAGAGCGAAAACCAAACAAAGGAGAAAAACAATGACGACGAAGGTACAGGAAAAGAAAGCATTAGAGC
>Ga0310697_10001517_pt1 | contig 26870 bp, 23 predicted proteins | sample 172DNAGHGlowgp2_FD_203883 | JGI IMG/M metagenome (GOLD analysis project Ga0310697, IMG submission 203883) | Sheep rumen microbial communities from Palmerston North, Manawatu-Wanganui, New Zealand - 1728 DNA GHGlow gp2 (v2) (version 2) | ecosystem: Host-associated > Mammals > Digestive system >...
TGAATTCACTGAATACAATTCATAAAGGACTGATTTCAATAATGTCAAAGAACTCGATTGTCCCCTCTTTCCGGGGTTATTTGATTAATATTTAACTGATCCCGATTTTAACGGGACACTAATGATCCTGAAATGTCATCGCGCTGTATCCTATAGAATTCAGATTTATGGTTAGTGTCACATGAGAAAACTAGGGATAGCATTAAGAAACATGCCAACAATCTTTTCATATATGGGCGTAAAACGATTCATTTAACTTGGATATAATACCTCTTTGGAGTACCATCAAAATACCCCCAAACATTAGTTTTCCCTTTACCTACAGCTTTAACCTGTCCGCTCGAATTAACAGTAGCAACCTTAGTATTATCCGACTCCCATTTGCTAGCTTTTTTAGTTCCGTTTGTAAGTTGCTTAGTCTGACCTACACTCATATAAACATCTCCAGGCGATGCTGTACCACTGGATGAATAATTCGAAACCACTGTAACTACGCATCGCTTGTATTCATTACCCTTAGCCCAAATAGTTGTTGTCCCCGCGGATACTCCTTTTACTAAGCCAGATGATGATACTGTAGCAATTCTTGTGTTATCTGATTCCCATTGAATTGAGGTTCCATAATTATATGCATAGAGTGTTTTCGTCGCTCCCACATTTATAGTGATACTTTCGGAGGATATAGACATCTTTGCGGTACTGGAAGTGCCGCCACTGTATGTATATGAATTACTACGACTACTCGATTGATTGGGCGTTCTACTTGATTGATTTTCAGGCGTTTTATTACTAGAGGTTAATGATGACACTTGTGTCTTAAGTTCGTTAACTTGAGAAATGAGAGATTCATTCTCTGATTTTGAGTCATCTAATTCTTTCGTTAGTTTGGAAAGGTTTGCTTTCAGTGTTTTAATGTCTGAAGTGTTCTTTTTTATGGTTTTGTCTCGTTCATCAATCACTCTCTCCTTATCCTTAAGTTCATCCTGAAGGACATTAATATTGTGTGTGAGATTCTTGACTTGTTCAGACAAACTAGTACTGACGGAGATAATCACTACAACGGCTGTCGCAATCAACAAAGACAATACCGTGACAATAGTGGTTCTCTTTTTTTGGCGCTTTGTTTTGGCTAAATCATCAGAAAGATCCGTATTCTCTTTCGATAGTGATTTTATTTGTCCCGAGAGGCTTTTGATCTTCTCAGCATATCCGGTTAAAGCAGATATGCCTCCTGCGCTATCCTTGTAAATATTTATAGCATTATACTGAAGTAAGGCTTTATCAACATCTTCGGCCGTTGACTTATCTGTGAGGTGTGTACCTTCATTTAACCCGACGGAATAATTGACTGGCGGTAGCTTTTTATATCCGGACCCAGGTAAAGCCTCAACACTTGATAATAGAGAACTACTAACCCTATTTACCTCACTTTGATCATGATGAATCTGTGTAGTGTTTGCAACGATTTCTCCATCATCATTAAACTCAACGAACTTTCCCGAGAGGACTACTTTTGTGAAAGCATCTTCGAATAATGGGAATAATAATGAAAGATTATTGTAGTACAATCCGTTAAGTTCAATCGCAAATCCGATGTACTGAGAGCTCGACTGTTGAGAGTATAAGGCGCGTGCATATATATAATACAGCAGATTGCCATCTCTTCTCACAGCAATCATATCTTTCGAGTAGATTCTATCAGAAACAGTCTTGAATAGAGTTCTTTTATTATCATCGGGATACTGTGTGTATCCCGATGATAATGACCCGAAGATATAGACCGAACTATTCATTAACGCTTCTTAAAGTTGATTGTTTTGTTTTCGTTATCAATCTCAATAGATGAGAACTCATCAAGTACATTGTTGCCCAATAACAAAGGCGCCTCTTGATTAAGAGCAACGGAAGCCTCTATATCAGTTAGAATCACATCCTCAGTAATGGCCACTTTACGTAAAATGATTAGTCCGTTCTTAACTATACTCCCATCGGCAATCTGAGATAAACTTGTTCCTATACAGTCTGCTTCTGAAAATTGCCCATTCTTTTGGAGTGTCTGCAATTCATGAAGTGATATGTGTACACCTGATGCACCTGTGTCAAAAATCATATCCATACTTACATCATTTAGCTTCACAGGTATCACCTTAACATTCCCACGTTCTACATAAGGAACTTTGATTGTGGATCTGGCAGAACGTTTTCCACCTTGTGAAGGAAGCTTTATCGGCGCAGTATTGGTAGACGGCTGATTACCGCAAGCTGTGCAAATAGCGAGCGTAGCTATCAAAAATAATTTAAAGATATTCTTCATACTAAAGCGGCTTAAGGTATTCTTTTCATTACAATAAGAGTATCATTGACAAACACACGTACCGTACACTCAATATTATCTTCAAGAGTAAAGGATACAGAGTTGTGAGGAGTCCTTTCATTGAAGCGAATAGCAGATCCGGAATCTTTAACAACCCACTCGTACTCTCCTATCTGAATAGAAGGAGTCTCAAGATATAAGTCTATCTTGTTTGGGTCTAATTCGTTGCGCTTAACCTTGAGCTTGTCACTTGTATTACCATCCACGCAGTCCGGGAAAACTCGTTCTGTTAGCTTATTGGGGATATTTAGGCATTGATTTACGGAAGATTCCTCTTGTGGGGAGGAAAGACTCGCATCAACTTCGATATTAGTCTCTTTATCCCTTTTACTGTTACTACGATTACGGAAAAACAGTATCGCGCCAGTAATAAGAGCAATGAGAAAAAAGGCAAAGATGCCTATTTTGAGCCCCTCCCCAAGCTCTTTAAAACTCCATTTCGAGGAGATTTTGTTTATTCTTCCTTGTTTTCCTTGTCTAGAGTGGTCAGTGTCGGTCCAACTAAGAGGTTTTTGTTCGCTTAATTGAGTAGAAGAAACTTGATGTGAAGAATGGCCACCATATTTATCATGATTAGATGCACCAAGTTGCTTTATTCTGTCATCGCGTTCTTTCAGCCCTCTTTCTAGAGATTGCTTCTCTCTTCTAAGAGTATCAATTTCCTTCTGAAGTGTATTCAATCTGTCCTCAATCAAAGATAGACCCTGAAGTTTTTCACTGAGCTCTTCTTTTTCCTTCTCCTTCGCAGCACAATTACTCTCGAGGATCTTTTTTTCTTCTTCTAGTTGTGAAATCTGTTCAGTTCTCTTAGAAATATCGTCCTTTAATGATGCTTCTCTTTCTCCTGCATCGTCTAAAGAACGTTTAATTGTAGCAATCTCTTTTTCTTGTTCTTCTTTAAGGGCCTCTCTACGGCGATCGAACTCATGATTCATCTCCTCAACAAGATCAATGGCCTTTGATGATGCGAATAAGAGTTTGCCAGATTTCTTTATATCGGATAATCTGGCAGCAGAATATTGGTTATCATCCAGTCCTTTGATAATTTCCTTCCCTCCTGAAGAGAACGATGAATCAATAGTAAATACTTCATCATCTGCGATAATAGCCATCAACATGGCACCAAGGTTTTTTTCAACATTGGTGAGGATGGATTGATGTGAGTTTTTAAAGTCTGCAACTATATACTGAAATCCGGAAGGGATTTTCTTTACTAGAAGTCCAACAACTCTAGACATGAAAATAGCTTCCAGAACCGTGTACATATTGCGAAGATTCGCATAGTATGCGTCAAGACGCACTGTTAGACCGATATATGCACCACTCCTTCCGTCAATGTCAAGGACATTGGCGTATCTACAGTAATTGTAATATGTACACCACCTCCCATTTCCGGCCTTGCGAACCTCGACGATGAAACGAATCTCATCCTTTATCTGGCTATTGTCAAACAATTGACAATACTGACTATCCTCAGGCTTTCCGTAAAAAGCATGTCGAGGACCATGAATGAAGAATTCAGCGTCCATAACAACTATCCCCGTATGCAATGCATGAGGGTTTCCCAAAGAATCTGGGGATAACGATCAGATCCCTGAATATAAACCAAACTGCCTGATGTGGGTTGAGTATATGTACCTGTTTGGAACGGTACAAAATCAAAGTCTTCAGGCCGCCACAATGATGTAATAGGGTTAAGATTCTTGAATCTGGCGAAGATCCCAGGGTAATCGACTTCAACCTGGTGCTTTGCGTGATTGAGGTGTACCTTTCCAGGACTAATTACAAAGGGCGTTTTGTCAATCTTATTGTACAGGAACACATATTTCTGCTTGTCTGTATTCTGCTTTAACTGGTTAATAGTGCTGACATAGTTGCGGCGTGTCTCTTCTTCACCAAAATTTGGCTCCACAAAAGGGAGGAATACTTTCCTAAGGCTGGTATTGTTTAAGAGGTAGTGAACGTAAGTCGGCCAATCTTGATTCGCCTTATTAGGATCGAAATACAACTCACCTGGACCCTCAAGAATCTGGCAAATAGTGCGTCCTTCCTTCACAACCTTAACTAGCATAAAGCTAATATTATCAGTACGGCTAGCAGCATCATCGGAGTTGACAATGCTAGAAAAATTGTCACAAAGATTCTTGTAATTCTGATCGTAACTAGGCCTAAAACTCCTATCGGGAATTAACTGATACCCTTGGCCTTGTAAATATCTGGAAAGCCTGACCATAGTCATGGTCTTACCACAACTAGCGGGGCCAAATAGAACGATAACAGGAGCAGCCGTATCAGAGATTGTGATACGGATCTTGTTTACATCATTCAATTCCTCAGCGGAAAGTCCATGAATGTTGCTGATCGGGTTTGTCTCCTGTGCTCCTGCCGGTTCTTGAACCTTGGGTTCTGTTACTTCCGGGGTTTCGGCACCCTTCTTAATAGGGTTAATTTCAAATCCTTCCATATTGATGAGTTTTATTAATAATCTTCTTTCTTAAATGCTAAATCAAAGAAAATAAAGGCTCCTAAATCTACAAGGAGGGAAATCATAATCCAATAAAAGAAGCCCTTACCTTTATATTTTCCCGCAAGGAAATCTTGCCATACTTTGATTACGTTCTTGAGCTGATGCGTCTTGGTCGTAATTTTCTCAGCACAGTAATAAGGCTCATCTCCCTCATTAAATACAACATATTGTTTGTTGTTTTTTATGAGGGAATACGCATTTTGTAAGACACCTTCTGTCTGTGTTATGATTCCTTCATTAGGTTTACCTAAGGAGGTCATAACCTTCACAGTATCTTCAATCACATATAAGTCATCCAGTATTCGTCCAGCTTCATCAACCGCAGAATGAGGCGCCTGATACTTTTCTCTTTTAACTCGTTTTAACTCTTTTGAGATAGATGTGTTATATCTATTTAAAATATTCACATCGTAAATGTTCGCACGCGGATCTACGGGTATGTTTGAACCGAGAATATTATTAATCTCCCTCATACGCTGCATAACATATTGGCCGTTACCCCGTCTTTGGGAAGGTCCTAATCCGTTAAACTCAGCGTTTAATTCTTCATACTTTTTGTTAACTTCGGCTTCGACACTATCATACTCCTTTAGAGTAACTTGCCTCTTGTCGATTTGATCAAGATAGTTCTCTGTTACAGTAATATCAGAGAGAACCACATCACAAATCTGCTCGTTATAAAAGAATGTATGAGTATTTGTCGGCATGCTCACGACTAACCAGAAGAGTATCATTAAAACGATACCCCCAATAAGGTGCCACTTTCTGTTTTCAAGATACACATTTTGATTCAGAGCGTCAACAATCATTTTTGAGGCATACGAAGCCACAAAGAAGAAAGCAATTGTAATAGCCCATACTAATACAACAGGGAGATGAGGTGAAAGCAAATGCAGTGAATGCTCGGTGGCATAACAACTGTAAGCAGCTAATACTACGAAGAATAGTATTGAACCAATCTTAAGAAACTTGTTTTTTCCCATGATAAATATTTTTATTTTGTTTATTGTCCCTGTTTCAAACTGCAAATTTAAGAAAACTAATCCATATCACTTTCTAACTTCTTGGATAATGCCGGGTTTCGGGAGAATGTGAATCAAAAAACGTTGGTTGAGATACTCTTTTGACTCTCTCATTAATCCCGTTCCACTTTGCTTTCCATCACCACTCCCACAAATAAGGACTTCACAATTTTTGTCCGTAAACAAAATCGGTCCATCTTTGTCACCCTTTTCCCAAAATTTCTTTAGTGAAAGAGCTCGTTTATAGCTTAATTCATAATTCTGAGAATAATTATCCCTGGAAGCCTGTCCCTCAATGATTAATAAATACTGTATGCCAGGATGTCTCGCTGTCGTAGAATCAACAAATGCTTTTGCTTTTCTTCCCGCTGCCAATAAAGAATCACGAGTTGCTCGTGGGACACAATTCTCAATATCTGAAAGCCCCGTAGGAAAATTCACATCTATAGTCAGTTGATGTTTCTTATATTCTTCTCGATACTCAAAATACTCAGATTCTAGACCACGAGTAGCGGTCTCTATCTCTTGTGCTTTATCTAATTGCGCCTGTAGTTTTTCTTTTTCAATTCTTATTTGCGTGTTTGTTCCCTGTAATTCTTTGTTCTTTTTATTCAACTCGACTACGGCGACGACAAACAACATCAGCATGACGAAGAATAAACTTGTCATGAGATCGGCATAACTTGCCCAGAAAAAAGATTTGTTCTTTTTGTCGCCCATTCTACTTTATCAAATACTTTGAAATGAAATCGATAGCATACAAGAGCGCAGCGATGGCAATTGCAGATTTTACCGTGATATCAAATATCTTTCTGACAGTTTCTTTCCAATTTTTCTTTTTTTTACGAGAGCCTTCTGCCACACCATATATCGAATTCTGTGTGGGAGTAGCTCCAGATGTTTGTATCGCTTCAATAATCTGATCAAGACGCCTTGCATTATCCCTAGAAATGCTGCTCAATGAGGAAATTGCTTGCTTTGTCTCGGATAAATTTGCCATACTCTGAACAACTCGCTCCATTTCTTCAGATTTCTTTGAGATCAAATCCTGTTGAGCCTGCAATTTTGAAACGAAGTCACGTTGCCTTTGTTCGTAAGCATCTCTTATTGTGTCCAAGTCGGAAGTTGTTTTATTCTTTAACTCAGTGATATAGTTATTCATAGAATCAACCATCTGGTTAAAGGACTCGTGAAGGGTATTGTCTACACCATCAACTACTTGTTTAATTAATTCTTCGCGTTGCTGCACCTGATTTAGTTCGCGTTCAAAGAACTCACCCATCCGTTCAACAGCAGCGGTCCTATCAAGGTGATTGTTGAGATTAGTGTTCAAAGAATTGACTGCATCTAAATAGCCATTAACGTTAACTAAATACTGGTTAAACCGCTCCAGCTGAGTAGTGGATTTTTGCAATTCCCTCAAAACAGTAACGTTAGCTTGCGCGACACGAGTTATATCTATCCTGCTAATTGCACCTAACGCATCAGCTTGGTCGCGTGATACCTGTCTAACATTTGCTAAGACACTATCAAACTCTTTAATATTACCCTTAAAAGTTTGATTAAAGGTCATAAGATTAGTTTGAAGGAGGGATAGAGCTGTCAGGGTATTACCGGATAATACGGGCAGGAGTTCCGTCTGTAGCCATGAATAAAACTCGTTCTTCCTTGCTTCAACTTGAGTTTTAGCACCTTTAGAACGCCATGATATAATTGTCGTAAAGATAATGCCGACAAGACTTGCCACCATAGCAATGGCCACGCAAGTCATCATGGATGACACATTAGTCAATGAACTTACACCTCCGTTAGCGGCGATAATACTAATTCCGACAATGATACCTATCATTGTTCCCATCAATCCCATATAAAGGGGGATAGGCTGCATGACCGTAATTTCTTCCTCCTCCGCTCCGCAATACCTTTCAACCACATCTTTCATTAGTGCAAAGTCACTGGCAGCTCCACGATTCTTCTGGAGATACATGTTCAAAGCAGCCTTGATGTCAGAGAGGGTCGAGTTATCGGTAGGGACCGATATTTGTGATACCTCTATCTCTTTTGAGTATAATTCGTCCTCATCTTCGTCCTCATCATCACGCCAAATCTCACCGGCGTTATCCTCCTCCTTGTGGGGTTGTAATTCATCATCATTTGTGATGATGTTGACCTTACTTATCGAATATGCATGCTTATTTGAGGGAAAAATCGATTTAAACGTCTCAATTTTATGACTCGCTTGAACAAAAACCCTGATTTGATAATAGATGATTAAAAGAATCAGAGGTATGACGATAATATAATGAATGATTTCACCCATAATTAGTTAATAATTTATTGTGATAAGACCACTTACCGTTCCATAGAGAATGATCAGTAAAAGGACAATGGTTATTCCAATAAAAGCCGAAGCGGTTATCTTCCAGCCACTATCGACATGTCCCGAAACCATCTTTTCTAATTCTTCATTGCGTTCCTTTTGGTATTCAAGTTGTTCATTAAGATGCTCGATTCTTAAGGCCAGTCCTTTTAATCCAGCACCAGAAGTGTTGGTGTTTTTAGTAATAAGTATGCTATTATAAGATTGTAACTTTTGCAATAGTTCACTTTCGCGGCCGCCTAGAGATAGAAAACAATAATCATCCTGGCCGGCTGACATATTCATCGGGAACATATGCATAAAGCAACTCTCTCCATCGTTAATGTATTCTTGAATAGTAACAGCGACATCATTCAAGTATTTAGTAAATGGAGAAAGTTGAATCTCTTTATTGGTAATGTCTCCTTGAGCACTTATTGTTAGAACGATATCATCAGAAACTATTCTCTGAAAAATACGTTCAAACAGCCGAAATAATGACTTGAAACTACTTGTTTCAACGCCATTTACTAAAACGGATACACCAAAAAAAGAATTGCGTTCATTTAGCCGATGTAGGTATGTATAATAGACTAAAGTGGGCTGGCGTTGAACAATTATTTGTGAATCCGCGCATAATCTCTCCGCATATGATTGGAACATGTTACATGTCGAGTCATATGGATACTGTGAGTATCCACCGGATGATTGTAGGAGAAAATATGAGTTACAATTAATCACAGTTCAACATGTCAACGATGTTTGTTCTGCGTCCTAAAATCCCAGGGTGCTAAAGGAGCTTTATCATACCATAACCCACGCTTAAATTTTCTGGCGTCAAGTTCTGCGTTTGAATAAGCCAAAGTATTATCATACTTTACAAAATGCCACGCCATGCCGGCCTTAAGCATCAAGAGAGATACATCATCCCCATCGAGAGTATATACATATGCAATATATCGTCCCCAACTATCAAGTGATTGAACATTAATAGTTATCACCTTTCCAAAAATTAAAGAAGACAAATACTCCTTTGATTTGTTTCCGAAGGCCTGCTTCTTTTCCGGAGCATCTATTCCGTAAATTCTAACCTTTAATTGAAGATTATCACTGTTTATACAAGTAAATGTGTCGCCATCAGATATGCCAACAACCTTAACAGAAAAACGCTGTGCCAAGCAAAGTGCTGGCAGAAGGAATAATAACAGTATGAGGATGATTCTTTTCATTTACCGTCTTTAATGTGTTTGTACAATAGATAAATGAGAAAGGTGGCGACCGCAACATCAACAATATTCCAAATCACCCTTCCAAGAGGAATCTTGAAGAAAGGCTGGAATAGTACAGCCAAAGCAATGAACAGAATCATTCTGTCCTGATTGCCTGACTCATGGGCGTTATATGCGAAATAACAGAACGCGGCGGCAGCAGTAAAACGGACGAACGAATAAAAACCGTATGGCATATCAAATAGACATAGCAGCAAAACTGCTGCTATCCCCCCATACACGAAAGCCACCGCTTGCTTGTTTGCCATATATCTTTATGTAATAGTTACAAATTTAATTAATTTCCTTCAAACAGCCTCAGCCAAAGGCTGAAAACTTGTTATAACCGCGTATTTCTATGCAATTTTTTCGAATTCTATCCATTTTGTTATTTGTGTAATTTTCACGCAAATATAAACACTTTTATCATATCATCAAAGCTTTTTGCGTAAAAATTGCACAAATTATTTCTTTCCCCTCCACAAAATATAACTCTCATACTTATACTTCGACACCCGCAAATCCGAAAACTCTTCCACATTGCCATCCTTGTCGTGCCAGAAGCCATACGCCGTACTTCCCACAAGATAAATGGCATTATTTACGCCAAGGTCAACAAGGGCCTGGGCGAAGTCGTGGAAGGATTCCGGAGTTTCACTGACAACCACCAGAATCTCTCCGGCACGTTCGCAAAGGGCCTTGCGGATGGATTTGTTCTTGGGCTCGTTATCAATCAGCACACCATTGTCCACCAGCGGATATTGCCGGAAGAAGTAGCCCTCTGTCTCCGTGGCCTCTTCAAACAGCGGAGAATTGTCCGCCACACCCACGGTAAGCTTTCCATCGATAATCCCGCAATAGCCCCTCTTGGAAAGCCCCCAGGCGAGGGGCTCACCCTTCAGGACAAAGGCTCCTACAATCTTCTTGTTGTCCCGCCTGATATCAGCAGCCTGTGCGGCCAGAATGATGTTTTTGTCTCGATAGTCAGGCGCCTTCAGACAAAGCTCCGGAACGGCATTGTGCGGAATGTAAATGGAAAGCGGAATGTCATTAATCGTCTTCTGGATAATCTCCGTATAAGCGAGCCCGGTGGTATCCGAGTAGTCGCCTAAAGGACTGAGCACTTCAACATTCTTAATTTGATGGACAACAACCGTATCCCCGGTCTCAAAGAGTCCCGGTTCGTCCGGCTCTACCGTCCGTCTCTTGCCCAGCAGGATAATGATGCCCGCAAGAAGAAGGACGGCAAGGATGGACAGCAGCCAGATGGCCAGCTTTCCTTTATTCCCGCTCTTGTCCTCCTTGCTACCTTGCGGCGGCAAATCAGATCCGATTATGCGGATTTCATCGTCTTTTATGTTCCATTCGTTACTCATTAGCTTGAACGTTTAATGTCTGCTCCATGAGGTCCTTGAGTTTGATCAGGGCATCCCGGGATGCAGACAGTTCTTTTCGAAGTCCCCGGCAGTCTGACATAATCAGCTTCTGCTTGGAGATATCGATGTGATTGATATAGTCCAGATTAATGATGAGTCCCCGGCCAAGGCGCACGAAATTCCGGATTCCGGAACCGAGTTGTTTCGCCATCAGGTCCTCTATCTGCCCGAGTTGGAGACATACCAGCGTCTCCCGCCCGTCTAGCGTCATCACATTGGAATAGTTCCCGTCCGCCGACACGCAAATGAGCGCGTCCAGCGGGAACCTGTGGAGCTCTGTTCCTTTGGGTATGACGATATGTGTGGGCATGGGTAGCTACAATAAGGCAAATTTAATAAAAATACGCGTCATATCATCGCAATTTACATGATTTTAACCATTACTTCCTTCTTGTTTCCTTCATCATCCACAGCCGTGAGGCGGTGAAATCCGGAAGGCATATCGATAACCATGGTGTGAATATCGGTCGTTTCGCCCAGGTATTCATTGTCCAGATGCCAGTAAACGGTGGCACTTTGTCTTGTGTGGACTATCTCACAGCGGACTCCGCGACTGGTCCCGTCCATCTGCTTTGCCGGGGACAGGACAGCCCCGTCACAGGGATAGGCAAAACTCATCACTTCGGTATCTGCATTCTCCTCCCTTGTCTCCGGCCTGTATTCCTGGTGTTTGATGCGGTAATACTTCTCCATTAGCGGCGGCAGCACAAACCACTTCTCCATTTTGATTTCCCGGTGCCAGGGGCATTGCCTGGCATCCTTTCCGCCGGCAGGCACCTTCATCTTCACCTTTTCAGGGCAATCCCGTCCTGCAAGATAACCACTCTCCGGGCACACGTCCACCTCGATGTAGTCTTCCGGCTCTTCAAACCATCCGGTTGCAGGGAGAAGATTGAAAAGGTCGAACATCACGGGCCCCGCAGTCAGCGCTCCGGTGAGCCCGGGAGCGGAATTCCCTTCGGCATTGCCTGCCCAGACCCCAACCACGTAATCCGGAGTTATGCCGACGGCCCAGGCATCCCGGGAGCCGTAACTCGTACCCGTTTTCCACGCCACTTTTCTGAGGGACGATACCCTTCGCCAGTCCATCTGGTCGGGTCTGCCCACTTCGGCCATCGCCTCCAGCATGTACCATGTGGCCATATCAACATTTCGGGCCTTCTTTGCATATGCTCCGACCACATCTTTCAGGCATGCTTCTGAGCCGCCAAGAATCAGGGACAGGCCATATTCCTCGGGTTTTCGGTTCAGCGTGGAGATACCCATTTCTTTCAGCGTGGTAACGAAGCGGGCCGTTCCGAACTGCTTCAGAAGCCAGACATTCGGTATGTTCAACGACCGGGCAAGCGCCTCATCGGCCGGAACGGCGCCGTCATAGCCCAAGTCAAAATTCTTGGGCGAGAAGCCGCCGAAGTTGGTGGGTACGTCTGGTAGAAGAGAACTTGGCAGAATCACGCCTTCCTGCAATACGGCGCAGTACAAAAGGGGTTTCAAGATGCTGCCGGTACTGCGAGGAGACCGGGCGATATCCACCCAGGCGCCGGGGCGCTTGACCTCAATGTCTGCGTTACCGCAATAGGCGATGGTTTCCCCGGAACGGACATCCGTGATAATGGCACAAAGGTCATTGATTCCGCTTTCTGCCAGATCTTCCCGCCAGCGCTTCAAGGACTCTTCTACACGCCTTTGAAGGTTAAGCATGACGCCGGTTCTGACTGTCTTGCCACGGGAAGTAACGTTATACTCTTCCACCAGATGCGGACAATAGGACGGCAGCGGGTGCAGTTCTCCAATCAGGGGCTCTTCCATAGCGGATTCATAAGTGTACTCATCGATAAATCTCCTGTCTTTCAGTCGCTTAAGCAGGCGGTTGCGTTTTTCCAGCAGAGCGGGCCTGTTCTGCGACAGATTGATGGAAGACGGAGCGTTGGGAAGCACGGCAAAAGTAGCCGCTTCTGCCCAGGACAGGTCACTCGCATCCCGCCCCAGATAGCGCCAGGCGGCAGCTTCAAGGCCTACCACATTCCCGCCGAAAGGGGCGTGGGAAGCATAGAGTGCCAAAATCTCATCCTTGGAATAACGGGCTTCCAGTCTTGTGGCCATGAACATCTCCGTCAGCTTCTGCCAAACTGTCCGCTCCCGCTGACGCGAAAGCCGGATTACCTGCATGGAAAGGGTGCTGGCCCCGCTCACCGTGTGGCCGCCTTTGATGTTTTGCACGATGGCCCTTCCGATGGCCTTGATGCTCACGCCGGGATGATGCCGGAAACCCCGGTCTTCGAACTGGATGAGCGCCGTGGCATACTTCTCCGGAACCGTTTCAGTCGGAGGGAAACGCCACTGACCGTCAGCGGCAATCCTTGCCCCGAGAAGTTGCCCGTCCCTGTCCACTACGACCGTACTGTACGGCGTTCCCTTGAAGAGATTCCGGGGCAGGCAGAACAGCCAGAGAAGCAGCAGGGATCCTGCGGCAATCAGCAAGTATTTCCTTACTGGCTTACGCATACTTTTCGGCTCTCGGTATTGGACTTATACTCTGCGTTGTACATGTCTTCGCAAAGGATTTCCGGGAGATGGAACTTTCCTTCATATGCGGCCTGTAGGCGCACAGAGAACTGCCTGGAGCTGCCGCTGTGGAGCGTAAAGTACCAGCGGATTTCATTATCCCGGATGTCCCTGTATTCGCCTTCTTCTTCGGCCCCGCCAAACAGGCGGTCGTTCCAGATTTCCCATCCGGACGGTGCCGTGAAAGTGAGGGCCATGGATTCACTGGTCGTTGTTTCGGTGAGTTCGTTAACTGTGATGACAGCGCGGAATTCCGTTCCTTGCTCCAGATGGGCTATGCTAAGCGGATGCCCATCCAGCGTCTGCCATTTTACCGATACTTTTACTCCGCTGGAAGAAGCAGGTACATTCTCATTCACGTCGGCCCTCTGACGCACGGTGAGGTGCGTGTAAATGCTGGAGGGGGCGTTATTCAGCACGTGAACTTCTCCGGCATTAAAGTTCAAACGCTGCTGGATGATACTCTTTCCGCCTTGAACGGCTTCTGTTGCATCTTTTTCCTGGTAGTAGGACACATTGGCTACCGTCGTCCCAACAGCTTTGGCTAGAGAACCCATCGCGCAGCTTGTCCAGGCGAGTTCCTGCGTAGATGCTCTCTTGCTTGAGAAGCCACCGGCCACATCCTGTGCCAGTTCCATGGCCTTGTCCAGATTGCCGCATTCCACCAGCGCATCCAGAATCATGGCCTTGTCGCGCAGGGCCGACCACCAGGTATTGCCTAGTCCGTTTGAGGGTGCTGCAATGCTGATCAGTGAGCCATCGGTCAGTTGCCTGGCCGGTTCTGATTTGCCGGCAACTGCATAAGCAGCGGCAAGTCTCCACCGCGCCTGCATGGATATTCCGGAAGTTTCCTTCAGCCTGTTCATGGCACCGAAGTCTGCATTTCGAGCCAGGGCCAGCGTATAGAGCCTGTAGGCCTGGTCCAAATCGTCGAGGTTGTAACGCTCGCTGTGCTTGTAGTCACGTACCGCCTCTTTTTGGAACTTGACCCAGCCGTCAATGATCCGCTGCTGCACAGGGAATCCCTGCCGTTTCGCCTCCAGCAGGACCTGTCCGGCCATGGAGGTGGCCCATAGATTGGCATAACTGTAGCCCGGCCAGTAAACGAAGCCGCCGTCTGTTCTCTGCCGGGATATGAGGTGAGCGAGGATTTCGGGGAGCAATTCTTCCGCCACTGCTTTATCTTCGTCACCCAGGAATTCCCTTGCATAGAGAAGGAAGAATGCCCGGGAGGACAGTTGCTCCGTACAGAGATGCTTGTAAGCATGCACAAATTCGAAGGCTCCTGTAAACTCAATGGAAGGGAAAGAGGAAATCTCCAGCAAGGCCGATTCTCCTTCTTCCGGTTTCCGCCCCTTCCAGGAGAAGTTCGCCTGCTCGCCGGAAGACAGCATGCTGGAGAAAGTCTCCGACCTCACGGGATTGGGATTGACCACATCGATATAAATGGTTTCGTGGGCATTGAACCCTCCGCCATCGGCAGAAACTGTAACTTTCGCCTGACCGGATTTGGCAGCATCTGTTTTGAGCGAGAATACAATCAGGCTGTCCCCGGGCTCCTGGAATCTGAGCCGTCTTTCAGCCTGTCCCTCCAGTTTCACCGGGCCTTCCGTCTCCACTTTCACACGAACATCCTTTACCCCCGGTTCCATCGCAAACACGTTGACGGGCAGCTTGACGCTTTCATCAACGGCAAGCCTTCTCGGAAGTGTTGACAACAGCATCAACGGAGAGCGGACGATGACGGATTTCTCGGCATTGCCGTATGCGCCTGCATGACCGGCCACCACCATTACGCGCACACTACCTATATACATGGGGAGGTCTATCTTATGGGAGGCTGTTCCGCCATTCAACGTGAAGGGGCCCAGGAACTTGACCACAGGGCGGAAGCGATTCTCCTTCTTGGTTCCGCGAAGCGCCATGTCTCCGCCTAAGGAAAGGACTTGCGTAAACTTGCCCGCATACGCGCCGATGACATCGTCGTACATATCCCAGGTCCTTACGCCCAGGGCCTCACGCTCGTTCATCGTGGGCCAGGGATTGGGCGTACGGAAGTTGGTAAGGTCCAGAAGCCCCTCATCCACAATGGCCAGCGTATAGGTCATCGGTTTTCCCTTTTCTTCTTTGACCTTCACTGTAAAAGGAGTCTGCGGCCGCACAACATCCGGACAGGTAATCACGGGCGTAAGGTGGGAGGCCGGATTGCTGACGCCCACATTCTGTACGCCGTACATCCGGATGGGAAGGTCATTGACGGTCTGTCGGTGCGGCTGAAGGAGTGTAATATGGAGATAGAAGTTCGGGGCCATCTTCTCCGTTATGCGGAACTTCCAGGCCGTTTCTGAGCTACCAGAGGTGGCAACCCAGGTGCGGGAGAGCACTCCGGAGGCATTTTCAAAAGAAACCAGCGCATGACCACTTTCGGAGGCCGGCAGATAGACGGTGGCTATTTCGCCCACCTCATAGCTCCGCTTGTCAGTAGTGAAAGAAAGCATGGAGAGCGCCTCTGGGTCTGCCTTGCTGGAATGGCCACGCCAAAGGGGCCAGTCCACAAAGAACGTCCCGCCTGTGGTATGGCCGCTCTTTACATCTTTGACCAGAATCAGGAACTTGCCGTAATCGGGGTATTTAATCAAGAACGGAATAGCTGCAAAGGTCTTGGAACTGGTAAGCGTTCCGGAGGTTTCGAGATCTGCCGATTTGCCGCTCACATAGCGGTCCAGGTCATGGGCATCACATTCCCACCACCAGTTCCAGTCCAGGCGGTAAATCTTGTATTCCAGTTCGCGTCCGGCAGCAGCTTTGCCGTCAGCATCCACGCAGACCACCTTTAGGGCGAGGTCTTTGTCTGTCTCATAATCCGTTTCCTTCAGGTCTATTCCCACGTAATGGGAGAAGGGTGAAAAACGGACTGTGTTGGCTACGGTACTGGAATTGCCGCCCGGCTCCGAAACCTTGCAGATTAGGTCGGCCTTGAGCATTCCAGGGGCATCAGTCGCCTCAGGCATTTCTTTGGTGACCGATGCTCGTCCTGCACTGTCCAGCTGGAACTTGATCTGCGCCAGATTCTCATAAGTATATGCCTTGAGCGGATTGGAGAAGGTATAGCTGCGGTATTCCGGGAAAGGCAGCGAAGTGCCCTGAAGGACCACATCCAGCGTCCCGTCAAGATGGGCAGCGACCGGCCCTGTCAGCCAATGGGATCCCACGGAAATCTGAACAGTTTCGCCAGACGAGAGCGTTTCGGAATCTGTTGTCAGGTTGATTTTCAGACGGTTGGGCTTAATTGTTTCGATGGGAAACTTCTTTTTGAATTGGGCTCCGCCCACGGAGAACACGGCCTCCCAGGACCCTGTGGGGCTATCCTCATTGGTGGCTATTTCAAATGCGTAGAAGCCGTCTTTTCCGCCGCGGAGGGTCTTTGAGCCGAACAGCTGCCCCTCCGGGGTGTAGAGTTCCATCGTAGCCGGATGGGATGCAGGCAGTGTCCTGAGTTTATCTTCCACCACCAGCGTAAGATGAAGCGTATCTCCGGGCCGCCATACACCCCGTTCTCCGTACACATATCCCTTCAAACCCTTGGTAATGGTCTTTCCGCCGATGTCAAAGCGGCTGAGGGATTTCTCGTGACTATGCATCTTCAAGTGCGTAACGGAATGTCCCTTCTCGGCCTGAATGATATAAGGCTTGCCCCTCAGGGAAATATCGGCAAAACCGGACTCGTTGCTGACTGCTTCGCCGATCGGCTGCAACTGGTAGTTGTATGCTGTCACTTTTACCCCGCTCATGGGCCTGGAAGACACCAGGTCGGTTGTGGTTATCCAAAGCTTGGTATCATCGGCACTCTTGACGATAATGCCGATATTGGAAGCGACCAAATTGAGCTCCGGGAAACGGTCATCGTTCATATAATAGCTCGGCTTGGAGGGGTCCTCGCGCTCGCTCCAGTTCCATCCATCCGTGTGATAGTCGTCCCAAGTGTAGTACCAGGAGTATCCGCTGTCCCACTCGGCCTCGTCGCGTTCAGTAATCTGTGCTTTAGGCAGAGATGCGGGCACGTCATTCGTGTCATAAAGGGAGTATTCCTGCTTGAAAGTGAGCTTGATACGATAGATGGCGCCCTTCTCCTGGCGGAAAAGATTCTTGAGGTTTATACTGTAGTTCTGCCACTGGTGCAGGTTTTTCCCGGGTTCCTGATCCAGACGTGCCGTTGTCTTATATACAAGGCGTCCATACCGCCTGAGTTCATTTGTCCCGTCGATACTGTTTTCCTGATAGAAGGAAAGGACACTGCTTCGGAATATCTTGATGACGCTTACATCCACGGCGCAAAGGTTCACCGCCTTGAAAGGGAGTCTCAGGTTGTTCTCATCCGGAAGAATTCCGTCGCCGATAAGGAGTTCCACTGCCGGAGGAATGCCTGCCGAGCGGAAGGTTTTCTTGTACTCTGTTCCCATTGCCTTCCCGCTGCTGTTTTTCACCCTGCGGTCCACTTTCAGCGTGATGGTCGGCACATTCGAATCCTCAAAGAACAATTTTACCTGGGCTCCGTCGCGCTCAATTCTCGTTGTCTCCATTTCATCCAAATAAACAAGGCCTTCCAATGACTGGTCTTCGTTAAGCTGGCTGGAGAACTGAATGGAAATATACGGCTCGGCAGCATCCACCAGGCTTGCCTGAATTACCTTGAATTCTTCCTTCCCGGGAATGGACGCCATGGCGGAAATCCTTTTGCCAAAACCGATGGCATCGGCGTCAAAATACAGTTTTACGGCCGCAGTTCCTGCCTGGGAACGGCGCAGGCCGGACATCTCGAATTCAAAGGTATCCTCTCCCGCACGCTCTATCGTGGTAGGTGTGGTCCAGGTAGTGGATGTCTTGAACAGCGCAGGAACAATGATGCCGTCTTCGACGGGCTCACTCAGTGTGACTCTGCCGCTGACAATCGCCGTTTCGGGGTTGTCGGCTGAAATCCGAACTTGCGTGACCTCCATCTCGGCAGCGCGATCGGCCACCCTGAAAGAGAAAACAATGTCCTTCGCACCGGGGATGAGTTTTCCCTGGCGGACGCGGCAATAGTATACCGCGCCGGCTTTGAGCTGACCCTTGTCGGGAGTAAACTCCAGTTTCCTGGCCGCGTTGTCCCATGTTTCCTTTCCCTTCAAAGAGGGCGTGAAACGAAGGAAACGGGACGCTGAAACCGCAGCGCCCGAATCGGCGGGAGCCACGGTATCATTGAAAAGGACCTGAATGGTGCTGGTGACTTTTATCTCTCCGGCAGAGCAGGCCTCAACGTATTGTGCGATTTCCTCCGGGGTGGATTCCTGAGGAACGCGATCCTTGCAGGAGACAGCGCAGAAAAGACTTGCCGATACAATGCCTGACCAGGCCAGAAGAGAGATGAGTTTGATGCGAAATTGATTCATTGATAGCCGTTATTTGCTGATTTTCCAGTACGAATTTCAGACAAATAATTGGACTGGCAATACGTTTTTTTCGCAGATGTATGAACTCAAAAAATAGTGTATCAATTGGAAGAAATCACAGCCTGCGGGCTCCGTTGACATCGTCTATGCTGAACGTGACGATGAAATTTCTGGACCCGCCACGCTCGTAGAAGTAGGCACGCAATACCTGGCTTTTGGTGAGCGTAATCTTGTCAAAGGTAAAGATGGGGCGGCTTGTGGAATCTGGTGCTGTTACCCCTACGCCGTAGGTGTTCTTGGGAAACACGGCCTTCTCATATAGCAGGCCGCGTTTGGTTTTACGCTTGCTCTCTACGGCAAAGCGCGGCTCGGAAAGGTCGTAGCTCACGGCGGAGCCGTTCTTGATGGAGAATACGACAAAAAGGATATCGTCTTTGATAAGCAGATTGTCGCAGAAAATCTCTATGCCATAATCCTTTGCGCCGATATGATATAGTTCTTTGGGCATGGTGGAGATCGTTTCAAAAGTTTGCGCTGAAAAAGAAAAAGTCGTGTCCGGTGCGAAGGTTTGTCCCTCCGGAGAACCGGCGGTACCGTTATGAACGCCACGGCCAGTACCCATTTGTGCGCTACGGGTGTCGATGTCCAATCGCTGCGGCTGTTCACGGTACGCGACCAGAAAGGTGTGCATCGCTCCAGTCGCCTCCAGACAGGATATGGAGGTGGTAAGGTCGAAAGGCTCACGGGCCTTGACGGCCACGAAATCCTTGCTGCCGTCAACAATCTTGGCCACGATGTTTTGGGAGCCGAGGTTTACGTATTTAAGCTCGGAACCAAAGCGGAGGTGCACCACCTGCGAGGTAGAAATAAAAAGGGTATCCGGAGCCTGTGCAAGGCCGATTCCGGAGCATGCCCACCCAATGGCAAGAATCAATAGCAATCGTTTCATCGTCTTTCAGATTTTACAAGGTAAAACTCATACCCGCTCACAACAGATACGGACAATTCACCGGAAGCCGAGCGGGCAATGGAGGCGCCGGTGCGGATAACGGTGGATGCCAGGTCTCCGACCAGCCCGCCAAAGGTAGTTCCTGCAGTAGAAATGGCATCGTTCCCAGCTTGCTTAGCGCCCTTGGATGCCGATGTCTCCGGGCAGTAAATACCCTGCAGGCCGTCAGTGTCATAGGCGTCCAGCGCCAGCGGGATGATGCGTCCGTTCATTTCCAAGGAACGGACCTGCAACTCCAGCCGGTCACCAATCTTGCAGATGGCGGCCAGATGCGTGTTGGCCGGGATGCGGATGCCGTCAGTGTTGTAATCCTCCAGCAGCCGCAGCGTAACCCGTTGTCCGGACTTGAGCTTTTGGTCCCGGACGAACATACAGCGGAATGGCCGCTTGGCACCCTCATACTCTACGGCGGCATCCTCGAAGTCATCATCCAAGGAAGAGATTATCCCATCGGAAGAGCCGACGGACGAAAGGTCAATGGATTGGGCCGATTCCGGAGCATCTTCGGTCACCTGTGCTACCTCTGAAGAACCGCCAGTCAGCACATCCCTGACCATTTCCGCCCGGCGGCGGTCATAGTCAAGACGCTCCTGCTCGGTCATCGGCCGGGAGACGGAAGAACCACCGGAAGACCGTCTTGCCGGGGCGGGAGCGTGAGCCGGTGAAGTGGCAGGAGGTGTTCCGAAAGTCCTTGCGACGGCATCTTCCCCGCTGCTCGCCGACTGCATGGGCGCGGTAGTCTGCGCTTTCGGCTCCTCTGACATCAGCGAGATGTCGCCATCGGCCGACGCCCCTGAGAGTTGCTCAAAATAGTCATCCGTTGAAACGGATCCACGGAAGGCGACGGACTTCCGGCCTTCCATCTCCTGCACTTCGCCATCGGGAATGCTGGCCGATATACTGTCCTTTTCTGAGGCTTCTGGAGCCTTTCCGCTAAAGGAGCTAATCAGCATCATGGCGACCAGTCCCACCACAAGGACGGCCAGTACGATGAAAAGGACAAGTGTCTTTTTATCAATTTGTTTCGTGATAGGCATAATATTCAGTTTATTAAGGTGAAGAATCGGTACAGGAACCAGATGGCGGCTCCGACCATACAACAGATGGCGCCATAGATGGCATATCTGACCCAGGGAGAGTCATGGCGGATTTCCTTTTTCATCGTTTGCGCGTTTCAATCAGGTTATTTTCCACCACCTTGAACTTTTCGATAATCAGCCCGTGGGGATTCACATCCGAGCGCCCGGCGTTAATTAGCTGGCAGGTGGAAACAAACGAGTACTGCGAAACCGTGCTCTCCCGCACGACATACTGCCGCGCATACGTACGCACCTGATAAGGATACCCGGCGCCCATGAACTTCACCGAGTCCACAATCATCTGCTGCGAGATATTGGCCGATACCAGCCTCGCATAGTATCCCTTCTCCGCCAGGTCCTGCGAATACTCCCAGGCCGAACGGTCGGCCAGATTAAAGGCTCGGTCCAGATTCTCCTGGATGGTCTGCTTCTGGGGCGAAAGGGTGAACATGAGCTCATGGAACCGCGTTACATGGTCCCGGATTTCTACATCCTTGCTCAAAATCGCATCCGTCTGGAGGGCCAGTAGCAAGCTCTTGCCCTGGTCCAGCACGTAAATCTTGGAGCGCTGCTTCTCAGCATAGGAGAATGCACAGGCACCCACAACTGTGGCAAAAAGCAGTGACCCCGCCACTGCCACGATGGTCAGAGAAGATAGCTTCTTAAAGCTCTTCTCAATGTCTTTAGTCATCGATAGTATTTTATTCATAGCCAAAATTTTATTTGAATTTTCCAAGAAGCATCGCGCCCTTTTGCGCCGTTGTGGCGATGCCACGGTTCACATCCGAAGCCCCGCTGCCGGAGATGATCCACGAGGCCATCTGCGGCACGGCAAGAAGGCAAATCAGCGTCACAACATCCATCACGATCAGGTGCAGCGGGAAAGCCAGCTGCGCCGTGTTGGACGCCGTCCAGAAAGCCGCCAGCATGGCATCCTTCAGCTTGAAGTTCACAAAGTCAATCAGCGACGCCATCGGGCACCAGAAGGATATCTGGATGTAGCGGGCCACCCAGACGCTGATATTATTCTGGAAGCCCGGCATCAGCGACAGCGCAAACACGAAGGGCCCAATCAGCCCCAGAATAATAAGGTAAATGCTGGACACTGCCAGCAGGATATACTGCACCAGCTTCACAATGATAGACAACAGGGCCGATATGATATTCCCCGCCATATCCAGCACCGTGCCGATTTTCCCGCTCACAAAGCCTTTCACTCCGGCCCAGACACGTTTGAAGAAGCCGGGACGTTTGCCTTCCTGAATGGCCGCTTCGGCAAGGGACTCCGCGACAGCGGAAGTCTCGTAAGAAAGGGCTTCCACGGTGGTATTGGACGTATTCCGTTGCATCTCTTCTTCAAACTGGCCGGTGAGTGACTCCTTTTTATTCCGCTCCTCGATGGAGGAATACACCTCGTTTACTTTGCCCCAAAGGCCGGAAGGGTCATTGTCCACGGAGGCCGATACGGCCTTTGTCACCAGAAGCGTCACCCCGTCGAAGGGAACCAGCACAAACGAGTAGAAATTGCAGGTGAGGAACAGGACGATAAGCGTCCGGATGATGGCCCTCATATCCAGGCGCCCATACGGGTCATTCAACATCTTATTGTACCAGGTGATCAGCGAGAACGATGCGGCGATACACGCTACGGCGCAGGCCATGCTGTAAATGGCGCTGTGGTCGCCGGTGAAGATGCTCAGCTTGATTTGCTGGAGCATGTCCGGGTAATTGAGTTTGATTGCTGCCATGGCTACCAGTTGATTTTGAAGGCCTCCTCTAGGGTATCGTAGGCTTCGGCCAACCGCATGCCCCGGTCAATATCCTCGTAAGAGTCCTTGATATGGTTGTACATAGCGGCATTGGCCCGGGAAAGTCGCCGGTCGCATTCGGCCAGCTGGGCAATGCGCTCTTCCTCGCTCACCTGGGACTTGCTGTCCAGATATTCCCGGGCCCGCTTTACCTCCCGGGAGGCATACAGCAGATACTGGAAGCCCTCGTTCACCATGGAGCGTCCTTGATAATAGTTGATCTGATTGCCGTTCATGGCCTTTACCCGCTCCACATAGCGGGTGAACATCCGGGCCATCTGCTCGTAGTTCTGTGCCATCCGGATGACGGACTGCGCCTTGTAAAGGTCGCTCCGGACCTCCTTGTAGCGTTTGTCCATCTCCTGCAGGAACTCCAGCTGCTCCTTGGCAACGCCCAGGTTCTGAAGGAACTGCTCGGTGTTAATCACCATATTATCCCCGTCTTGCAGGAACGAAAGCACCGCCTGCGCCAGGTTCGAGGCGTCAAACGTAGCAAACTGGGCCGATGCCCGCTGCTGGGAGCCTATCATAATAGCTACGGCCAAAATGGTCATTCTGAGCGCAGCGAAGAATCTCATCTTCATATCTCCTCCTTCTTTACAAGTTTCCGTATTGCCTTGATATAGCTGCCGCCGGACCTTTCCACCATTGCCACCAGCCGCTCCTTGTCCCGCTTTTGGGACGAGAATGCCCAACGCTCTTCCGGAGAGACCTCCAGCCGCATCACAAAGCTCTTTTTGTTGCCGAGGTTGAAAAACACCTCGCGGCCTGAGCCTCTCTTGTACCGATTGAGCGACAGAATCATGCTCTTATCGTCCTCGCTCAGACTCAACGCCCCGGCCAGTTCCTCGAACTTATTGAGATACTTGCTCTGGTCCAGGAGAATCTTCACGCCGGAATTCTCTACAATAGAATCCTTGATAATGGGCGACGAGGTGATGTCTTTGAGTTCCTGTGTCACCACCATGGCCGATGTCCTGTGCTTCCGCGCCGTCTTCCACAGTTCCAGCATATAGGTCGCCATCTGAGTGCCCATGATGGCCTTCCACGCCTCCTCGATGCACATCACCTTGAAGCCGCTGATGCTGGTCATCTTCTCCATGAAGGCATCCATTATCACCAGCGTGGTGATGGGATAAATCACCGGATCGCCCTTGATGTGGTCGATTTCGAACACTACGAAACGGTCTTCCAGTATGTTCACACTCTCGTACGAGTTTAGCAGGTAATCGTAAGGCCCGCCTTTATAGAACTGCTCCAGCGAGATAAGATAATCCTTCAGGTCAAAATACTCCTTCCCGGCCTCATCTGCCGCCAGCAGGTCACCGAATACATCCCGGACATACTCGAAGTAATCATTGAACACTGGATCCTTATCGTCGGGCCATTGCTGCAGGAACTGAGTGATGCTTTCCCGTACATACTTCTCGGCAGAGCTCGAAATATCCACCTTCCCATTCTTCCACAACGTCACCATCAGCGTGAACAGGAAGTTCATCGCCTCGGAATCAGCCTGACTGAACCGCTTCACATTCCGGAACGGATTGAAGGAAATCGGTTTGCCTTTCTCAAAGGTGTAGTAGGTGCCGTCCTTGCCGCCTGACTCCTCCTTGATAATATGACAGAGCGCCCTGTAAGAATCGCCCTGGTCTATCAGGAAGTCATGCGCCCCGGCCATATAACAGGCGCGGAGGTATTTGTTCATGAAGAAGGACTTGCCTGATCCAGAAGGTCCAAGCAGGAACACATTGTAGTTTTCAATGAGCCCCATATCCAGCGCCAATTCCTGAATGTCGAAGCGTTGCGGCACCAGCCGGATGCGGTCACTCATCTTCAAGACGCCACCGGAAATGCCCGTGTCGAAACCGTCATAAATGCCAAGGCACAAAGAGGACTGCATTTCCATCGTCATATATTCGGAAAAAGCAAGCCCGCTTTCGTTGCCGGGGATGGATGTCCAGAACTGTGCAGGAGCATTTGCCGTGTCACGGACCGGCGTAATTCCCAGTTTGGAAATGGCCGTCGTTGTGGCATTCTCATCCGTAGAGAAGACATTGATGTGGCATCGGACGGTACTCATCTGCTCTGTCGCGGCTGTCTCTAGATAGTCATTGATTTCCTCAGCGTACTTGCGATTCTCTGCATTTCGGGCACTCATCGATTGCATCTGTCGGCGTTTGCTGTCCAGTGCTCCGTGGATGTCCTTCAGCGGCTCCTTTACGCAGAACCAGTTCACTATGTGTTCGCAGTCTAAGTTCTGGCCGATGTCATTGAGATAGGACAGCATGACGGCAGAGTTTTCTGTGCTCAGTTCCCGGTTCCTCTTGCAAGAGGAGACCTCTCCGGGAAGTTGGTCGAGATCGGCGAACAAGTGACACACTATCTCCTTACCACCGGCGCAAATCCGGTCATGGGCCACCTGAATGTCAGACAGCACATCGGCCCCACCATCGGTAAAGTTCAGGTAGTCCTGCAGGATGCCCGGTTTCTCTCCGCCAAAGATGTCCTCTTCGGAGAGTCTGCGCATCGACAAAAGATTGTTTCCGGAAAGCATGGATTCGAACTGTTCTGCCGCCGTTACCATTCTTCCGATTTGCGATGCCGAAGGAAGTCCAGCACCTCCAAGGCCAAGAAGCCCACTGGCTCCGCCACGGACATTCTTCTTCGATGAAAAAGAAAGCCACAGCCTGCACTTATGGTCCAGATACTCCCGGCCGTCAAAGTGCTCCTCGTAAGCTTGCTCCAGAAAACCCGAAACCTGCTCAGAGGCATACCGCTTCCGCATAAACACATCCTGCTTATGTACAATCGTATAGTCCGGCAGCAGTTGAATCGCCGCCGCCAAGGATGCCACCAACGAATCATACGCCGCTTCATTGCAGCGGAACGCCGGAGGAAGCACCAGCTCCCACCCCACGCAGATGTCTCCGCGTTTGGAAAGAATCACTCCGTCACCACCGTTCATCACGGGGAAGTTGTCTCTGATATCTATCTGCTCCATACCTTGCTCCTCACTAAAATGAACTTGGGAAGCCTCATCCCTGCCATCCGGCGCGCGAGGGCTTTCTCTCCAAACCGCTGCTGGATCTCCGTCAGGGCCAGATAACCGGAAACAATCAAAGCAACCGCTGTTGCCAGTCCCACGAATGTGCCTGCTATAGAGCCGACAATCAGGGACAGGATAATGATTCCCACCAAGCCGGCCCCGGCAATGGGAATGAACCGGCCTTTGATGCCCAGGAGGGTAAAAGGACGGTCCAGATTACGATACACCCGGCACCTCATATCCCAATGAAATTTTTGAGCACGAGTGCCGCAATGATACAGAAAACCATTCCTCCGCACCATCCGAGAGCCTTCTGGGCGGATTCCTGGTCGCCGCTATAGAGCTTCAGACCCACCGTAATCAGGGACACGATGGCAATGATGCTCAGTACGGCGATAACAACCTGGTAAATGATTGAGCCTGCACTCCTGATCTGGGTGTTGGCTTCATTCAAAAAAGATATGGCGTCCTGTGCCAGGACAGTTTGGGATATTAGGAGCCCGGCTCCCAGTCCCGTCAACGCATATCTCACTCCTCTTTTCTTCATCACTTCTATGCGTTTAATATTTGGTTGAATGTATTGATGTCACCACTAAGCTTCTGCTCGTTGATGAGCGCTTCATCGGCCGCAGCGTCTTCATCGGAGAATTCCGCCTTGACGGTGAGCCGTTCAGGAACAACGATGGGGGTGATTACCACAAAGGGAACCACCTCATAAATATCAGGGTTGGAAACGCCGTTATCCTGTGACGGCTTTTTCTGACGTGTTTTCTCTCTCTTCATATCTCACAACCTCGTTAAACAGGTCAGTCATCTGCGGGTTCAGTTCCCGCACGGTTTTTATCAGAAAATCTATGGTGCTGCGAAGGTAGGACAGCGTTCCGCCGGAGTCCCGGCTCATGGCCAGGGCCTGCCTGATGCGGTGGTGAGACACATCAATGCCCCTCC
>Ga0310697_10001518_pt1 | contig 26864 bp, 23 predicted proteins | sample 172DNAGHGlowgp2_FD_203883 | JGI IMG/M metagenome (GOLD analysis project Ga0310697, IMG submission 203883) | Sheep rumen microbial communities from Palmerston North, Manawatu-Wanganui, New Zealand - 1728 DNA GHGlow gp2 (v2) (version 2) | ecosystem: Host-associated > Mammals > Digestive system >...
GGGCGTTGGCCGTCATCACCGCAGCCTCAAGAAACGGGGAGCTGGACTCATATGTTGCAAACGGTACAATCTCGTTCAAGCTGGTGGCCTGAATGATAGAGGTCAACCGTACAGGTCGAAATTTTTTCCTAACTTTGCCGCTGTGCCATCCAAAATGGGGCACAGAATGAGTTATCAACTTAAATTATTGAACCTAAAAGAATTAGAACCTAAAAAGAACCTTTTTATAAATACATAGCAGAAGCGTTTTCGCTTTTATCTTTGCAGTTCGAAACCTGGAAAATTTCAAATGCAATGCCAAGAGGAAGCCGAAGATGCTTGCGGTTCACAGCCGTGAGCTTTCTTTGTTTGGCATTGCAGGTTTTTCCAGGACCTCGAACTCGAAACAATGAAGTTCGCGGTTTTTTTATGCGCGTTAGTGAAGCCCTGGAAGGGCATGCAAAAGAACCTGAAAAGAACCTAACTGCGTGAGGGAAAGAGATGTACTTTTGCGGCGTGGGAAAAAAACAGTATAAACCAAAATCAAAAATTATGTTGTTACAAAATTTCAAGAAGAACAAAATCACCTGTATTGCCATATTTTTGACTTGTATTTGCGCGTTTACAAGTTGTAACCATGAAGCAGATCCTGTTGTCAATACAGGAAACGTGTCTGCCATCACATGTACGTCAGCCATTTGCGGTGGTTACGTGATGGACAATGGTGCATCGGTATCTGTGCGCGGGGTTTGTTATAATACGGATGGTCATCCTGACATCAACGACTATCACACTACGGACGGCAGCGGTAGCGGAGTCTTTACAAGTCATCTTACAGGTTTGACACCCAACACCACCTATTATGTCAGAGCGTATGCCGGGAACAGTAACGGCCTTTTTTACGGTGAGGAGTTGTCGTTTACAACAAATTCTGATGACGACACTCCGGATGACCCGGACATTCCTGTTGGGGCTCTTGCAGGGCTTTTTTCAATTTCCCCTTCACAGCAGGTGCGTTTTTCGCAGGGTAATCTGCAATATCAAGCCTCCACAAACACTTGGCGGTTTGCAGCGAATCAGTGGGATTGCATCGGTTCCGCCAACAGCAATATCTCCCCCTCCTACGATGGATGGATTGATCTGTTTGGTTGGGGAACAAGCGGCTATAACGACAAGCACCCATGGATGACAAGCGAGATGCAAACCGATTACGGTGACAATCAGAACAATATCTCAAACACGAATTATGATTGGGGAAAATACAATCCGATTTCAAACGGCGGAGGGCAAGCCGGACTTTGGCGGACACCTTCTTCGGCAGAATTGAACTATATGATATACCATCGTCCCAATGCGGAGAACCTTTATTCGATGGGATTGATTAACGGTTGGCATGGTCTGATTATTCTTCCGGATGCCTGTGTTTTGCCCAATGGCGTTTCGTTCACACCCGCCTACAAGCAGTTCACCAACGATGTGAACAGTTACACCTTGGAGGAGTGGGCGTTGTTGGAGGGTGTTGGTGCCGTTTTCCTTCCCGTGGCCGGAGTGAGAAAAGGAACGAGTGTGTCTGAAGTTGATGAATCAGGCTACTATTGGTCAACGGATATATTAACGCCTGAATCTGGCGCTAAGGAAATGAGGTTTGGTCGGATGTATATCTATTATAATCCTGGCATCGGCGGTAGTTTTGACCGTTCCAAGGGCATTTCCGTGCGACTTGTGGCGGATGTCATTAATAAATGAGGTGGAATAATATAAAATACCAATAATATGAAAAAGTTTTTTAGCTTAATGTCTTTATGTTTGCTGTTGAACATGACGTTGTATGCCCAGACAGTTTCCGTTTGGAACGGCAGCTCCGAGATATGGACCCAAGGGCAGGGCACGGAAAGCAGCCCGTATTTGATTGAGAACGCCCAGCAGTTGGCCTACATTGCCGAGATGGTGAATGGTGGCGTGACTCATTACGATGGCATCTATTTCAAGCTCACTACAGACGTATATATCGACAGCATTACCGTTTGGCAACCCATAGGTCTAACCAATAGCGCAGGACTAACTAATGCCAATTACTTCGGCGGCCACTTTGACGGCGACAACCACACCATAATTCTGTACCTTAACACCTCCACAATGACCTATGTGGGTATTTTCGGGTATGCAAGAAACGGAAGCTTTGCCAACATCAACAGTGCGGGGAAAATAACAAGCACAAAAACAGGAGCACATGCAGGTGGAATATGTGGTCTAGGAGATAATAGCTCTTTTGCTAATTGTCATAACACCAGTGACATCACAAACACATCTGGAACAGGTGGAATATGTGGATACAACAACTGGGGTTCTTGTGCAGACTGTTCAAACAGTGGAAACATCTCTTCTACAGTTGGCACTGCGCAAGGCATCGTCGGCAATGTATCCACTATAACCAATTGTCACAACACAGGGGATATTTACGGCCGCTATGCTTATGGTATCAGTGTTTCTTATGGTACGATTTCCAATTGCCATAACAATGGCACTATTACGTCCTACTACTCCAACGGTCGAGCTAGTGGCATATGCAACGGGGGTACCGTTTCTAACTGTTACAATATCGGAAATGTCACAGCTAAAAAACTTGCAGGAGGTATAGTGGGCTCGTCAAACAGCTCTGTAATTTCGCATTGTTACAATATAGGTGAAGTCTCTTCAGAATCAGATATTGCAGGTGGAATTTGTGCGAAGTGGGGTAAAATCACCAATTGTTACAATACAGGTAATGTTTCCGCTTCTACTTACGCTGGCGGCATCTGTGGATACGATTCAACTGGTACTAACTACACCATCACGAACTGCTACAACGTTGGCATATTGTTGTCAGGTACAAGAAAGGGAGGTATTTGTGGCTATAAAGGAAATATCACAAATTGCCATTTCCTCAACACATGTGGTCACAACACCAATACAGGGGGTGTAGCCAAAACGGAAGCATCTATGAAATCGTCGTCTTTTCCAGTTATTCTCAACACAAATGGTGTGGTTTTTGTGATGGATATCACCCCAAACATCAACCAAGGTTACCCTGTGTTTGGCAGTGTCACCACCCAAGATGCAACCAATGTGGGGGCCACCACCGCCAAGTTACAAGGGCGTTACCAAATGCTTTACGATGTAGATGCCCACGGATTTGAGTATAAGAAGAGTAGCGAAAATACTTATGCCACTGTTAACACTACTGGGAATTCCCCTGTTTTTTATAATCTTACGGGGTTGCAAGGTGGTACAGCATACACCTACCGCTTCTTTGTGCAAAAGGACGGTGTCATCTATCGTGGCGCGGACAAGACATTCACCACCGCTACCTGCTCCTTGTCGGTGCAGATTACGGCAACCCCTGCCAAGCTCTGCGAGGGCGATACGGTAACATACACCGCCGTTCCCTCGGGCAGTTCAGGCTACCAGTACTCTTGGAGCAATGGGTCTCACAGCAACGCAATCGGTATCACAACGGATGCCACCTATTCGGTAACCGTCACCGACAACCTCGGCTGTCAAGTCACTGCTTCCAAACAGCTTACCCTTTATCCGGCGGCGGTGGCTTCCATTTCCGGCAGTATGGTGCTCTGCAACAATGGCAGTACCACACTTACAGCCAACGGCGGCACAACCTACCTATGGAGTACCGGCTCTTCGCAACGCACCATCACGGTGAGCCAGCCAGGCACCTACGTCACTACCGTCACCACAGTGTATGGTTGCTCAGCCTCCGATTCAGTGGTAGTCGTTCCGTTCTCCGCACCAAGCATATCAGGCAACAACTCCTTCTGCTCAGACGGTTACACCACCCTCACCGCTACCGGCGGCGACAGTTATCAGTGGTCCACAGGAGCAACAACCGCCTCTATCAATGTCAATACGGCGGGCAATTATTCCGTGACGGCCAGCACAAGCAACGGCTGTTCGGGCAGTGCCTCCGTCAATGTGGTACAAAACCAGCCCGTCAACGTTACCATTACCGGCAATTCGGTTATCTGTAACGAGACCGGCACTACCCTCACCGCCACTTCGGGAGCCAGCTATCTGTGGTCTTCCGGCGAGACCACACAATCCATCAATGTGAACAATCCGGGTAGCTATTCGGTTACGGTCACGAACGCCAACGGCTGTAGCGGTTCCTCCTCCCAAACGGTCACGATGATGGAGTCGGTTGTCATCACAGGCAACACCAACATCTGCGAAGGGGAGACTGCCATCCTGTCTGTTAGCGGAGCAGGCACCTATACGTGGAGCAACGGGGCACACACCTCGACTATCACGGTTGGCACACCCGGTAATTATACAGTAACGGCATCACTTCCCAACGGATGTTCTTCCACGGCATCGGCAGAGGTTACGGTCGCTACCGCGCCTACGCCCACCATTTTGGGTAACACCACGCTCTGCCAAGGTCAAAGTACCACGCTTACGGCCAACGGCGGAGTCTCCTACTCGTGGAGCAACGGCGGTACGGGCAACAGTATCAGTGTGAGCCAAAGCGGAATCTATACAGTGACCGCAACTAATGCTGAGGGCTGCTCCGCCACGGCTGATGTCACGGTGACGGTGAATCCGCTGCCGAATGTCAACATCAGCGGCAACAATAGCTTCTGCCAAGGCGATAACGTCAGCCTCACCGCGACAGGCGCGAGTTCGTATGTGTGGAACAACTCTTCCAGCTATGCGTCCATAACCGTCAACAATGCGGGCACCTACACCGTCACGGGTACAGATGCAAACGGTTGCAGCAGTACGGCAACGAAGACCGTCTCTGTAAATCCAATCTACAACATCCCGCTAACGCACAGCATCTGTCAAGGTGAAAGCTACAACTTCTACGGACAGAACATCACTGCGGCAGGCACTTACACGCATACGTTGCAGACCGTCAATGGATGTGATAGCGTGCTGACGCTAGTTGTAACGCTGAAAGCGTTACCTCCTACGGCCATCACAGGCAACACGACTATCTGCGAGGGCGAAACCGCCACACTTACGGCCAACGGTGGAGTCTCCTACTCGTGGAGCAACGGCAGTACGGGCAACAGTATCAGTGTGAGCCAAAGCGGTGTTTATGCGGTCACAGCCACTAATGCCGAAGGCTGCTCCGCCACAACAAACGTCACGGTGACGGTTAATCCGCTGCCGAGTGTCAATATCAGCGGCAACAATAGTTTCTGTCAGGGCGATAACGTCAGCCTCACCGCGACAGGCGCGAGTTCGTATGCTTGGAATAACTCTTCCAGCAATGCGTCTATAACCGTCAATAATGCGGGCACTTACATTGTCACGGGCACAGATGCGAATGGCTGTACAAACACCGCCACGAAGACGATCTTTGTAAATCCAATCTACAACATCCCGCTAACGCACAGCATGTGCGAAGGCGAAAGCTACAACTTCTACGGGCAGAACATCACTGCAGCGGGTACCTACACTCATACCCTACAGACAGTGAATGGGTGTGACAGTGTGTTGACGTTGGTTGTAACGCTGGAAGCGTTACCTCCTACAGCCATCACGGGCAACACGACTATCTGCGAGGGCGAAACCGCCACACTTACGGCCAACGGTGGAGTCTCCTACTCGTGGAGCAACGGCAGTACGAACAACAGCATAAGCGTGAGCCAAAGCGGTGTCTATACCGTAACGGCCACCAACGTGGAGGGCTGCTCCGCCACGGCGAATGTCACGGTTACTGTGAATCCGCTGCCGAATATCAACATCAGCGGCAACAATAGCTTCTGCCAAGGCGATAACGTCATCCTCACCGCGACAGGCGCGAGTTCGTATGTGTGGAACAACTCTTCCAGCTATGCGTCTATAACCGTCAACAATGCGGGCACCTACACCGTCACGGGCACAGATGCAAACGGTTGCAGCAGTACGGCAACGAAGATCGTCACAGTAAATCCAACCTACATCATTCCGCTCACGCATAGCATCTGCCAAGGCGAAAGCTACAACTTCTACGGGCAGAACATCACTGCAGCGGGTACCTACACTCATACCCTACAGACAGTGAATGGGTGTGACAGTGTGTTGACGTTGGTTGTAACGCTGGAAGCGTTACCTCCTACGGCCATCACAGGCAACACGACTATCTGCGAGGGCGAAACCGCCACACTTACGGCCAACGGCGGAGTCTCCTACTCGTGGAGCAACGGCGGTACGGGCAACAGTATCAGTGTGAGCCAAAGCGGAATCTATACAGTGACCGCAACTAATGCTGAGGGCTGCTCCGCCACGGCTGATGTCACGGTGACGGTTAATCCGCTGCCGAATGTCAACATCAGCGGTAACACGACGCTTTGTGCGGGCAACAGCACCACCTTGACCGCCACGGGTGCGGACAGCTACACTTGGTCCACAGGCGACAATACGGCATCGGTCAGTATCAGCGCATTCGGCGTCTACACCGTTACCGGCACCACAACGGCAGGCTGCAGCGGTACGGCGAACGTCACCGTGCTCGTGTCACAGCTGCCCGTCATCACCATCACCGGCGAAACGGACATCTGCGTGGGCGAGAGCACAATCCTCACGGCCAACGGCGGAGAAACCTACCTCTGGAGCGACGGCACCACGGACAACAGTATCACCATAAACACGGCAGGCATATACCAGGTAATCGGTTACAACGCTGCTGGATGCTTCAGCATGGCAGATGCAACGGTCAATGTGTGGCAATCTGCCACCTCCGAATTCTCCGTTGAATGTGCCGATTCCTGCTACATTTGGAATGACCAAGCCTACTGTGCCACCGGCGACTACACTCAAATCCTACAAACTGTCCACGGCTGCGATAGTTTGGTGACATTGCACCTGACGATTACGGTGGGCGTTGACGATTATAACATACTTGATTTTAAGGTGTATCCAAACCCTGCCACTGGTGTAGTCAATGTAGAATATACAACATACGAAGTTCAATCGTACGGGGAATTGCATTTATTTGATGTATATGGCAAATTGTTGCGAGTGATTCCGATTGTATCGGAAACCACACCGATTGACGTTGCCACGCTCGCCCCAGGAACTTATTTTGTACGTGTGACTACCGATCGAGGCTTTATGACAAAATCTTTTGTGAAATGGTAAGATCATCGGATTTCGAGTATGATAGATTATAATTGTCAACATATTTCACTAAACAACAATGATTGACCAAGTTCCTCAAAATAGAATTCACGATTTCTGTGTCAGATTGAGTGCCAGAAGCGCGTTTGTCAAAGACAAAGGGATGATACCGTCAGAAGTAGGCCCTCGATGGTTTGTGATTACCGATTCACAAAAGAAAGGAAACGTCATGCGAATCATACGGGAACAATTTGCAAAAGACAATCTTCTGGAAAATTGTGATTGGTTTTTGTTTTTTTCTGGTGATCCGACCCCCAATGCCATCTATAATCTTCTTTACGATCATAACGGAAAAATCTTGGTTTTGGAAAATTATCACGAACTTTTAAAAGGTGAGGAACGCTATCTCTTTTGGAAACATCTGTTTGAGGATCCTTCATACGACTACCCCGAGATAAGCGTTCCAAATCCTGACAAAGGCCGTTATTACAAAGTAAACACATTGAGTTCGAAAGAACGAGATTTTGCTGAAAAGAATGGAACACGTCCAGACAGTTTTAAATTCACAGGTTGCGTAATTCTGCTGACAAAAGCAAAAAATCGTTACGATTTCTATGTTACGGAGAACCAAATCCCAGAAGATTACAGGTGTTCTCTTATGCAACGTGCAAAAATATATGAATTCTGAAACACTATAAGGAGTTTTAATATGCATAGAACCATAGTGGAATGAAATTAAAGGCGAGAAACAAGTCTCGCCTTTCTCCCTTAACCCTGCTTAACGGGACTTCGGCAAGGAAACGGGAATAATTTAAAATCAGAAGTCCTAAACAAATGTATTATGGCAAAGTTAAACATTCAACCCGTTACCAAAAGCCGCTTAAAAGAAGAAGCAGCAAAACTTGAAGAAAAAAACTTAAAGGGAATAACCCAAGTTAAGCTCTTTCAAGTTGGCAATCCCGATGTTGGAATATTAGAGGAAGAAATCAACCGATTCTTAAAAGAGAAAGAGGATAGAATAAACGTCAAAGACGTCAAATTATGCACAGGAAGCAACAACAGCCCATGGACGGCTATGGTGATATACGAGGTGAAATAATCACCCTCCTTGACGGCCGCACGTTGCCCTGTTACCCCAAACCGGAGGCAGCAACGCCGATAGACAACAGTATAAAACTCGACACGACGGGGCAGTACCTGACCATCGGCCGCAAGCGCAGGCGTCCCCGTGTGCCGGAACCATCGCCGGAAATCGTGCGTGCCGAAAAATATTTCACCGACCATGCCTTCTTCTTCCTCAAGCACCACGAACAAATCCTCAGCGACAGCCGCATGTTCCTCGCCCCGGTTACTGTCAATAACCACCTCGCCTATTTCGGTACCAGCTGCTTCCAACGTCCCACGTTGGGCGTTTACCTACAATGGTGGCTGACGTGTGAAAACACCGCCATTGAAGGCGAAGTTCAAGACGATTGCTGGTTGGTGTATCTGCTTGCGGGGAGCCCGCTGTCGGGAGCAAACAGTTGCGGTATCGTCAATCCGGGCGGAACGTGCAAAACGACAAGCCTTGGCAGCGCGTTCTCGAAAATATGGCAATCTTTTGCAAAAATCAATGCGCTCTACGATACGGCAAAGGAAAAATATGAAGCCTACACCTTAGAAGAGGTAGTGGCGTTGCTGCAAACATAATCGCCAGCTTCACCATCACCTTCTACGCCTACGGTCGCGAGATTCTTGTCCACGGCTTCCTCCAACGCGAGGTGCGGGAGATGAAGCGGATGGTGGAGGAGAGGTAACATAATAAAGGCTAATAAAGCATTCCAAAAAGCCACAATGGGATCTTGTTTCCGTGGCCTATCTCCATGTTGTCGCTGACCACAAAGCTCCTCTCTATGTCTTTAATCTGCGTGAATCCTTTGCCCCTGCCGCCCACTTCAAAAAGCCATCTGTTGTCAGCAACGAGGTCGCCGCGGTTTGGGGCTGACAGTTTGTGAGACACCCCAAGTTGCGAGGCCAAATAGGTTTCTCTCATGGTTCCTGCGTCTGCGTGGGCATTCAGACAATACATCAGATTGGTGTTGTGGAAGAGTATCTTTTCGGGTTTGGTCAGCATATTCACGCCTTCAGCTTGGGCATATAGTCGTCTGATCAATGCCGCTTTGTCCATCAAATCAAGCAATTTCAGCACATTGTTGCGCGATGACTGCAACATGTTGCAAAGTGATGATATGTTCAAGGTATAAGGCGGTTGCCCGGCAAGCACTGCCATCAACGGTTTGGCCTTATACACCGATGCGTACTCTACGTCACTCACCGATGGAATTTCGCTTGTGACGATGGTGTCAATCACTTGCTGAAGACGGTCATCGAAGCCGTCGCCCTCTTCGCGATAAAATGGATAGTAGCCCGTTTTGATGTAATTGTCAAAATACTTTAGCACTTTCACGTTTGCGGCTATTTGCGACGCTTCCGTAAAATGATTGTCCAAAATCGTCTCCAACGGAAGAACCGGCAGCGTGGCTACATTCTCCAGCTGTAGGTATTCCCTAAACGATAGGCCTTCCAGTGTGTAAGGGCGATGGCGGCGTGACAGGTCGGCCAGCAGCGATTCTTCAAGCTTTAACATGGAGGAACCGGTTAACACAACATGCAATTGAGGATACGAGTCATATATGTTTTTGATTTCCTGCTGCCATCCTTTGTATTTGTGTACTTCGTCCAAAAACAGATGAGTGCCGCCGTGGGTGTAATGGTATTCCGCCAAATCGAGGATGGTATGGTTGGCAAACCATATATGATCCAATGTCGCATACAAAGCCTTTTCCCTGTCAGGAAATGTTCTCTTGATGTGCTGTAGAAGCATCGTTGTTTTCCCCACGCCCTTGGCCCCTTTAATCACTATCAAACGGTTATCCCAATTGATTTTGTCATATAAATATCGGGTGAAACTCAAGTCCGTTTCGGCTAACAGACGACCGTATGTTCTGAATAATCTATCCATTCTTTTTGTTTTTAAACAACGGTGCAAAAATACAAATTTTACTTTGTAAAGTAAACAATCGGTTTTATTTTTTACTTTATAAAGTAACATTGTATCAAAGTCGTGTATCGCCGACATCTCCACCATCACCTTCTACGCCTACGGCCGCGAAATCCGCGTCCACGGCTTCCTTCAGCGCGAGGTGCGGGATATGAAGCAGATGGTGGAGGAGAGGTAGGAGAGCCTCCGCGCGCGGAGTGCTAAGTTCACAACTGTAACACCGGATTCCCCTCCAAACTGCCGATGATGTTTTGGTAGAGCATCACATCCTCCACCCGGCTGATGGAAGAGATTCGTTTGCCGCCATCTTTTGAGGAGCCGCCGCAATGGAAAATCATCTCATTCGGGGTGGCGTGGTCGATGAAGATATAGCGGTCGTGATAGATGCCACCCGAGGAAATTAGTTCGATGTCCACATGCGGGTATTCACTCTTGAAATCAGCCAACTCGGTCTGGTGCAGACCGTGGTACACGTTGTCGCTGAAAATGGTGACCTTCACCCCGGAGAGCACCGATTTCAGCAAAACCAATGTCTTCAAACTGATGTAATTGTCGATGATGTGTATTGATTTCTTAGCGTAGGAATAGATTTCCGAATAGGCGATGTCGGCCTCAACGGTCTGACCGTTATAGAACAGGTAGTCTTTCTTGATGTTGTTGTCAGTAAAGTCATTGATCACAATGGCCAAATCGTTCACTTGTTGTTTGATTTGGCGGATTTCCTCGGTGTTGTTCTGGGTTTGAGTGGTGAGTGCCAAAAGTTCCGTGGTCGGTAAAACATGCTGTCGTTGAATGATGTAATCTTTCATCTGTTTAAAGAGCCTGATCAATTTTTTACTCTGACTAACAGCGAGTTCACCTTTCAGCACAGTCATGAGCATATAAATGCCTTGCTCTGTAAATGCGTAGGGCATTTTTCTTGTACCACCCCATCTTGATGTGAAATTTTTGCACATCAAGTTCTTAAATTCCTCTTTAGTAAGCTGAAACCTGAAGTCTTGTTCAAAGCGCTCTATGTTGTTGTTGACTTGACGGGTGAAAAATCTTGTCTCATACCCGTAGATGGCCGCCAAATCAAAGTCCAGCATCACTTGCACACCTCTGATGATGTATATCTTCGACATCAAATATTCCTCATTTAGAAGTATCATTCCTTTTTCTTCCATATCGCAGTAATAATAAACCTCGCAAAGATACAACTTCCTTGTTAGAAAAGCAAGCTGTTTGGATGCATAATTTATTGAAAATCAATATTGTGAAAATGACATTTTCCGACCATAAAAGTACATTTCTTGGCAAAAAAATTGCAAACGGCATCCAATGTGTGCACGTACAGGCATTTTCGTGTCCGAACAAAGAGTGCCCATTTTTGGAAAAAATTGGAGGTGAACCCCGCCCGCAGCCTTCTCCACCATCACCTTCTACGCCTACGGTCGCGAGATCCGCGTGATTGTAGAGACGCAAAATTTTGCGTCTCTACAGGTGTGAGGTGCGGGAGATGAAACGGCTGGTGGAGGAAAGGTGAATTTGTGGCCATCGTTTTTAGAGTTCCACCGCAAACAAGTCATCCAGGGTAACCTCATTCTGCACCTGTCCGCTATACTCGTTCCGCTTCAAACCGTATGAGGCTATCATGGTCAGATGAACGCTTTTCTTGCGCGGTATTCTGTCCATCAATGTCTGCATCCGTTCCCGTAAAACTGTATCGTATTTTTTATCTATGACAAACGGTTTGCCATAAAACTTTATTTCACAGAGATTTAATACGTTGTCGGCTCTCTCAATGAGCATGTCTATCTGTTGCTTCTTTTCAGGTGACTCCACAATCCAAGACGAAACCATAGTACTTACTCCTGAAATTCCCAATTTCATCTTAATCTGGGCTATATGCAAAAAACACAGTTCCTCGAAGGCAAATCCTCTCCATGTATTCAATCGTGGTGAAGATGAATTTTTCTGCCAAAATTGCGGTTCGGACATCTCCTTCCCATCCAGAAAGTTGAGATAAGAAATACAGAAGGGGTCGGTCAGCCGATAACGCTCCACTTTCCGTTCATCGTATGGATAATAGGTTGTGATGAAGTCGCTTTCCGACAACCCTTTCAGAATCTCTGTCGCACCGCCACCGTCTTTAATGCCAGTATGTTCAAGAATCTCATGCCGTGTGTACCCCCCTCTTCTTTGGGCAAGCAGACGAATCACTTTCTTATGGTCTTCCGCATTTTTGAACAGAGAGCCAAACAACCGATCGAATTCGATTCCCAACTTCGCCCCTTTTTCAAAAAGCAATTTGTCAATGTTTTGAGCCGCGCTGTGTCCTTTTTCAAACAGACTCAAATAATGCGGGATTCCACCCAGAACCATATATGCCTGTGTCACGTCATATCGGCTCATTGCGATTCCTTTACTATGGAAATACATCTCGCACTCTGCCAACGAGAAGGGATGGAGTTTGATCTCGCAATTCAGTCTGTTATACAATCCCCCCTTGTTATTGATGAGATTGTCCTCTATCCAAGAAGTTGCGGAACCGCAGACAATCAACAGGATATTGTTGCGTTTTGATGCCCATCCATTCCAGAAATGCTCAAATGCGGGGATGAATCGCGAGCGGGCGGTGTCCATCCACGGCAGTTCGTCAATGAAAACCACAAGTCGCCGACCGTCGTCTTTCTGTTCGAGCAGTTTTTCCAATAGTCGAAATGCCTCAAGCCATGATTTGGGACTGGTTCCCCCTTGCAATCCGTAATCCTGCAAGGAATAATAAAATGCCTGTAGTTGATCGCGTAGCAGGAATTTTTTGTCGCGGTCGTATGGCGACAATCCCGTATGCCAGAATGCGAACCTGTCCTTAAACGTCTCTTTGATCAAATAGGTTTTCCCAATGCGCCGTCTTCCATAAACAGCTACAAATTGCGAATTCTCAACGTTGTAAAGTCGCTCTAGTTCTGCAATCTCTTTCTTTCTGCCAATGATTTCCATAACGTATCTTGTGAATTTTATTTCGCTGCAAATATAACAAAAATACCAATATTAGAGATATAAGATTTTTTATCTCTCTAAATTATGCTTTGTTGTGCGCATTTAGATGAATTAAAAAAGTACGACGCAAGACCAATTGTACATTGAACATTGTTTCTGCTGCGCGAGAAGAAACGGCTGGTGGAGAAGAGGTGGATGGGTCTTTTCTTCTTTACTCTGCAAACAAATCCTTGGCAGTAACTACACTATGGATGATGCCAGAATGCGCCCCTTGGTTCAAGCCGACCGGCGTGATAAGCGTGTGCACCACGCCTCGTGAGATATGTGTCTCTTCTGAAAACACTTGGGCACGTCTGCGCAACGTTTCTTCATAATCTTTTGTGATCACATGTTGGTTCTCGCAAAATTTCATTTCGCATAGATGTACAATTTTGTCCACTCGGGAAATGACAAGGTCGATCTGCTTGCCGTATTTGTCGGTGCTATTATTGGGAATACTTCGCCATGAAGAGATTGCGGTAGAAATGCCTGAAATTCCCAGCGCTTTCTTGATTTGCGCAATGTGGCGTAATCCGACAAGCTCAAAGGTGAAACCCTCCCACGCTTCCACACTGTGCGTTTGGAAGTTTGCATCCAATAGTCTTCGTCCATGGTACGGTTCCCTTGTATGAATTTGAAATAGAACAACGTGTAAAAATCCAAAAGACGATAAAGGGTCAGCTTGCTTTTGTTCCCAATTCTGTTAAATCCTTTGATGAAGTCGCATCGTTCCAGATTTGTCACCATCTTGGTAAGCTGCCCTCCACTTATTCCGGTCTTGGCTTCAATTTCCGAACGCATCATTCCACTGCTTTTTCCGGCAAGTGCTTCCACAATCTTAATATACTTGTCCGCATTGTTGAACAACGCATTTTTAATGTGGCAAAAATACAAAAAAAAGATTGGAATATTATCCAAATGTGTGTGTTTTAATATGGATTTGGGAATTATTCTTGTTGATTTCTCGCCGTCTTCTCCACCATCACCCCCTTGCCAATGTACAATGTACAATTAACAATGTACAATTAGCACGCCACGAGACCAATTATACATTATACATTGTACATTGTTTCTGGTGCACGAGATGAAACGGTTGGTGGCGGAGAGGTAGGCTTGCTCTCACGCGAATGCCCGCGTTCACAGCTGTAACACCGGATTCCCCTCCAAACTGCCGACAATGTTTTGGTAGAGCACCGTGTCCTCCACCCTGCTGATAGAGGACACCCGTTTGCCGCCATCCTTGGAGGAGCCACCGCAATGGAAAATCATCTCATTCGGGGTTGCATAGTCAATGAAGATATACCGGTCATGATAGATGCCGCCCGAAGATCTCAGTTCAACGTCAACATGTGGGTATTCGTTTCGGAAATCAATGAACTCGGTCTGATGAAGGCCGTGGTTCGCATTGTCGCTGAAAATGGTAACCTTTACCCCTGCCGCAACTGATTTTAGAAGAACTAATGTCTTCAAACTGATGTAATTGTCGATGATATGGATTGTTTTCTCGGCGTAGGAATATATTTCAGAATAGGCAATGTCGGCCTCAACGGTCTGACCGTTATAGAATAGGTAGTCTTTCTTGATGTTCTTGTCAGTAAAGTCATTGATTACGACGGCCAAATCGTTCACTTGTTGTTTGATTTGGCGGATTTCCTCGGTGTTGTTATGGGTTTGAGTGGTGAGTGCCAAAAGTTCCGTGGTCGGTAAAACATGCTGTCGTTGAATGATGTAATCTTTCATCTGTTTAAAGAGCCTTATCAAATTTTTACTCTGACTAACAGCGAGTTCACCTTTCAGCACCGTCATGAGCATATAAATGCCTTGCTCTGTAAATGCGTAGGGCATTTTTCTTGTACCACCCCATCTTGATGTGAAATTTTTGCACATCAAGTTCTTAAATTCCTCTTTAGTAAGCTGAAACCTGAAGTCTTGTTCAAAGCGCTCTATGTTGTTGTTGACTTGACGGGTGAAAAATCTTGTCTCATACCCGTAGATGGCCGCCAAATCAAAGTCCAGCATCACTTGCACACCTCTGATGATGTATATCTTCGACATCAAATATTCCTCATTTAGAAGTATCATTCCTTTTTCTTCCATATCGCAGTAATAATAAACCTCGCAAAGATACAACTTCCTTGTTAGAAAAGCAAGCTGTTTGGATGCATAATTTATTGAAAATCAATATTGTGAAAATGACATTTTCCGACCATAAAAGTACATTTCTTGGCAAAAAAATTGCAAACGGCATCCAATGTGTGCACGTACAGGCATTTTCGTGTCCGAACAAAGAGTGCCCATTTTTGGAAAAAATTGGAGTTGAACCCCGCCCGCAGCCTTCTCCACCATCACCCCCTTGCCAATGTACAATGTACAATTAACAATGTACAATTAGCACCCCACGAGACCAGCTGTACATTATACATTGTACATTGTACATTGTTTCTGCTGCGCGAAATGAAACGGCTGACAGCGAAAAGACAGTAACGCCCCGTCCCCCGAAACTACTAACTGCTAACTCCCTAAAACCGGTTCACCCACTCCGCCACCTCCGTCGCGGAGATATTCTTCATGCACTTGAAGTGTTTGTGGCGGCATTTGGAGCTGCCGAACTTGGAGCAGGGGCGGCAACGGAGCGGGCAAACCTCGAAATTGCGGAACAAGTTGCGTTCGCCGGGCATGTAGGGGTAGTAACCGTACTCGGGGATGGTGGAGCCGAAAATAGCTGCCGTAGGCTTGTGCAGAGCGGCGGAAATGTGCATCAGTCCCGTGTCGCCAGTGATTACACAGTCAGCATGTTGCAGGATGGCCGCCGATTGGTAGAGCGTGTATTTGCCGCAACCATTAGTGGCACGTTCGCCAAGCTGAGCAACCACCTGCTCGCCCTCCTCGTAGACATCCTTGCCGCCCAACAACATGATGGGCTTGTGAAGGATGCTGCCGATTTCCACCACCTTACTGACCGGAATCCGTTTGGTGAAATGCTGTGCCGCCAAGACAACGGCCACAAAGCCGTCTTCGAACATCATGGGCAGATCGTCCTCGTCAAACCCCTGGTCTTCAGGGATATAAAATTCCAAGCCTTTGCGGTCGTTGTGCACGTCCAATTCTTTCACGGCCTCGAAGTAGCGTTCCACTATGTGGGTTTCGGGCATACCGTTCATTTTGAGACGGTAGCAAATCCACTTCGAGAAGTTGTGCTTGTTGAACGTGTAGGAGGGCACCTTCAGTTTGCGCACCACCTTACGGGAACGCAAGGTCTTGTGCAAGTCTATGACGACGGAGAAATCCTCCTTTCGTAATTCCTCTATAGTCCGGTCCACATTATCAGGGTCGTAGGCATGCACTTTGTGGATGTGCGGGTTGTATTCGACCACAGGCACATAGTCCTTTCTTACCAAAAAATGCACTTCCGCCTCGGGCAGTTGCTCGTTCACTGCCCTCACGACCGGCGTGGTTAATACGATGTCTCCAATGGAACTGAGTCGGATGATTAAAATCTTCGGTTGCGACGGGGGTTGTTGTTCGTCCATAATGTGTTAAAAATGATTAATTTTCTTCCGATATGGTTTTATAATAGTTGTCTACCGGGGTGGCGTATGTTTTCAGCAGAAGTTCAAGCATTTTTTCCTCTGAAACATCCGGCACCTGCGATTGCATTTGCAAATACTGTTCGAAAGCGGTTTTCTCAGGATCCGCGTAGCGTTCGTGATACGTCTCGTCCTGATGCAGCATGTCGTGGGCGATGTAGTTCGTGGGATAGAGTGTGTAATTCCGATATATCTGTTTGTCAATGAGTTTGCAGACCTCATTGATCTTATCATTGTTGGAGAGCCCTTCGGGAATGTCGTCCAGCTCGCGGTCGATGGGTGTGCCGATGGTGAGCGACATGTGTCCCTTCTGCCCGAAGATGCCCTGTTTGATGCTGTTGAAATCCTCGCCGGGCTGCTTTTGGTAAACCGTATGCTCACTTATCGCCAACTCCCTGGCTTTCAGTTTGTCACAAGGTTCATACTCGTAGGAGACGGTCACGGGGGTGATTCTCATCCGGCGGATGGTTTCCACCAGATTCTGGTCGTTGCCGAGGGTGATCATTTTCACGAGCCCGTGCTTGGTATAGTCGTTGCCGTCTTTGGTACGCCCGTCCCGTTGGGCAATCCAGACGGACTCGTTCTCCTCGAACAGCGACTGTTGGATATAAGCGGCGAGTGTATGGGAGTTCTCCAGTTTCTCGCGCATGGTGCCGGTCCTTTTCACCTTCACCATCTTGTTCAGTTTGGCGATTTCATTCAACACCGGGGTGGAATAGAGGTTGTCGCCCACCGCGATACGGGAGGTTTTGCGCTTCTCAATGAAGAAGTAATACTCTAACAAAGCCGGGTCGAACGTGATGTCGCGGTGGTTGCCGATGAACATGTAGGCTTTGTTCTCGTCGATGTTTTCAATGCCCGACAAGGTGGCCCCTTTGGAGGATTGGGCGATGAAGACATCCACAAACCGTTTGTCAAGGCTGCGTTGCGCTTCCTCAACTGTGTTAAAATTCCCTAAATCTTGTCGGAACTGACTGATGGGGTAATCGGGCAGGAACATGGCCATAGCCTCCTGAAAACCACGATATTCCAAGAGTCGGAAGTATGCCGCCTTGAATTCAAGATTGTTGTACGGTCGTATGTCTTCAAAATCCATCTTCGTTTTTCAAATCAGGCGGCAAAGATACGATTTTTTCTTTAATCAAAAGGGCCAATGTCAACGGTCAACGGTCCAAAACTACCCGAGCATAATGTAAAGGTCGGGGTATTTGTGCGGCGACTCCTTTTTGTGGCGGGTGAGGGCGAAGGCCAGCGTCAGGGAGCCGATACGCCCGCTGTACATGTTGACCGTGAGGATGAGCTTGGCCATCCAGTTCCAGTTGGCGCACTCGCCGGTGGAGAGTCCGCACGTGGTGAACGCCGAGGAGGTCTCAAACAGCGCGTGCAACAACTGCACATCGGGCTCCACCACAGTGATGAGGAAACAGGAGATGAGGATGAAAGCCGCCGACATCATCATGATGGTGGTTGCCCGCTCCACCAACGACGGCGAAATGGCCTTGTGGTCGAATTCAATGTCCTTCCGGCCCTTCACCGTGGCGATGACGGATTTGATGACGATGAACAGCGAGGTGGTTTTGATACCGCCGCCTGTGGAACTGGGTGATCCCCCGATGAATATCGCCACGAGAATCAAGATGATAGTGGAAACATGCATCGCATTAATATCCAAGACATTGAATCCTGATGTGCGACAAGTGACGATCTGGAAGACCGTGGTAAACAACTTGTTGCCTAAGCCATCCACATCTTTCAGCGTGTTGTCGTATTCCAGCAGGAAGAAAAGAACACTGCCTACGATGATGATGGCGAACGTGACGTAAAGGACAATTTTGGTCTGCGGCATGAGCTTTTTCCAGCGGTATTTGTTGCGTTCGCGGATGTAACGGTAGCTGAAAAAGTCGCGGATGGTGACAAACCCGATACCGCCGAGGAACACAAGCCCCATAATGACCACTTGCGGGAAATAACTACCTGGAACTCCGAGATTTAGCAGGCTATCGTCAATCAGCACGAAGCCGCCGTTGTTGAATGCCGACACGGTATAGAATATCGAGAAGAAGAGGTTCTGTTTGTCGGACAGGAAGAACCCTGTCGATTTCCAGTAGGTGAAGAGGAACGCCATGCCCGCCGCCTCGATGATGAAGGTGGTGAGCACGATGCTGCGCAACAGCCCCACCGAATCGGAAAGACGGTCGGCGGACATCATGTCGCGAATCATGTACTGGTAACGCAACCCGACCATGGAACGCGACAGGAAAGTGGAAAAGAACGTTGCGAACGAAAGAATGCTCATACCGCCGAGCTGAATCAGCACCAGGATGACAACCTGTCCCTTGAAGGTGAATGCCTCGGGTGTGCTTACCACCGAAAGTCCTGTTATGCAGCTCGCGCTCGTGGCCGTGAACAGCGCGTCGATAAACGAAATGCCCTTGGTGGTCATGCGCGGCATCTTCAGCAGAAGTGTGCCGATGGCGATGAGAAACAGGAACGATGCCACCATCAAGATGGGCGGGCTCAGATGGTAATTTCCCAAAGAACTGCTCATCTTCGCTATCTCCACCAAAACGATAATCAAAAAGAAGAATTGAATGAAAATCAGGTAGATGTTCTCAAAATTCTGGGCGTTGACAATGTCGAAGTGAAAGATGTTGACCGATAGGAACTGTATGATTAACAGCAAGATGATGATAAACTCAATCCACGAATGCCGGATGTAGTCCCTGCGGTGCAGATTGTAGAAGAGCAGGACAAAATATTTGACAACGTAAAAGGCAAGACTGCCGTGAATGATGAGCCGGATGATGTTTTTGGTATGTTCAGTGATGTAGAAGCCGTGGTACCAGAAAATGCACGCGATTGTCACCACAGAAATAACCAGACTGCAAATCTGAAGGGCCAGCTGGACGCGGTCCTTGTAATTCGCAATGTGGATGCGGACCTTTCCGTTGTATTCGTCGTGATTCCGGAAAAGGTTCATCTACAGGTTGATTTTAATGAAGTTGTCAATGTCGCGGTCTTTGCCGAAGAGCACGAAAACATCGTCTTTGCGGATGACCGTGGAGTTGTCAGGAACACCAATAATGTGCTGTTTCAGTGTGAGTTCCTTGTTCTCAATCTCCTCGAAGTTGCGGCGGATAGTCACCAAACTGAGGTGGTGGTTGTCGCGGAAGTTGATGTCGCCGAGGGTGAGCCCCTCCAACCGGTCGGGCGCGATGATGGAGGCAATACGGTACTCGTCGGGCATCTGCAGATAGGACAGAATGTTGGGATTGCTCAGCCGCTCGGCCAGCATGGTGGCTAACTCCTCTTCGGGCGACAGGAACTCGGTGATGCCCATCTTCTCAAGAATAGTCTGTTGGTGCGTCCCTTTTGTACGGCAGTATATCTTATTGATACCAAGGTCGATAAGGTTAGAAATGCAAAGTAACCGTTCCACGAAATCGTCTCCGATGGCCACAATCACGGCGTCGAAATCCTTGATGTTCTCGTTAAGCAGCGCACGCTTGTCGGTGGCATCGGTGCAGACGGCGTATGCCACATCGTCACTGATGTTCTGCACTTTTTTCATGTCCTTGTCGATGACCAGCACTTCGAAACCCTTCTCCGAAAGTGCCAAACTGATGGCCTGACCGAACTGTCCCGCCCCGATGACGGCGAATTTTTTCTGTGCCATATATCCTATTTTATCCGTAACGTATTCATTAACAATAAGAAAGCCGATTTTCGCTCTTCGCTTTTCAACTTTCGGCGGCAAAGATACATTTTTTTAAACACGGTTGGAGAATCTTGAACTTTCCTAATAATTCTTAAAATGCCCAAATCATCGGTAGCATAATCGAAGATTTGTTATCTTTGCCGTTTGTTTTATGAGATACCGATACCTTATATGGACGTTGCTGCTGATGGCGGGTATGCTGTGCACTCAAGCGCAGACCGGCGGTCGTTTTGTTTATAACTTCTTGAATCTCAACTACTCATCAAGAGTGATGGCTTTGGGCGGCAACCTGATTTCGGTGCGTGACGACAATCCCGCGCTCATCCTGATGAACCCGTCCTATATCAGCGAACGGCAGCATAACGCACTGTCAGTCAACTATACCGACTATTTTAACCACAGCAGCGCCATGTCGGCGGTCTATTCGCATACGTTCCCCAAGGCGGGCAGTTTCGCGATAGGCGTGCAGGCATTGGCGTATGGGTCGTTTCGGGGAGCTGACGAGACCGGCATCGAGACAGGCCGTTTCAATGCCGGCGATTATGCGCTCGTCATCGGCTGGGGTCGCGAGCTTTCCCCGCACTTCTCCGTTGGTGCGAACCTCAAAACCATCTTCAGCCACTACGGTCCCTATTTCTCCTCCGGCATGGCCGTGGATCTGGCTGGCAGCTACTTCAACGATGACAATAACCTGTCAATCACGCTCTTGGCGAAGAATATCGGATTGCAACTGAAATCCTACGCGCCCGGCAATCGCGAAACACTGCCCTTCGACCTGCAACTTGCGCTGTCTCAGCGGCTGAAACATGTGCCCATCCGCTACCATATCACCGTTCATTCGCTCTACCGCTGGAACATGAACCACTACGGCTACGACAATCCCTTCATGGAGACCGACGCCATCACCGGCGAGCTCCAATATCCTTCCAAAGTGGCGCAGTTTGCCGACAATTTCTTCCGCCATTTTGTCTTCGGGATCGAGATTGAACCCATCAAGTACTTCTCGATACAGGTGGCTTACAACCATAATATCCATCAGGAGATGAAGGTGCTGTCGCGCAAATCGATGGCCGGTTTTTCCTACGGTTTCCAATTGAATATCAAAGGAATACGGTTTGGTTTCTCCCGTCTGCACTATGCCGTCGGGGCCACACCGAACTGTGTTGATTTTGCCTTCAACTTCGATGAGCTGGCCAAAAACAGCAAGGAAAGAAAAACAAGAAAATTAGAACGAATCACTCCATAAGTATGAATATCCCCTTTTCACCGCCCCATATTGATGACGCCATTGTGAATGAAGTGGTTGCCGCGTTGCGTTCCGGTTGGATTACCACTGGCCCGAGGACGAAACTCTTTGAGCAACGAATTGCGGAATTTTGTGGTATTCAGCGCGTTGTATGCGTCAATTCCGCTTCCGCCGGTCTGGAGCTGGTGCTGCGCTGGTTCGGGATTGGACCTGGCGACGAGGTGATTGTGCCTGCTTACACCTATACCGCCACCGCCGAGGTGGTCCTCCATTGCGGGGCCCGTCCTGTGATGGTGGATGTGAATGACGACCTGCTCATGGATATGGAAAATGTACGCCACGCCATTACCCCCAACACGAAAGCCATCATCCCCGTGGATATTGTCGGACTGCCCTGCGATTATGACCAACTTTTTGACATCGTGAACGATACGGAGGTAAAATCGCAATTCCAGCCGGCCACGGAGGCGCAGCGGATGTTGGGCAGAATCATGGTCATGCCCGATGCCGCGCATTCGTTAGGAGCTTGGTACAAAGAAAAAAGGGCGGGTGCACTGGGCGATATTTCCGTTTTTTCCTTCCACGCCGTCAAGAACCTCACGACAGCCGAGGGCGGCGCCATTTGCCTGAACTTGTCCGAGCCTTTTGATACGGATGTGGTGTACAAAGAGATGTGTGTCAGCTCGTTGCATGGACAGTCGAAGGATGCGCTGGCCAAGACAAAAGCGGGCGGTTGGCGCTATGACGTGACCTCTGTCGGCTATAAGTGCAATATGACGGATGTGGCTGCGGCCATGGGACTGGTTGAACTGGCGCGTTACGACCAATTGATCCTGCCCCGCCGCAAGCAAATCTACGATGCTTACAATCGGGCTTTCAGAGGTGACAAATGCTTTCGCGTGCCCACGTATGAGACGGCGGACAAGCGGTCGTCATATCACGTGTTTACCTTAAGGCTGAATGGTGTTACGGAAGGGCAACGTGATGAGATTATTTTCAAAATGTCCGAAAAAGGGGTGGCAGCCAATGTCCATTATATTCCGTTACCGCTTTTAACAGTTTATAAATCATTAGGTTATAAAATCGAAGACTATCCGAATGCATATCGCCAGTATGCATGTGAAATCAGCCTGCCGGTCTATTTCGACCTGACAGACGAGCAGGTGGCGGAAGTCATCCGTGTCACGAAGGAGTCGGTTTCGGAAGTTTGCAGCCTATAAATCGTACCATTCCGGGTGCGCGTGCGGCAGGTCTTCCAAGTTGAACTGCCCCTTGCGATAACCTTGGAGCCCGTAGTACTGTTTCTGGATTTCCTGCATGTCCTTGTCGTAGTCACCGGTGGGGTGGAAAATCGACATGATGCCGCAGGTGCGCGTGTTGTAGTCGATGAAGCCCAAACTGATGGGCACACCGGCCTCCATCGCGATTTGGTAGAAGCCGCGTTTCCATTTGTCGGTGCGTTTTCGGGTGCCTTCTGGACAGATAATCAGCGTGATACGTTCGCGCTTCTTGATAATGTCCGCCGCGTAGTTCACGAAATTGCGAACATGTTTCCGGTCCACGGGAATGCCGCCTAACTTTTTGAGTATTAAGTTTAAAGGGAAAAAGAAAAACTCCTTTTTGATAATGGTGTTGGCGTGCAGGTCGTAGTATTTCATCGCGGAAAGGCCGATGACGAAGTCCATGATGGAGGTATGTGGTGCCATCATCAGCACGCTTTTGGGTAGCGTGCCGTTGGGGTCGGGGTAGTCGATGGGTTTCAGCCTGTAGATGTATTTGAAGAAAAAGGAACTACAATCCATGATTCAAACTATTGATTATAAATTGGTTGTCTTTGAAAACGCCTTCGATTTCGCAGCCCATCCGGAAGGCGCGGTTGTCAGGCAGGTGCCCGGCGGGAATGTTGAAAATGACGGGGATGTCGAGGTCGCGGCAATAATCCGCCACAATTTCTTCGGCAGTTTTGCCGAATGGTACGGAGTTGTCGTGCATATCGCTCAAATGCCCGACCAGCATGGCCTTGATGTTGGCCAGTTTCCCGCTGCGTTTGAGGTTGAGCATCATCCGGTCAATATGGTACAGATATTCATCCAAATCCTCGATAAACAGTACCTTGCCGGAAGTGTCGATGTCGGAAGGAGAACCGATGAGGGAGTAGAGCATGGAGAGGTTTCCACCTGTTAAAATTCCTGAAAATTCCCTTGCGCGTGTAAGCGGATGCGGGGCAATCCTGTAGGACAGGTTTTTGCCGGTCAGGGCATCCAAAAACGACTGGCAGGCGGGGGATTGTCGGTTCTCTTCCGTCACGTTGATGGGCATGGTGGCGTGTAGTGTGGCAATTTGGTCATTTTGCTGGATGTGACTGTGGAAGACGGTGATGTCGCTGTAGCCGCAAATCCATTTCGGATGTTGTCGGAAGTGGGTGAAATCCAGTTGGTCAATAATGCGGCCGGATCCGTAACCACCTCTCACACACCATATTGCCTTTATTTCATCGTTATTGAGCAATTTTTGGAAATAGCTGGCACGATGTTCGTTGCTGCCGGCAAACTGGTGGTCTTCGGCAAAGAGCTGTTCGTCATAAAAAACGTTAAAACCGAGGCTTTTGAGCCATTGCTCCGCCGGTTGGATTTCAGCACGGGAAATCTTGCGGGCGGGGGCGGCCAACGCGACAGTGTCACCGGGTAAAAGGTAGGGCGGGATAATCATAGGTCAATATGGTTGTCGGTGAGAATCTTTGCGGTCAATTCGCGCAGCAACTGGCGTTGTTTCAAGTTGTTATAAAACTGCCGTTTATGTCCGATTGGCTTGCGGTTTTTGAAGATTTTCCCCGTCACACCCTTGTAGTCGGGGTCGATGGCGGCGGTCAGCATGTTGGCGGCTCCCTGTTCGGGCGTGTTGATGAGCGGGCGGAAAAGCCAGTCGCAAAGCTTGTCCACCACAATGTTGTCCATCCGGATAATGCCGGTGTCGACTATGTTGGGGTCAGAGGCGTTGAAGCAGATGCCTTCCTCCTTCCATGCCTCGGCGGCATCGAGCATAAAGTAGTAGAGGGCGAGTTTGGAGCTGCCATACGCGGTAAAGCGGTTGTATTCGCGCTGCGTTTTCGGCTTGAACGTGTCGGGGGTGATTTTGCCGATGACGTAGGCCAGCGAAATCATGCTCACAATGCGTGTGCCGGGGCCCATTATGGGGTGTAGGAGGTGGGTTAACGTGTAGTGGCCCAGATAGTTGACCGCCATGGTATATTCCACGTTATTGAGGCTGGCCTTCGGTTTACTGGGCAGTGTGCCGGCGTTGTTGAGCAGGATTTGCAGTGACGGGAAGCGGCTTTTCACCTCGTCGGCAAAGCGGACTATGTCGGCCAGGTCGCCAAGGTCCAACCGCATCAGATGGAAGGCTCCACCGGTTTCGTGTTGGATTTCCTCCATCACGGGGATGGCGGTGTCTGGATTGATGCAGGCCATGACGACTTCGTAGCCGGCCTTGGCCAGTTCGCGCGTGTGAATACGGCCCATACCGCCGTCAGCGCCCGTCACGAGCGCCACACCCTTGTAGGTTCCTTCAGCCATGCGTTAACGGTTTTTAACTTAGTCTTCTATACAAATGATGGTGTGGTGTACGGTGGTGTTGGAGTCCATTTGGAAGGTCTCGTCTTTGTTGAACTCCTCGCAGGTATTGCGCGTGAAGTTGCTCACCGTGTCCGTTTCGTCTTTGATGGTGCTGTCGATCTGGGTGATGGGGTTGGGTTGGGTGATGACGTTGGTGGAGTAGCATCTGCACTCCTTCATCCCGCAGGAGGCCAAACCTAACAGGCAGGCCGTCAAGCTTATAAGGCCAATGGTTTTCTTCATTGTTTTTAACTTTTTTTAGGATTGTTGGGTGGCGTATGCCAAGGCATACATTTTGATTTGCTTGATCATGGAGGCCAGTCCGTTGGAGCGGGTGGGCGAGAGGTGGTTTTTCAATCCGATGGCATCGATGTAGGCGAGGTCGTTGTCGAGGATTTCCTGCGGGGTGTGGCCGGAGAGGACCCTGATCAGCAGGTTGACAATGCCTTTGGTGATGATGGCGTCGCTGTCGGCGGAGAAATAAAGTTTCCCGTCGCGCATGTCGGGGTGCAGCCACACCTGCGACTGGCATCCGCTGATGAGGAATTCCTCGGTCTTGAACTGCGGGTCGATCATTGGCAGATCCTTGCCCAACTCGATAATGTAATTGTACTTGTCCATCCAGTCGTCGAACATTTCGAACTCCTGAATGAGTTCCGCTTCGGTTTCTTTCATTGTAGCCATAATGATAATAGCTTAATTTTCAAACATTTACATTTATCAAAATGAAAAGGCAAATATATGATTTTTTAGTAAACACACGGACGGATGAATGGAGCGAAAGAAGCGTGTTCTCTCCGGACGGCCACGAGTACCACCGGAAAATCACGTGTTTATATTTGGCACAGTGCGGGTATGTGGCGGTGCGGTTCATGGCGTGAAGATAGGTTTTTTTCGGGATGGAAAGACAGTACGGAATGTTTTTTGACGACAATGGGGACAACTTGGGACAACATTCCGAGTTATGTATCATGAACGGATAGTAGTATATTCCACTTTGAATTGGTGCTTTTTAATATAATCCAGACCAATATCTATATTTTTCGCTCCAACATAAAAGTATCGTCTCTTCCCTCTCTTTGCAAATGTGTATCGGGTAACAAAAGACTCAACCACAATTGTATTGATGCTATCACATGGCATAGTGCAACACGATGGTACGGAAAGGGAAAAATTACGCTTTAAATTTGTCATTCCTCTTAGTCCAAAATAGAAATGAGCAGTAGTAGTGTCTAAATAAACGGTTAGGCCCACAGGATTAAAATAAACAGTAAGGGTGTCTTTTCGTATTGTGCAACTATCTATTTTATTCCTAATACGAGACCTCAACTCATCATTTATGGAATCCCGACAAGAGAGATGAGGGATCTTTATAGGCAACCAAAAAGTTGCTTTGTCAACATTTCTGAAAACTAATATGTACTCGTCTTGAGCATTCAAGTTTGGGAGAACAGACAACGTGATAACGGCAGCTACAAATAATATTTTTTTATAATCTTTCATGATCTTTTCCGTCTCTTTTAGGTAATTTCTTGTTCTCTAAAGCGGCATTCTGATACTG
>Ga0310697_10001519_pt1 | contig 26839 bp, 23 predicted proteins | sample 172DNAGHGlowgp2_FD_203883 | JGI IMG/M metagenome (GOLD analysis project Ga0310697, IMG submission 203883) | Sheep rumen microbial communities from Palmerston North, Manawatu-Wanganui, New Zealand - 1728 DNA GHGlow gp2 (v2) (version 2) | ecosystem: Host-associated > Mammals > Digestive system >...
AGTTAATAATTAACTTGCCTGCAATTCGATATTAATTACGAGCAAATTAATATCGAATTGCAGGCAAATTTGATATTAATTATAAGTCGCTCATTATCAAATTGTTGTGGATGATGTTCCGGGGGTGGTGTTCAAGCACCGCCTGCCGCAGGGCCTGCCGTGACAGATGGGTATAGATTTCGGTGGTGCCTATCGACTCGTGGCCTAACAGGGCCTGAATGACGCGCAGGTCGGCTCCGCCCTCCAGGAGAGCCGTGGCAAAGGAGTGGCGCAGAGTGTGAGGTGAGATGGTCTTTGTGATACCAGCCTCCTGTGCCTGCCGTTTGAGCATGATGAGAATCATGGTGCGCGTCAGATGACTGCCCCTGCGGTTGAGGAACACATAGTCTTCCTCGCCCCGCTTGATGTTGAGCAGTTTACGACATTCAAACCAGTTGCTCAGTTCGCTGAGTGCCCGCTCGGAGACAGGCACCAGCCGCTCCTTGCTGCCCTTACCCATGATGCGCACGAACTGCTCCTTCACAAAGAGTTGTGACAGGCGCATCGTCACCAGCTCGGTGACGCGCAGCCCGCAGGAGAAGAGCACTTCTATGATGGCGCGGTTGCGGTGGCCCTCCGGCTTCGACAGGTCGATGGAATCCTCCAGCCGGTCCACCTCCTGCGGTGTGAGGAACTCGGGCAGATGCTCGCCAATCTGCGGTGACTCCAGCAGTTCGGTAGGGTCTTGGTCAATATATCCGTCGAGCAGCAGGAAGCGATAGAACGAGCGCACGCCGCTCAGGATGCGGCACTGCGAGCGTGGCCCCACGCCGATGTCGTGCAGTCCGGCGGAAAAGGTCTGCAAGTCTTCCAGTTCCACCTCGTCAGGCCGTTTTCCCTCTGTTGCGAGGAAAGTCAGCAGTTTCTCCACATCGCGCAGGTAGGCATCCACCGTATTGGCCGATGAAGCCCGCTCCAGCTTCAGGTAGCGGCGGTAGCCGTCTACCATTCTTTTTACGTCCGACATATACTCTACGAATAAAAATAACAAAGCAAAGGTAACATTTTTTCGGTACATTGTTCAGTTTTTCAAGATATTTTTCCTACCTTTGCACAAAAACCTGAAAACATCCCCCCCAATGAGAATACAGATCATCAACGGGCCCAACCTCAACCTGTTAGGGAAGCGCGAACCGGGCATCTACGGTTCCTCGTCGTTCGACGACTACCTGCACCGCCTGCAGGCGCAGTATCCTGGCGTGCAGATAGACTACTACCAGAGCAATGTCGAGGGCCTGCTCATCGACAAGATGCAGGAGGTGGGCTTCGGCGAATGTGACGGCATCGTGCTCAACGCCGGGGCCTATACCCATACGAGCATCGCCCTGCAGGACTGCATCCGTAGCCTGAAGGCACCCGTCATCGAGGTGCATATCAGCAACGTACACAAGCGCGAGGAGTTCCGTCATCACAGTTATCTGTCGTCAGCCTGCCTAGGGGTCATCTGCGGCTTCGGCCTCGACTCCTACCGCCTGGCAGTGGAAGCACTAACGTCAGCCCCTTGAGCCTCGACACCTATCTTCTCGACCACTGTTCGGCAGAGCCCGACTACCTCTACCGGCTCTACCGTTCCACCAACATCCACCTGCTCCACGGACGCATGGCCAGCGGCCATCTGCAAGGCCGTCTGCTGAAGATGCTGGTCAGGATGATTCGCCCCCGCAGCATCCTGGAGGTGGGCACGTTCAGCGGCTACAGTGCCCTCTGCATGGCTGAAGGCCTCGACGAGGGCGGCATGGTCTACACGTTCGAGATCAACGACGAGCAGGAAGACTTCACCCGCCCGTGGATAGAGCGTTCGGCCGTGGCCGACAAGATACGCTTTATCATCGGCGATGCCATCAAGGAGGCGCCCCGGCTGGGCATCACGTTCGACATGGCGTTCATCGACGGCGACAAGCGCACCTATACCGACACCTACGAGATGGTACACCGCGTGCTGCGCCCCGGCGGATTCATCCTGGCCGACAACACGCTCTGGGACGGGCATGTGTGCGATCCGGCCTACGACCATGACCAGCAGACGCTGGGCATACGCGCCTTCAACGACCATGTGGCTGCCGACGAGCGTGTGGAGAAGGTCATCCTGCCGCTGCGCGACGGGCTGACCCTGATACAGAAAATAAGATGAATATAGATTACGGCAATGAAGAAAACACTTGTTAGTCTTACCACTGGCCTCACCATTCTTTTTATAGCCTATCTCTTCTCGCCCAGAGGACTCAGGCTCACGGCCACGCTGCTCAACCGTGAGCCGGCCGAAGACCATATACCCATGCCTGCCCTCTACGGAGAGGGCGAGCGGGCTCTGCAGCAAGGCAACAGCGTCCGCGCCCAACTGCTCGCTACACGCGGCAAGCAGGAAGCCAGCGACAGCGACGAGTACTATCACTTCGTGGTGCTCGATGCCAAGCGCCATTTCCGCACCATGCAGAGCGACTCGTTTCTCATGTCGCACCAGCAGCTGAAGCAATACCTCGACCGGCAGGAGCGGCTGACGATGAAACAGAGATACTTAACGATGGAACTGGCCATGCAGATGGGAGTCTACTGGACGAAGATGGCGGGACAGATGGACTCCGCCCAGCACTATAACTTCCTTGCCTTGCAGAGAGCCAGCCAGTTGCCCGGGAGCGAGAACGCCCGACTGCTGCTGCTCTCCAATATCGCCGACACCTACAAGCAGATGGGGCAGTATGACAGGAGCGTCGACTACTTCAACCGCGCCCTGGAACTGGCCGACTCCATAGGCGGCGCCTCGCCCGCCACCATCATTACCATCACCACGGGCATCGCCTCGGCCTATTCGGCCATGCGCAACTTCGACAAGAGCCAGCAGTGGTGGGAAAAGGCCTCGCTCCTGCAGCCGCAGATGAGCCAGACGGAGATGTTCCACTACTTGAACAACCGCGGCAACGACCTCTTCCTGCAGGAGCGCTACGAGGAGAGCCTGCAGTGCTTCCTCAGGCTCGACTCACTCATTGCCGACGATGAGGATATGCTGTGGGAGCGCATGTTCGAACACTGTAATCTGAGCGGACTGCTCATCAAGCTGGGACACACGGAACGTGCCCGCCCCATCCTGGACGAAACAGAGCGGTTCTTCACTCAGCAGAAGCAGCCTATACCTCTTTATTATCTCACCACGCAGCGCATAGAGCTGGCCACCAGGGAGGGGCGGCTGGCCGAGGCGCAACGATTGGCAGAACAGCATCCCACGCCCGAATGGATGATACCCGAGCAGCGCATCCTGCGACTGGAAGAGGTGGCGAAGCTCTACGAGCAGGCCGGCCAGTGGAAGCAATATGCCATGACGAAGAAGGAACTGGACAGGGTGAAGGATGCCCTTGCCGGCGACAACATGAAGATGCGCTTCTCAGAACAGCTGCTGCGCCATGAGCACGAACAGGCGATGACGCAGAAACAGCTGCAGCTGGAGGCGAAGGAACGCTCGCTGCGATGGGCCATAGCCATAGTGGTCCTGGCGGCCGTAGCCATCCTCCTGCTCGTCATTATCCTGCTGCAAAAGCACCAGCAGATGAAGCTTAAGGACTCCGTGACGGAGAGCCAGATCACCGCCCTCCGACTGGAACTGGTGCGCAACCGCATCACTCCCCACTTCATCGGCAACGCCCTCTCGGCAGAGATGTTGGCACAGGCCGAAGGGCGCGAGGTGAACCTCGATGCACTGGTGGAGCTGCTGAACCGCGGCATCGAGCTGACAGGTATCGAGCTGTCGACGCTCAGCGAAGAGCTGGAGTTCATCAGTTTCTACTGCAGCGTGGAGAGTCGGAGCATAGGCCCCGACTTCCGCTATGAGCAACAGGTGGCCTCCGACGTGGACACGGCAAAGGTGGTGCTGCCCTCAATGTCGGTGCAGATACTGGTGGAGAATGCCATGAAGCACGGTCTGAAACGGGTCAAGCCGCGAGAGGGCCAGCTGCGCAAGGTGACGGTGAGGGTGACCAGGCAGGACGAGGGCACACTGGTGGAGGTCATCGACAACGGCACCGGACTGCCCGAGGACCGCCGGCGCAACGAGCGGACGGGCCTGCGCGTCATACGTCAGACGTTCACCATGCTCAACAAGCAGAACCGACGGCAGGTGGACTTCGGTCTGGAGAACCACGCCGCTACGCCCGGTGCCACGGGGTGCCGTGCCTGGATTCTGCTGCCCTCCGACTATGAATACCGGTTAAAAACACATAAAGTGACTAAAACAAAGTAGAGATGGAAACGACCAGACCCCTCGTAAAGGCTTTTATCGTGGATGACGACCCCAACGCGATGGCCTTGCTGCGCCGCTATCTGCAAGACTACAGCGTTGATATCATCGGCACGGCCGATGACGTGACTGCGCAGGCGCGTGACAAGATTCTGGAACTGTCGCCCGACCTGCTCTTCCTCGACGTGGAACTGCCCTCAGGGCTGGGACTCGACTTCTACACGGAACTGCAGCCGATGGCACCGCCCGATATGAAGGTGGTCTTCTATACCGGCTACGACAAGTATCTGCTGGAAGCACTCAGGAGGCAGGCGTTCGACTATATGCTGAAACCGGCCAGCCGTCAGGAACTGGCCAAGATCATGACCCGTTTCTATGAAAACAAGTTGAGCAGTATTCAGCCCGTACTCAACCGTCAGGGAACGGCGGAATCGCCCAGCGTGATGATTGTCAACGCTGCCGGCGAGCATACGATACTGCGTTTTGGCGACATTGCCTTCTTCCGTTTCCAGAGCGAGCGAAGGCTGTGGGAGGTCATTACCAATAAGGGCGAGTGTCATCAGCTGCGCCATCGCACCACGGCGGAGACCATCCTTGCCTACAGCAGTGACTTCGTGCAGATTCACAAGAGCTATATCGTGAACGTATGCCAGGTGGAAAAGGTGCTCGACAGCCAGCTGGTGCTCCGTGCGCCCCTTCACAACATCGACGAACTGCGTCTGAGCAAGAACTACCGCTCCATGTTCATGGCCACGTTCTACAACATGTGAGCTATTCGACAACACTTAGTCTTGCCCAAGCAGTCGGCGTGAAAAATAGCGCACGGGATACCAGGCAGCCAGGAAACTGACGGCAAGTACGGTGATGAAGACCAGCACCACATCCCAGGCATGAACGCTCACGGGATAGGCATCGACGATGAACGCCCCTGTGGTGCGCCCCAGGGCAATGATGCCGAACGTCTGTTGCAGCCAGCAGAGCAGCAGGCCCAGCGCGATGCCGATGACGGCCCCCAAGGCAGAAATCATACGTCCTTCGAAGAGGAATATCTGCGTAATCTGACGGTCGCCGGCCCCCAGGTTGCGCAGGGTCACGATGTCGTCCTTCTTGTCGATGATAAGCATGGAGAGCGAGCCGATGATATTGAAACTGGCTACCATAAGAATAAATGAAAGGAAGATATAGGCAATCAGCTTCTCGATTTTCATGATGCGGAAAGTGTCGTCCTGCTGCTCATAGCGGTCTTTCACATAATAGCGGCCCTCACAGATTGCAGCGATACGGCTCTTCGTGGCTTCAAAATCGCTGCCAGGCCGGAGGCGCAGCTCAAGACTGGAGAGCATGCCCTGCTGGTCGAAGAGGCGACGGGCAAAACCGATGGAGGTGAGCAGATAGTTGCGGTCGTACTTCGGCTGCTGCACGGCGAAGATGACCCCCGGTGAATAGAGCTCGTCCTCCACGAATCCGTCGGCAGGGTCGCTCAGGTCCACCTGTCCTTCACGCTTGGGCGCAAAGATGCGCAGGGGCGACTGGTAGCGGTAGCCCGTACCCAACTGCTCAGCCAGGCGTATGCCCGGTATGCCATAGCAAAGATCGGCAGCATGCAGCTCGTAGGTACCGTCGCCATAGAGAATCTCGCGGATGTGGGTGAGCGAGTCGAAATTGTCGCTGACGCCCTTGATGACCACCGTGGCCTGACGGTCCTGATAGACGGCCAGGGCCATGTCCTCCACACACTCCGTTGCCACCATCACCTCGGGCAGGGCTCGCACCTCGTCGAGCACAGGGTCGTCGGCAGGAGCCGTTTTCCCTTCCACCGGTGTAATCTCAATCTGAGGGTCGAAGGCAGTGAAGAGCGTTGCCACGAGGTCGCTGAAGCCGTTGAACACGCTGAGCGTCACCACCAGGGCACACGTGGCCACCGCCACACCAATAGCAGAGATGGCACTGATGAGGTTGATGACATTGGTCGACTTCTTCGAAAAGAGGTAGCGACGGGCAATGAAGAAAGGAAAATTCATAGCTCCCGGCTTCTGACTCCTAACTCTTCAACAACTGGTCGATGCGGTCGATATAGTCGAGCGAGTCATCGATGAAGAAGCGCAGCTCAGGCACGATGCGCAGCTGATAGCGCACGCGCTGACCTAGGCTGTAGCGTATCTGCTGACTGTTCTTCTCGATATTGGCCAGCAGTTCCCCGGCCTTCTCGGAAGGGAAGATGCTCAGATAGGCAGTGCAGATGCTCAGGTCGGGGGAAATCTTGGTGCGGGTCACGGAGACCATCGTGCCGTGCATAGCGCGGGTCTGCTCCTGAAAGATGACGCTCAGCTCTTTCTGCAGCAGGCGTGCTATTTTGTTTTGTCTGGTTTCTTGCATATTACATGACAATTAATTATTAACCATAGAAAATATGTCGGTGCAAAGTTAATATTTTTTTCTTTAATATACCCTATTTCCTATGACATCTTTAATATTTTTTCCGCATGCTTATACCTTATTTCTTAATATATATAAATAAACATTTCACATTTCTTGCGATTTGAGAAATAAGTGTTACCTTTGCAGGCCGACTTTAATTAAACACTTGTTATTTTTTAACACATGTCATACCTTTTTTCATCCGAATCAGTATCGGAAGGCCATCCCGACAAGGTGGCCGACCAGATAAGCGATGCGCTGCTCGACCAGTTCCTGGCCTACGATGAGCATGCCCGCTGCGCCATTGAATCGTTTGTCACCACCGGACAGGTGGTCATCATGGGAGAGGTGCGCTCAGAGGTGTATATCGACCTGCAGACCATCGCCCGCAATACCATCAAGAAGATTGGCTACACAAAGGCCGAATACCAGTTCGACGGCAGTTCGTGCGGCATTCTCACCGCCATCCACGAGCAGAGTGCAGACATAGCCAGGGGAGTGGACAACACCCTCGACCAAGGTGCCGGCGACCAGGGAATGATGTTCGGCTATGCCACCAACGAGACGGAGAGCCTGATGCCTGTTTCGCTCGACCTGGCCCATCTCATCATGCGCACCCTTGCCGACATACGTAAGGAAGGCAAGGAAATGACCTACCTCAGACCCGATGCCAAAAGCCAGGTGACGGTGCAATACAGCGACGAGGGCATACCTGAGCGCATCGACACCATCGTCGTGTCGACCCAGCACGACGAGTTCGACGAAGACGAGAAGATGCTGGCCAAAATCAAGGAGGACGTGATCCATATCCTCATTCCTCGCGTCAGGCAGCAGATACACTCGCAGAAGGTACTTGACCTCTTCGGCACAGACATTAAGTATTACGTGAACCCTACGGGAAAATTTGTGATTGGCGGACCTCACGGCGACACGGGACTCACAGGACGGAAGATCATCGTCGATACCTACGGCGGCAAAGGTGCCCACGGCGGCGGTGCTTTCTCCGGCAAGGACTCATCGAAGGTGGACCGTTCGGCTGCCTACGCTGCCCGCCATATAGCCAAGAACATGGTGGCAGCAGGCGTAAGCGACGAGATGCTCGTGCAGGTGAGCTATGCCATCGGCGTGGCAAAGCCCATGAACATCTACGTGAACACCTACGGGCGCAAGCACGTAGACATGAGCGACGGGGAGATTGCGAAGAAAATTGAGAAGCTGTTTGACTTGCGGCCGAAAGCCATTGAGCAGACACTCAAGCTGCGCCAGCCTATGTATTTAGAGACAGCCGCCTACGGTCACATGGGCCGTCAACCACAAGTGGTGAAGAAAACGTTTACCAGCCATTATCATGAGACCAAGGAAATGGAAGTGGAACTGTTCACCTGGGAGAAACTGGACAGGGTAGACGATATCAAACGGGAATTCGGACTGTAACCAACGAACGATGGGTCCTCTTCAAGACAGTCTCACGACCGACACTGCAGGCCTTGGCCAACCGCTCTATCAGTGGAAAGGCTACTTCAGTAACGACTCACTGCTGTCAACCGGCAAGCAGCGCGAGTACCAAGGCGTGGCAGGCGACCCAGTGCCTTACACCTTACGGGGCGACGATTTCTTCACGTCGCTCCTCTTGTTGTACTTCATCGTTTTATGCTTCTCGGCTTCCCATACCCGGCAATTCGTCAACAGCCAATTCAAATCGTTCTTCTCAACATCCAGCCACCGGCAGAGCCTAAGCGAGACTGCTGGCGAACGGCGCTTCCAGTATTTCCTCGTGGGGAAGACCTGCCTGCTGCTCGCCATTTCCACCTACGACTATATCACTTGCTTCGTGGCGCAGACCTTCCGCATCGACGAGTATGTGCTGCTGGCTTTGCTCTTTGGCTGCTTCGCCCTCTACTTCATCTTCAAGCGCATGCTATACCAGCTGGTCAATGCTGTGTTTTTCTCTTCTTCACAGACAAGGATGTGGCGGCAGGTGTCCCTATTCATCACCTCAATGGAAGGGGTGCTGCTCTTTCCTATTGTCATGGTGCAGATTTACTTTGAATTACCGCTTGAAAAAACTGTTTATTATTACGGTTTTGTGCTCTTTTTGGCCAAAATACTGACATTTTATAAGAGTTGGAGCATCTTTTTCTGCAGAAATGGCATTTTTCTGCGAAATTTTTTGTACTTTTGCACCCTCGAAATCACACCCCTTCTCATATTGGCAGGCGGAATAAGGTGGATAACGGACTCTTTGAAAATAATTATTTAGGAATATAGAGATGATTAAGAAGATTTTGGTTTCACAGCCGAAGCCCACGAGCGACAAGTCACCCTACTATGATATTGCAGAGCGTTTCGGCGTGGAGCTGGTGTTTCGCCCCTTCATCAAGGTGGAAGGCATCAGTTCCCGTGAATTTCGCACACAGAAGGTGAGCATTCTGGAACACACGGCGGTAGTGTTTACATCGCGTCATGCCATTGACCATTTTTTTACGTTGGCCAAGGAACTTCGTGTCAACATCCCTGAAGACATGAAATACTTCTGCGTGACAGAGACCATAGCTCTCTATATTCAGAAATATGTTCAGTACAGAAAGCGCAAGGTGTTCTTCGGAACAACAGGCCGTGTGGATGACTTGCTGCCTACGATGGTAAAACACAAGACGGAGAAATACCTGGTGCCCATGAGCGATGTTCATAACGACTCGCTTACACGTCTGCTTGACTCAAAGAAGCTGCACCATACCGAGTGCGTGATGTACAAGACCGTGAGTAACGACTTCTCGCCGGAGGAGATTGCTTCGTTCGACTACGACATGCTCGTGTTCTTCAGTCCTTCGGGCATCGAATCGCTCACGAAAAACTTCCCCGACTTCCAGCAAGGAAAGATAGCTATTGCCACCTTCGGTCCTGCCACGGCGAAGGCTGTGCATGATGCCGGGCTGCGGCTCGACTTGGAAGCTCCCACGGAGAAGTATCCTTCGATGACCAGTGCCCTGCAGCATTTCCTGCTTATGCAAGAGGAATAGGCTTTCCAGGGTGTTTAGAACCTGCAGGAAGGAAAAGACCCATGTCCACTCTCAATACTACATTTCCCAAACGCGAGCGTATCGTGAGCCAAAAGCTCGTCGACCTGCTCTTCTCTGGAGGGGAAAGTTGCTCACAGGCGGCTTTCCCCCTCAGACTTGTTTGGCATCTGCGTGAGAGAAAGGAAGGCGATGAACCCATACAGCTGCTTATTAGTGTGCCTAAAAGGCGACTGCGCCATGCCGTAAGTCGCAACCGGGTGAAACGCCAGTTGCGCGAGGCCTGGCGTCACCTTCGTCAGCCGGTAGTGGATGCTCTTCCTGCGGAAAAAAGTCTTTTGGTGGCTTTCGTGTGGATATCCGACCAGTTGTTTACAACCGAAGAGATTTACCAGCGGGCTGACCATCTTGTCAAACGAATGGCCTCGCGACTATGAGCATTTCCCCGTTGCTGTCGCGGTTGTGGAAAGGACTCTGCTGGCCGCTGAAATGGTTGTTGCTACTGCCAATTCTTTTCTATCAACAGTTCATCACTCCTTTTACCCCTCCCTCCTGCCGCTTCACGCCCACCTGCTCGGAATATGCCCGTCAGGCCATCCTAAAGCATGGGCCGTTCAAGGGACTGCTCCTGGCGGTATGGCGCATCCTGCGCTGTAACCCCTGGGGAGGCCAGGGTTATGACCCGGTGCCCTAAACGCAAAAACAAAACGCTAACACATTCTCAATTAATTAGGAAACATAATGATTTGGATGATTGCATTCTTCGCCCTTCCACTGCTGGGCATCGCCTATATCGGCTGGCACCTCTGGGTGCTCGTACCGCTTTCTGCCATCTGGCGCGCACTGATTATCGGTCTGCTGATCGGTTCGTTTCTGCTGATGTTCCTGAACCTTAGTCGTACTATCGACAGGTTCCCCCTTGCACTGGCGCAAATCACTTATGATATAGGCAACTCCAGCATATTCGTGCTGCTCTATCTGGCGTTGTTTTTCCTGCTAATGGACTTAGGAAGGCTCGTGAGACTCGTGCCGCGTGAATGGCTGACGCAGAACTATTACACTACCTCCCTCCTGGCCATAGGCCTGTTTGCCTTGTTCCTCTACGGCAATCTGCACTATTACAACAAAGCGAGGCAGGAACTGACGCTTCCTACCTCGAAACCATTGGCACAACCCATGAAGATAGTGATGATGAGCGACCTGCACTTAGGATATCATAATCCGCGAAAGGAGCTGGCCCGATGGGTGGACATGATCAATGCGGAGCACCCCGACCTCATCTTGATAGCAGGCGATATTATCGACATGAGCATCCGGCCGCTCATCGAAGAGAACATGGCTGAAGAGATGCGCCGACTCAGTGCTCCCGTCTATGCCTGCCTGGGCAACCATGAGTATTACACGAGCGAACCGCTGGCTGAGCAGTTCTATCGCGATGCGAATATCCATCTGCTGCGCGATACCTGTCAGAATGTGGGACCGCTCTGCCTTATCGGTCGCGACGACCGCACTAACCGCAGTCGCCTGCCTATGAACCGTCTTGCCAAGATGGCCGACCATACGAAGTACACCATCGTGATGGACCATCAGCCTTACCAACTGGAACAGGCTGAGCAGGCTGGATTCGACTTCCAGATAAGCGGTCACACCCATTATGGTCAGGTGTGGCCTATATCATGGATTACCAATGCTATCTATGAGTGTGCTTTTGGAGAACACCAGCGCGGGAATACCCGCTATTACGTCTCTTCCGGTTTAGGCATCTGGGGCGGCAAATACCGTATCGGCACCCGCTCGGAATACGTCGTGGCTACAATTGTCCCGTCTGACTAAAACGCTGAATCAGCTCTTCACCGGACGTGTAGCCTCGCGCAGCCAAGTCTGCTCTTCCGCAGAGAGAAGAGGCGACAGGCGCTCGAAAACGGTCTGGTGATAATCGTTGAGCCACTGGCGTTCCTCCGCAGTGAGCATGGCGAAGTCAACGGGCCGCAGGTCGATGGGGCAGAGGGTAAGCGGCTCTAACCGCAGATACTGCCCGAACTCAGTCTGCAAGGCAGGCACCACAAGCATCGTGTTCTCTATTCTCACTCCGAAACGTCCTGCAAGATAGATGCCCGGCTCTACGGTGATGGTCATGCCGGCGACCAAAGGTTGCGGTTTCCACTCCATGCGAAACTGATGAGGCCCCTCATGCACGCTCAGATAACTACCTACGCCATGACCGGTGCCGTGCAGATAGTTCATACCCTCACGCCACATAAACTGGCGGGCCAGCACGTCAAGCTGAGTACCTGCCGTGCGGTTAGGAAACACAGCCCGGGAGAGTGCGATATGGCCCTTCAATACAAGGGTGTATATATGTCGCTGCTCATCGCTGACAGGGCCGAGGGCGATGGTGCGTGTGATATCGGTTGTGCCATCCTGATATTGCGCTCCGCTATCAAGCAGCAACAGCCCGTGGGGTTGCAAGGGAACGTCAGTCTCGGGCGTTGCTTCATAATGTACGATAGCCCCATGCTCCTCATAGCCCGCTATGGTATCGAACGAAAGGTCGCGGAACAACGGTTGTTCTGCCCGAAGGCTCGTGAGCTTGCGGTCAATCCCCAATTCTGACAGTTCTGGAGTGAATTCACTTTTTTCCAGCCATCTCAGGAACTTCACCATCGCCACGCCGTCGCGCAGCATGGCACGCCTATAGCCCTGAATCTCAGCTTCGTTCTTCACAATCTTCATCGCAGGGACAGGCGATGCCGACCGCACCACTTCGCGCTCCACACATTTCCATAGCGTATAACAAGTCTCGTTCGGATCGAGCAGAATGTTATATTCGAAATAGTCTTTCAGGCCTTTAGCCACGTTGCCATAGTCATCTACCGCAATATTGTTCTCTAGCAGATAACGTTCTACCAGGGCGGTCAGTTTCTCGCGCTTTATGAATAGTGTGACCTTGGTAGTCGAGATGAGCAGATAAGCCACAAAGACCGGAGTGCAGTGTACATCCTGTCCGCGCAGGTTCAAGGTCCAGGCGATGTCGTCGAGGGCAGAAATCAGCATGCCGTCGGCATGTTGTTCCCGCAAGGCACGTCGTATGCGCTCAATCTTTGAAGCGCAGGTCTCACCCGCCATCTCAATCGGTTGCACCTCTATCTTGCTTTCAGGCAAGGCCGGCCGGTTGCTCCAAATCGACTGCAGAGGGTCGAAGTTGGTGCGCAGTGTCAGTCCTCCCTGCTGCCTCAGTTCGCTGATCAGCTCTTCCACGTCGGTCGTTGAGGCCACCATGCCGTCGATGCCTACCTCTGTAGAACCTCTCTCCTTGGCCAACTGGGCGCCCACCCACTCGGCAATCGTGGGAGTGCCTTCAATCTTCAGTTTCATCAGTTGGTACTCCGTACCATTCAGCTGCTGTTCTGCTGCCAGGAAATAGCGGGAGTCCGTCCACAGAGCGGCGCTGCTCATCGTAACCACTGCCGTGCCGGCCGAACCGTTGAAGCCGCTCATCCACTCACGGGCTTTCCAATGGTCGGCAACATATTCGCTCTGATGCGCATCCGTACTGGGGAAGATAAAAGCTCCCAGTCGTTCACGCCGCATCACTTCGCGCAAGGCATCAAGTCGTTTTCCTATCATAAATGTTCGGTTAATTGTCATTTCTACTTTGCAAAGGTACACCTTTTTATATTTAATAACAAATAAATTAATATTGAATTACGGAGGTTTCGTTTTTTTTTTATAATTTTGCACTCACATACTAAAAACGTAAATCTAAAAAAACTAAAGATTATGGCATTTTTGACTAACGACAAACTGGTCATCGTCGGAGCAGCCGGCATGATTGGATCGAACATGGCTCAGAGCGCCCTGATGATGGGTCTGACCAGCAACCTGTGTCTCTATGATGTGTTCTCGCCTGAGGGCGTGGCCGAAGAAATGCGCCAGAGCGGTTTCGACGAGGCTACTATCACCGCAACCACCGATGCCGAGGAGGCTTTCACCGGTGCCAAGTACATCATCTCCAGCGGCGGTGCTCCCCGTAAGGCCGGCATGACTCGCGAGGACTTGCTGGCAGGCAACTGCAAGATTGCTGAGGAGTTGGGTCTCAACATCAAGAAGTTCTGTCCCGACGTGAAGCACGTTGTTATCATCTTCAACCCCGCCGACCTTACAGGTCTGGTTACACTGCTCTATAGTGGTCTGAAGCCTGGACAGGTAACTACCCTTGCTGGTCTCGATACTACCCGTTTGCAGAGCGCATTGGCAAAGAAGTTCGGTGTGAAGCAGTGCGAAATCACCGGTTGCGCTACCTATGGCGGTCACGGCGAGCAGATGGCCGTCTTTGGCAGCCACGTCACCATCAAGGGCCGCAAGCTGACCGATATCATCGGTACACCTGAGTTCCCCGCCGAGGAATGGGAGCAGATGAAGGTCGACGTGACCAAGGGCGGTGCAAAGATTATCGAACTTCGCGGACGCAGCTCATTCCAGAGCCCCTCTTACCTGTCTGTGGAGATGATTCGCGCTGCCATGGGCGGTGAGCCTTTCCGCTTCCCCGTTGGCACATACGTGAAGACCGACAAGTATGATCACATCATGATGGCCATGAAGACAACGATGACGGCTGAGGGCGCCAAGTTCGAGGTGCCTGAGGGAACTGCCGAGGAGAACGCCAAGCTTGACCAGAGCTATGAGCACCTCTGCAAGATGCGCGACGAGCTGGTGACGCTCGGTATCGTGCCGGAAATCTCAAAGTGGAGCGAAATCAACCCCAACCTCTAAACAACATTCTTTACTATAGTAAAACCATTATCCCCGGTGTCCTCAGTGGCATCGGGGATTTGTTTTACCGAAAAACAGGAAAGAAATCTATTGTTTTTTTCATAATCTATTATTAATTTAGTAACTTTGCAGCAGAAAATCAGAACAATTCACAAAAGCAATTTATGTTACAAGTACGCAACCTGCATGCCAAGATTGGCGACAAGGAGATATTGAAAGGCATCAATCTCACCATCAGCGACGGCGAGACACATGCCATCATGGGACCTAACGGGTCAGGCAAGTCTACGTTGTCGGCCGTGCTCGTGGGTAATCCGCTCTATGAAGTCACTGAGGGAGAGGCTTTCTTCAACGGCAAAGACCTGCTGGCCATGAAGCCGGAGGAACGCTCACACGAAGGACTGTTCCTCTCGTTCCAGTACCCCGTGGAGATTCCCGGCGTGGCGATGAGCCAGTTCCTGAAAGCTGCCGTCAACGAGAAGCGTAAGTACCAGGGACTGCCGGAACTGAAGGCGGGCGAGTTCCTGAAGCTGATGCGCGAGAAACAGAAGATTGTGCAGCTCGACAACAAGCTGGCCAACCGCTCTGTGAACGAGGGATTCAGCGGAGGCGAGAAGAAACGCAACGAGATTTTCCAGATGGCCATGCTCGAACCCAAGCTCTCCATCCTCGACGAGACCGACTCCGGACTCGATGTCGATGCCATGCGCATCGTGGCAGAAGGGGTGAACATGCTGAAGACCCCCGAGACCTCATGCATTGTCATCACCCATTACGACCGTCTTTTGGAGATGATACGTCCCGACGTGGTACACGTGCTCTATCAGGGCCGTATTGTGAAGACCGCCGGCCCGGAGCTGGCACAGGAGATACAGGAGCGCGGTTACGACTGGATAAAGGAGGGACTATGAGCAGCGAGCAGCAATATATCGACCTTTATGAGCAGTGCAGGCAGACCATCTGTAGCCATTCATCCCCATTGATGAACGGTCATCGTGACGCTGCCTTCCAGCGGTTCCGCCAGAACGGGTTCCCCACGCAGAAGGTGGAGCGATATAAATATACGGACATCCCCAAGCTCATGGCCCCCGACTACGGTCTGAACCTCGCACGGCTGAATATTCCCGTGGACCCCTACGAGGCGTTCCGCTGCGACGTTCCGAATCTCTCAACCTCTCTCTATTTCGTGGTCAATGACGGCTATTACAGAGGTGAGAAGAGAGTGGAGAGCGGAGAGAATAGGGGAGAGTGGAGAGATGAGAGAGGAGAGAGAACACCTGTGATTGGTTCGCTTATGGAATACACCTCTTCGCAATCACCTCTGGCCTATGTCTTGTCGGAATACTATAACCGCCTGGCAGAGAAAGACGGCGATGCCATCACCGACCTCAACACGATGTTAGCACAGGACGGACTGCTGATCTATGTACCCAAGAACACGCGTGCCGACAAGGCCGTACAGGTCATCAACATCCTCCGCTCCGACGTGGACCTCATGGTGAACCGCCGCGTACTCATCGTTGCTGAGGAAAACAGTGAGATTAAACTGCTCTTCTGCGACCATACGGCCGACAACCGCCGTTTCTTAGCTACGCAGGTCATAGAGGTGTTTGCCAAGGAAAACGCCCATGTAGAGCTCTACTGCATGGAGGAGACCCACGAGCACAACGTCAGGTTGAGCAATGTCTATGTGCAGCAGGAGCGGGGCAGCCGTGTCAACCATGACGTGATTACGCTCCACAACGGCGTGACGCGCAACAAGCTTGACCTGCTATTGGCCGGCGAGGGTGCCGAATGTCAGTTGGGCGGCTGCGTCATCGCCGACAAGCAGCAGCACGTAGACAACAACACGCTTGTAGTGCATCAGGCACCCCACTGCACCTCCAATGAGCTATATAAGTATGTGCTCGACGACCAGTCGACAGGTGCTTTTGCAGGTAAGGTCTATGTTTCTCCGGGTGCCCAGAAGACGGCTTCGCAAATGACCAATCAGAATCTTACCGCTACCAGAGAGGCCCGCATGCTGACGCAGCCGATGCTCGAAATCTATGCCGACGACGTGAAGTGCGCCCACGGCAGCACGGTAGGGCAGTTGAGCGACCAGGCCCTGTTCTATATGCGCCAGCGCGGCATACCGGAGAAAGAAGCCCGCACACTGCTGCAGGTGGCCTTCATCCGCGAGGTGGTCGATCAGATAAGCCTTGTCCCGCTGCGCGACCGCCTGCACCATCTCATCGATAAGCGTTTTCGTGGCGAGCTGAACAAATGTGCCGGATGCAAACTCTGCAAATAAACTAACACATAATTTCCCCATGACACTCAAAGAATTCTTCATGGGCGACCGTTTCGCAGCCGAGGCTGGCTGTGAACTGCTGGAGGTCCGCCCCGGCTATGCCAAAGCACGCATGCTCATCACGCCCAACCACCTGAACGGCGGCAATGTCTGTCAGGGAGGGGCCATCTTCACCCTTGCCGACCTGGCCTTTGCCGCAGCAGTGAACAGTCATCTGGTCCTGACTTTCTCCACGTCGAGCAACATCACCTTCCTGCGCTCCGTGGCGCAAGGCTATCTCTATGCTGAAGCCACGGAGATTGCAGACCATCCGCGCCTGCCCTTTGCCGAGGTGCGCGTCAGCGACGAGCAAGGCCGCCTTGTAGCCGTCCTCACATCGAGCGGCTACCGCAAGCAAGGGACAACTATTCCTGCTGAACTGTGAATTACAGAAAGACACCTCCGACAAAACTGAATGAAGGCTTACTGCAACACTCTGAAAGAGTTGAAATCCACCCTCCTGTTTGTGCTGGTGCTTTTTACAGCACATAGCGCAAACGGACAAACCTACGAGACGGCTTACCGCCGTCCGCTAAGCGATGTGATGGGCGATGTGGCGCGGCGCTTCAACGTGAAATTTCGCTTCGACATGGACACCACGGGGCTTACCCTGCCCTATGCCGACTTCCGCATCCGTCCCTATTCGCTGGAGCAGACGCTCACCAATATCTGTGCCTACTACGACTGGAACTGGTGGCCACGCTCCGGCCGTCTCTACCGCATCAGCCGCTACGAGTACTATCGCCGCCATCCCGAGGAAGGACAGCAGATGCTCGACCACCTCGCCACCTTATATAATAATAAGGAGCAATGGGAGGCTCGCCGCGAGGTGCTCCGTCGTGAGGTGCGCCAGCGTCTGGGTATCGATGCTTTCCTCGACTCTTGTGTTGCCGATGCGGAGCCTGTCCTCTCTGCGATAACCCGACACGACGGCTACACCACTCAGGACATCACCCTCGAGCTGACTCCCGGGCAGCATCTCTTTGGCACCATCTACGCTCCACTCTCCACACGGCAGCATCCAGCCCCCTCGCCACTCTCCTCTCTCCCCTCTTCACAAAAACACCCCCTCATCATCTCGCCCGACGGTCATTGGCAGCCCGGCCGCCATCGCCCCGACGAGGTGACTCGCCTGGCCACGCTGGCCCGCATGGGAGCCGTCTGTGCCGACTTCGACCTCTATGGATGGGGACAGTCGGCTGCCGAGGTGGGCGAGCATGCCGTCAGCCGGGCCCACGTGTTCCAGGCAGCCTGCTCAATGAAACTGCTCGATGCCATCCTGGCTCTCCGCGACGATATCGACACCACGCGCATCGGCGTCTGCGGCGGCAGTGGCGGCGGCACGCACACGGTGCTCCTCGCCTTGCTCGACCGCCGTATCGCTGCCTCGGCACCCGTAGTACATGTGGCCAGCCATTTCGACGGCGGGTGTCCCTGCGAGAGCGGCATGCCCGTCCATCTCGCCGGTGGCGGTACCTGTGAGCCTGAGCTGGCCTGCATCATTGCTCCGCGCCCGATGCTCATCGTCAGCGACGGAGGTGACTGGACGGCCACGACACCCGATATCGAGATGCCCTTCATGCAGCGCATCTACGCCTTCTATGGTGCCGAGGACCAGCTGCGCAATGTCCATCTGCCCGACGAGCGTCACGACTTCGGCCCTTCCAAGCGTCAGGCCGTCTACGACTTCTTCATCGACGTCTTCGGCCTTGACCGCACGCAGCTTGACGAGTCGCGAGTCAACAAAGAATCCTAATTTTTGCAAAAAAACTTGCATTTGTAGTTTTGCAAGCCAGAAAAGAAATATTTCTTACATGCTACAAAGTCACTACTACGAGGGCCTCATTGAAGCGGGATGCGACGAGGCCGGCCGGGGATGCCTGGCAGGAGCCGTCTATGCCGCAGCCGTTATCCTGCCTGACGACTACCAGAACGAACTGCTCAACGACTCAAAGCAGCTCACTGAGCGCCGCCGCTATCAGCTGCGCACCGATATTGAGCGCGATGCGATAGCCTGGGCCGTGGGCATCGTTTCTCCGGAAGAGATAGACAAAATCAACATTCTCAATGCATCCATCCTGGCCATGCACCGTGCGCTCGACCAGCTGAGCGTAAGACCGCAGGCGGTCATCGTCGACGGCAACCGCTTCCGTCCCTACCGCGAACTGCCTTGCACCACCATTGTCAAGGGCGACGGCAAGTACCTCTCCATCGCTGCTGCGTCAATCCTGGCCAAGACCTACCGCGACGACTACATGCTGCGGCTGGCCAGCGAGTATCCGCAATACGACTGGCAGCAGAACAAGGGCTATCCCACCCGCAAGCACCGCGAGGCCATCCGCCAGTTCGGACCAACGCCTTATCACCGACGTTCCTACAACCTGTTGGGCGACACTCAGCTCTCGTTCGACTTCTAACCAGAACTGTGGTTTTGTGGAATCGTAAATGACAAAAAATAAGTGCCTCACAATTAATATCAAATTACACGACAGTTTGATATTAATTGTGAGGTAATTTGATATTAATTGTGAGACAGTTTGATATTAACCTTGAGACCGTTTAATTCTGACTGTCACTCTCCCCTCTTCTGATACTCCGACTCTGTGCCGAAGAGGTAGCTGGGCTGGTAGCCTCCGTAGTCGATGACCACCTTCTCGAAGACGATGCCAGGATGGAGCGGGCGGAGCGTCAGCTCATGCGTGGCGGCCTGACCGACGGGCAGTTCCACCGACTTCTCTATCACACGGCGGGCAATGGTGGGGTAGAACTCGGAGTACATGTAGGGCTGGCGGTCTACCAGCGTCTTGTTGATGTTGACCACCTGAGGCTCTGAACCGTCCAGGCCGACGGTGTACTCATGACCTCCCGCGTTGAGGAAGTCGAGCGTCGACTTCACGATGACATGCACCTTCACCTTGGCCGTTCCTTCGGGTAACGAGAAACGATAGCTCAGACTGGCCTCTCCCACAGGCTTGACGTAGGGCGTGAGGGCCACGGCGTTGCGCGTGCGTCCAAAGCTCGGGTAGACCGTCCACTGCGTGCCTGCCGAAGCCTTCGTGCTGAAGAAGTGGTCGGCCTCGATGGCCAGGAACCCCTCCTTAGATGCGTTGAAGGTGTAGCCGCCCTGAAGCGTGTCGCTCACCAGTTGCGTGCGGGGCAGGATTTCGCGGGGGAAGTTGTCGTTCCATGAGTGGTAGCCGATGTGATTCTGCGTCATCATGCCGTCCCACTTGCCCTGGCTCATCACCTTGTTGTAGTGACGGCAGAGCAGAGAGTCGCGCTTGAAGCAACGTGCCACCTGCGCCGCCCACTCGTTGGCATCAGGACTGTTGCGCCGGGCCAGTTCCAGATTCATCGCCTGCGCGTAGTACATGTCGTATAGGTTGGCCATGACCTGCACGGGGAAGAGGATGAGCTGGCGGTAGAAGTCGCGGGCCTCGTCGGGTATTGCGTCGAAGAGGCGCAGGGCCCGTGTCTCCAGGCGCAGATACTCGTCGGCCACCTGCTTCCATTCGCCCGTAGCCAGATTATAGGTGTGTGCATCGAGCATCTCAGGTGTGACACGCGACATGTACTGGCAGTTCAGGTTGTAGATAGAAGCCGCCTCGTCGGCAATGTCGTCGGCAGCAAAGCCCTTAAAGGCCGAGCGGAAGAACCGGCGCGTGTGATCGAACACCGTCTGCTGGGTGTATTCCTTTGGGTTCCATGCCATGTCGAGGAAGAGCTGTATGGGGTATTCCATCGGCTTCAGGTCGCCCACGTTCAGTATCCACATGCGCTGAATGCCGAAGTCGTAGGCCAGTGACAACTGTTCAAACATCTGCTGGGACTGCGTGACGTTGATGAACTTCGAGTTGCGGGGGGCTCCCACATAATCCACGTGATAATACAGTCCCCAGCCGCCCTTGTGAGGGGTGAGTGGCGGCACCCGTCGCACGTTGCCCCAGTTGTCATCGCAGAGCAGCATGATCACGTCGTCGGGGACGCGCATGCCCTTGTCGTAGTAGTCGAGCACCTCCTTGTAGAGCGCCCATACCTGCGTGGTCTTCTCTGCCGGGCGGCCCGTCACCTCCTTGATTATCTTACGCTGGTTCGCCACGATGCGCTGCAGCAGTTTGGTGTCGGCATCCTCGCTCATGGCCTCGTCGCCGTCGCCGCGCATGCCGATGGTAACGATGTCCTCGGTGCCTTTGATGCGCTCAATGCCTTCGCGGAAGAACTGGTCGAGCTTTGCCTGATTGGTCTGGTAGTTCCATGCTCCCCACTCCTTGCGCTTGCGGGCATACTCCTGATGGTTGCGGGCCATCGGCTCATGGTGGCTGGTACCCATGATGATGCCCATGCGGTCGGCGGTCTTGCCGTTTTCCGGGTCATCCGCATAGAACGCCCATCCCCACATGGCCGGCCAGAGCATGTTGCCCTTCAGGCGGAGGATGAGCTCAAACACCTTTTCGTAGAAGCGGTGGTCGCCGTAGTTCGTGCCAAACGTGTTCTTCACCCAGCCCGTCAGGCAAGGTGCTTCATCGTTGAGGAACAGTCCGCGGAACTCCACGGCCGGCTCGCCGTCGGTGAACGTGCCATTCTTCACGTAGACTTCCGCATGCTTTTCCACGGGGACATCGGCCCACCAGTACCAGGGCGACACGCCGAGCTGCCGGCTCAGTTCGTAGATGCCGTAGACGGTGCCGCGCTTGTCGCTGCCGGCGATGACCAGCTGCTGGCCAATGGCCTTGATGATGTACTTCTCGCGCCGCCCTTTCAGGTCTTTCAGCAGTCCTTGCTTCACCCATTGGTCTATCTGGCGGTTGCTGCCCACCGTACCCACCACAATCTTGGGAGCGGCATTCACGGGCGCATCGTAGCCCAGGCCGGGGTCGCCGAACGCATAGCTCTGGCCTACTACGGCGGTACGTCCGGTAACGTTGTAGAAGTCCTTGGTCAGCGACTGCACGGCCAGCTTCACGCAGGAGTGTTCGCCGTCGTCGATTCCGATGGTGGCCTCGCCCAGCGCGATGGCATCGGCCTCAGGCGAGAACGTGACGAACTGCTCTGCGGCCTGCACGACGACCGCTGCGACAGCAGCTAATATTGTGGCTATAAGTTTCTTCCTCATTTTCTATTAAGGTTTGCGTATAAAACTAATTGAACTTTACACCCCTGTCATTGTGTAATGACCACGCCGCCGTTGGTAGGAATCTCCACCTTCAGCGTCTTCTTCTTCGATAGCTTAGCCGTAGTGAGCTGGTTGTTCTGATAAAGCTGAACAGTGCCCTCGTTGAGCATGGGGAGCGTCAGCGTCTGCTTGATGGGTTCTGTGGTGGCGTTCACGCCGGCCACATACCACTTGTCGCCTGAGCGGCGGGCCATGATGACATAGCGGCCGGGATAGCCGTCGATGAAGCGCAGCTCGTCCCACGTTGTGGGCACCTGCTTCATGAAGTCGATGGCCCATGCCGGGGCGTCGGTCAGGTTGTTGGGAGCAAGGGCGAAATGCTGCACGGCACTCTGGAACAGGACGGCAGTGGCGAGGGCATAGACATCACTTGTCTTGCGCTGCGAGCCGCGACTGTTGTCGGCGTTGTAGAACTTGTTCAGTGCCGAGCCGCCGAAGTCCATCGATCCCACCACATTGCGGGTGAAGGGATACATCGTGCCGCAGTCGCGGGCCTCGTTGTCGCAGAAGGCTTGAGAGAAATGCAGGTTCTCACTGGCGAGGATAGCTTCCGAAGCTACATAGTTGGGAAACATTCGCTCCCAGCCGCGGGGTAGGGTGCAGCCGTGGAAGATGACCATCAGTCCGGCATCGTTGGCATCGCTGAGGATGTCCTCGTAGAGCTTCATCATGGGCTGCTTGTCGCCGCCGAAGAAGTCGACCTTTATGCCCAGGATGCCCGCGTCGTGCAGATGCTTCATCTCCTTTTTGCGCAGGATGCTGTTGTCCATGATGCCCTTTGGCGACTGAGGAGCATCGTTCCAAGAACCGTTGCTGTTGTACCACAGATAGAGGCCCACGCCCTTGCTCTTGCCATAGCGGGCCAGCTCTTCTATGCCGTTGCCGCCTATCTGTTCGTCCCACAGGGCGTCGACGAGTACTGAGCGGTAGCCCATGGCAGCCGAGAAGTCGATGTAGCGCTTCTGCTCGTCGAAGTTGCAGCTGGGGTCCATGCCGATGATCCATGACCAGGAACCCTTGCCGTATTCGTATTGCTGCGTGGCCTTGTACTTGGGCTCCACCAGGTCCCAGGCCACGGTAGTCTCTACGATGTTCTTCAGCGGTCCGACGGTGATGGTGCGCCAGGGAGTGTTGCCGGGCAGAGCGATGGCAGCCGATGTGGAACCCCATCCGTTCATCTCGCCCTCCTGTGGAAACCCTATCTGATAGAGTCCGCCCTCTTTGCCCAGCAGGCGGCAGCCCACGTAGTTGCCGTCGGTACCTGTCTCGCTAATGAGCACCCAGTTGTCGGTGGGCTGTGACTTTATTGCTTCCCCTGGCACGCGAAACAAACAAGGAAATGTGTAGCCGTTGCCCCATCCGTTCTTGCCCACGGGCTGGTCAATGCCATAGGTGGTCTCATAGCTGGGGGCGGTGCGGGCAAATCCCGTCATGGGCTTGCTCTGCGGAGCCAGGAAGCTCGTAGCGGCGGAGGGCAGCTGGAACTGCGTGACCTCCTCCGTGACCACGCAGCAGCGCGTGTCGCGGCGGGGAAGAACGGTGTAGCGGAAGGCCACGTCGCGGTTGCTTACGCGGAAGGTGATGTCCATTACGTGACGGCCCTGCTGCTCAAACTCGGCCACGGCCTGACGGGCCTCGTACTTCACGTGGCTCTGCTTGATGTTGCGAAGCTTGTATTCATCGTTGACATCGGATGTCGTAAACTTGCTGAGTGTCAGCCCGCGGGAGAGGTCGCCGGCGTTGGTCACCAAGCCGAGAGCCGACGGTGACACGATGACCTGTCCGTCGTAGGACACCTGATAGCAGGGAGTTCCGTTGCTGACAGTCAGTTCCACAGCTATGCGCCCGTCGGGGCTGCTCACTACATTGTCTGCCTGAGCCACAAGAATGCCGAACCAGGCGAGACACATAAGGATAAGATTTCTGTTCATGGGTTTGAGTGTTAGTTATGAATTATTTTAGTTGTTTGCTATGCGGAAGACGAAGTCGTGGAGCGTGCAGAGCGACTCATCCTTGGTGTCAGACGTGAAAGTGAAGAAGATGGCATGTTTGCCGCTCATCTCCGACAGGGCGGGCAGGGCGATGGTGAGCTCTGTTTCCTCTTCAGGCAGGTCGGCGTTCAGCGTGAGTTCGCCTAAAAGGATGCCTCCTTTCGAGAGCCACGGACTGTCGGCCATCACGCGGAGGGTACCGCTGATGCCCGTAGGCACAAGGTTGATAGCCAGTTCCAGCTCTTTCCCCTTTGTGGCGGTGAAGTTGAAGTATTTATAGCCCACAATAGAGCCGTCGGTGTTGTTGACCACAGGATTGCTGTTGCCGGGCAGGGCGTAAGGAGCTGTCAGCCTTTTGTCGTCACCGTAAGAAGCGGCCACGTAGGAACCAAAGAACGTGTTGTTGGGCCATTCGTGTACCGCCACCTTTGGTCCTGTGTACCAGCAGGCGATGCCCGCCGAATGGCGTTCCAGCGGATTCAGTCCTTCAAGAGAGAACCCTTCCGATGTGTATTCGCCCTCACTGATGGTCACCTTACCGCCGGCCCCTTCCTCTACCTGCACCTCAATGGGAGCCACCATGGCCTGACGGGCATACTCGTCGGTGCCGGTCTGACGGTGGTAGAACACATACCACTGACCACCTATCTCGCAAATGCTGCCATGCGTGTTGCCATCGACAGTAGCTGTGGCTATCGCCTTGCCCTGCTCATCGGTGTCGCGGGCGCGGGCATCGATGATGGTGCCGCCGTATGTGAACGGGCCTAACGGGCGGTCGCTGTAGGCATAGGCCAGGGTGTAGTTGGACATGGGCAGCCCGAACTCGCCTTCCTCAGTGAAGCGGCTATATATAAAGATGTATTTATCCTTTACCTTGCGGATGGAGGAAGCCTCGAAGAATCGGAATGTCCCCGGCTGGTTGCGCCCGGACACCATGTCCTCCACCACCTCTGTGCCGGGCTTCACCGTGGCCATCGTGGCTGGGTCGAGCTCGGCAGCGTAGGAGCGCTCAAAGCCCCAGTAGCCATAGACGCGTCCGTCGTCATCGACAAACACCGCCGGGTCGAAACGCAGCACACCGTCGGTGACGTAAGGATTGCGCCGGCTCCAGTTGATGACCTCGAAAGGACCGTCGGGCCGACTGCTCTTGCACACCATGCCGTTGCGTCCTCCTGCCTGGTTGTTGGGGTAGAGGTAGTAGGTCTTCTTGCCGTCAGGACCGGTCACTAGTGCCACGTCGGGGGCATAGAGCACGTCGGCCAGCCCGTTGGCATCGAGCGGCTGGCCCACGGCATTCTTGCTCACGCTGAAGATCTCCCCGTCGTAGCGCCACCGCGTGAGACTGTCGACCGAGGCCGACCACACCACCAGTTCGCGACCGCAATAGCCCGTTATCATGCTGTCGTGAGAACCGTAGAGATACACGCGGTACTTCCCCGGACAGTCGGGGTCTTCAAAAACGTAGGGCTCCCCGTCGGGGATGTGCTCCCATAGCGGCAAGTAAGGATTGCCAGGTGTAGACAGTTGTTGCTCCATCTGATTTGCTTTTTCCTTGCAAGATGAAAATGACAGACCGCAGCAGACCATTGCTGCTATTAGCCCCAAAAGGTTTAAACTTAAAATTCGTATCTTCATACAGGTGGTTGGTTAATTGCTGCAAAGTTATCATTTTTTTCACTATCTCCCTATTTTTTTAGGCTCGATTTTTATTGCAGGACAGCCATTTTTGTTACGATAGTTTTTCAATATGTTTCAATTTATGCTGGGGAATAGGAATAAGGATAGGGACTATAAAACTTTTTTGTAACTTTGCACCAAACATTAACTTATAAAAACCTAGACCTGCTTGTATGAAAAAACTATTTTTGTCAATCGCCGGCAGCCTGCTGACATGCTTGTCGGCCAATGCGCAAAACCCGTACCTGCCACTATGGGAACACGTTCCGGACGGTGAGCCCCGCGTGTTTGAAGATCCCGACAACCCAGGGAAACTGCGTGCCTACATCATCGGCTCCCACGACGTGACCTACTCGGCCTACTGCGGTCCCGACATCCGTATGTGGTCGGCTCCGGTGGAAGACCTCAGCCAGTGGCGAGACGAAGGACCCATCTTTACCTATTTTATTAACGGGCAGTGGGACACAATGTTCGCTCCCGACCTTGTGGAGACCGTCGACCGCCAGACAGGCAAGAAGACCTATTGGCTCTATCCTCATAGCCGTGGATGGCGACGCGTGGGCATGGTGTGCAAGGGCGACCGCCCCGACGGACCGTTCACACCGGTGAACCTCACGGCCGACGGTACGCAGTGCGTGCCTGGTTCGCTCATCGATTTCGACCCCTCGGTGTTCATCGAGACCATCACCGACAAGAAAGACAAGGACTACGACAAGGGCTTCCGCGCCTACGTGTTCTATGGTTTCCAGCATAGCACCGCCTGTGAGCTCGACCAGAACACGATGTACAGTCAGCGGCCTGGCACTCAACTCATCGACCCCTTCATTCCTGCTGTCAGCCAAGACGGTCGGCTGCTCGACAAGGAAGGCTCTGAGTATAAGGCGCTCTATCAGGGACAGGACCCGAAGGACTTCAATTTCTTCGAGGCCTCCAGCATCCGTAAGGTGGGCAATAAATATGTGATGGTGTTCTCCGGCTACTCTGGTAAGGAGTACGGCTTGGGCAACACCAACTCGGCTCTTCGATATGCCTATGGCGACTCGCCTCTCGGCCCCTGGCGTTCAGGCGGTGTCCTGGTTGACTCGCGTGGAGTGGTGCCTAACGAAGACGGTACGAGGCTCGTCACTACTAATGCCGGTCATAACACTCATGGTTCGCTGCAGGAAATCAACGGTCAGTGGTATGTGTTCTATC
>Ga0310697_10001520_pt1 | contig 26837 bp, 27 predicted proteins | sample 172DNAGHGlowgp2_FD_203883 | JGI IMG/M metagenome (GOLD analysis project Ga0310697, IMG submission 203883) | Sheep rumen microbial communities from Palmerston North, Manawatu-Wanganui, New Zealand - 1728 DNA GHGlow gp2 (v2) (version 2) | ecosystem: Host-associated > Mammals > Digestive system >...
GCAGCCTGGGCGTCAGCTCCAGGATCTCATAGACGCCGATGCGCTCATAATAGCCGCTGCCGCCGCAGCGCTGGCAGCCCGCCGGTTCATACAGCTCCGTCCGCTCCGCCGTCTCCGGGTCCAGGCCCAGATAGGCCGCCTCGCCGGGCGTGGGCGTGTGGGCGCGGCGGCAATGGCGGCACAAGCGGCGCACCAGGCGCTGGGCGATGATGCCGCTGACAGCGTCGGCGATCAGGTAGCTCTCCACCCCCATGTCCAGCAGCCGGGTCACGCTGCTGGCCGCGTCGTTGGTGTGGAGGGTGCTGAGGACCAGGTGGCCGGTGATGGAGGCTTTGATGGCGATGTCCGCCGTCTCGCCGTCGCGGATCTCGCCGATCATGATGATGTCCGGGTCCTGGCGCAGTATCGCCCGCAGCGCCCCGGCGAAGCTCAGGCTGGCCCGTGGGTTCACCTGCACCTGGTTGACCCCGTCCAGGCGGCTTTCGATGGGGTCCTCCACCGTGACGATGTTGCGCTCCTCCCGGTTCAGCTCGCTGAGGGCGGCGTACATGGTGGTGGACTTCCCCGAACCTGTCGGCCCCGTCACCAGCACCACGCCGCTGGGCCGGGAGAGGATATGGTCAAAGCGCCGCAGCTCCTCCGGCGTGAAGCCCAGAGAACCCTTGCTGCGGCGCAAAAACTGCTTGGGGGCCAGGCGCAGGACGCACTTCTCCCCGCAGGCGGTGGGCAGGACGGAGACGCGGATGTCGTAATCGGCCCGGTCCACCTCGATGGAAAAGCGCCCGTCCTGGGGGCGGCGCTTTTCGGCGATGTCCATGCCGCTGAGAATCTTGACCCTGGCCACCACAGCGCTCAAAAGGCGCAGATCGTAGCGCCCCACGCTTTGCAGCACCCCGTCCACCCGGAAGCGGACGCGCAGAAGCTCCGCCGTGGGTTCGATGTGGATGTCGCTGGCCCGGCGGCGCACCGCCTGCTCCAGCAGACCGCGCACCAGCATGACCACCGGGGAGCGGCTGACCTCCGCGTCCTCCCCGGCGGCGGAGGGCGTCTCCGGGGCGGCAAAGCGGGCGGCGGCCTCCAGCAGTTCCCCGCTGCCGCAGCAGCGGTCGATGGCGATCAGGATGTCGCTGGTGGTGGCCAGATAGCAGCGGACGCGACGGCGGGCGGCGATCTCCACCAGGTCCCGGCCCCGCAGATTCATGGGGTCGTTCATGGCCACGCAGAGCGTCCCGCCGTCCGCCGGGTCCAGGGCAAAGGGGATCACCGTATGGCTGCGCAGCAGCTCCGGGCGCAGCAGGCCCGGCAGCTCCGGCGGGATCTCCCGCTCATACAGGCAGACGGTGGGCAGGGAGAAGACCGCGCTCAGGGCCTCCAGCAGCCGCTCCTCCGACACGCCCGTGCGCTCCAGCAGCAGCTCGCGGATGGGTCTCCGGCTGGCGCGCTGTTCCCGGCGCACGCGCTCCGCCTCGGCCTGGTTCAGTTCGCCCCGCTGCACCAGCCAGTCCAGCAGCCGTCCCTGCATCCCGCGTTCCTCCTCTATGTCTTATGCGTCCCCCACGGGGCTGCCGCAGTATTCGCAGCGGCCCGAGGCGTCCGGGAAGGTGGTGGCCCCGCAGAAGGGGCAGACCCGGGCGGCCTTGGGGGCGTTCTGGGCCTGGATCTCCTCCCGCGCCTCCTGCCGGGCCTGGGTCAGGGCCTCCTTGATCTCGTTGCCCATCTGGATGTACTGCTGATACTCCCCCGCGCCGGGGCGGTGGAGGCTCCAGCCGCCCAGCCCGGCGCCCATGGGCTGGCTGCCCACCTCCACGCTGCTGCTGTTCAGGCGGAAGCGCATCTCGTTGAAATAGCGGTGGTTGACCCGGATGGTCACATAGAAGTCATAGGAATAGCGAAAGCGCCGGGGGTTGTAGGACACGCTCTTGCCGTCCACCTGGCGGTATTCCTCCTGGCGGTGTTCGTCGATGTCCAGCTCGCAGCCGGTCACCTGGGCGTAGTCCAGCACGTCCGGGTTGGCCTCCGTCAGATCCCGCGCCTCGGTCACCAGAAAGCGCCGGGCGTCCTCGTCCAGCAGCACCCGGGTGTGCCCGCCCAGGCTGCGGGTGGTGTGAAACTCCGCCACAAGCCGGCGGTTGTCCTCCCGATAGGCCAGCTGCGCTTTGATCTCCTCCAGGGTGCTGCGCCGCCGCTCGCCGAACCAGGGGGAGAGCTTCCCGGCGCAGCGGCTGCAGATCTTGCCGTCCTCCAGCTTCCGCGTGCCGAACAGGCCGATCTTCTCGCCGCAGATGTCGCAAAACTTCTTTTCAAACAGTCCCATGTGAAAGCGCTCCTTTCTCTGTCTGCTCACTCCGCCGGGATCACCCGCAGGGCGTCGGCGTAAAAGGCCTCCATCTCCTCTTTCGTGGGGAACACGGCGATGAAAAAGCGGTTGCCCATGGCGTCGGCCAGGGCGTCCGGGATGCGCCCGGTCATGCGCAGCGCCCTGGCGTAGCGCGTCACCAGCGCCCCGTCGCTGAGGGAGAAGGCCTTGCCGTCCCGCCGTCCGGCGAAGGCACAGTAGCCGTGCTCCCCCTGGGCCTTGTCGCTGCGGTCAAAGGCGATCATGTCCGCCCAGATCTTGTACACGTCCGTGCTGTGGGCGTAGTTCATCATGTCCGGGGAGAAGCCCCCGCAGGGGCGCATGTTGACCTCCAGCGCCACCACGTCCCCCCGCTTCCCCAGGCGCTGGTCCTCGGTGAGGCGGAAGAACTCGAAATGGATGAAGCGGGAGCGCACGCCGAAGCTTTTCGCGGCGGCCCGTCCGGCGGCGCGCACGTCCTCGGCCAGGTCTTTCACGATATAGTAGATGGAGTTGTCCGCGTTGTTCACGGTGTCCATGATGGACTCCGGGGTCACGTTGCCGGTCTCGAACAGCGGCTCGCCCTGGGAATCGTAGATGGCGTCGTAGCTGTTCACCTCGGCGGCGACGAACTCCTCCATGATGAAGCGGACGCTGGGGTCCCGGCGGCGCAGGAAGTCCTCCAGCTCGTCCATATTGTTCAGCTTGTACGTCTGGCTGGCCCCCACCCCGTTGTCCGGCTTGACGATGAGGGGGAAGCCCGCCTCCGCCGCGAAGGCCAGGGCCCCGGCCCGATCCTCCACGATGTGCCAGCGGGCCGTGGGGATGCCCGCCCGCTGATAGTATTCCTTCATGCCGCTCTTGAACTTGACCCGGGCCATGTCCGCCGTCTGGAAGCCGGAACGGATATTGAAATCGGTGCGCAGCATGGCGTCCCGCTCCAGCCAGTATTCGTTGTTGCTCTCCAGCCAGTCGATGCGCCCGTACTTGCCGATGAAAAAGCCCACGGCCCGGTAGACCTCGTCATAGTTCTCCAGCGTCGAAACCCTGTAGTATTCGCTGAGGCTCTCCCGCAGCTCCGGCAGCAGCTCGTCGTAGGGCTGGTCGCCGATGCCCAGCACCCGCAGGCCGTTGCCCGCCAGTTCCCGGCAGAAGCGCCAGTAGTTGGTGGGAAAGTTGGGGGAGATGAATATGAAATTGCGCATTCTCTTTCTCTCCTTTGCGGACGGGAAGGCCCGTCCGTGCTTTCTATCTCAGGCCAGCAGATGGGGGATGTGATAGGCCGCCTGTTTGTACCACCAGTCCCAGTCGTGGGCCACGTCCCAGCCCCAGACGTCCACCCAGACCCCGATGCCCTTTTCCGCGCAGATGTCCCGCAGGCGGAAGGTGGTCTCCGGCTGCTCCCAGGGGCCCTGCCCCACCACCACGATGCCCCGGCCCCGGTTGTATTGGGCCACATAGGGGTGGTCGGCGGGCATTCCGGCCAGGTAGTCCACCGGGCTGTTCAGGTAGACCAGCTCGTCGCTGTAGTCTCCGAAGCCGTAGGCGGCGGTGTAAATGCCGCTGAGGGCCAGCAGGCCGCCGAAGAGGTCCGGGCGGCGGAAAAACAGATTCGCCGCGTGGGTGGCCCCCAGGGAGCAGCCAAAGGCGATGATCCCTTTGTCCGTGGGCCGCTCCGCCAGCAGCATGGGGGCCACTTCATAAAAGAGGTGGTCCATCCACTGTTCGTGCCGCCGGATGCGCTGCGCCGGGTCCCCGGCGCTGTCGCTCCAGGTCTCCCGGTCCAGGGTGTCCACCCCGCAGACCGTCACCTGGCCGCTTTCCAGCCAGGGAGCCCAGACCTCGGTCATTTTGAAGTTTTCAAAATCATAAAAGCGCCCGTCCTGGCAGGGCACATAGAGCACGGGACGGCCCGCGTGGCCGTAAAGCTTCAGCTCCATGTCCCGCCCCAAAGCCGGGCTGTAGATCTTGCGGTATTGCGTCTCCATCGGCATCGCTCCTGTCGCAGTCTCGCTCCGGTCTCAGCGGGCGCCCCGCACCCCCTGAACACAGGATGTCTTGCCTATCTTAATCTATTCCGGGAAAAAATACAAGAGGAACGCAAAGGGAAAAAAGAGCGTTTTTCAAAGAAATATGCTCCGGCTCCGTCCCAGGCTTGCCCGATCTGGGCCAACGGAAAGCAAAACCTCTTGATTTTATTTCGGCATACCGATAGAATGGTTCCCGAAGGAGGCGAACGCGATGGTGATCGAAGAACTGCTGGCCCGGCGGGAGATGAGCCGGTATCGGCTGGCGCTGGAGTCCGGCGTGCCCCATGCCACCCTGAACGACATTTGCAGCGGGAAGACCAGGATCGAGAAGTGTTCCGCGGAGACCGTGTACAAGCTGGCCAGGACCCTGGGCGTCTCCATGGAGCTGCTGACGGAGGACGGACTGCGCCAGGCGGAGCGGGAGCGGGCCTATGAGTACGGGCTGCCCGACTACCTCCAGCACGACCTGGACGCCTACAAAGCGGGGGTCAAATCAAACAGCGGCCTCCTGGACTGCCTGTGGGGCGAACTGTACGGCAGCATCAACATGGCGGAGATCAGCGACGGGTGCATCACGCCGGAACACGCGGACTATCTGCGGAAGAAGTATCTGTTTGGAAATGCAGCACGATCCTTTTTGCCGCATTCAGACCATGAAGGGTGAGGTCCTCCGTCCCGCGCTGGAGAGCAGCGGGGAACGGAGGGCGGAAGCGCCGGCCGGCTCAGCCTTCGGCGCGCTTTTTCTTGAATGACAGCTTGCTCTCGGTTCCCCGGAGCAGGCGCTGGATGTTCTCGCCGTGCTTGACGACGATCAGCAGGGCGGTGAGCAGGACCAGCAGGCCGTCCAGGGCGGTATAGCCGAAGGCCCAGACCAGGACGGGGAAGGTCAGCGCGGCCAGGATGCTGCCCAGGGAGACGTAGCGGGTCAGGAGGACCACCAGGGCGAACAGCCCGATCAGGCTCAGGCCGATGCGCCAGTCCAGCACGAAGGCAACGACGGCGGCGCAGAGGACGCCCTTGCCGCCCTTGAAGCGGTGGAAGGCCGGATACATGTGGCCCAGGACCAGGCAGAAGCCCGCAAAGAGCTTGCCCACCGTGGGCTGGCCCACGATGCCCAGCAGCGCCCCGCCCAGCAGCACGGCCACCACGCCCTTGACGATGTCGATGCCGATGACCAGCGCCACGCCCACCGCGCCGAAGGTGCGGTAATAGTTGGTCAGCCCGGCGTTGCCGCTGCCGTAGTTGCGCACGTCCTTGTGCTGGGTCATCCAGGAGGCCACGATGGCCCCGTTGATGCCGCCCAGGCCGTAGGCGATGGCGGCGCTGAGCACCAGGAGCAGGATCTTCATGCCTCTTTCTCCCCTTTCTGTCGGATCACCAGGCGGATGGGCGTCCCCTCCAGCCCGAAGGCGGCGCGGATCTGGTTTTCCAGATAGCGCTGATAGGAGAAGTGGAACAGCTCCGCCCGGTTGCAGAACACCACGAAGTTGGGGGGCTTCACGCCCGTCTGGGTCATATAGTAGATCTTCAGGCGCTTGCCCTTGTCGGAGGGAGGCTGCATCCGCGCCTGGGCGTCGGCCAGCACGTCGTTCAGCATTCCGGTGGTGATGCGCATGGCGCTCTGGTCGTTGACGAAGTTGATCAGCTCAAAGATGCGCTGGACCCGCTGGCCCGTGACGGCGGAGATGAACAGCACCGGGGCGTAGCGCATGAAGCTCAGGTCCCGCAGCACCTCCCGGCGCATCTTCTCCATGGTGCCGGTCTCCTTCTCCACCAGGTCCCACTTGTTCACCACGATGATGCTGGCCTTGCCCGCCGCGTGGGCCAGACCGGCGATCTTGGTGTCCTGCTCGGTGACGCCGTCCCGGGCGTCCAGCAAAATCAGGCACACGTCGGCCCGGTCGATGGCCAGCTGGGCGCGCATGACGGAAAACTTTTCGATCCGGTCCTCCACCTTGCTTTTCCGCCGGATGCCCGCCGTGTCAATGAAGGTGTACTTGCCGAAGGCGTTGTCGATGCGCATGTCCACCGCGTCCCGGGTGGTGCCCGCCACGTCGCTGACGATGACCCGGGTCTCCCCGGCGATCAGGTTGGTCAGAGAGCTTTTGCCCACGTTGGGCTTGCCGATGATGGCGACCTTGACGCGGTCGTCCTCCTCCGGCTGGCCGTCCTCGGGTGGGAAATATTGCAGACAGGCGTCCAGCATGTCCCCGGTGCCGTGGCCGTGGACGGCGGAGATGGGGATGGGGTCCCCCAGGCCCAGGGAGTAGAACTCGTACAGCGTGGGGTCCACCCGGCTGGGGTTGTCCACCTTGTTCACCACCAGCACCACCGGCTTGCGGCTGCGCAGGAGCATGTTCGCCACGTCCACGTCGGCGGCGGTGACGCCGGTGGCGATCTCCGTCACCAGCACGATCACGTCGGCCGCGCTGATGGCGATGTTGGCCTGTTCCCGCATGAACAGCAATATCTCGTTGTCGGTGTTGGGCTCGATGCCGCCGGTGTCCACAATGTCGAAGCGGCGTCCGGCCCACTCGCATTCGGCGTAGAGCCGGTCCCGGGTGACGCCCGGGCTGTCCTCCACGATGCTGAGGCGCTGCCCGGCCAGGCGGTTGAACAGCAGCGATTTCCCCACGTTGGGGCGGCCGACGATGGCCACTAAGGGTTTAGACATGGCAGATCACTCCTTATGGCTTCCAGAAGCGTTTTCCGGTGTTGGCATAGACGACCCCGGCCACGGTGACGGCCAGGAACAGGGCAAGGCCGATCCAGAGCAGCCACATGGCATGCAACACCGCACTCAGCAGCACCGGAACCCAGCAGACCGCCAGCGCCAGCATCAGCTTTCCCAGGAAGCGCGTCAGCTTCCGCTCGTCGGTGTGCCGCTTTTCCCAGGCGGAGGCGGTGTTGTAGCCCGCGATCAGGTCCGTCCCCTTCCCCCGGAAAAACACGGCTGCCAGGACCAGGAACAGGGCGATGACGGCGCAGTGTACGGCAATCAGCATGGCGCGGCCTCCTTGAAATATCCTTCGCCGCGCAGCAGTTCCAGCACACGGCACTCCCGCTCCAGCATCACGCCGCCCAGGTCCTGCCGCTTGGGGGAGCTGCGGTTGGCTTTCAGCGCGGTCTCCGGCTCCACCCAGGCCAGGGTGAAGCCCTCCTCCGCCTCATAGTCGTCCAGCTCCTGTCCCGGCGTCTCCCCGGACGGGGCGCAGAGATAATAGTAGTTGTCCTGCTGGAAGGTCTCCCCCATCCGGCCCCGCTGGACGCGGCGCACCAGGCCGTAGGGACGGACGCTCTCCGGGGCGACGGCCAGGCCCGCTTCCTCCCGCACTTCGCGCAGCAGGGCGTCCTCCGGGCGCTCTCCCGGCTCCAGGCCGCCGCCGGGGAACTTGTAGTAGTCGTATTTCAGCGAATGCACCAGGGCGATTTTGGCGCCGCGGATCAAGATGCCCCGGGCGGAGGGGCGGACCAGGCGCGGCGCGGCGGGGTCGTAGTCCCGCTGGTCCAGGGTAAAAAGCAGACGCATGGCCGGGCCTCCCTCAGTTGTATTTGTTATATTCCGTGTCCTCCGCGTCCGCTTTGGGGACCGGGATCTCCGGCAGGACGCCGAAGAAGGCGTCGCACAGGGCGCCGCCGTCGCCGGAGACGGGGATGACCGGCAGCCCCAGGGCCGCCTCCGCCTGGGCGCGGGTGACGCTGTCCAGGAAGTCCTGTTCCTCCCGGCGGAGCATATTCTCGGAAATCAGCAGGCGCGCCCCCAGGTCCTTGTCTTTCAGCTGGGCAATCAGGTCGCCGCCGGTGATGAGGCCGGTGACGGTGATGCTCTCACCGTAGAAGTCGTTGCGGATGGGCCAGACGCGCCCGTCGAGCTTGGGGTCCCGCTCCTTTGCCAATTCCATCAGCTTCTGGAGAAAGGGGGCCTCGTCGGTGCCGCAGGCTACGGAAAAGGGTACCCCGTCCGCGTCCTGGGCAAACTTCAGAGCGCTGCAAAACTCCGTCTCCCGCAGCCTGAGCATCCCCACGCCGTTTTCCAGCTGGGGATAGCCCTCATAAAATGCGTCCTCCGGCAGGGGCAGCCCGCCCCGGATGTACAGCTCGTCAGAGCAGTAGAAGACCCGCGCCCCCAGCCGCGCCCGGCAGCCGTCGCCGAAGCGCTCCACCTGGGCCACGGTCTCCCGGGCCAGCTCCGGGGTGAAGGGCCGCAACTCCGGGAGGCCCTGGCGGTGTTTGGTCAGGCCCACGGGCACGATGGAGACGCTGCGCACCGCCGGGTGCAGGTCCGCCAGGTCCAGCATGGTGCGGTCCAGCGCCGCCCCGTCGTTCCAGCCGGGGCAGCAGACGATCTGGCAGTTCATCGTGACGCCCGCCGCGGCGAAACGACCCATAACTTCCAGCAGCTCCCCGGCTCGCCGGTTGCCCAGCATGGCCACCCGCAAGTCCGGGTCCGTGGCGTGGACAGAGATGTTGATGGGGGAAATGCGCAGGTCGATGATGCGCTGGATCTCCCGGGCGCTCAGGTTGGTGAGGGTGATGTAGCAGCCCATCAGGAAGCTGAGCCGGGCGTCGTCGTCTTTGAAATAGATGCTTTTGCGCATCCCCGGCGGGTTCTGGTCGATGAAGCAGAAGATGCAGCGGTTGGCGCAGGAGCGGGGCGCGTCCATCAGATAGGTCTCGAACTCCAGGCCGGGGTCCAGGCCCTCCGGCTTTTTCACCCGCAGCAGCCGGTTTTTCCCCTCCGGCGTGCGGAACTGCATCAGCAGATGCGCGTCATAGGAGTAGTATTTGTAATCCAGCACGTCGGCGATGGGCTTGCCGTTGATGGCCAGCAGCTCCCAGCCCGGCCGGACTTTTCCGCGCAGCGGCCCCGTGGGGTCGGCGCGCCGGACGATGTTTTTCATGGGCGGGTCTCCCCTCGCGCTGAAACAAAACCGGAGGCGCTTTCAGCCTCCGGTTTTCCGTTTCGATTACTTCCCGGCGTCAACGGCCAGCACCTGACGGCCATTGTACATCCCGCAGGCCTTGCAAACGCGGTGGGGCAGATGATAGGCGCCGCAGTTGGGGCAGGCGACGATGTTGGGCGTCTCCAGCTTCCACACGTTGCTTCTGCGCTTGTCACGTCTCGCTTTGGAAACTTTTCTCTTGGGAACTGCCATCTTGATTTACCTCCTACTTCCCTGCTGAACGAGAACAGCATTCTGTGAAATCTTCATTTATCTATCCAAAAGCTGTTCCAGAACAGCAAATCTTGGATCGCGCTTGGGCTGACAGCCGCAGGGGCCGTCGTTCAAATTTTTGCCGCAGCGGGGGCAGAGACCCCGGCAGTCCGGGCGGCAGAGGATTTTCAGCTCGCGCTCCAGGAGGAAGCAGGACTCCAGCAGCTCGGAAACGTCGATGCCGTTGTCTGTCACCGGGAACACATCGCTGTCCGTTTCCTCCGGGAGATCGGCGGCCAGGGCCTGGTCCACAATCTGCTCCAGCTCCCGGTCAAACTCCGTCCCGCAGCGGTCGCAGCGGCAGCGCATCCGGCCCCGGATCGTCGCGTGGAGGTCCAGCAGTCCGGCGGTGTTGACCACCTGGCCCCGGGCTGTGGGGGGCACGGGGAAGGACTCGATGGCGTCCGACGCCAGCAGCGCCGCATCCAGCTCCGTCTCAAAGGGAACCGACGCGCCGGGAGTCTCAATGATCCTGCTCAAATCCAGCCACATAGCTTACCTCTTGAAAAAGTCCGCACAAAATACACGGCTGTCAATTAGTCGCTTTGATATTATAGGGGACGAGGCCGCGCTTGTCAACCATTATTTTTTCGTCCCGCCCCCTGCCCCCGTTGACTTTCCGGCGCGTTTCTCCTATCATGGAGGGAACACCAAGGGAGGGAGGCGCGGACATGAAGGAACTGCGCATCGGGGCCAACGACGCGCTCCAGCGGCTGGACCGCTTTGTGGGAAAGGCCGTGCCGCTGCTGCCGGAGTCGCTGCTGCAAAAGTACATCCGCCTCAAGCGCATCAAGGTCAACGGGCGCGGGGCCAAACGGGACCTGCGGCTGAACCCCGGGGATCTGGTGCAGCTGTACATCAACGACGAGTTTTTTGAAGCCCCCCGGGAGGAGAACAGCTACCTGAAGATCGCCGCGCCAAAGCTGGACATTGTATATGAAGATGAAAACATCCTGCTGGCGGACAAAAAGCCCGGCGTGCTCTGCCACAGCGCGGGCAAGTGGGACTACAACACCCTGATCGCCCACATCCAGGCCTACGCCTACCAGAAGGGAGCATGGCGGCCAAGGGAGGAACACGCCTTCGCTCCGGCCCTGTGCAACCGCATCGACCGCAACACCGGCGGCATCGTCATCGCCGCGAAAAACGCCGAGGCCCTGCGCATCCTGAACGAAAAGATCCGGGACCGGGAGATCGAAAAGCGCTATCTCTGCGTGGTACACGGGCGGCCCCAGCCCCCGGCGGGGCGGCTGGAGGGCTATCTCTTCAAGGACGCGAAACGCAACCAGGTCTATGTCAAAGAGCGCCCGGAACCGGGAGCGCGCACGGCCGTCACAGACTACCGGGTGCTGCAAAGCCGGGGCGGGCTGAGCCTGGTGGAGTGTACGCTGCTGACCGGGCGGACCCACCAGATCCGCGCCCAGATGGCCCACGCGGGCTGGCCCCTGCTGGGGGACGGGAAATACGGCAGCGAGCGCCAAAACCGCCGCTACGACGAGACCGACGGCCAGGCGCTCTACTCCTATTATCTGCGCTTCGACTTCCCCACCGACGCCGGGGCGCTGAACTACCTGCGCGGGCGGGCGTTCCGGGTGGAGGAGATTGGGTTTGTGAAGAAGTATTTTGGGTGAAGCGAGGCGTCGGCGGGGACAGTGGGGCAGCGGGGCGAAAAGAACACAGCGGATTCGCCGGACATTGTGCTTGACGTTTCGCGGCTGCAGCGGAACCGGCCACGAGCTGGACGCCGCCCCCTACAAAGCGCCGCTTTCCATGTGTCGATGGGGGACGGCGAACACCGGGAAAATGAGGAATGTCCATATTTTGAGGACATTTGTCCTTTTCTTCGCATGCGCCGTCCCCATGGACGCATTCTCCGGCACTTGCGTTTTTCTGGCAAAATGCTATAATACGCAGGAATGAAAACATTGCCAAGGGAGGCACGAAGGATATGAGTGAAAAGAAGCAGTTTCAGGCGGAGAGTCAGCGGCTGCTGGATCTGATGATCCACTCCATCTACACGCACAAGGAGATCTTCCTCCGGGAGCTGATCTCCAACGCATCCGACGCCATCGACAAGCTCTCCTATCTCAGCCTGACGGACGAGAACGTGGGGCTGAGCCGGGAGGACTTTGAGATCCGGCTGGCGGTGGACAAGGAGGCCCGGACCCTGACGGTCAGCGACAACGGCATCGGCATGGACGCATCGGAGCTGGAGCACAACCTGGGCGTCATCGCCGACAGCGGCACGCTGCGCTTCCGCCAGCAGCTGGAGGAGGGCAAGGGCGACACGGACGTGATCGGCCAGTTCGGCGTGGGCTTTTACAGCGCCTTTATGGTCAGCGACCACATCACGGTGGTCAGCCGCAAATACGGCGCGGAGCAGGCTTACCGCTGGGACAGCGACGGCGTGGACGGCTACACCGTGGAGCCGGCGGAGCGCGCAACCGTGGGCACGGACGTGATTTTGCACATCAAGCCCGACAGCGAGGAGGAGCCGGACGAGTATGGCCGCTATCTGCGGGAGTTTGAGCTGCGGGGCCTGGTGCGGAAGTACAGCGACTACATCCGCTTCCCCATCCGCATGGAGGTCACCCGCTCCCGCCGGGTGGAGGGCAGCCCCGACGACAAGCCGGAGTATCAGGACGTGCAGGAGATCGAGACCATGAACAGCATGGTCCCCCTGTGGCAGCGGCGGCGCAGCGAGGTCACGAAAGAGGAGTACGACGAGTTCTATGAGACCAACTTCGGGGAGTACACCCCGCCCCAGAGCGTCATCACCGTCTCCGCCGAGGGGGCCGTCACCTACAAGGCCCTGCTGTTCATCCCCTCCGCCCGCCCCGGCAAGTGGGGCACTGAGGACTTCCAGCCCGGCCTGGAGCTGTACAGCGCCGGGGTGATGATCATGGACAAGTGCGCCGACCTGCTGCCCGACCAGTTCAACTTCGTGCGCGGCGTAGTGGAGAGCCCGGACCTGAACCTGAACATCTCCCGCGAGCTGCTCCAGCACGACCGGCAGCTCAAGATCATCTCCACCAACCTGGAGAAAAAGATCAAGGCCGAGCTGGAGCGGATGCTCCGGGACCAGCGGGACGAGTATGAGAAGTTCTGGAAGAACTTCGGCATCCAGCTCAAGGTGGCAGCCCTGGACCGCTACGGCGCGAAGAAGGAAGCCCTGCAGGATCTGCTGCTGTTTTACTCCTCCACCGAGCAGAAACCGGTAACCCTGGCAGAGTATGTGGCCCGGATGCAGCCGGAGCAGAAGTATATTTATTACGCCACCGGGGACAAGCTGGAGGCCATTGACCACATGCCCCAGACCGAGCTGCTGCGGGAGCGGAAGATGGAGATCCTCTACTTCACCGACAGCGTGGACGACTTCCTGGCCGAGATGTTCCGGGACTACAAGGACAAGCCCTTCCGCTCCGCCCTGGACGGGGACCTGGAGCTGGACGAGGCCAAGCCGGAGGAGGCCGAGGCCCACCAGGAGACCTTCCAGTTCCTCAAGGATTGCCTGGGCCAGCGGGTGAACGAGGTCAAGGCCTCCGCCCGCCTGAAGACCCACCCGGTCTGCCTCAGCAGCGGCCAGGGCCTCAGCTTTGAGATGGAGAAATACTTCAACGCCGTGCAGCCGGACATGGGCATGAAGGCCCAGCGCATCCTGGAGGTGAACACCGCCCACCCGGCCTTCCTCCGCCTGGAAGCCGCCCGCATCGCCGAGCCGGAGAAGGCGAAGAAGTACGCGGAGATCCTCTACAACCAGGCCCTGCTCATCGCCGGACTGCCGGTGGAGGACCCCACGGCCTACACCGACCTGCTGGTGTCCCTCTGGGACTGATTTCGCTTCAAAACCGCTTCGCCGGGTTTTGAAGCGAGGGATTGCGCTCCGCAAGCGCGCCGGAGCGGGGGAGAGCACACTTGCTCCGCGCGCGGTATTTTTGCCGAAAACGCGGTTTCCGGCAAAAATGAATTTGAATATCTTTCGCGCCAGAGGCGCGAAACTCTGCGAGGCAGCGGGGACGATTCTCCGTTGTCAAAGCGACAAGTCCCCCTTGCGCCCCGGCGCGCCCGGCGCTATAATATAGTGCATCGGGGCGCGCCCCGGTCATAAAAGAATCCAAAACAGAAAGGAAATGTCGAGATGAAACACAGAAAGCTGCTGTCCACCCTTTGCGTCCTGGCGCTGCTGCTGGCCCTCACGGCGTCCCTGGCCGCCTGCGGCCAGAGCCAGGCCGGCGTCACCATCGCCATCCCCAACGACACCACCAACGAGGCCCGGGCCCTGCTGCTGCTGGAGAAGCTGGGCTACATCACCCTCAAGGAGGGCGCGGGCATCACCGCCACGCCCCTGGACATCGCCAGCAACCCCAAGAACATCAGCTTCAACGAGGTGGAGGCCGCCCAGCTGCCCAACGTCCTGAAGGACGTGGACTACGCGGTCATCAACTCCAACTACGCCCTGGACGGCGGTCTGAACCCCACCCGGGACGCCCTGGGCATGGAGGGCTCCGGCTCCTACTACGCCAACATCCTGGCGGTGAAGGAAGGCCGGGAATCTGAGCCCGTGATCCTGGCCCTGGTGGCCGCCCTGGAGAGCCAGCAGGTGGCGGACTTCATCGCCTCCCGCTATGACGGCGCGGTGGTCTCCACCGTGGACGCGCCCACCGACGGCTACGACCCGGACCTGGACTATGAGGCCCTGGCCGGTCAGACCGTCACCGTGGCCGCCTCCCCCACCCCCCACGCCGAGATCCTGGCCATTGCCAAGGACCTGCTGGCTGCCAAAGACATTGAGCTGACCATCCTGGAGTTCACCGACTACGTCCAGCCGAACAACGTGGTGGACAGCGGCGAGGTGGACGCCAACTACTTCCAGCACGTCCCCTATCTGGACGACTTCAACGCCGAGAACGGCACCCATGTGGTCTCCGTGGCCGCCATCCACGTGGAGCCCATGGGCTTCTACGGCGGCAGACAGAGCAACCTGGACGCGCTGAAGTAAGGCTTCACGGCAACTGAACACAGGGAAACGCCGAGGAGACGACCCACGCGGGCAATCGAATCGGCGTTTCCGCTGCTTTCGGGGGTTTTTCGATATGATAGAGATCAAAAACGTAACAAAGGTCTTTTCCACCGCCGAGGGGCAGGTGACGGCCCTGCGGGACGTGTCCCTGAGCATCCCGGACGGGGACGTCTACGGCATCATCGGCATGAGCGGCGCGGGCAAAAGCACCCTGGTGCGCTGCATCAACATGCTGGAGCGGCCCAGCTCCGGCGCTGTGGTGATCGACGGCGTGGACATGGGGGCGCTCAGCGAGCGGGAGCTGCGCATCAAGCGCCGGGAGATCACGATGATCTTCCAGGGCTTCAACCTGCTGATGCAGCGGAACTGTCTGGAAAACGTCTGCTTCCCGCTGAAGCTCTCCGGTTTGGCGGGCGAGCGGAAGTGGCAGCGGCAGCGGGCCATGGAGCTGCTGGACACTGTGGGGCTGGCGGACAAGGCCCGGGCCTATCCGGCCCAGCTCTCCGGAGGCCAGCAGCAGCGGGTGGCCATTGCCCGGGCCCTGGCCACGGACCCCAAGGTGCTGCTCTGCGACGAGGCCACCAGCGCCCTGGACCCCACCACCACCGCCTCCATCCTGGAGCTGATCCGCTCCATCAACGAGCGCACGGGCATCACGGCGGTGCTCATCACCCACCAGATGCGCGTGGTGGAGAGCGTCTGCCGCCACGTGGCCATTCTGGACGGGGGCGTGGTGGCGGAGACCGGCGCGGTGAGCGAGGTCTTCGCCCATCCGAAGTCGGAGGCCGCGAAGCGCCTGGTCTTCCCGGACGGGGACGCCGTCTCGGCCACGCAGGTGCCGGACGAGCATGTCATCCGTGTGGTCTTCAACGGCTCCCTGGCCTCCTCCACCCCGCTCATCGCCCACATGGCGGTGGAGAAGGGCATCGAGGCCAACATCTCCTACGCCTCCACCCGCACCATCGAGGGGCGGGAGTACGGCTCCATGCTGCTGGGCATCCGGCAGGGGGAGGCCGTGCTGCGGGAGGCCATTGCATACCTGAACAGTCAAACCGACGTGAGCGCGGAGGAGGTGCTGCCCAATGCTTGAACAGGTTTTCGCCCAGGAGGTGCTGCAGGAGGCCTGGGACATCATCCGCACCCAGTTCCCCCTGGCCATTTGGGAGACGGTCTATGTGACCATCCTCTCCACCGCCTTTGCCATCGTGCTGGGCCTGCCCCTGGGGGTGATTCTGGTGGTGGGCGAAAAGGGCGGCGTCCGCCCCCTGCCCGCCGGGCTGATGCGGACGCTGAACGTCATCGTGAACCTGCTTCGCAGCGTGCCCTTCCTGATTTTGATGGTGCTGGTCTTCCCCCTGACCCGCCTGCTGGTGGGCACGGTGGTGGGCACCGTGGCCAGCATCGTGCCGCTGGTCATCGCCGCCTTCCCCTTCATCGCCCGGCTGGCGGAGGGCAGTCTGCGGGAGGTCAACCCGAATACCATTGAAATGGCGCAAAGTCTCGGCGCCTCCCCCTTCCAGATCATCACCCGGGTCATGCTGCCGGAGAGCGTCCCCTCCCTCATCTCCAACGCCACCATCGCCATCACCACCATCCTGGGCTACAGCGCCATGAGCGGCATCATCGGCGGCGGCGGCCTGGGCAAGATCGCCATGAACTACGGCTATTACCGCTACAAATACCTCATCATGGTGGCGGCGGTGGTGCTGCTGATTCTGCTGGTGCAGCTGTTCCAGACCCTCGGCACGCGGTTCGCGGTGAAGAGCGACAAGCGGCTGAAAAACAAGTGAGTCAAAAGGGACGGTTCTTTTTGACTCATTTTCGCTCGACGTTGGGCACAGTGAGTCAAGAAGAACCGTCCCCATTGACTCATTGACTCAGAAAGAAACGGGTGCGTAACATGATTCGGATTCTATGTTTTGGCGATTCCCTGACCTGGGGCTATGACCCGGAAACCAGGGTCAGATTTGACGAGGAAAGCAGATGGCCCTGTGTGATGCGGGAGAAGCTGGGAGCGGGCTACAGGGTGATCGAAGAAGGACAGAATGGCAGAACGATCGCCACCGAAGACCCTGCAGAGGGGGAGAAAAACGGTCTGCGCTATCTGGGCCCGTGCCTGGAAAGTCATAGTCCGCTGGACTATATCATCCTCATGCTGGGTACGAATGATTGTAAGAGAAAGTTTTCTTATTCCGCGATGGATATCGCCGGTGAGATGCAGATCATGCTCGAAAAGATACAGGCATACAACCATTTCAGATGCAATGACACAATCCGGGTCCTCCTCGTCTCACCTCCGCACATTTCCGACGCGATCCGGGATTCCTGGCTTGGCGACAGTTTTGGTTTTGAGAACGCAAAGAAGCTGTCTGAGGAACTGGCGCCCTGGTATCAGAAGCTGGCGGAGCTGTATGGCTGTGCGTTTGTGAATGCTGCGCAGTCCGTTCATGCGAGTGCTGTAGACGGCGTTCACCTGGACCGTGACGCGCAGCGGAAACTCGGGAAAACGCTGGCGCGGGTGGTAAGGGATATCCAAACACACGGGGACGGACGGCAGATGGAATGAGTCAAAAAAACCGTCTCTTTTGACTCATTTTAAGAAAGCAATGAGGAGATATGAAAGTGAACTTTCTTCAACGGCATCCCATATTGTTTTTGGGTATCGTTCTTGTAGTGATCTTTTCCTGCGTGCTTTTCAGGAAATATGTGTTTCTGAAGCTCCCGCCCAAAGTCCAAAAAATCATAGCAATCTGTACGTGTATACTTTGCTGTGCTGCTTTTGCATATACTGTTTTCACCGTTTTTTAGAGGATCAAGGTCAAAATGAGTGGAAACGTGAGTCAAAAGGGACGGTTCTTTTTGACTCATTTTCGCTCGACGTTGGGCACAGTGAGTCAAGAAGAACCGTCCCCATTGACTCATCCGGCTCCGGCGCTTCTGACCTGACCGGCCTTATCCACGTTCGGCGAACACTCCTGACTTACGTTTGTTCTCCCTTTGGCATTGCCGCGGAAAGGACAAGCCCTTTCCCTGCAAAGGAGCGGCCGCGCTTCCGTTCAGTCAAATCTTGTCCGAAAAAAGCATCCCCTCATGGGATAAGCGCCGGCTTCTCCCATGGGGGGATATGTTTTGCCCGCGCCGGGGCGATCAAAGCAGTTTCTCGATCTCCTCGGAGAAGCGCTCGGCGCTGGCGTTGTCGTGCATGGCGATGAAGGCGGTGTCGTCGCCGGCGATGGTGCCCACCAGGCCGGGGATGTTCATGCCGTCCAGGGTGGAGCAGGCGGCGTCGGCCAGGCCGGGGAGGGTCTTGATGACCACCAGGTTCTGGGCCACGGCGTAGTCCACCACGCCCTCGCGGAAAATTTTCCGCAGGCGGATGTCGTGGTCCAGCACGGTCTCCCGGTTCCCGGCGGTGTAGCGGTAGACGCCCTCGGGACTCATCTCTTTGACCAGGTGCATATCCCGGATGTCCCGGGACAAGGTGGCCTGGGTGCTGCGGATGCCCTCGGCGGCCAGGGCTTCGATCAGCTGGTTCTGCGTTTCCACGTTCTCGCGGTTGATGATCTCCAGGATTTTTTTCTGTCGTTCGGATTTCATTTCGTGTCCCCCAATTTTTCGTATACGATGTCGTAGAATGCTTTGTCGCCCACGTGGGCGATCATGGTACGGTACTGCGCTTTATCCACACGGAGCGTATCTCCGCTGAATACCTCAAAGGTGCCGCCGTCGGCGGACAGGATGGCCCGGCCCCGCAGCTGCCCCAGGGTGACGGTGATGACCCGGTCGGAGGTGAAGACCAGGCTCCGGCTGGCCAGGGCGTGGGGACAGATGGGCGTCAGGATGATGTTCTCCGCGGTGGGCTCCACCAGGGGGCCGCCGGCGGACATGGAATAGGCGGTGGAGCCGGTGGGCGAGGCGATGACCACCCCGTCCCCGGAAAAGTCCAGGATGCGCCGCCCGTCGCTCCGGGCGCTCATGGAGATCATCCGGCCCATGCCCCGCAAAAACACGTCGTTCAGGGCATAGGCGGAATACACCGTCTCGCCGCCCCGCTCCACCTGCACCCGCAGCATCATGCGGGGGCTCAGGCGGTAGTCGCCTCCGGCCGCGTCCACCAGGCGGTGGATCTCCCCCCGCTCCAGCTCCGCCAGGAAGCCCACGTTGCCCAGGTTCACGCCCAGGATGGGCACCTCATGGCCCAGCAGACGGCTGGCGGTGTGCATGATGGTCCCGTCCCCGCCCAGGGACACCACCAGCACCGCGTCGGAAAGGGCCGGGATCAGCTCACAGCCTTCCAGGTCCTCCGGCAGCGCCGTCTCCGCCCCGTCCAGCAGCTCCGGGCTGACGCTGACGGCATAACCGGCCTGTTCCAGCAGGTCCCGGACCTGGCGGGTGACGGCGTAGTCTTTGTCTTTGTCGGGATTGGGACAGAGGATCACCCGCTGCATGGCGCTGCCTCCTTCTCTCCGGGGCGGAAGGCCGCATGGGAGGCCTCCACCAGTTTGGCGGGGTCCAGCGGCGGGGCCGGATGCGTGCCCTTTTTCAGCCGCGCCAGGTATTCGATGTTGCCCTCCGGCCCCCGGATGGGGCTGTAGTCCAGCGCCAGGGGCGTGAAGCCCGCTTCGGGGAAGAAGGCCAAGGCCCGCTCCAGCACCTCCAGATGCACGGCGGGGTCCCGGACCACGCCCTTCTTGCCCACCTTTTCCCGCCCCGCCTCGAACTGGGGCTTGACCAGGCAGATCAGATCCCCGTCGGGGCGCAGCAGATCGTGGACGGCGCGCAGCACCAGGCGGATGGAGATGAAGGCCAGGTCCATCACCGCCAGGTCGATGTCCTCCGGGATCTGCTGCTTTGTGAGATAGCGCACGTTGGTGCGCTCCAGATTCACCACCCGGGGGTCCCGGCGCAGCTTCCAGGCTAACTGGCCGTAGCCCACGTCCACGGCGTAGACCCGCCTGGCCCCGGCTTGCAGCAGCACGTCGGTGAAGCCGCCGGTGGAGGCCCCACAGTCCAGACAGGTCAGGCCCGCCGGGTCGTATTGAAAGGCGTTCAGCGCCTTTTCCAGCTTGAGGCCGCCCCGGCTGACCCAGCGGAGGCTCTCCCCCCGCTTTTCCAGCCGCGCCTCCGGGCTGACGGGCGCGCCGGGCTTGTCCACCCGCTGTCCGTCCACGAAGACGCGCCCTTCCATGATGGCCAGCCGCGCCCGCTCCCGGCTGGGCTCCAGCCCCCGGTCCGCCAGGAGCTGGTCGAGTCGCACTTTTTTCATCCGCGCACCAGCTCTCTGGCGGCCCGGGCCACGCCTGGGGCGTCCTGCCCCAGCATGGCCCGGAGCTGGGCCACCTCGCCGTGGGGGACCACGCCGTCCCCCAGGTCCAGCAGCCGCGATCCGCGCAGGGCCACACCCCGGCGGGCCAGCTCAGCCAGAATCCGGGTGCCCATGCCCCCGGCCCGGGCGCTGTCCTCCAGCACCAGCAGCCGCCCGGTCCGCGCCGCAGAGGCCAGCACCGGTTCCAGATCCGGCTGATCCAGGCGGTTGAGTTTCAGCACCGCTGCGTCTATACCCTCGCCCGCCAGGGTCTCCGCCGCGCACAGGGCCTCGTTGACCAGAATGCCGTAGGTCACCAGCGTCAGGTCCCCGCCGGGGCGCAGCTGCGCCGTGTCCTGCCCGGAACTGTCGCCTTTGTAAACTCCCTCGCCGCCTCGGGGATAGCGGACGGCGGCGGGGCCGGGGGCGGCCAGCGCCAGGCGCAGCATCCCCCGCAGCTCGGCATAGCTGGAAGGCGCCCAGAGCCGCAGCCCCGGCACGGAGCAGAGATAGCCCACGTCAAAGGCCCCCTGGTGGGTCTCCCCGTCGGCCCCCACCAGACCGGCCCGGTCCACGGCGAAGACCACATGGACGCCGCTCAGGGCCACGTCGTGAATCAGCATATCGTAGGCCCGCTGGAGGAAGCTGGAATAGACGGCGAAGACGGGGCGCATCCCCTGCTGAGCCAGGCCCGCGCACATGGCCGCAGCGTGGCCCTCGGCGATGCCCACGTCGAAAAAGCGCTTCGGGAAGCGCCGGGCGAAATCGTCCAGGCCCGTGCCGTCGGTCATGGCGGCGGTGACCGCCGCGATGCGCCCGTCGTCCTCGGCCAGCTCAACGAGCGCCGCGCCGAAGACGGAGGAGAAGTTCTCCTTCTGCCCGACGTCCACCCCCCGGGCGGGGTCGAAGGGGCCGACGCCGTGATAGCGGGCGGGGTCTTCCTCCGCCGGGGCGTAGCCCTTGCCCTTTTTCGTGCAGACGTGGAGCAGCACCGGCCCGCCGATGCTCCGGGCGTAGTCAATGACCCGCTCCAGGGCCTTTACGTCGTGGCCGTCCACCGGGCCAAGGTAATAAAAACCCATATCCTCGAACATATTGTCCGGCAGGGCCAGGTCCTTCACCCACTCTTTGATTCGGTGGAGCATTCGATACAAAATCCGATACCGCCCCACCGTGCGCCGATAAAAGCGCTTGAAGCGGAGATAGCCGGGGCGGACGCGCACCTTCGCCAGAAGCAGACTCATGCCGCCCACGTTTTCGCTGATGCTCATGGCGTTGTCGTTCAGGAGGACCAGGATGTCCTCGCCGCTGCTGCCGCAGTCGGACAGACCCTCATAGGCCACGCCGCCTGTGAGGGCCCCGTCGCCGATGACGGCCACCACGCCGTAGTCCTCCCCCAGCAGGGTCCTGGCCCGGGCCATGCCCAGGGCCACGGAGACGCTGGTGGAGGCGTGGCCGCTGATGGCCGCGTCGTCCGGGCTCTCATTGGGCCGGGGGAAGCCCGCCAGCCCGCCCAGCTGCCGCAGGGTGTCAAAGCGGTCCCGCCGCCCGGTGAGCAATTTATGGGCATAGCACTGGTGCCCCACGTCGAACACCAGGCGATCTGTCGCGCTGTCATAGACCCGGTGCAGCGCCACGGTCAGCTCCACCGCCCCCAGGGACGAGGCCAGGTGGCCCCCGTTGCGCGAGACGGTCTCCAGCACCGCTTCCCGCAGCTCCTGGCAGAGCTCCGGCAGCACATCCGCCGACAGCGCCTTTACATCCGCAGAGGAATGGATTCGGTCCAATCGTTTCAATACAGCATCCTCTTTCTAATTTATCTCAGCGTTTCATGCAAAGCGTATCCTGCAATATTTGTATTATAACGCAAAAATCCTTTCCGCACAATACGGAAAGGATTTTTTTATTGACAAAAAAAGAACAATATTTTTGGAATTTTTTGCACAAAGCATCCGGGCAGGTTCAGCCCGCCGGAGGGTCGAAGGGCAGCTCCACCGGCGCGCCGTCGGGGCCCTTCTGGAGCCGCAGCACCTGCTGCTCGGCCCGATCCAGCAGACCGGAGCAGCGGCGCACCAGGCCCGCCCCCTCTTCAAACAGGGCCATGCTCTCGCTGAGGCTGGCGTTGCCCTGTTCCAGGGCCGCAACGATGGTCTCCAGCCGCTTCAGCCCGGCCTCAAAGTCCAGTTCCTTCTGCTCGGCCATGCTCGCTCTCCTTTCGCTCGATGTCCTCCACCCGGCAGTCCAGCGCGCCGTCCCAGAGGCTGACGCGCAGGGCCTGGCCCGGCGCGCTGTCCGCCACGCTGCGCAGCACCGCCCCGTCGGGGCTGCTGGCGATGGCGTAGCCTCTTGTCAGCACCTTCAGCGGGCTGAGGGCGTCCAGGGCTGCGGTCAGGCGGGTGAAGTCCCGCCGCGCCCCGGTCAAGGCCCGCTGCTGGCCATTGAGAAGCCGCTCCCGCAGCAGGTCCAGCTCCATGCGCTTCACATCGATGTGGCCGGTGGGGGACTCCAGCACCCGGCGCACGCGCAGCGCGTCCAGCCGTCGGCGCAGGGTCTCCAGCCGCCGCCGCTGGGCCTGGGCGGAGCGGGCGGCGGCGTGGGCCAGAAAGGCGCGCACTTCCGCCTGGTCCGGCAGGGCCAGTTCCGCCCCGTTGCTGGGGGTGGCGGCCCGCAGGTCGGCCACATAGTCGGAGATGGTCACGTCCGGCTCGTGCCCCACGGCGGAGATCACCGGGATCTCGCTGCGATAGATGGCCCGGGCCACCCGCTCGTCGTTGAAGGCCCAGAGGTCCTCCATGCTGCCGCCGCCGCGCCCGATGAGGATCAGGTCGGCCACGCGCCAGCGGTTGGCGTAGTTCAGGGCGCCCACCAGCTCCGGGGGCGCTTCCGGACCCTGCACCCGGACGGGCATGATGAGCAGCTTCGTCATGGGCCAGCGCCGGGCGGCCACGCGGATGATGTCCCGCACCGCCGCCCCCGCGCCGCTGGTGATGACCGCGATGCGCCGGGGGAAGCGGGGGATGGGCTGTTTGTGGGCCGGGTCGAAGAGCCCTTCCCCGGCCAGGCGGCGTTTGAGCTGCTCGAAGGCCAGCTGCAGGTCCCCCACGCCCTGGGGGATCAGCTCCGTGCAGTAGAGCTGATAGGCCCCGTCCCGGGGGAACACCGTCAGCCGCCCCACCGCCGTCACCCGCAGGCCGTTTTCCGGGCGGTAGCGCAGGCGCTGGGCGCTGCCCTTGAACATCACGCAGCGCAGGGCGCTCTCCGCGTCCTTGAGGGTGAAGTAGTGGTGGCCGGAGGGGTAGACCTTGTAGTTGCTCAGTTCCCCCGCCACGGCCAGGTTTTGCAGCGCAGCTTCCCCGTCCAGCAGGCGCTTCACCAGGGCGTTGACCTCCGCCACCCGGAGGACCGGACGCTCGTTCATGGGGTCTCTTCCTGCCCCGCCTGGGGCAATTCCCCCTTCACGAAACCGCCCAGCACGCCGTTGAGGAAGGCCACGGTCTCCGCCGCTTCGTATTTTTTCGCCAGCTCCACGGCCTCGTCGATGGCGGAGGCGGTGGGCACGTCGGGGACGTAGAGGATCTCGCACATGGCGCAGCGCAAAATCGCCGCCGCCGCCCGGGAGATGCGCTCGGGCCGCCAGCCGTGGGCGTAGCGGCGGATGTAGCCGTCCAGCTCCGCCCGCCGCTCCGTCATCAGCGCGGCCACCCGGCGGATGTAGTCCAGCTCCGCCGGGCCGGGGGCCTCGTCGAAGACGGGGCTCTCCCCCGCCAGGCTGGCGTAGTGCTCCGGCTCGAAAAAGCGCTCCGCCGCCTCCGCCGCCGTCTCGTCCGGGGCCACGGAGAAGCCCAGCAGGATCGCCAGTTCCCTGGCTGTCGTTCTGGTCATGCGCCGCCCCTTCTTATTTGTCGAAGCTCACGCCGGCCACAAAGATGTTGACGACGCTTTTCAGCCCGGTCATGCTCTCCACGGCCTCGGCCACGGCCTTCTGCGCCCGCTCGCCGATGGCGGCGATGCTGTCGCCGTACTGGGCGTAGATGGCCGCGTCGGCGTAGACCACGCCGTCCTCCAGCCGGATGCGCGCCGCCCGGGCCGCGCCCTTGCGGGCCGCGCCGCCGTCCGTCAGGGCCGTCATGGCGGCCACGCCCTCGGTCTCCCGAATGGCCGTGGCGGCGATGACCGCCAGCACGTCCTCGGAAATGTGGATGTCCCCCTGCCCGCCGGGCACGGTGATATAGGTATCAGGCATCTCGGTCCCTCCCATGTTCTGTTCGTTTGAAGCTTGTAACTGATTGCTTGTAACTGATTTAGTATAACACAGGAATCAGAAAATGGGAAGATGGGATTTTGGGTTTTTCACCCGCTTCGGAACGCAAAGCGCGCAGGGTTTCACGGTTTGCCGCCTTACAGCGTGTCCAGATCGGAAAGCTCGGGCGTCTCGTCCTCGTCGTAGCGCTCCTGCTGGAGCGGGGCGGTGACGCTTTCGGAGGCCGCGCCGTATTGATAGAGCTGGTCCAGATACTCGATGGCGGCGCGGATGCGGGTGCGCAGCAGATAGCCGCCCGACTCCGTGACCGCGTACAGCGCCTCCGCCGGAAGCTGCGGCTCCCAGCCGTAGGCGCGGCCATGAAAGCGCACAATGCGCTCCAATACCTGAAGCACCTCCGTGCGCGTCAGGGGCAGGAGTTCCGGGGCAGACACGATGGCGTCCAGCGCCGCCTCCGCCGCGGCCCGGGCCTCAGGGTCCTCCGCGAACACGGTCTCGACCCCGGCGCGCTCGCGCTTTTTCTCGATGACGTCCTCCGTGTAGGAGGAGCTGAACGCGAACAGGGAGAACGTGGACTCCAGCCTGTTATCCGGCTTCAAACGTGGAGCGCCAGCATGTCCAGCGGCTGGGCCGCATCGTGCGCGCCGCGCCGGGGAAGCGGGCGGCCCGGCTCTATTATCTCTATGTGCGCGATTCTGCGGAGGACGCGGCCTATCTCCCCGGTCAGCCCGGCGAAGCGGCCAGCTTTCCGCTGCGCTACACGCTGCTGGACGACAGCTTTTCCGACGGCCTTTACGAGTACGCCGCCGGGGAACTGCTGCGGGCATCCCAAGCGCGCAGCGACCCGGAGGCCCGGCGGGCGGAGCTGCGGCGCTGCCTGGCGGAGGGGCTGCCCCGTGGGGACTACCTGCTGCCAGACGCCGTCCTGGCGGAGGCGGCGCGCAAGTGCCCGGATCGGCACGGGAAAAACTACTGGATGACCATGCATCGGCTCCATCGGGAGTTTTCCTCCGGGGACGACGCTGTGGATGCGTGAGTTCCGCTTCCGTACCGGCTGCGGGGAGGCCCGGGCGTTTCGTCCCGGGCCTCCCCCTTTGGTTTGTTTTGCGCCCGGGTTCTCAGCGGAACCGGATCGCCTCACATTTGGGCTGGAACTGCTCGTCCAGCCAGAAAAGCGTTCCGCTGTCGAAGTCCCGTGCCAGCGCTGCGGTCTGGCCCGCCGCCGTCAGGCATTCCGTGCAGCGCAGCCGCCCGTCGGCGTCATAACAGGCCACATAGACCGGCTGCTGCGCGCTCAGGCCCTGGCCGGTGACCGTGACGCCCCGGGCGTCGTAGTGCCAGCGCAGCGTGCCCAGCTCGCCCTCCCCCACCGTCAGGCGCAGGGGCAGGCCCTCGGACCAGACGCCGTTCAGCCGGGCGCGGATGCGGAAGTAGTAACTGCCGGGTGCCAGGGTGATGGGACCCGTATAGCGGATGGGATTGGGGTCCTCCCTCGGGCAAACGCCGTTGGTGGTGTACCAGATCTCCGCCCCTTCGGTGAAGCTGGAGAGCGTCAGCACCGCGCCGCTTTTCAGGGCGCAGTCGCCGCTCAGCGCCTTGCCGTCCGCCGCGGCCCGCACCGTCTCCGGCTGCGGGGTCTGGGTGTAGCGGAGGGTCAGCACCGGGCTGGGGCGCATCCCCAGGCGGAAGGCGGCGGCCTTGAGCGTCAGGTCCTCGGTCACATAGAGCAGGGAATCATAGACCGGGCTGTCCTCCGTGGGCTCCGTGCCGTCCACAGTGTAGCGGATGACCGCGCCCTCTGTGGCGCAGGAGAGGGCCACGGGGGTGTTTTTCTCCACCTCGCCCGAGGCCACGCCCGCCGTGGGTCTGGCCACCTGCTTCGCCGCCAGGACGGTCTGTTCGCCGGAGTCGTAGCGCTCGGCCATGGGCACGCCCGCATAGCTGCGGACCCGGCTGTCCACGGTGAGCCGGACCGTGTCCCCCGCCGCCGCGTTCGGATAGGTCAGCAGCAGCGTGCGGGTGTAGCTGGGGGCGCCTTCCCGCCTGGAACTTGCTTCGCTGTCGGCCAGGCTCAGCGTGAAGGCGGCGGGTGCGCCGTTGACCAGCAGCGTGAAGCGGTCAGCCGTCAGCGTCGTCTCATCCATGTATTTGGTGAAGCGCAGCAGCAGGCCCAGCTCCGTGGCCTCCAGGCTTTCCACCGCCGGGGCCGCATAGCTGACCACCGGGAGGTTCACGTCCAGCTGCACGGGCAGCACGGGCATGTAATACAGGCCGTCGGCGCTGTTTTTGTAAGCGTCCAGACCGTAGGCGGAGCTTTCGCCGCTGTCGGCGTCGGCGTAGCCGGGGGCGCTGACGTGGACGCGCCACCAGCCCAGGGGCACGAACCACTGATAGCGCCCGTCCTCCCCCGTGGTCTGGGGGTTCGGCTCGATGCCGAAGTCCGCCGCGTCGGCGACGTAAGCCCCGCCGCCCAGGGCGGTCACCGCGCCCGCGTCGTTGTATGCGGCGGCGTTCTCGGGCAGGGTGTAGAGCGTCACCGTGGCCCCCGCCACCCGGTTGGAGGGCACGGCCTCGTAGACGTAGCCGGAGGGGTCGTAGCGCCCCTGGGGGCCGGGGGGCGACTGCTGGGCGTGGCTGTGGTTGTCGGGATCGTCGCTCCGATCCGCGTCG
>Ga0310697_10001521_pt1 | contig 26828 bp, 15 predicted proteins | sample 172DNAGHGlowgp2_FD_203883 | JGI IMG/M metagenome (GOLD analysis project Ga0310697, IMG submission 203883) | Sheep rumen microbial communities from Palmerston North, Manawatu-Wanganui, New Zealand - 1728 DNA GHGlow gp2 (v2) (version 2) | ecosystem: Host-associated > Mammals > Digestive system >...
AAGCAAAACACAAAACTCACCTTTTGCAATCGAAAAATTCATTCCTCTTAATACTTCTTGTTTTGTTTCTCCCTCTCCAAAACTTTTCTTAAGGTCTACCACCTCTAAGAATTTCTTCTCATCACACATATTATCCTCCTTCGGGAAGCCCCTATTTTTATTTAACCATCAACCATAATCTATTCCCTCTTCATAAATCATGTGTTGATTATTAGTAATTCAAAAAACATTTTACATATGAATGATTGTTCATATGTTTCATTGTTATTATAATCATATTAATTTCATTCGTCAAGCGAATTTATTGAAACTATTTATCAATAAGTTAGCCTATGCTAATTCCTTCCACATTAACCATGTTCTAATAGGCTTACCCATTTTGAAAATAGGTAAATAAAAAGAGACTCCTGCCAGTTATTTCTAACTGGCAAAAGTCTCGTTATTTCAATTCTAACCGGGTTGTTCTATCGAATGATTACAACCGTACTGACGATTTCGAATACAAGCAAATGCTTGCTAACTACTCCCTTTTGCAAAGGTTTATTTAACTTTCGTTATACTAACTATAACATATCATTTTTAAATCCGTCAACACCGAATTTCAAATTATGACAAATTTCACGTTTAAAAACAAGCTATTTATCCTTGCCTTCTGCTTCTTCCGTATCGTCAACTTTCTCTGTCTTATCATCTTCCTTATCCTGTCTAAGACTATCGATTTCACGGTTAACTATTTCTCTACCAAATTTACAACTATCTAGATAGAAATCACCTGTACATAATAGATAAATTATTCTATCAATCTGATAAGCTGTAACTTTATCTTTCTTTCTCTTGGCATTAGTTGTCTTAACCCATTTGAATACTTCCTTAAGAACTTCCTCATCCTTAACTGTTCTTTCACATTCAGGATCAACAATATACTCTATAGTCTTCTTTAAGAAAGCTTCAGGTTTTGCGATATATGTACAACCGCACTCTTTAAGCCATTCACAAGTAAGAGCAAATCCCATTCCTCTGATTTTCTTTGAGATAGCCTTTATTGTATCAATAATCATGCCCATCTCATCATCATCTAATTCGCATACATCAACATATACCAAGGATCTAATTCTATCAACACCGTGTCGTCCGTCCACTTTCTTATAAAACAATGTGATGCCATCAAATAATCCTTTACTATATTTCTGCCATGCTGTGTCCTTATCCTCTTTAGGTTTTTCATCTTTAATACCAGCATCTAATATAGCCTTATAGATATCCTCCCAAGTACTATATGTGTCCGCTGACTTATAAACGTCAAAGTCAAATAAAACATCTCGAACGATTTTGTAGTTTTCACCCTCCTCATCATTCATCTTTATTTTACTTTGCATGGTGGTACTTCCTTGAAGCGCTATTGCAAAACTTCTGAAGATTTCGTGAGATCTTACTCCTCCATGAGGTTTGAAATAAGCTTTCAAATCTTTTACACCCATAACGTCCGCAACATTCTGCAAATCTGAATATAACTTATTAAATAAAACATCGTAATACTCGCCCGCCATAAAAAACCTCCTTTTTCTTTTTTTCGTTCTCTCACTTATAAATAAAGTGTCGCTTCCTCAATTATATCAATATTTGTCAAATCTGTTAACTTGCAATTTGCACAAAAAAAAACTACTTTTGTATGCAAAATAACAAAAGTAGTTTTCCTATGTAAAAACCTATATTTACGTATATATCTCACAGCAAATGCATACGTAAATTATTTATTTTTTTCGTTTCTATAAATGCCATATATCATCGTTATATTGAGCGATAGTTCTATCAGATGAGAAAAATCCAGCATTTGCTATATTAACAAGCATCTTCTTCTCCCATGACTTTCTATCTTCATAGTCAGCATAAACTTTTTCCTTAGTTTCAATATACTCTTTAATATCTATAAGAGCCATAAACCAGTCCTTGTTAACTATTTCCATATACAATCTTGAAAGATTATCCCACTTACCAACCTTAAGCATCTCCTTATTTACAAGAAAATCAACTAAAGTTGCAATCTCTGGGTTATCATCATAAATCTTCTCTGAGCAATAATCAGCCTTTGCATAATGCTCGATAATTTCATCACTCTTCTTACCGAAAATGTAAATATTGTCATTACCAACGAAATCATTGATTTCTACATTAGCACCATCAAGTGTTCCAAGTGTAATAGCACCATTAAGCATAAACTTCATATTACCTGTTCCGGATGCTTCCTTACTTGCAAGTGAAATCTGCTCTGAAATGTCAGCTGCTGGAATAACCTTTTCAGCATATGTAACATTATAATTTTCAAGCATAACAACCTTAAGATGATCTCTTACCTGTGGGTCGTTCTCTATAACCTTTGAAAGACAAATAATCGCGTGAATAATGTCTTTTGCAATTGTATATGCAGGAGCTGCCTTAGCGCCGAATATCATAGTAATTGGGCGTTTTGGAATATTACCAGCTTTGATTTGCTTATACTTATATATTGCATATAAAAGATTCATCTGCTGACGCTTATATTCGTGAAGGCGCTTAACCTGAACATCAAAAATAGATTCAGGATTAATATCAACACCCTCTTTATTTTTTATATAAGCAACGAATTCATTCTTCTTATTTTTCTTAATATCATCAATTCGTGAAAGGACTTCATCATCACCAAGGAAACTTTCAAGTTTCTTTAATTCATCAGCATCCTTCTTGAATCCGTCGCCGATTTTCTCTGTAATAAAATCAGTAAGTTCATGGTTACAATGTAAAAGCCATCTTCTAAATGTAATACCATTTGTCTTATTATTAAACTTATCAGGATAAATATCAGCAAATACCTTAAGTTCTGATTTTTTCAAAATATCAGTATGAAGTGCTGCAACACCATTTACGCTATAGCAATAATGGATGTCGATATGAGCCATATGAACTCTTCCTTCATCATCAATTATTGAAAGTCTCTTATCATCATACTTTGCCTTAATCTTTTCATCAAGCTTTCTGATAATAGGCATAAGCATTGGAACAACCTGTTCAAGATAAGCAATAGGCCATTTTTCTAAAGCTTCTGCCAAAATAGTATGATTTGTATACGCACACATCTTTGAAACAATATCAGTAGCTTCATCAAAGTCAATGCCTTGTTCACCTAATAATCTAATAAGTTCTGGAATAACCATAGTTGGATGTGTATCATTAATCTGAACTACAGCATATTCATAAAGATCATGCAAGTTACTTCCCTTAGCCTTAGCTTCATCAATAATAATATGAGCCGCATTACTTACCATAAAGTATTGCTGATAAATTCTAAGAAGTCTTCCTGCATCATCTGAATCATCAGGATATAAAAATAAAGTTAAATTCTTCTTAATATCCTCTTTGTTAAAATCAATGCTATCATCATGAATAATAGATTCATCAACGCTTTCAACATCAAATAACTTAAGAGTATTCTTCTTGTTATCATAACCTATTACATCAATCTCATAAAGAACAGACTTAACACTACAATTACCGAAGTTAATATCATATGAAATATCAGTTTTCTTAAGAATTGATTCATTCTCAATCCATGGATTAGGTAACTCTTTCTGAAGATTATCCCTAAATTCCTGTTTAAATAAACCATCATGATAATTAAGACCTACGCCATCACCACAAAGCCCCAATGTTGCAATCGAATCAAGGAAGCATGCCGCTAATCTTCCAAGACCACCATTACCAAGTGAAGGTTCATTTTCAATTTCTTCAATCTCACTTATATTAATTCCTTCTTCTAAAAGCGCTTCTTTTACATCATCATAAATTCCCAAATTAATAAGATTATTTGATAAGAGTTTTCCAATTAAAAACTCTGCTGAAATATAGTATAATTTCTTCTTACTTTCTATATTTCCTTTTTCTTCTGCCATTCTTTTTGTAAGTCTTAATAATTCGATATAAATCTCCTCTTTTGACTTACCTTTAATTAAACCCTTTACTTCATCTTTAAACATCTTTTTCTCCTAACTAAATATCTCTCTTTTGTTTCTTAGCATCATTTTGATACTAAGTATTTCCAAGCACCTTAAAGGCTCTTACTCTCCTCACAGACGAATTAATATCAATCTATTATTTCACATCTACCATATATTTCCATAAGGTACGCTAGTTTCTCAGAAAGTTCTTCTGTAAACACACCAGGTTTTGCTCTCCAACTCCAGTTATGTGTACCAACTGTAGATGGAAGATTCATTCTAGCTTCATTACCAAGCCCTAAAAGGTCCTGTGCCTGAACTATGGCATAATCTGAAACCGAACTCCAAACCCCTCTCATCATACCCCAGTTATAACCTTCCTTCTTAGTAAGGTTAAAATATGTAACTGTTCTTTTGACATCTTCTTTTTTAGCATTCTTAAACCAGCCCATAGTAGGTTCATTATCATGGGTACCTGTATAAGCAACACTATTCTTAATGTAACTATGTGGTCTATACGCACCACCATCCCTTGTATCAAATGCAAACTGTAAAAGCTTCATACCAGGGAAATTCGTTTTCTTTAAAAGTGTAATAACATCCTTATCAAGGAATCCTAAATCCTCTGCTATGATTCCATCCTTACCACACTTTTCAAAAACAGCTTTAAATAAATTAAAACCAGGGCCCTTCTCCCAGTGTCCGCCTCTTGCATTTTTATCTCCAAAAGGAATAGCGTAATAACCAGCAAATCCTCTGAAATGATCAATTCTTACAACATCATAAAGAGACTTAGCATACTTAATACGCTTAACCCACCATTTATAATTGTTCTTCTTCATGTAATCCCAATCATAAGTTGGATTTCCCCATAACTGACCATCCTCAGAGAATCCATCCGGTGGACATCCTGCAACCCATATAGGCTCAAGGTTTTCATCAAGTTTAAACTCTTTTGGATTAGACCACACATCACAACTATCATTTGCTACATAAATAGGAATATCGCCTATTATAAGAATTCCTTTTTTATTAGCATACTTCTTAAGTTCATACCACTGTTTATAGAAGAAATACTGTGTAATCTTCCAAAAATCAATCTCTTTCTTATATTTCTCTTTTGCCAAATTGATGGCTGTTTTCTCTCTTAACTTATACTCTTTCTTCCATTCCTGCCAAGTTTTTCCACCCTGTTTACTTTTAATAGCCATGAAAAGTGAATAATCATCAAGCCAAGATTTATTCTTCTTTAAAAACTTCTCGTAATCATCAGCTGGCTTTTTTAAAAATCTATCTGCAGCCTTTCTTAAAACCTTAAATTTGTTTTCAAGAAGTATGTTAAAATCAACGTGTTCTTCGTTATCCCCCCAATTGATTTTATCGTAATCCGCTTTTCTTAAATATCCTTCTTCTTTGATTTTATCAAAATCAATTAAATATGGATTTCCAGCATATGTCGAATATGATGAATACGGACTATCTCCATACCCTGTTGGGCCAATTGGTAAAACCTGCCAATACGTCTGCCTAGCAGCAACTAGAAAATCAACAAATTCATACGCTTCCTTACCCATGGTTCCAACACCATATGGAGAAGCAAGACTTGTTATGTGCATTAAAACTCCGCCAGCTCTCATACCTATCCTCCTTCATCTTTTATCTCTCTTTTTTAATTGATGCCTATTAGTTTCTCTTTTTAAATCTCTTAATCTCTTTATAGAAATCTCTTATCTATTTTTTCTTTGATTTCACTTCTCCTACACTGCTGCCCTCTTTAATAACATAAGGGACAATCTCATGAACAGCATAGTTTTCTCCCTTTTCTTCTGCCTTAATTCCACCTAAAAGAATTTCAACACTTCTTTTAGCTAGCTTTTCAGTATTTTGCCAAACTGTTGTAATTCTTGGAATGCAGAAATTTGCAATGTCAGTTCCATCATAACCTATAACTGACATATCCTGTGGAACCTTAATATCCATATCCTTAAGTGCACGAAGAGCTCCCATAGCCATCATATCACTCATAGCAAATATTGCAGTAATATCACTATTCTTCTTTAAAAGATCCTTAGTAGCCTGATAACCACCTTCAAGCGAGAATCTGGCATATGAATACTGTTTCTTCATATCAAACTCAAGATGCTTCTTTCTCATAGCACTTTCGAATCCTAGAAGACGCAAACTACTTGGATGTGAAACATTAGGATCACCACCAATAACTCCAATATTTCTATGTCCTTTATCATATAGATAATTTACAATTCTTGAAGAAGCAGAAACATCATCAACAGCTACTGATGAAAGATTGGAAATATTAAGTTCAGAAGCCCCATTAGTTACAATAACGCATGGCAAATCAAGGTTCTCAAAATTCTTCTCAAAGTATTCTAAATTAGAACCAAGAAATGCTATACCATATGGCTTCTGGTTATTACAAACCTTTCTAGCTTCCTCTACTTCGTTTTCATCCTGATCAATATAATCAACCACACAGGCATGTCCATTTTTAACTATCTCAGTCTGCATGAGTTCGACAATTGATTCAAATAGCATATTCTGAGTACCCTTTACTATTAAAACAATTCCATACTTTGTCTGGGATTTTAAGTTTTTTGCATTAGGATTAGGTTCAAAATTATATTTTTTAACCACATCCATAATAGCCTTTCTGGCTTTTTCACTAACATGTTCACTATTATTAAGAACCCTTGAAACTGTGCCAACCCCGTAGCCTGATTCTTTTGCAATCTCCTTGATTGTAATCATAATCACACACTCCATTTTTATATTTATAAGCTTATTAAATATCTCGTGGAATCAATTCCATCATAATTACATACTAACAAACAATTTGTGAAAAATCAAGTGTTATTTTCTGAAATATTTTGATATTTTATTTAGACTATTATTTCAACACAATGTCACTTAGAAATTCTTATATAAAATAGTTCAAAATATGCTAATCTGAATATAAGCAAAAAGATAGTATCAAATTGATACTATCTTTTCTTTACCTGCTTCTTTATGACGCCTATTATATTTAATTAATCAATTCCAGATAATAAATTACTCATCATAACCAAATCTGCTACATTAACTTTTCCATCTAAAGTCACATCTAATTTAGCCGGATCAAAAGTAAGACAATTTCTATTATCCGATAACTTAACAGTCTTCTGCACTCCACCTATTGTATAAGTTACTGTCAATGACTGTAATTCCTTAAGGGTAATTCCCTCTATAGGTTTATTTGGTTTCATCTTCAATAACTTGTTCTGTAAATCAGTACTTAATAAGTTAAAAGCCATCAACTTATCTTTATCTGCTTCATCCGGATAATAATTACTCATATCTATATCACCAAGTATATCATTACAATCAGGAGTTTTTAGCATAGTGCTTCGATTTTGGAATGCATACAATGCTTTCTCATACTTATCATCACCATATAAACTATAATTTGGATATCCATGAGTTCCCATATAACCATGAGCAGCATCCAAACCAAATCTAGCAGCACCAACTTCTATTGCTTTATTTGAAAACATAAATGTTTTATGAGCATCATTCTTATTTTTTCCTGTATGATACTGTCTTCCTTCTGTAGAATCAACATAATAGAATTTTCCGCCTACTTTTATAGCATTCCAAGCATGAGCTCCAGCATAAGAAATTAAATACTTACCATCTATCCATACCTTAGCTTCTGGATGGGCTTTTAATTCTTTTGCCTGTGTCTGAGGTGTAACAGGTGTTATTATTCCAGAAAATACTGTTTCAGCCTCTACACCCGCACTTTCCAATAGAAATGCATACAATTGAGAATCTTCTTGACATTTTGTAACCGTATGACAATCAAATACTTTTAAATAAGTACCTTTAGCATTAGGAGCATCATATGTATAATTCTTTACAATATACTCATATACTTCCAATGCAATTCTTAATTCTTCATTTGCTGAAAGCTTACCTTTTACTTTATAAGCTTCATCACCATAATACTTAAGACCCAAACTTTCAAGAACATATTTTGCTTTACTCTTAGCATAGTTTAACGCAAACATGCTCATATCAAGTCTATCAAAATTTTTCTTTAAAATATCTGGAACAGTATCATTAGCACTCTTACATTCTACTTTTTTACCATTCACATAAATATTTATTATATCTCGAATGTCTCCATTAACTAACTCACCACGTTTTATTATTTCTTCAGCCAAAAATTCATTTTTTCCAATCTTTAATGTATCAACTTTAGAACTTAATATTACACAATAATTTTTAATTTTGTTAACAGTACTAAGATCACTTGTTGATAAATCTAATACATTACCACTTGGTTTATATTTAACTAGCCAATTTCCCATAACAATTTTTTCAGCACCAGTATTATGGTAGAAAATATATTCTCCTATTTTACTTATATTCTTTGCATCACATTTTACTTTATCTATTTTACCATGTGCACCAAACCAATCACCTATACTATTTATTTTTGATGATACTGTCAAATCAGAAATATTAGCACTATTAAATACACTATTTCCCATACTCTTTACAGTATTTGGAACATTAACGCTTGAAAATGTTTGGGATGAACCAAACCAATCACCTAAAGCTGTAACCGTATATGTTTTCCCGTTTACACTTACACTTGAAGGAATAGACATATTACCACTTCCTCCAGATACCGATACAAGAGTCATTTCGCTACCAGAAATCTTATATCTATATGTCCTTCCACTATTAGTAAATTCTCCATCATACGATGTACCCGCCTCAATACAAATATTATTTCTAGTTATACCATCACTCATTGGCATAACCATTCCTGCCAACATCATCATACTCAAAGACAATGTTGCAATTCGTTTTAGGTTTCTTTTACCTAGTTTTTTGTTTTTCATTTTCTTTTTACCTCCATAAAAAAATACCCACTCAACTATCCAAGCAGGTATAAGAATTCTTTTTTCATTGTATTTCGAAAAAGAGACTCTACTCGGAAATGAATAGAGTCTCCATATATCTAGTTTAAATTATATTCCCCATACCCCTAAATTTAATACATTATTTAGTTTCATCAACTTTTGAAAATAATCTTTGCATAAACATAATATCTCGAACATCATATTTATTATCAAAATTAATGTCTGCTGCATCTGCATCAATAAGTGAATACCATTTTCCATTTCGTTTTTCAACTAATTTTACATCAATATGTACACCACCTGAACTATAACCAGAATTTAGTGATTGTGCTTTTTTATCTGTGATTGATAATGCTCCATTTTTTGCTTTTCTAATCATTTCACGATCTTCATCTGACTGCACAATAAAACTTGTAAGAAGCTGCAAATCTTTTATATCACGATACCATTTCCCACTCTTATCTAAATCACCTTTATATTGTGTTTCTTTTGGTGTTGTTAACATAGTTGAATAATTTTGGAAAGCATAAAATTTCTTTGTATATTCATCATTAGCATACTCTGAAAAATGTGGAAAACAATGAATGCCTTCACTATCAAACATATTTGATACCAAGGAACAACCATAACCATTTATTTGTCTGTCTGTTGTTGCATCAACATGTGTCCATTTACCGCCAATTTTAATAAGAGTCCATAAATGATTACCATTTTTTCCAATTCTATATTTACCATTTAAAGTATAACTATATTTTTTGCCTTCAGCTTCATACTGTTTCTTCTGTGCTTCAGTAACTGGAATCAACTCTGCAGATGAAATTGTTTCTGCTTCCACACCTGCACATTCTAATAAAAATGCATACATTTGACCATCAAATGAACAAACAGAATATTCATGACAAATAAATACTCTCGTATATGGTCCTACTGTTTTTTTAGTATCATAAACATAATTTTTAACTATATAATCATGAAGATCTAAAGCTATATCAAACTCTTCCTCTACCGGCAAAGTTCCTTTCTTTTTATTGTTTAATCCATAATACTTATGCCCCAAACTAGTAATAACATATTTAGCCTTGTCAGCTGAATAATTATATTCGAAATCAGATTTTTCAATCAATAAATAATACTTTCTAACAATATCAGGTAATATATCTTTTGCACTCTTACATACAACTTTTGTTCCATTTACATATACATTTTTAACCTTACTATTGTTCAATACATAATAACTTTTAGGTATTTCAAAAGTTGTTTTTCCAAACTTAATTGTATCCACATTAGTCATATCAAATCTTATGCCTCGATATATTTCCTTTACATTAGTTAAATCCGATGTTGATAAATCTAATACATTTCCATTTGCTTCTAACTTAACTAAGTATTTTCCTAAAATAATCTTCTTTGCACCTTTATTTGCGCCAAAGCAATAATTTCCTAAATCTTTAAGCTTTGTTGATTTACACTCAACACTACTTACAGTAGAATATGCAGCAAACCATTCTCCAATTGATTCAAGATTAGCTGATAATTTTAGACTATCCATCGTTGCATAGTAAAAAACTCCACCTTCAATTTTTGTAACAGTATCTGGAACAACAACATTTGTAAATGTCTGGCTCTGTCCAAACTTTTCCCCTAATTTACTTACTGTTTTCTTCTTTCCGTCAATAGTTACTGTTGATGGAATTTTTAGTTCTCCTCCGGCTGTTACAGACATAAGCATAATCTTATCTGTTCCATCATTCTTATACTTATAAGTCTTCCCTCCGTAACTAAATTCACCATCATAAGATGTGTCTGCTTGAGTGATAACAGTGTCTTTTCTAAAAGAATCACTCATTGGCAATACCATGCCTGCTAACATTGTTGCACTTAAGCCTAAAATGCAAACTTTCTTTAGCAATTTGTTTTCTGTCTTTACCATACTAGTAAACCTCCTTATAAATATTTAAAGCGCACCTACTTAAAATAAAGTGGGTGCGCTTATTATCGCATTTTTTCATGTATAAACATAAAAGGCTCAACATATACAGTTGAGCCTTTTTATATTAGTTTGTTATTCCCTGTACCCAAATTCATCATAAGTTCTTTTCATACATAAGACACTTCGTAAAAGTCACTTTCCCCATATGACTATCATTTTACACTATGTCCATTATAAATTTTTTCATAAATTATCTAAAAACAAAGATTTGGGTTGGAATATATATTATTCAAAATTCTGTTCAATAAATAAATCAATAAACTCTTCGATCTGCTTTAATAATTCGTCCTTCTTCTCAGGTCTTCTATCGCATACCTGAATAAGAACTGTAACAGGTGAAACATACTCTAACGCAAGTACTTCTGGATCACACTTTCTAATTTCTCCTGCTTCCATCATACGACTAAAAAGCTTAATATATAAATTCACTGGATTAGTAAGCTGATGTAAAGTTGCCTCATCACCCAATTCTTCATTTCTAAACTGTTCAATACTTAACATTTTACGTAGTTTTATTACAGTATCATCACTAATAGTATATCTAATCTGTTTCATACTAAATTCTTTTAATGTCTTACCATCATGAATGTTTTCAAGAAATTTAGGGTCAAATCCCATATTGTTTTTATAAGACACATCCCTCATTTTTGTAAGTTGTTCAAATAGATCTTCCTTACCTTTAAAATATTTATATAAATTTGGTCCCTTAATACCTATTGATTCTGCAATTTCATCTACGCTTGTTGCAGCATAACCCTTCTGTGAAAAAAGAGTTAATGCTGTTTCCATTAATCGTTCTTTTGTTGAAACTCTTGCCATTTCTCTCTCCTTCTTTCTAACATTAACATTGTTAACATCTGTTTTATAATAGCATAACGACCGTTAACTGTCAACTTTATCTTTAAAAGTTTTATAACTCAAAAAGATGTTGCACTAACTTTTGTTAGTGCAACCCTATCTATTATAAATAATTATTTAAGCTTTCCTTTGAAACCAGCTTTTTTAAGAATCTTTGTATAAGCATTTTTCTTTGCTTTTAATACCTTAACAGTACAATTCTTAACACCAACAAATGATTTCTTTCCAATGCTCTTGAGTTTCTTTGATTTAATCTTAATAAGTTTTAACTTCTTATCGCCCTTGAAAGCATTTGCTCCAATTGTTTTTAATTTCTTTGAAGTAAATGTAACAGCTTTAAGATTCTTCATATTAGCAAATGCATTCTTACCAACTTTAGTTACATTCTTACTAATAATAGCTTTTGTAACTTTCTTATTACCCTTAAATGCATTAGCCTTAACTGATGTAATCTTATATTTTACACCATCAAACACGCCTGTCTTAGCAAGTTTAATCTGTGTTATTGATTTCTTTCTAATACCTGTAACTGCAAGTTCCCCAACGACTTTTCCATCCTTGCTACCAACTTTAGTTACTTCATAAAAATACTTTCTATCTTTTACTTTAGTTCCTACTTCAGGACCAGCATTCTGTGCAACAGATGCACCAGCTACAGCTGTCTTACCATCATCTGATGTCTTGCTGTCTTTATTATCTTTTGATTCTTTTGAATCTTTGTTATCTTTTGAATCCTTACTGTCTTTATTATCTGTAGTATCTTTGTTTTCTTTATTATCTTCTACATTCTGACCGTTCTGGTTGTTTTCGCCATTCTGACCTTCGCCATTCTGGCCTTCACCATTCTGACCTTCACCATTCTGACCTTCGCCGTTCTGGTTTTCGCCATTCTGACCTTCGCCGTTCTGACCTTCGCCGTTCTGACCTTCGCCATTCTGGCCTTCACCATTCTGACCTTCGCCATTCTGGCCTTCACCGTTCTGACCTTCGCCATTCTGACCTTCGCCATTCTGTCCTTCGCCATTCTGGCCTTCGCCATTTTGTCCTTCATTATCTCCAAAATCTTCAAAATCATCTGGATTAAATGTTATAACTTTATCTTCACCAGTTACTGGATCCTTAACTGGAACCACTTCACCAGCTTCATTAACTTCTGTTTCAATTTCACCCTCTAAGTAAAACTTAACAACGTTATTACCATCACTAGTTGGTTCAATTCTTACTACGAAACCTTCAGGAATATCTGATTTACTAACGATTTTCCATGTGTAAACAATTTCTTCACCTGCTTCATTCTTTTCTTTTAAATTGTCCACATTAAGTGTTCCATCTGTTGCGCTAGCAACGAAATCATATTCCTGCTGCTTTACACCATCTGCATATAAAGCTACTTTCATTTCTACTGCCTCTGGATGCTCTGACTGATAATATGCATTACTTCCACCAAAATAAATACCAGCCCATGCGCCATAACCTTCTTCAGCATATACTTCAAGTCCTGCATTAGGTGCAACTGTAAATGTCATAGCTAAACTAAGCACCGCAACAAGTACTTTTCGCATAATATTTTTTAATGTATTCATTATGCATTCCTCCTATTAAATTATTTATTTACATTATAATGAATGCAACCTTTTATATCTAACCACATTTGATACTAATAGTCAATAGAAATAAGGGCTTTCGCCCTTATTTTTACTCACTTTTATTTATTTTTCTAACACACCTTACAGTCTGTCTTGTTCGCCCTGAAAATGTACAAGTAAACATAGTCAAATCCCAATCATTTACATTTTTTACCATCTCATCTTTATCATTCCCATCAATTACTTCCTGATTGGAAACTTCATAAGTTATACTCTCATCATAAACATCTGTAAATACAACTTCATCACCTGATGCAAGCTTGTAAATCTTTGCAAAATAAGAGAAATAATTATGTGCACAAATAACTAAATCATCCTGATATGAACTTCCCTTATACCTACAAGCTCCTACATTTAAAAGTCCATTATCCCAATCCTTTGAAACAGGTAGTTTAATATCAAGTGAAGGTATAGAAATATAACCTATGTAAGCAACACCATCTATTATCACACAGTCATTAACTGTACGTTCTTTTTCATCAACAATTGTCTCATTAGGTTTTGGATTATCTTTATTCTCTGTAATCTTCGTTTCAAGTTTTTCCATAACCTGTACTCGCTGCTTTTCACCTTCCATCTGTGTATATATGTTAAAACCAACAATACCAACAGCCACAAGAATAAAAATCACACCTAATAAAATTATAATTCGTCCATATACTTTTCGCTTATTCATATGTATCCCCCATACGTTACAACCTGTCCTTATTATACAATACATCAAACGCTCAAACAACACAAAAAGCCGGCCTACAGCTATGCAAATGCACCACCATAGACCGGCCATATATATAAACATGTATTTTCTGAAGTTCTACTCTTCAGAATCTTCCCCATTATTCTTAATCTTAATTCCAACAAATACTAAGATAATTCCGATTACAAAAAGTGGTATTACTGGCCACCATAATAGTCCTGTTTGAGGAAGTTCTCCATCATTTCCAGTAGAACCTCCACTGCCCTGTTCATCATCCTCCTTACCTTTCTTAGTTGTTATTTCTTCAGTTTCATCTTCATCTGTTTCATCCTCATCCGTCTCGTCAATTTCCGATTCGTCTTCAGAATCATTTTCAGTTTCTTTATTTGTCGTCGTTTCAATAACAACAGTCATTGTAGACTCTTCTTCAGGTGGATTATATGTATTAACGACCACATATTCACTTCCTTCATTTCTATATGAAACTTTATAGTTTTTAATGACTGTCTTTTCTTTTACCGACCACACTGCTGTTTCATCATTACTTTCCCATGTGTACTTCCAGTTATTACTTTCGTTTAATCTAACTGTGTCATCCAGTACACCATCCTTATATAATTCAACAATAACTTCGCCATGGGTACTAGCATCATCACCTTTCCATAACTTTTCAACCTTGTATGCGGTATTGTTATACACAAACTTTGCCGCAACATCAACATTAACTCCATCCGAATCAGTTATCACTTCAACTATCATAGGTGCTGGTCCATAAACCTTAGAACCTATTTTAACATTACTTCCAACTATTAAGTATACGCCCTGATCTAATCCTGTTATTTTTGCAATTCCACTGATGGCATTTGCTTGTCCATCTATAGAAACACCATCACTTAGCACTATATTAGCAAATGTCGTTGCTGCATTTGCTACATCTTCTCTTGTTGTAAGCGATGAAAAATCTACATTAGACGAACTAAAATCCGAATCAATAATTAGTTGTCCTCCTGCTCCATAATCTGCTATCTTATACGCTTTCCAAGTAACATCACTAACTATATTTCCATTTATTTCATTGCTGATAGTAATCGAATCATCTGCAGCATATACTTTTCTTTCTAAAGAGAGGCATGTAATCAAAAGGGCACTTAAAGTAAAGCATAGCATACTCTTAATCACTATACTGCGATAATAATCTACTGTTTTTAAAATAATTAACAATGAATTATTTCTTCCCTTCATCTATAATACGCCTCCTTTGTTTGCGCTCTTTTTCTCGTTTGGATTCTAAAATCCAATATACAACTAATAAGATAAAAAGCGGTAATGCAATAAAAGGTATAACTGAATTCTTATCTATCAAAACTGCATCCGCAGTCACTTTCACATCTTTCTCTCCTTTTGCATTTTCTACTCTATGGCCTCTCACAAATAATCTATGTGTATTAACACCATAAGGAGTACATGTAAGGAGTGTTGCATAGTCTTTTCCTTCACTAATCTTTAATTTTTCGACATCCGATGGTAAAACTATGTTTATCTCATCAACTTCATATGTTACTGTGTAATTTAATATTGTAATAGTGAATGTATCGCCTTCCCTAAGTTCATCTAAATCACTAAACAATTTAGCTGAAGGTAATCCTCTGTGCGCAGATAAAACTGTATGTGTATTCTCTCCACCAACTGGAAGAGATGATCCTTGTAAATGCCCTATTGCTACATTTAAAACTTCACTATTTGTTCCATGATATATAGGTAGTTCAACATCAATTGCTGGTATATTTACATATCCCATAATGCCTGTTCCTGTTATATCTAATACTTCATAATAATTCTTTATTTTTTGATAATTCCTTAACGGGTTTTCCAATCCATATAATTTCTCATTATATTCCCTAGCCTGTTTTAACAACGATTCAATTTCACTATCTTCAAGTTTTGCTACCTTTTCCTGATATGTATTGATTGCCCTCATTTGAACCATTGTATTCCAATAATCACTAATCTTAGGGTATAAGAAAATACCTAATCCAAGAATAATTAACGAAACAAGAAATCCTGTAATTAATCGATCTTTTTTCTTGTCGCTAGTCTTCTTTTTCTTATCACTATTCTCTTCTTTTTTTACTTCTGTCTGACTATTTAATTCTTTCATACTGCCATATCATCTTTACTGTTATTTTACTTAGTAGCATTTTAATACTAACGCAAATTTTCAATTGTAATATCCGCCGGATGCATATTTCTATGCATCCAGCCAATATTTACACTTCGAGGTATAATAATAAATATAAAAATATCTATATCAAATCAAAACGTTTAATAATCTATCTAATTATTTTTAATTTCTTGAGCGTTTTCTTGTAATAAGAAGTACACCTGCGCCAAGCACTAATATAATACCTACTACATAAAATACTGTTGTACCAATTCCACCTGTTGTTGGAAGTGTTGCTGTAAGTTTTGTATTAGTAATATTTTTATTATCACCAACAAATTCTCCATTTGCATCATTAGTATTTGCTGTATAAGCACCTGCCTGTGTTCCGTCCCAGTTCTGCTGTGTAATGATTGCACTTGGTATTACAAAAGATACGTCATTAGTTGCTAATGCATAACCTGAAGGAGCATCTGTTTCATGTAAATAATATGTATCTTTTGAATCAAGACCACTTACTCTAAATGTTCCATCAGCCTTAGATGTAATCTTAGTTGCATTTGCTTCACTATCAACCCATCCTGTAACCTTGCCATTAGCATCTAATGTTGCATATTGTTTATTTGCACCTGTTCCCTTATAAACTACAAATTTTGCATCTGAAAGTTTTATAGTCTGATTAACACTATCAACTTTAGTAAAGTCCTGTGCATTTGTAAATACTATAACTTCATCTGGAGGTGTTAATCCAGTCTTTGTACTTGTACTACCTGAATCGTTAGGATCATTTGAATATGTAAGAGTTACTGTGTTTTCATATCCTGTTCCAGGAACTGCATCATCTGTTAATGTAGCTGTATATGTAACTACTATATCTTTTCCATCAAGAGCTTCCTTCTGTGCAGGAGTTGTAGCTCCAACTGCATCAAATATATCATCTATTGTAATAGTAAATGTACCTGTTGATGTATCACTAATTGTATATTTTGAAGAATCAATTTCTTGTCCATTAATAGTAACTACAAAATCTTTTGGATTCTCTAATACAGTATCAAGTACATCATTAAATACGACCTTATATGTATCATATGCTGATGTATTAGTTGGTAATGTAGCTATAAGTTCATAAGGAACTTCTTCTCCAACTTCATAATCTGCAACATCATTATAACCTGTACCAAATCCATCATCAGTACTATAAGAATCTTCTTTAATCTTTACTACTAACTTTGGAGCATCTGATTTAGATGCAATAGTAATATTTTCATCTTTAACAAGTTGAAGAATAAACCTTGTATATGCACCATTGTTATCTCCTACAGTTGGATTAGCTGGTCCAGGAGCTGCTGCATCCTGAACGAAGTAATAACCTACTGGTAATGGAGAAATAACATTATTTACAGATGTTCCAGCCACTGTGTTTGAAAGGTTAGCTGCTACTATCTTAACAAATGCCTTTGTCTGTGTATCAAAATCCTTGTTAGCTGCAGTATCACTAGCAAATACACTGATATTATCTGTAAGTGCTGCTGCTACATCTGCCGCTGTATTAGCTGAAGCAAAATATGTACCAATTGTTGTATCTGCCTTTAATGCTGCTAAAAGTGCTGTACCATTAACACCATCGCCCCATCCATCAACTACAGGTTCATCTGAAGCATTAAGTGAAACCTTAAATACTTCATATGCTTCATATGTATGTTCTCCATCATCATTAGCACTGTTATTAATTGTAATATTGTATCCACTTACTGCATAAGTAACACTTTTAGTTATACCTGAAAGTGTAATTACTAATGCGAGAGTAAGAAAAATCGCCAATACTCTCTTAATTGTTCTCATTTTTTTCATAGCTCTCCTCCTTTTCTTCTACGTTTTGATATATATTTATTATTTACTTCCTTAATCCTCTTTCTATAAACAAGAGTAATTAAAGATATTAGAATCATTAATAGGGAAATCATTCTTAAAAGTTTAATTCCCTTACCACCTGTATTTGGTAGAACAACTCCACCTTCATCCTCAACATTTACTACGTTGTATACGAATATAGTTCCTCCAGATTGTCCGTTGTTTTGATATACGGTTTGACTATTTGGTATTTGTGTAACTTCCTTCACATAATAATAATATGGATTTACACCATCATTTGTTGGTAATCCTTCTGGAATAACTTCCCAACCTTCTGATTTCTTTAATATGATATTATCACCATTTAAAGTTACTCCATTAACCGAGGATAAATCTGTTGCTGTTAACTTAACTGCATCCGTTGGAACTCCTTGTTCATCATATGTTGCACTACTATCACCTGGAGCTGTTGTTGACCTATAAAGATCAACTTCTATCTGATTAATTCCTAACGAATTAAGTTCTGCAGCTGTCATTTCTACTCTATGTTCATTCTGCCAAATCTTTTTAATAGATAATCCCGGAGTATTATAAATATCAACAATTCCTAATGAATGATCAAGTCCTTCAGAAAGTGCTGCATCCGTTCCTACTATTAACCATCTTGCAGATGATGAAGATGAGAAGTTATTAGTAACATCCGTCCATGTATTTCCTCCATCTGTACTTCTCTTAACGCTTTCTTCAACCACATAGTAATAATAAGGTGTTTCATCATCACTACCACTAACAAGTTCTACTCCATTAAACTTATTAGGGGCATTATTATCAGTTATTGTAGGATCTCCATACCATGTATATTTCCAATTGTTTACATCACTTAACTCTTTTCTATCTATGAATTCCCATCCGTTATTCTGTATAAGTTGTTCTACTTCTGCATGATCAGTTGGGATTGAATTAACCCTTCCTGCTCTGCCTGTTCTATAAACTGCAACAACCACTTTATACTCTGATGTATCAAATCCACTTGGAACAGTCCAATTTTTATCAACGCTTATATTAATATAATTTCTATTTGTAATATCATATACTGCCTGTCCTTCTCCATTATTTGTAATATTATCAATACTTGAAACATCCAAATCGAAGGATCCTGGCACCGAAGCAAGTGCACTTTTCGCTGCCTGAGCAACTTCTGATGTAACTTCATTTCCATAAGTGAAAAACTTCGGTTCATTAAGTGTTATAAATGGATTTGGAGCTTCTATTTCAACTAGCATATATATAACGCCCTTTTCCAAACTAATATAATAATCATCTGTTGTAATTTTAACTGCCGAATCTATAATGTTTTGGGTTGTAGCATTTGTCCAACCAGACCACGTATCTGACGGTTCACTACTTGATACAATATGTGTATGATATGAATTTGGACCAACACTCACATCTTTTTCTCTAATCTCTGTTGCTACCTGCCATACATTATCATCTACGTTATATCTATATATGTTAAATCCTGCCTGAACCTGTATGTTCATGTTATTTAGATTAAGCTTATTTAATTTAATAGGTACTGATGTTGATGATGTAGCAGATGTTGAATCCTTAATTGAAATATTATTTACACAATCATCGGTATCTGATCCACCATTTCTATCAAGTGTGGCGCTATTAGATAACTTAAGTCCAACTTTATCTTTTGCTGTTTCATATGTAATTTTATATGTATAATCAACTCTTAAATGCTTACCATCTGGTAATGTAAGTCCAAGCGATGGTTCCTTAACTGTTTCAACGTTTTTATGGAATATAATTTTTCCTGAAACTAGTTTTCCACCACCATGTGTATACCATGCACCAAATTGTACATAACCTAAATCAACACTTTGAGTAATTGGTATATCTGTTGCACTCCATTTTCCTTCACTATCAAATACTAAATCTCCTAGACCTGTTGAATCGCCATTCAAACTATTAATACCTGTTCCTTGAATCTGCCAACTATCATGGCTTACCCAAGCTCCTGGAGTATCTCCTGTTATAAGCACATCAAAGGTATCCCCTGCATTTGCTGCATTTATTTGTAAACCTTTATTTTCATATTTCAACATTCTTTCATCATTACTATCAAGAGTTAAATCATACTCTTCATCAACAACAGAATGTTCTGTCCTTACACCAGAGTACTCATATACATACTCACTACTATTAAGTTCTCTTGGTGCTTGACCTTCTCGAATTTCATATATCTTAAGTTTATCTAAAACTACTTTAACTTTACTTATATCGACATTAGTATCTATCCTATTTATATCACCTATGTTATATAAACCTAAGGCTTCTGCAGAAGTAAGATTTGATAATGATAAAACATCGTTAATATCTATCGTTCCTCCCGTTGATAAATCGGTTGCCGATGGATTTACATCCAATGAATAATTAACATATCCATCTGTAGCTCCCTGTCCTCCAGTCTTTGAAATATTATCTGTATTAGGAATTGATGTATCATTACCTAATGTAGTTTCAACACTATCTGGTATATATGTTTGTAATTCATCTATAACAGTATTTGCTATAGTTTTTGTTCCATCATCATTAATTTGAGTATCTGTAACGTTCTTTGGAAGTAAGATTGTGTACTCTATATCAAATACCTTCTTACTATTATCATTTTCTGCTTTAAAGAATATATTAAATACATTAGATCCTGATGTATATTCATAGTAATATGAGTAATCTCCAGAACCAGGATTTATCTTTTCTTTATAGTACTCACTATATTTAAAATAAATACCTGTATCCGTATCTAACAATGCACCTGCTGGCATTGTATCTACCATCTTAAACTTCTTATCAGGAACAGAATCTCTCTTTGTAAGATCCATGTGAATTACATATGGAATCTTATAATACATAACAGAATCAACTGTTTTTACCTCAAGATCCTTAACATTAATACTTGTTTCTCCTGTTTTATCATATGGTACATCATTAGGATTAAAATATTCTAATACATACTCATCTGAATTCTCTTTTGTATCAAAATTAGCAGTATTCTTAGCTTTAAGTGCTTCTTCTGTGGAAGAAATTGCTGTAGTTGTATAATATAATTTCACAAGATATGCATTAGCTAGAGGTGTACTACTTGACTCTTCTGTATCTTTAAAGTAAACACTAAATCCTCCATTACCGTCATCTGTCAAAGTATAGTGTGAAGGGTCAAGTACTGCTTCTACTGGATTTCCTCCACTTCTATATGTATATCTTATTTCCATACTTCCTGAATTATAATAATTCTTATATGTTGAAGCCGAGTCTGTTTGTGTAACACTTTCTGAACCTTTAGTTATACTTGTTGTATCCGTAAGTGTCTTACCTAAAAATCCACCAACTTCTTGTTCTAATGAGACTAGCCATGGAATAGTATAAGTCTTAGTTCCATCTCCATTATCAACTGTAGTAGCTGTTCCGTTTACTTGTTTATTAATTGCATTTGTAGGCTCCCATTCATATTTATCACTAGTTGTTCCTATAGGTCCAGTTTCATCACCAATCTCAACTGGATTTATAATTGTTGTTTTATTTCCACTAACTGTTTTATTAGGTAAATCTGGATTTCTTGGGTCAACAGTATACTTAATGGAGAATATTTCTGGATTCTCTCTATCTGTAAGCACCTGATCTAATGAATCTCCAATAATCGTAACTTTATTACCACTTATTGTATAATTAACACCTTCTGTTAATGGACCATAATATCCCTTATGAACCACTATGCTCGTTGCATATTCTAAATAAGGATCTTCTATATAATCACCAGCAGAAATCACATCACCTGAATTTCGCTTAAACTGAGCTGTGTATGTGATAAGCCCTGTACTACTCTCATATTGATGCTCCTTATGAGCAATCGGTTTCATATAAACTGCCGTTGCATTTGTCTTACTTAATTCAGTATTTGAAGGCGATTTTAGTATCGCAGTATTTTTAGCAAATACTTGACCATATTGATTTGCTTCTGCTGTTTTATCGATTAAAGTTCTATATGTAACAGATATTTGATTATCCGATATATTACCAAACGTTAATACTCCACCTGAATATGAAGTAGCACCTAATCTATTAGCATTACCATCTCCAGTAACTGTTAAACTTCCACTAATCATATCATTAATCATAACGTCCTCTAATTTAAATCCGTTAAGATTATTTCCGTATGCGTTATTAATAATGACCGTCCACTCATACTCTCCTGTTGAGTAATCTGTACTTGCCCCCTTAGTTACTGAATAACCCGCTGGAACATATGCAAGAGCACTATCAGTATACTCGTCTCCACCATGATTCATCGTAACCGTATTCTCTATATTTTGGCCCTGTCCACTTGCAAGAATAGACTGTGGAACCGTCTCTGTATAAGTAAGTGTAATAACCTTATCAGTAATTCCGTTATTAAGTACTACTGTATCTCCACTCATAGTATATGCATTTGCTGGATTACTTGTAATAACACTAGTTGAAGTAATCTTACTATCTGTGATAATTGCTCCACCCATATCCTCTGCATCCGGATTATAAACCTTTATCGACCATGTTATCGTGCCATCATCACCGTTAAATGTTCCTGCTTTATCAATATCCATTACTCTTTCAGGATATCCCGTAACTTCAAATATTTCACCACCAATTGAAATCTGCTGACTAGCAGTATTATTATTATCATCCCTAACAACATCAGCCACAAATTTAACTGTACCTGTAATCTCCTGATTTGCATACATTTCAAGATAATCATCCAAAAATTGTATTAAAACATAGGATACCCCATTAGTATCCGTATATACATGATAAATACCTGATTGTGTAGCACCGTCCATTACATTCCCCCACTCGCCATCTCCTGGGAGTTCCGCTGTAACGGCTATATTATTACTGGTAATTGGATATAGCAAATACGGTCTTTCCACTGTTACATCATTCTTATTTAAGTAATATTCAAGAGTAAATTCTACACTTTGAATATTACCCTCGTCTTTCGCCATCACTTGTGAAAAACTTACATTACTTACCTGACTATCTGGAAGATCATATTTTGCAAGACTTGATAAAGTATTAACTGAAGGAACTGATGGTATGTTACCATTATCTAGTTCAGTCTTAGTAATACTTATTGCTGGAATAATAAGCACAACAGTAACCATAAGCATAACAATAACGGACATTAACGATACTGTATGCCTTACATCACGTTTTCGATTATTCTCTTTAATTAGGTTATGAGTAAATCTATCTATCTTCTTCATACTCAATACCTCCTTAACATCTGCTAAAACGTTTATGGTTACAATATGTACTAAAGATTGTTTATTTTAGAATTTTAAATTTGTCGATTGGCCATATGGCCATTTTTACCTTCCCCAGTACCTCTTCTTCGGAGACACATCCAATAGTTTTTGATCTACTATCAACACTTGTAGATCTATGATCACCCATAACAAAGTACCTATCTTCAGGTACTTGATATGGATAAGTTAAATCATTCTCACCATATGAAGGACTATCAATATATGGCTCATCAATGGCTTCATTATTAACCAGAACTGTCCCATCAGTTCTAACTTCAATGTAATCTCCCGGTAATCCTATTACTCTCTTCAATAGGACTTTATTATTATAGTAAAATGCTACTATATCTCCTCTTTTTAAACTAGTTGTTCTTTTACATACGACAACTGTTCCGTTAGTTAAAGTAGGTGTCATACTCGTTCCTGTAACTCTAAGAACGGGTAATAAAAAAGATGAAATCAATACTGCTATAGCCGCAACTACAATCAAAGATGCTATCGTGTTAAATAAAATATGAATATAATCACGTCTGTTCTTTAATCTACTAATCTCATCTTCGATCTGTAGAGCTGTTGGAAGTATTATTTCATCTTGTTCTTTTACATTTTTAATTCTCTTAGACTCTATTTCAATCTTATCGTTTTTTTCTTTTATCATAAAACTTCTACCTCCCCATCTTCTCGCTCAAATGGGAGATATTCTTCTCCTGCAAGTTTAGAAACTTGCCTTAATACTGTTCTTGTATTATATAGAAGTTCATTATAGTCTTTTTCACGATCTTCAAGATTTCTTTTAAGCCTTCTGTTTTCCCCTTCTACTTTATCCAACTCTGTACGCATATTATAAACTAACTCAAGCAATTCTAACTTGTTTAATTTTCTTAGTTCATTATATTTCATTTTTAACACCCAATACCTATATAAAATTCAAGCCAATATGTATATTTTTATATCATATACGTATCATCTATATGTTCAATTTTAATAGTTTTTTGGCACAATGTCAAGCAAATAAAAACCGTTAAAACGCTTTATTTTAAGCCAAAAACTAGGTTTATCGTTTTCGTTTTTGTTTTATTTTAATGTCATTTTTTCTGTTAAATTTTATACTATCCATAAAAAAAAAGGCCATACCCTTAGGTATAGCCTTTTTTTATATCAATTTTCATTGATTTATTTTAATACTGGTTTTTCTTTTTAATTTTAACCATTGCAACTAATCCAACAAGTGATGATAAGAATAACATGAATAACTCTTTAATGTGATTAAAATCACCTGTCTGAGGAGTTGATGAACCACTTCCACCTTCAGTCTCACCTGTTAATGTCTCTGTAATTCTTTCTGTTGAGGATGATTCTCTTTCTTCACCTCTAACAATTTCTTTTTTGTCCTTATTCTTCTTGTTTTTCTTATTATCCTTCTTATCTTTCTTCTTGTCTTTCTTGTTGCTTTCCTTATCTGTCTTCTTTTCAGATTCTCTTGATTCTTCTGCTACTACATCCTGAGTTTCTTTAATTGTCTCTTTTGTAGTAGTTTCAGTCTCTTTAGTAGACTCTGTTTCAATGTCGACAGTTGATTCTGTTTCCTCTGTAGTAGATTCTGTTTCCTCAGTTACATCTTCTTTAACCTTCTTATACTTGTCTTCAATTTCTACAGTCTTTCCATCTTTTGTAAGAACTGTATTTGCTGTATAAGAATCATCATTACCTTCTGAAACTTTCTGGCCGTTCATCTTAACATATTCAAGTTCATAACCTTCAACGTTAGCCTGTGTTTCTTTTACAGTATATTCACCAATTTCGATATTCTCGAACTTAAGTGTATATGTACCGTTACTATTCTTATCAAAGTCGCCAAGTTTAATTTCATGTTTATCTCTTGATGTCTTAACATTTCCATTAGCATCCTTGAATAAATATTCACCAGCTTCATTCTGTACTGTAAACTTAAGGTTTTCGAAATCATCTTCTACGATATTATCACCGTCGAGTGTCTTCTTGATTTCTAAATCACCTGTCTGAACTTTATATGCATCTACGATTTCAAGAACCTTACCATCTTTAGTTACAACTGCATTTGTTGTGAATGAATCATCATTTGAAGCATTAACCTTCTTTCCATCCATTTCAACATATTCTATGTCATAACCTTCAATATTCGCCTGTGTTTCTTTTACTGTGTACTTACCTACTTCGATATCTTCGAACTTAAGGCTATATGTACCATCGTTGTTCTTGTCGAATTCACCTAAAGCGATTTCAACTTTATCTTTTGATGTTACTACCTTACCATCTTTATCTTTTGATAAGTATTCACCCTTTTCATTCTGGACTGTGAACTTAAGGTTTTCAAGATCATCTTCTGTGATGTTTTCACCGTCGATTGTCTTCTTAATTTCTAAGTCACCAGTTTCTACGATTTCTTTATACTTATCTTCGATTGTTACAGTCTTTCCATCTTTTGTTACTACTGTGTTTGTTGTATAAGCTTTGTCAGTTCCTTCTGAAACTTCGCTGCCGTTCATCTTAACATATTCAAGTTCGTAACCTTCGATATTAGCCTGTGTTTCTTTTACTGTGTACTTACCTACTTCGATATCTTCGAACTTGAGTGAGTAAGTTCCATCTGTGTTCTTATCAAAGTCTCCAAGTTTAATTTCAACTTTGTCCTTGCTTGTCTTAACTTTTCCGTCTTCTTTGTATAAGTATTCACCAGCTTCGTTCTGAACTGTGAACTTAAGGTTCTCAAGATCATCTTCTATGATATTCTCACCATCGATTGTCTTCTTGATTTCTAAGTCGCCAGTTTCTACGATTTCTTTATACTTATCTTCGATTGTTACAGTCTTTCCATCTTTTGTTACTACTGTGTTTGTTGTATAAGCTTTGTCTGTTCCTTCTGAAACTTCGCTGCCATTCATCTTAACATACTCAAGTTCATAACCTTCGATGTTTGTCTGTGTTTCTTTTACTGTGTACTTACCTACTTCGATATCTTCGAACTTAAGGCTATATGTACCGTCGTTATTCTTGTCGAATTCGCCAAGTGCGATTTCATGCTTTTCTTTATCTGTCTTTACTGCACCTGTTGAATCTTTGTATAAGTATTCGCCTGCTTCATTCTGAACTGTGAACTTAAGATTCTTAAGATCATCCTCAGTGATGTTTTCACCATCGATTGTCTTCTTGATTTCTAAGTCGCCAGTCTGTACTTTGTAAGCATCTACAATTTCGATTACCTTACCATCTTTAGTTACTACTGCTGTTGATGTAAATGAGTTATCTTCACTTGCATTTACTTTCTTTCCGTCCATCTGTACGTACTCGATGTCATAACCTTCGATGTTCGCCTGTGTTTCTTTTACTGTATACTTACCT
>Ga0310697_10001522_pt1 | contig 26827 bp, 24 predicted proteins | sample 172DNAGHGlowgp2_FD_203883 | JGI IMG/M metagenome (GOLD analysis project Ga0310697, IMG submission 203883) | Sheep rumen microbial communities from Palmerston North, Manawatu-Wanganui, New Zealand - 1728 DNA GHGlow gp2 (v2) (version 2) | ecosystem: Host-associated > Mammals > Digestive system >...
CGCATTGCAAAACTACGGGGCGTCCAGCAGGGCGGCGGCTTGGGCATAGGTGAGGCCGGTGACGCGGGCGAGTTGGTGGACGTCGGAGGAGAAGCGGTAGCGAATCTGACGGAGACACTCAACCTTCTCATCGTCAGTTAATTCCTGAAACCTGTTCTTATGGAACAGGCTCCGGTAAAGATCCGGAAGCATGGACAGGATGGACTGGTCTCGGAAAGAGGCCATGGGGCCGCCGGAGGATTCGCGCGTCTTTTTCGCTTTGGAAGAATTGTTCAGGAACCAGGTCATGCGGCTGGGCTTACGGAACTGCTCTTCCACATATTTGACATTGACATAACACTGGGGTAGGATGAAGCCCCTCTCTCCGATGATCCATTCGGACGGCAGATCCGTGAAGTCACTGTGAAGGATTCGCTTGAGTTCCCGCTTGGAGAAGTCGGAGAGGCGTTTGCCGACAGGGCGGGACGGATTGAAAAAGCAATCGCCGGTCCCCCAGGGATATTGGTTCGCATACAGGCAGATGTTGGCGGCAACACAGTTCATGTTCGTATATGCCACCGCCTTTTCAAAAGCCTCGTCATCGTACGGCAATTCCTTGATTTCAAAATCATTCCGGCGTAACTGTTCCCTAATACCGTACTTCCTGAACAAGTATTGGGAGTAGCGCGCCTTGAAGTTATCGATAAATGCCTCACACTCCTCCCAAGTTCCGTACAAGACGAAATGGACATGATTGGACATCAAGATAAAGGCCAGGACGGTGACTTTAGTCAAAAATGCCTGGATGGCGACATGATTCATCCCCACCACAAAATCATCATCATCCCGGAACCATATCCTACTTTCCAGATGGTCGGTCGTCACAAGATACCTCTTCCTCATAGCGCTCAGCCGGACCTTTATGTCAGACATGGCAAATATAAGGAATCAATGACGCTTCCGCAAGCCTGTTTCCAACATTTTTGCATTTTTGACGAGCGCGTTCCGAGGCAGATGCTGGTCCCGGTCCAGGCGGTGGACCGGGACCAGCAAAATCGACCCATAACGGAGGTCCCGGCCCAGAACATGGACCGGGACCCGCACCAAACCTTTGCAAAGGTTCCGACCTGTACCGGAGCCAGGGACCTTTGCAAACCAACTGAATAATCGAGCACTGTTTTTGCATGGGGAGGGGGAAAAGGAATGATATGTCAATCGGATCGATACGACCTCTTGCCCTGGCGGTCCTGCTCCTTCTCCTGGGACAGGCGCCGGAGACATGGGCCCAGATGAAAAAGTTGAAGGTCAAGGACTTTACCGTCAAATCCGTGACGCCCAAGGGGTTGCGAACGGTGGAGGCAACCGTGGAACTGGAACTGGTCAATGCGGGGAAACCCCTCCGACTCCAGGATGTGGGCATGACGGTCTATCACGGGCAGAAGCCCTACGTGACCGGTACATGCACGGAGATACAGGTTCCCGCGGGGACATCGGCCCAGAATGCCCATGGGACTTTCCAACTCAGCGAAGGAGTGAGCCTGTGGGAGGCGCTCCGAGCGCTCATGGATCCTGAACTCCGTGAATACACCGCCGACCTCTCCCTCACTGCCCTCGGTGAAAAGGGCTTCAACCAATCCTATAACGTTGCCGGCATTTCCATCTCCCAAATCACCCAGGGCAAGGCCGATGCCCAGGTTTCCGTACAGCCCTCCACTGCCGACAAGGACAAGACCATCAAGGACGACGGCAAGACCATCACCGACACTCCCTCCCGCGATAGCACGCCCCGGAAGGAGACCGAAAAACCCGTCCGGAAGAAAATACGCACCCTTCTGGACCGTCTGTTCCATCGAAAGTAGTGCGGGCCGATCCAATCGGTCAGGCCCACCTCCTTCCCAAGCGCCCAACTGCTCGTCCCGGTCCATGGTCTGGACCGAGACCATCAATATCGGCCTAAAATGAAGGTCCCGGACCAAAATGTGGACCGGGACCAGCAGTATTTCATTGCATGGTAGGACTTACCACCCGATAAAAACGGGGCGCGAAACGGGAATCACCCGACCGGTGAAGGTCAGGAGCCCGGTCTCGGCGGAGCGGGCGTAGATTTCGATGGCGTCGGTGTCGCGGCAGGCGACGAGGACGAAGCGGCCGTTCGGGGTGATGTTGAAGTTGCGCGGGTGGATGCCGGTGGCCTGGTAGCCGACGTAGGTCAAGGTGCCATCGGCCCCGACTTCGAAGACGGAAATGCCGTCGCCGCGGAGACGGAGGCTGGCATACAGGAAGCGGCCGTCCGGGGAGAGGTGGATGTCGGCGGCGCCGCGGGCGTCCAGACGGTCGGCCTTGATGACCTGCCGTTCGGTCAGGGTGCCGGCCGCGTAATCGAAGACCGTGATGTCGCCGGAGAGTTCGCCGATGACGTACAGGTGGGTGCCGGAAGCGTCGAACAGCAGGTGCCTGGGCCCATAATCGGCATGCAGGGTCGCGGCGCGGCAATAGTTCCGGATGCCGTCCGGGCCGATGTCCATTCGGCCGATCTCATCGGCACTGAACTCACTGAACATCAAGTGCTTACCATCCGGCGTAAAGATGGCGCAATGCACATGCGGACGGTCCTGCCGGGTCATGTCCGGGCCGCCGGTGCCGGATACCACGAGCGTGTCCATGGGGCCGATGCTTCCGTCCTCCCGGAGCCGGTACGTCGCCAGGGTTCCGCCGGAGTAGTTCGCGACGGCGAGAAAATGGCCGTCCGTGCTTACGTAGCAGGGGTCCTCGCCGCGGAAGGGAGATTCCTTCGCTTCGCTCGGAATGACAGAAGGACCGTCGCTCGGAATGACAGATCCCGAAACGGCCGGCAATCCGGTCGGGCGGGAGCCGATGGGGTCGAAACCGTTACCGCCCCAGCGCCAGGCCCAGACAGAGGCCGATGTGTCCGGCATCTCGCTCACCGCATAAACGCGGTTCCCGTGGATAGCCAGATAAGAAGGGTTGGGCATTTCCGCTTTCGCGATGGCGCCCTCCCCTACCATCTCGCCGGCATTCTGGTCGAATTCATACGCGTAAAACCCGTCGCTGTACGTGCCCACGAACATCGTGAGCACATCCGGGCGGCTGCAGGAAGCCAGCAGCACGATCGTAACAAGGATCCGGGACAAAGACCGCATCATATCGTGTTGCAGATCAAGCCTAAGCAGACTTGCCGGGGCCGCTCGCCGAGCCTTTCCCGGTCTCCGTATCCGTGCCCGAATCCGACTCGGAGCCATAGCCGTAACCGTAGGAGCCGTAGTGACCATAGCCGTAGCCGTACTTGTAACCGTACTTGTAGCCGAAGCGGCCGGTACTGTCGGTACCGTTGAGGAGGAGGACCATCCCCTTATAACGCTTGGACTGGTAGTATTTCTCCATCTCCGGAAGGAGGGAACGCTCGAGGAGGCCGGCACGGACAATGAAGATGGTCACGTCCACGTTCGGGGCGATGAGGTCCGCATCCGTCACGATTTCCACCGGCGGGCAGTCCAGGAACACATACTCGTACTGCTGCTTCAATTCGTCCAGGAGCCGGGCCAGCGTAGGCTCGGAAAGGAGTTCGGCGGGGTTCGGCGGAACCTTGCCAACAGGCAGGATATCCAGGCCGCTGTCACCGGGCGCCTTCCCGACCAGCGATCTCCAATCCTGGGTCTTGCCGGCCAGGTAGTCGGAAACGCCCTTGTGGAAATGGCCCATGAAGGCGCTCAGGGAACGCTTCCGGAGGTCCAGGTCCACCACGATGACCTTCCGTCCCTTGATAGCCAGGGAGGTAGCCAGGTTGGAGGCGACGTACGTCTTTCCGGAACCCACATTGAAGGAGGTGACCATGAGCACTTTACCGCCCTCCTGCTTGCCGGTGACGAACTCCAGGTTCGTCCGTGCGACACGGAAGGCTTCATTCACGAGGTCCCGGCTGTGGGCCTTGACCACGATCTTGCGGTCTTCGGGACGGTCCGTAATCCGGCGGGGTTCGTAGAACTTGCGCTTGGGATATGCGGACGGCAGTTCGCCGATGAACGGAATGCTCAGGTTCTCCAGGTCCTTGCGCCCGCGGACGGTTGTGTCCATGACTTCCTTCAGGTAGAACCAGGCGAACGGAATGGCAAGTCCCAGGAGCAGGGCCACCAGGAGGATCATCTTCTTGTTCGGGGCGATCGGAGCGACGGGGCCGCTGGGCGACGCCACCACACGCGTCGCATAGGCCGTGAAGGCCTGCGACAGCTCGTTTTCCTCACGCTTCTGAAGGAGGAACAGATACAGGGCCTCCTTCACCTTCTGCTGACGCTCGTCGCTCAGGAGCTGACCGGCCTGCAGCGGAATGTCGCTCACACGGGCCTGCGAAGAGGACTGCACCCGCTGGGAGGACTGGATCTGCACGTTCAGGGCCTTCACGTAGTTGTCCAGCGAAGTGAGGACGGCACCCCGCAGCGAAGCGAGCTGCGTGTCCAGGTCCTTCACCAGGAGGTTTTCCTCGGAAGAGCTCTCGACCAGGCGGTTACGCTGCAGCATGGAGGCGTTGTACTGCTCGATCTGCGCACGGGTGCTGGCATCGTTCAGGCCCACGTTGGCCGGCAGGAGCGCGCCGCTTCCGGCCGCCCGGATGTCGGACTGGAGGTAGCGGGCGATGGAGAGCTGGTTGTTCAGTTCCATGAGCTGCTTTCCGGCCTCGGCGGAGATCTGCATGTCCATCTGCGCGGCGGATGCATAGTCCGGCAGCCGGTGTTCGCTCCGGTAGGTGGTGATGGTCTTGTCCACGTTGCCGAGCTCCTGCTCGATGATGCTCAGACGGTCGGCGATGAACTCGTTCGTGGAGATGGAGATCTGGTTCTTGTCCTTGATCCAGTTCTCGTTATACACGTTGATGATCATCCGGAGGACATCCTCCGCCCGCTGGGTGTTCACGTCGCGGTAGTTCAGGTCGATGACAGTGGTGTTCTTGCCGTTCAGGGCGGCGCTCAGCCGGCTCTTGCAGGAACGCGTGGCGCTCTGGAAACCGGAACGCGTCACCCGAACCGGGAAATCGAACTTGCCGCCATACTCGGCCCGTTCGACGACCAGCCGGCCGGCGGCCGTCTCCAGCGTATCGCCATAAGCGACGGTAAACTGCTCGCCCTTACGCTTTTCGCCCTGGAATACCAGGTCACCGATATGCACGGAAGCCGTATCCGCGGCCCGCACCGTCATGGCGGCGTGGGCATTGTTCGCGATGTCCAGGAAGCGGACCCGCACCGGCAGGGAGCTGCCGTAGAGGGTATGGTCGTGGAAGCGGCCGGGACGGGTATAGTTGACATCCAGGTTCAGGTTCCTCACCACCTGCATCAGCAGGTCCGGCGAGGTGAAGTTGATGAGCTCGTTATTGACATTGACCGAAGTCTGGCCCAGGCCCAGGTCCGAGAAGGCGGAGGCGATATCGGCCGAGACGGAGCCCGAGTTCCGGTCCTCCTTGATCAGGACGGAGGAGCTGCGGGTATAGACCGGGACGGTCCTCAGGATGTAGAGCGACGCAGCCGCGAGGCACACGAGGACCGAAAGGACGAACCATTTCCAGTGGCTGAAACACAGGTTCCAGATATCCCGGATGGTCATCGCGTTGTCGGCTTGCCGGGCCATATTCTGGGTGGTCGATGTATTCTCCATAGACAGAATGACTTACTTGCCCAGGCGGGCGGTGTTGATGATGAGGACGATCACGGAAGTCGCCAGCGAGGAGAGGGAGATCCAGAAGGAGGTGGACCGGACGGTGTTGCCGTTGATGGTGGACTCGCGGATGCGCTTCTCGTTCGGGGTCACGTAGATGATGTCCCCCTGCTGGACATAGAAGGCCGGGGAGCCGTAGAGCTGCTGCCCGTTCAGGAGATTGATCCGGTACACCTGGTCCTTCAGGCCCTCCTTGCGGAGGAGGGTGACGTTCTCGCGCATGCCGTTGATGGTGAGGTCACCGGCACGGCCCAGCGCATCCAGGATCGTAAACTTGTCACGGTCAATGGCATAGCGGCCGGGGCTGGCCACTTCGCCGAGGACGCTGAACCCGAGGTTCATGAACTCCACGGTCACGACGGGGTCCTTGATCTGCCGGCTGTCCACGAGCTTTTCCTTGATCAGGTCCTCCGTCTCCTCCCGGGTGAGGCCGGCCACGTCGATGCTGCCGATGATCGGGAAGTCGATGGTGCCGTCGGACTTGACGGTGTAGCCGGACATGCCAGTAGAGCCCGAACTCACGCCGGTGGACAGGCTCGCCTGCTCGCCGATACGGCGGGTGTACATCGGAAGGTTGAACATCGCGGCCACCTGGGGATCCCGGCAACTGACAACGATGGAGATCTGGTCCATGGGCTGGAGCCGGATGGACGAGGCCTTGGGCGGAGTGAAGGTCGTACCCTCCTCCACGTCCTGGAGGTAGGAGATATTCGCGGGGGTCGCGCAGGCGAAGAACAGGGCCAGGGCCCCGGTCAGGGCGGCCGTCCGTTTGATTCCGGTCAAAAGATTCATATTAAGCGTATTTTGTCATCTATATAAGCAGACAAAGATACGCTTTTATTTCTGATTTCCCTACAACAGGCCCAACAAATACTGCCCGTACTGGTTCTTGCGCATGGGATAGGCGACTTCCTTCAGTTTCTCGGGGGTGATCCAGCCGCGCCGGAAGGCGATTTCCTCCAGGCAGGCGATCTTGAGCCCCTGCCGCTTTTCGATGACCTCGATGTAGGTCGATGCTTCGGCCAGCGATTCGTGGGTACCGGTGTCCAGCCAGGCGAAGCCACGGCCGAGGGTCTGGACCTGGAGGGCACCCTCGGCCAGGAAGACCTGGTTCACGGAGGTGATTTCCAGTTCGCCGCGGGCGGAGGGCTTTACCGCCGCCGCGACATCGACAACCTTGTTGGGATAGAAATACAGGCCCGTCACGGCGTAATTGGACTTGGGCTGCGCGGGTTTCTCCTCGATGGAGATGCACTTGCCGGAGGCATCGAACTCCGCGACGCCGTAGCGCTCGGGATCGCTCACCCAGTAGCCGAAGACGGTGGCCAGGCCACGGTCCGCATCGGCAACGGCCTTTTGCAACTGCGCCTCGAACCCGGCGCCATGGAAGATATTGTCACCCAGCACCATACAGGCAGTGTCGTCCCCGATGAACTCCCGGCCGATGATGAAGGCCTGGGCCAGTCCGTCCGGCGACGGCTGTTCCGCATAGGAGAACCGCACGCCATAATCGGAGCCGTTCCCGAGCAGCCGTCTGAATCCCGGCAAATCGTAGGGTGTGGAGATGATGAGGATGTCCCGGATACCGGCCAGCATCAAGACCGACACCGGATAGTAGATCATCGGCTTGTCATAGATCGGGAGGAGTTGCTTGGACACTCCTTTCGTGATGGGATAGAGCCGGGTTCCGCTGCCGCCGGCGAGTACGATTCCTTTCATAAAAACAGGTTTACATTCCCAAAGATAAGCAATTATTTGCTAACTTCGCATCCAAATGAGGATTCGGGATCTCAAACTGGTTCGCTCCCAAAGCGAAATGAGGAACTGGCCGGAAGGCAAGTTCCTCATTGACACGGTCAACACCCATTCCTTCGTGCTGGCGCAAAAAGACAGTGCTTTCGCCCAGGCCCTGATGGACGCGGACGTCCTTCTTCCCGATGGAAGCTACATCGTCAAAGCGTGCCGGTGGCTGAAAATGAAAAACGCCCCCGAAGAAAAGATTGCGGGGACGGACCTGTTCCTGTATGAAATGGACCGGCTGAACCGGAAAGGCGGGACTTGCCTGTTCATGGGCAGCAGCGAAGCGGTCCTGCAAAGGATCCGGGAAAAGGCAGCGGAAAGGTACCCCCGCATTCGGATCGAGACCTACTCGCCTCCCTATAAGCCTGTCTTCTCCGACGAAGACAACCGCGCCATCATCCAGGCCATCCACGCTGTCGATCCGGACCTGTTATGGATTGGAATGACCGCACCCAAACAGGAAAAATGGTTGCACGAGCATTGGGGAGAGCTCCGGATCCATTGCCATACCGGGGCCATCGGAGCCGTTTTCGATTTCTTCGCCGGCACGGTCAACAGAGCCCCGCAATGGTGGCTCCGCAACAATGTCGAATGGTTGTACCGGTTCATCAAGGAACCGGGCCGCATGTGGCGCAGGGTCGTCATCAGCGGTCCGGTGTTCCTGTGGTTGGTGGTCAAGGAGATGCTCACCCCGCCTTCCGACGGAGCCTCATCACGACGTACCAGGTAAAAAGGTACCAGAGGAAGACATCCAGGCAGAAAACGGCCGTAACGGGCATCCACCCGGAAATCCATACATTCAGGAGGATAAAAGCGACATCCAGGCCGAGCAGAAGCACCAGAGCGCCACGCTGGGACAATCCGGTCTGCAACAGCAAGTGGTGGATGTGATTGTTGTCCGGCAAGAAGGGGCTCCGGTGTTTCAGGACCCGCAAGATGACAATCCGCGGGACGTCCAGCATAGGGATCAGCAGGGTGGAGAATCCGATGACCAGGTAACGGGCACCCCGGGATGGATTGACGAGTCCCTGGTCGCTGATGTTGATAATCAGGAAACTCAGGATGAGGCCGAGAGTCAGTGAACCGCAATCCCCCATGAATATCTTGGTACACTTTTCCCGGGTCCCGAACACATTGAAGGCCCAGAAAACCAGGATGACGCCGAGCGCCGTCGCACCGATCATCAGGTGCAGGAAACGATCCTCGGCAAACGAAATGACGGACAGGGTGACCAGGGAGATGATTCCCAGTCCGGAGGCCAGGCCGTCGATGCCGTCAATCAGGTTGAAGGAATTGATGATGTAAATGATCAGCAGGACAGACACCGGCATGCCCACGATCCCCGGGACCTGGTGAATACCGAACAGGCCGTAATAATCCTTAATCCACAGACCGGACAGAACCACGATGCAGGAAGCTACGAATTGAAACAGGAACTTCACCCTGAATCCCACGGATACCAGGTCATCCGCGATACCGACGATATACATCAGCATGCCTGCCCCCAGAAGGACGGACAGCTGGATCAGGACATAGTAATCCTGCTCGAACAGGCTGGTCAGGCCACGATAGTACATCATACCGATCGTTACGGCAATCGTAATCATCATGACCGGAAGGAAGGACACGCCGCCCAGGCGTGGGACCGGGGCCGTGTGCACCCTCCGGGCGTCCGGCTGGTCGAACCAACGGCGTCCATAGGCGACGGTCAGGATCAGCTTGATGACCATCACCCCGAGAAAAGAGGCGAACAGGAAGTCCAGCAGAAGGATGAGGGCGGCTACATTCATGCGTTGAAGAGTTGGTCCTCCACCAGATAACAGAGGATATGTCCGATAAGCGTCTGGCACTCCTGGATCCGAGGGGTTACTGTCGACGGAACGTGGATGACGTAGTCATACCCGTCCATCGGACAGGCGTTCGTCCCTACGATGGCGACCGAAGTGATTCCCTTCGCCTTGCAAGCCTTGAGCGCCTCGACGAGGTTCTTGGAACGCCCCGAAGTGGAAATGCCGATAAACACGTCTCCCGGGCACCCTTGGGCCTCCACCTGGCGGGCGAAGAGCCTGTCAAAACCGTAGTCGTTGCCGATGGCGGTGATGATGGACGTGTCCGTGGACAAGGACATGGCCGGCAGTCCGGGGCGGTCGAAGGTGAACTTGTTCACGAGTTCCCCGGCCATGTGCTGCGCATCGGCCGCACTTCCACCGTTCCCGGCCCAAAGTGTCTTGTGGCCGGATTTGTAGGCCTCCACCATCACGGAGGCAATATCGGCAATCTTCGATAACAAGGCCTCATCGGCGAGAAGGGCCTGCTTGACGCGGACGGATTCGGAAATCTGTCCTTGGATGGTTTTCATAAACTCTAAGCTTTCCATATCATTGATCATGATGCATTCCGGTTTCCTGCAGGATACATAATGTCCTCCTTAAACCCTCGTCCAACGTATAACCGATCCTCCAGCCCAAGGATTTCAGTTTTGCACCATCCAGCCTGGCTTTTGTTGCTTTGCTGAATCCGAGCGCTTCATTTTCAGAAGGGAGGTCGAAGGTCACCCGTGTCCCGGTCAGACGGGCGACCATGGCGGCCAGGTCTTTCAACCGGATATCGCAGGATTGGTCCGCCACATTGTATGCCATGCCGTTCTCTCCCCGCAACAGGACAGTCAGGAGTCCTGTAACGGCATCTGCGGCATATGTATATGAATAATACTGGAACCCCGGGCTCTTGAGCACGATGTCTTCCTGCGCGAGCCCGTTCTTGATGAACTGGGTAAGGGCCTTCGTATCGGAATCAAGCAGCGATGGGCCGAACGACCGGGTCAGCCGGGCGACAACGCAATCCAGTCCGGCCTGTTTGCGGTAAGCCTGGCAGAGCGCTTCCCCGCACCGCTTGCTTTCGGGATAGCCGGCCCGCAGGGTGTTGCTGTCGATATAACCGCAATAGGATTCATCAAACAGTTCCACGTCACCCCGGTTCTCCCCGTACACCTCATTGGAAGAGGCGAAAAGAAACCGTTTCGCACGGCATCGCACCGAAAGGTCCAACAGGTTCTTCGTTCCCAGGACATTCGTCACCACGGTACCGATCGGATCCGTCGAGTATGCGACGGGGTGAGTATGGCTTGCAAGGTGCAGGACATAGTCGGCCCCGGCGTCAGCAGGAAGCGAAGCAACCTGATTGATGTCACAGCGGAGAAAACGGAAACACCCGGAATTCTGATAACAGCCGAACCGTTCCCGGGCTTTCGCCTCATTCCGACCCAACGCAATCACCTTGCAGCCCAAGCCGTCATGCGCGTTCTTGTACATAAGCGAGTCGATCAGCAGGCTGCCAATCATTCCGGTCGCCCCCGAAACCATGAGCGACGAATTCCTCAGGATCTCCCAGGGGATGCCGGGGCATGAGGCGATACGCGCCAGGTCCTCCCGATAAAGCGGGTGATCAAAAAACTTCATTTCAGATTACTCCCTTGTTTATCCATGGAAAGATAGGCTTTGAACAGCTCCATGTCATCCCGGGTCGTCAGTTTGATATTCTTGTCCGAGCCGGCCGCAAAATACAGTCTCTCCCCCAACTCTACCATCATCGTATTCGTATAGGAAGAGCCGAAAATCCCAATCCCCTCTTCGAAGGCTTTATGATAGGCCCAGTCCAGTTTTCCGAACTTGTAGGCCTGCGGGGTCGATACCCGGCGCAATGTCTCACGGGGGATGTATTTTGTCGTGGAGATTTCATCATCGATGATGAAAATCTGCTCATTATACGGCATGGAAGTGACCGCATTCCCATACTGTCTGCATTTGACGATGACATCTGTCAATACGCCGGGTTCCACAAGGGGGCGGATACCGTCATGGATGACGATGATGTCATCGTCCGAGCACAGGCCTTCCAGATGGAACACCCCGTTCCGAATGGATTCCTGGCCCGTTTTCCCCCCGGAAACCACCCATTTCAGTTTATCGATCCCATACTGCCGCGCATATGCCCGCAGTACTTCATGCCACCCGTCGATACATACGACTTCGATGGCATCGATGCCGGGATGCTTTTGAAAACCTTCCAGGGTATAGACGAGGACGGGCTTATCATAGACATTCAGGAACTGCTTGGGAATATCCTGCCCCATCCTGGAGCCGGACCCTCCGGCGATAATAACGGCGATGGTCATAAATGAGTAAGATAAAACTGTGTAAACTTACGAAAAAAAAACTAATTTTGCAGCATGGATAACCGAGACAGCCGATACGATCTTATCCGTAGCATCGCCATCATCATGATCGTATTCATCCACTCGATGGGACGTATCACGCAAGTGGCGCCCGCCGGCTGGTCCTCCTTGAGCATGGAACGTTCCGCGCTGCAAAGCATTGTTTCCATGGGCGTCCACCTGTTCATCCTCCTGAGCGGCGCCTTGCTGCTGGGCAAGGACGAACCGGCAGAAACATTCTACAGGAAGCGGCTGGTACGTATTCTGCCTCCTTTCCTGCTTTGGAGCATCCTGGTCTTCCTGCTCTCCTCCTACAAGGACGGAACTCTCGGATGGAACTGCATCCCGGAGTTTTTCCGGCAGTTGATGACGGGCGGCGTGCATGGGACCTACTGGTTCGTTTACATGATCCTCGGGCTCTATCTGATCACTCCCCTGCTCAGGCCTCTTTGCCGGAAAAGATCGACCTGTACCCTGCTGCTGGGTATTACGACAGGCATCTATGTCCTTCACCTGGTGTTTCCCGCCTTCTCCTGGACGGAACGCTGGTTCTCGGACAATGTTTCCTGCCTGATGGATTATGTGACCGGTTACTGTATCGTCCGGTACCTGCCCCGAATTCCCCGGATGAGATCCGCAGCTTTCCTCGTCACCGGATTGTCGGTCGTGCTGGGATTCTTCCTCGGGATCAATCATGCAGGAGCCTATCCGACCGAAATCCTGGCAGCCATGGGTCTTTTCACGCTGGTGGTCACGACGCCCCGGGAACCGGATTTTCTTCCCGCTTTCCGCCTGTTCGGGGAGGCCGGTTTCGGCATCTACCTGTCCCACTGTATCTTTATCTCGGCACTTGCCATTCTGTCCGCGAAACTGGGCATGCCCGTATGGGCCGATCCCTTGTTTATCGCCGGCGGGGTGCTTGTGGCGGAATGGGTCCTGATGCGACTTGTCCGGCTCGCCCGGTGGGACCGGATTCTCTCCTGATTCAAAAACGGGCGTCGGCGGGAAGCTGAATTCCTTTCCGGAGGCATTTCTGCCTGAACTTCCTCCAGTCGTTCCAGTGATACGCTTTCAGGAAAGGGGTGTACATGGCTTTCGGAATCAAGTTCTTCATTTCCCAGAACAACCGTCCCAGAAAGATGCGGAAGGGGCCCATCTGATAGTCGGCATACTGGACGGGAGTCCTCCAGTCGCCGTACTGAAAGGTCAGGAATCCGTCATAATCGCGTGGAATCTTCAAGGTGATGCCTTTGAAATCGAAAGGGACAAGATCCGTAATGAAGCGGTCGAAGATGAATTCCCTTCCGCCATCATACCAGAGACCGCCAGGCAGTTTCCGAAGGATGTAAAAGTCAATGTACTCGCCATTCCGCATCACGGAATAAAGCCCCCGCTTGTCATATCGGACCAATTCAAAACCGTGTTCCCGCAGCGTCCAGAGGCTGTTCAGAAATCTTTCTTCGTCCTCCTGCAGAAGATACAGGTCGACATCTTCGTCCCAGGCGATAAAATCATGTTCCCGGACAATACCCAGCAGCGTTCCCAGAAAGGGGCCGAAGTGCATCCCCTCCGCATCCAGAACAGGGACCAATTCCTTCAGATTCTCAAAGGCAACGTCCCGGTCGATGACCTTGCGCCCGACATACAGATATACCGGTTGATAAGGGAAACGCCCCTTGGGAGTATCCACATACTTCATATCAATCCCTGTTTTCAAAACGGACCGTACCGTCCACATCGTTGTTTTCCATTTTATTACCGACATTGACACGGGCTATCCGGGAAAGCGGATGCCTTTCCACCGGCAGGCACAGCCGTAAATCAATGCAGTAGCTGTTCCGGACTCTCCGGATCCGGTTGCCGACAATCTTCACGTTGACAGTCCCGTCATCGCAGAAAATGCCACGGTTCTCCCCATAGCCATCGATATCGTGGATATAATTGTTCCGGATCGTCATGTCTTTGTTGATGGTCCAGGTATAGATCGCTCCGGAATCCATCAAAAGGCGGGCGGGTTTCTTCAAGAAGGCAGATGTGCAGTAGAACTCATTCTCCTCGATGACTCCGGAGGAGGATGCGGGAATGGACTCCATGTAGAAAGTGCCCACTCCGATGGCGCCGTACGTGAAATTCTCGAAGGTGTTATGATGGATCCGTATTCCGCTGGCCTGGCTGTCGATGCAGAAATGGTTATCCATCATCAGGCCGGTATCCGAGAACCGGTTGCCCCGGACTTCTGCGCCACAGGTAAAAAAGTCCAAGGTGATACAGCGGCGGTAGATGCCTTTCATCACATTGTCACATATCAGGATATTGGTACTCCCGTGGACCCGGATGACATCGCTCCGGATTCCTTCGAAGGAACAGTTCCGTACGGCCGTTTCCGTGGATCGGAGGCCGTCAAAATGAATCAGAGGCTCCCCGGCGCTGTTTCCGATGAACACCGCGTTCTCCAGACAGAAAGCACCGGTCACACTGTTCGAGAACGTCAGGAAATTGGAGGCTTCACACTGCCGGATCCGCCGGGGACCTCTCCCGTAGAGATGCGTCGCGCTCATGAACAGGTCCTGATCCCCATCCGGATGGTTGTAAAGGATATAATGGGGAAGCTCCCGATGGAATTTGTAATCCGCATCGGGATCCGTCTCTGCATTCCTGTCGTCAGTCACCTTTTCAGATTTGAAATACAAGTATCCGGATTCAATTTTCTCCACCGGATACACGATCCCCCGATACCACTGCGAAAGAATCAGATAGACTCCTTGGCAGGAAGAGGACGGAAGGTCCGGCTCATCTACTTTGACCCTGCATTTTCCATGGGCCCGGTCCAGGATCTCCGGTCGAGACAGGGCTCCCCGTACAGCCCCCCGCATATCCACGCTTTTCAAGGAAGCCAAGTCCACGAAACCGTTCCTGTAGTCGAACGGCCCCTTACACGGGACAGAGGACATCCGGGAAAGGGCCGGTTTCAGGATATAGTCCGGACCATCCGGGATGAATGTTGCCCCATTGCACTGCAAGGTAATCCGTTTCCGGGGAAGGAACAGTCCTTTTAGAGTAAGATGCCCTTCCCTGTAGCGATAGACATCCTTCCGGATGTCCACAACGACCTCCTGGTCATCGCCATCCAAGGCCTGTCGCAGCGTCTCGGACAAACGGTCGAATGAAGCCTGGTCCGTAACCCGGACCCGGACCTCCCCCCGTGCCCCCACGCCGGAAAGGATCATAAAGAGGGAAAGTAAGACAATACGGTATCGCATCATGCAAGGATTTCACGGACCATCCGGTCCATCATGTCATCGAAAAGGACTGGCATCCGACTGGGCCGGAGGGAACCGCAGAAGGGTTCAGAAAGATCCATCTGCCTTTCCAGGGCCGCCCGCACCTCTTCCGGATCCTCGCTTTTCACGATGTCTCCATTACCGGCATCCACCAGACAGGAAGCGCCTGCATGGCAGGAAACGACGACCCTGCAGCCGCCCAGCAGTGCTTCGTTCACCACGGCGCCAAAAGCTTCCCGGGAACTGAGTAATGCCAGCACGTCCGCCAGGTTGTACCAGGCATAGAGGGAATCTCCTTCCAACCGTCCGGTGAATACCACATCCAGGTGCAGTTCCTCCGCCTGCTTTTTCAAGCGCTCCGCCTCGGGTCCGTCCCCGACAACGACCAGAATCGCATCGCGCCGTATCCGGGAGAATGCGTCCAGGAGCAGATCCACGCGCTTAAGCGCCACTAAACGTCCCACAAAAAGGATAACCTTCCTGCCCCGCAGGCCGTACCGGTCAACATACGTCCGGCTGACAGGCAGGAGTGAAGCATAACGCTCCCGCGCCTTTCCTTCATCCATCATGATCGGCATCCAGGTGCCAATGCCAAACCGCTGTCGATACCAGTCCCGGACACCGGGGTGAGGAACGATGATTCCATCGAGCATCCGGGGTGCCAGCTTCCGAAGGAAACGGTGAAGGAATGAAAAGTCGTTGTCCTGCTCTATCATATCCAAACTGTCGTCGCACATGGACACGATCCTGTACCGTTTCCCGTACAGGAGCCGAATCATCCACAGTTGGAACAGCGGAAGCTGGAATTCCGGGACAATCACCAGTTCCGGGTCCTCCCGGACAATCATTTTCCGAAGTCCGGTGCAAAGGTATCGGCTGTCCCCTCCCAGAGAGACGCCCTTCAGATAGACCGGGCGGAAAAGACACCTGCGCTCCAGGTCATCCAGGTCGAAGGACTGGTCTTTCCCTTGCCGGTGATAAAAGCACATCCGCATGCCCAACCGCGTGTGCAGGGCATTGTAGAAATCCACCCGATAGGGGGCGATGCGTGTTCGGATGAACAGGTTCATAGCATGTTGCGAAGTCTCTCCACACCGGACTCAAAGGAGAAGACTTGTCTGTACAGGTCCAGTGCATACTGCCGTCCGGGCGCTAGGTTTTCCAGGCGGCGGAGGGCTTTTCTGAACGATTCGGCATCCGTATAGCTGAAGACGGAGAGGTCCATGAAACGCTCATAGCCACGGGTGGCGGCGACATGGGCCAAGACCGGCATGCCGCAGCGGAGTCCGTCCATGACCCGGAGTTTCAATCCGCCACCCACGGAGGCGGGACAGATATAGCAGCTACCCCGGGAGAGGATTTCCTGCATGTCCCTGGGGGAAGGTATCAGTTCGATTCCACAGGCACGGCATCGGGCGGAAAGCCGCGCGGAGGGGTCCCTTCCGGCAACCAGGACCTTGGCGGAAGGGACTTCTTCCAACAGGACCGGCAGGCAGGAATCCATCCATTCCAAAAGCGGGATCTCGGTCTGCCGCATGCTCAAATTGCCGGTGATTACAAATACAGGGGCGGTCACGGTTGTCAGGGAGTCTCCGTCCCAGGGCCGTGAACGATATTCGAAGACTCCGATAACCCGGATGTCAGCCGATTCACCGTACTGCCGAAGCAGTTTACGCCTGTCCTCTTCGGTCAAGACCAGATTCAAGCTGCTGCGACGGACGGCCTGGCCTTCGCAGATGCGAGTCCAGAAAAGCATGGGATGGCGGACGGGGAATGTATAATTCGCCCGTACATAGTCACACTGGTAATTGTGATGGATGGTGATGACCCTGCAACCGGCAGCCTGCGCCTTTCCGATCAGGCCGAAGGATGCATAGCAGGCATCGAATACCACCGTATCAAAACGGTCCGAGGCAAGCACCTCGTCGAACACCCCGTAATAACGGTGGAGCCTTCCGGCAAGAAGATCCAGGAATTTCAGGAAACGAGGTTTCTCATAACGTACAGGAATCACCCGCACCGAAGTATCGATCCCCTCCGGGGCCGCATTCCCTTTCACAGGGCAGAGAAGGCTCATGGACTCAGCCAAGGCCGCAAACGCATTGACATAGCCCCGGGAGGCATATACGCCGCCCCCGTTCCCGTGCAGAAAGTGATACGTAACAAAAAGGACTCTCATTTCTTTTCCAAGCTGGCCAGCCAGCGACGGTAAACATCATCCCGGTCAAGACCAGGTTCCAGATGGACATTGGGTTTTCGGAAAGAACGGGGATCGTTCTTCCGGATATGAAACCGGACACGGCCGTCCACCCAGTTCCCCCACATCCTGTTTCCGACATTCACACGCCGGATATGGCTGATCCTGCTTCTCTCCACGGAATAGTTGCGCCTCAGGTCGATGCAATATGAGTGATGGTCGATGTTCCGGATCAGATTGTCATGGATGGAAACATTCACGGCCCCGTCATCACAGAGGATTCCCCGGTTGCCATGAGGCCCGGAGATATCATGGATGTAGTTTTCCCGAATGATGACATTCCGGTTCTGCGTCCACACATAAATGGCACCGGAATCAACCAGGACACGCATCGGCGGCTTCCGGAACGCCTCCGTCTGGCAGATTTCATTCCGCTCGACGATTCCCTCGGCATAGGGACGGTCCGACTCCATGTAATGCGTTCCCAAGCCGATGGCGGAATAACTGAAGTCCTCGAACAGGTTATCCGAAATCAGGAATCCCCGGCATTGGCAATGGACTGCCGGAGCCGTTGACAAGGCAAGCCCATGGTCATGGAACCGGTTGGACACAATCCGGACGTCTTCGGAACGATAATCCGCAAAGACGCCCTTCCGATAACACTTCTCGAAGTGGCAGCCCTGAATACGGACATGTCCGGTTCCGATGATCCTGACCGCGTCGCTGCGGATACCTTCGAAAACACATTGAGTCAGGACGATGGAATCGGCGACGGTCTTATCCAACCGGATCAGGTCCTCTCCGTCACGGTTTCCGAGGAAACGGATCCCTTCCATGCGGAAAGACTTCAGCCGGGCAGATTCCAGAGACAGGAACCTGCTGGCCTCGCAGCGGTGCAGATATTCATCCGAAGGGCTGGACAGGACGCCGCCGACAACAGATGGATGCCGGTTCGAACGCTGGTTGTACAAGATGTAGCGAGGCCGGCAGCGACCGTAGCGAAGCTCCTCATACAACTTCGTCCCATATCGGGGCACCGCATAAAAATACAGACGTCCACGGCGGATTTCCTTGACCTTGTACACCGCGCCTACATACCACTGGGACAGGATGACATAAGTGTCTTTCGCATCCGCCTCGGATAAATCCTGTTCCTGGCAGCGGATATAGAAAAGCCGGTGACGCAGCGAAACCGGGACAGGTTGGGAGAGAGCCTTTTTAACGGGATCGCGGAAATCCGTTGTCTGCATCCTCGCCAGGGAAACAAAACCGTCACCCACACGAAAATCCCGGTCATACGGGGCCCTGCGTCCATGGGACGTATCCAAGATGAAATCGCGTCCCTCCGGGACCAGGACGGTCCCGTTCCCTTCCATGATGAGACGGAGGTCCGGATGATTCCGGCCTATCAGGGAAAAATGGTTTTCCCGGTAGTAAAAGACACCTTTCCCCAAGCATATATGAATCTCTTTCGGAGACAGGACGGCCACAGAGTCAAAGGACGCCTGAAGCCGGTCGAAACCCGCCTGGGTATTCACGCTGATTGTCTCGGCCCTACCGGCCATACAAGCGGCCAGCAGGAGGAAGGAGTACAGACAAGCCCTCAGCAGACGCATACTATCGAGACAGGGAGCGGTAACGTACCTCGTTCAGTCCGACGACTTTCCGGCGAACCGGCTGGAAGAAGGACGGAAGCTGGTCCGAATAGAAAACGTACAGGAACACGGACAACCACAGCAGGCTCTCACCGATGGCGAAGTACGACATGGTCGGGATACCGATCAGGATATAGATCGAGCAGGCCTTGACCAGGAAGGATTTCGGCTTGGCGAATGCCTTGATACACATCACAAGCACCGTCAGGACCGGAATGACACCGAATTGATACCACATTCCTACAAAGCCGACGTCAGAGAAGAATATACCGCTTTCCTGAAGGGTACGGATGATCCCGCTCACATTGGCCGAAATGAATCCGTCTCCCAGCAGATACCGAGGCCACTCCCGGCTGGCGAACATGTACAGGTAGGCTTTGTTGCGGTTATAATCCGGATTGAATATCTCCTCGATGGTCTGCTGATACAGATGCCCCCACTGTCCGGATGTATAGACGAACATCAGCAGTACGACCAGGCCTATGACCGTGACCAGCATGATTTTCCGGACGGAGGCTTTCATGGACAAAACGGAATAAACCACCATGAGCATGACGGCCAGGAGCGAAGTCCGGTTCTGGATAAGGAAAAGTACGGAGAAGATAAAGAGCGTCCACAGGAAATTCTGGTAGTTGAATTCCTTCATCATGCGGTGGAAGGAAAAGATGAAAGCCAGGGAGACGATACGGATACCTTCGATGTTATGGAAATAATCGCCTCGCTCGACCAATTGCTCATTATCCCCGAGTTCGATCCAATTCGGCGCCAGGAAAGTCACGAACAGGCAAGTAAGCAGATAGACGACAGAGAATGTCTGCAGGGCACTTCGAAACTCCCTTTCCGTCGGCCGGATCGCTATGAAGATGGGAAAGGCCAGGAACTGAAAGAAACGCCGGTAGGTAAAAAAGGACTGTACAAGGCTCTGTCCGTAATAGACAAACGCCGGAAAAACGGACAGGACGATGCCGACATAGAACCACCAGAACGGATGAAGCCAGTCGCTATGATCACGGATCCACGCCGTCCGATTGAAGGTAAAGCAGAAGAAAAGGGTGAGCATGGTGAAGGTGAACGCACCGTTGGGGCCGATCAACGCTGTAACCGGAAGCAGGTCGAAGAAGTTCACCGAGAAGAGCAGCATGAAAAACAGCCATACTTCGATGTATCTCCTTCGCTTCTTTTGTACGCCCCAACTGCTTTTCATTTCACCAGAAGGATGATTTGGAATAATAAACGGACAATAGCCGTCTCCAGCCGGCTGTATCCTTTATACGCCCGATAATAATAGGCCATGCTGTCGTATTGGAGCAAGGCCCGTTTCCGCGCCTCGAGATGGCGGTTGACCGTCTCTCCATGTGCATGGATCACCCGGACGGAAGGGCAAAACAGGCAATGACGGCCAATCCTTCCCAGCCGCTCGCTCAGGATGTTCTCCTCTGCATACAGGAACGTATTCTCGTCGAACGCCCCCGCTCGGAAAAAGGCGTCGGTATTCACCAGGAAGAACGAACCGGAAAGCTTATAGTGCTCTCCCTCCCCGGCTTTCTCAGGATAATCCAGCCGGAATAGCTCCCGCTTTCGTGCCCGTGACAGGAAAGGCGTGCAGAGATACATCCAGACATAGCGTTTCCACAGTCCCAGATATGGTTCCGGACTCTGCCGGACACCATCCGTTCCAACCACCTCTGGTCCCACTGCTCCGGCTTCCGGATGCGATGCGGCCGCCTCCAGCAGCGTTTCCACCACCCCGGGTCCGTTCAGGATGACATCGTTGTTCGTGAACAGGATGTATTCGGGATCCAGATGTTCCTTAAGCCAACGTGCCCCAATGTTGTTTCCCTTGGCATATCCGCCATTCTCCGCAGGGAGTACCGTTACTCCCGGAAGGCGCCCGGCCAACGCTTCCGCTTCTTCGCGAGAGGAGCCATTCGCCACAACGACGGTCCGGTGCTCCGTCCTCACTTTGGACAGTTCCTGCGTAACGAAGCGGATGGTCTCCTCATCCGAACGATAACTGACGACGACGATGCCTGTCATTTCCGTACGTTTTTGAGAAAAGGACGAATGGTTGACCAGTGTACCGGAAGGAAATAGGACATGGCTACGACGGCAAGTATGCCCAATCGAAGCATGGCGTCACCGGGAATCATCCTCTCCAGGAAGAAAAGGACAGCCAGCATGGGGACCGACAGCAAAATCTCTTTTCCCAGATAACGGGCAGGGAAACGGAACGCGAGCCCCCTGGTGACGAAATACAGGGCAAAGGACATCACAACCAGTTCCGAGACAAGCCAGACGAACGCGGATCCGTTCGCAAGCATCCGCTTGACGAGCAACAGGTTCAGGACAACGCCTACGATGGCGCCCACAAAGGAGCAGACCAGAATCTGACGGTCCCACTTCATGGGCATCATGACTTGGATGACCAGGATTTGCTCCAGTCCGATCACCACGACCAGGGGGGCGACGGTCATCATGGGGACGACAGCCCCTTCATATCCTTCGCCGGAGACAATCCGCACGATGTCGGGCGCTCCGGAGAGCATCAGACAGGCAACGGGGATACCGAACAGGATCAGCACCCTGACAGATTTGAGGATAATCGTATTGAAATCGTCCACCCTCCCTTCCGAGAGCACGGCACTCATCCGCGGCAGCATGACGGTCGTAAAAGCCGTGAACAACGCAATCAGCATCGAGAATATCTTGGTGGCACTGCTATAATAGCCGACCTGTTCCGGCGTGGATATGAATCCGAGATAGGCGACATTGAAAGATGTGTACAACGATGTGAGGAACATATACACACCCATGATGAAGAAAGGACCCGCTATCACTCCAAAACGGGCTTCTTTTGGACGGAACCGGACGAATCTCCGCGAAAAACTGACATTGACGCAGGCATTCGCTACCAGAGTCAGCGTAGTCAGCAGATAGTAAACCCAATAATCCTCCGCCTTCCGGACAAACAGAAAGACGGCCCCGACATACAGGCATTTGATGAGGATGGAACGGTTCGTAATGAACAGGAATTCCTCCAGTCCACGGAACAGCCAGTCCATACACAGACAATTGGCGGCCAGTTTCGCCAGACCGATCCACAGCATCGGCCGGTAATCCGCCAGGGAAGGCACCGTATAAATCACGACCACCAGGGCTATGGCGGCAATCAGGGTCGTCAGCAAATTCAAGGAAAAAAGGCTGGAAAACACACGGTTCCTTTGCTCCCTGTCATCACGGGCGGCGGCGATCTCCCGCATGCCGACGATGGAGATCCCCATCATGGAAAACAGAATGAAATAATTGACGATACTGTCCACGAAGTTGCAGATACCGATGTTCGTCACGCCCAGCACCCGGGACACATAGGGATAGGTCACCAACGGGAAAACATAGTTGGAGACCGTAAGAAGGGCGCTGTAAAAGAAATTCTTCCGGATGCTGGGCATGGTTTCCCGTCAAATCTGACCAAGGATCTGGGTCAATGTACGGATACGGGCACTTGTCACATGGCCGGCCAGGTAGCGGCGATACAGGTCCCGGTCAACGGATGCGCGGAGACAACCGTCCACGCGTGACTCGAACTGCTCGTAAGTATCGATGCTCGGACAGAACCGCTCAAGACCGTAAAAGTCGGTATCGGCATTCCGTACGTATCGGAGCACAACGTGGCAGCCGGCGGAAAGGTATTCCAGGAACCGGGGAGTAACCTGGCTGAATCCGCCGGTCCTTTCCGCCCCGGCATCCATCCCTGGTGTTGCATAAAGCCCGATACGGCATCGCCGCATCAAGTCCATGTACCGCTCATGGGTATCCAGGTTTCCAAGGCAGTTCCCATCCTGGTCATAGTATAGGAAACGGCCCTCCTCTTGCCTTCGGTAAACATAGGTACAGGAATGGCTTTCGACATACTGTCGAAAGAAACCGGACAAGACTTCATTAGGACGTCCCATCATCACCAGGTCATAGGTCTTCCTGCCCCAGTCTTCATTCAGGCAGTGATCCGGGAGAGAGAGTGGCAGGTGATAGACAGGCAAGTCGATCTGCCGGCTCTGCAAGAATTCAAAGACTTCCCGGCTGGAAACAAAAACAGCAGGACAACGGGAATACGAACGGGACAAGGCGGGCAGCATGGAGTCCCGGAGGAAAAAATCAATCCAATAAGGAATGATATTCTTCCGATTGTAGACATTTGCCTCCACGTGGGGTTCCATCTCCATCAGGAAGCAGTTCCTGCGTACGGGAACCTGCGGTTTTCCCGGAAGTCGTCGATATAGTGCCTCCACCACGCGGTTCCTGTAAAGGAAAGGGACACCCAGACCACGTGCAAACAAGTCCTCCCAGGAATACACCAGATCGAAACTGGGTCTTTTTTCCCAGCCTCGTTGTGTAAGTATTGCATCCAGTTCCATTTACAGGAGAGCCGACAAGTCCATAGCCGCCCCCAAGGCGGCATCCATGTTATAATACTCCCAGTCCGCGAACCGCCCCGTGAGATAGAATCCATAAGGTTGGAGCGTTTTCTTCAGGGAACGGATCAGTTCCCTGGTCTGCCGATGCTGTACCGGATAGGAGCAAGGCGTATATTGGCTGTCCAGGAAACGGGGATGCAAAGGCATCCGGAGTAGTTGCTCCTCGATATCCTTCCTTTCTGCGAAGCCCGTAAACTCCACCGTCGCCGTATGCTTGCCCGGAGCGTTGTTCCCGGCAGAGAAATTCCCCGTACAGATAATCCGGTGCGCGTCATATTCCTGCGAAGGAAGGTACACCCATGTATAAGGCACCGGATCGATCTCGCAGAACACGGATGTCGTTCCATGGAAAGAAAGATCCGACAGAGGATGTTCGAATCCGCTCAGGTCGATTCCTTCGACCGACTGGGGCAATTCCCGGACATTCCCCGTATAGATGACGAGATCATAAACTTCTTCCTGCACCAGCCACTTTCCATCCTGACGGCGGATCCTGCCGACTCCGGCGTTATACCGGATATCCAATCCCTGCGCCAGCGTATCAGCCAAGTACTGGGAGCCACCCGACTTGGGATACCAGAAGGTCCGGTGGACGAAGGTGCCTTCTTCCCGGCGGGTGAAATTATGGAGGAAAACCTCCTCGGCGGACGGCATGGGCAGTTTACCGTCCAACCAGTCCACGGAGACCCCGGAGAGCGGCTGACGCCATATCTTTTCGTTGTAAGGACGGAAATACAGCGCATAAAGGGTCTCGCCGAACATCCGGCGGAGGAAACGTTCGAAACTTTCTCCGGCGACAACGGCATTATCCTGCGTGAGACGAGCGGCGAAATCGCGGATACAGCCACGTTGGACTTCCTCCGGCAGCTGATAGATGTGATCCTCAATCGGGTAACCGACAAATGAGCCGTCCGGTAGGACGATCGAGGAATTGCGGTCGGCTTTCGTGAATGACGACGTGCGGTTGAACAAGGTCCAGAACCAATCGAGTACCTCTTGCCGGTGCGAATTGAAGATATGTCCTCCGCATAGATGAAACAGGGAGCCGGCCACGTTCCGGCACCGGATAAGCCCGCCGGGGCGATCCGCTTTCTCATAGACGGTTACCCGGTAACGGTCTCCCAACAGACGGGCTGCGCCCAATCCCGAGACACCGGCACCGATGACGGCAACTTTCCTGAACCGGTCTTCCATCTATCTCCCCTTGTACATCTCCTCGTAATACTTCTGATACTCCCCGCTGGTGACGTTGTCCAGCCAGTCCTGGTTGTCCAGGTACCAGCGGACGGTCTTTTCGATGCCTTCCTCGAACTGGAGGGAGGGTTCCCAGCCCAGTTCGCGCTGGAGCTTGGTGCTGTCAATGGCGTAGCGGAGATCGTGGCCGGCGCGGTCGGTCACATAGGTGATCAGGTCCATGTCCTCCCCTTCGGCGCGGCCGAGAAGACGGTCCACCGTATGGATGAGGACCTTGATGATGTCGATGTTCTTCCACTCGTTGAAACCGCCGATGTTGTAGGTCTCGGCCACCTTCCCTTCGTGGAAGATGAGGTCGATGGCACGGGCGTGGTCCTCCACGTAGAGCCAGTCGCGGACGTTCTCGCCCTTTCCATAGACAGGAAGCGGCTTGCGGTGGCGGATGTTATTGACAAAGAGCGGGATGAGTTTCTCCGGGAACTGGTAGGGTCCGTAGTTGTTGGAACAGTTCGTGACGATGGTGGGCATCCCGAAGGTGTCGTGGAAGGCCCGCACGAAGTGGTCGCTGGAGGCCTTGGCGGCGCTGTACGGGCTGTGCGGCTGATACTTCAGGTCCTCGGTGAAGAACTTCTCACCGTAGGCCAGATGGTGCTTCCCGCTGGAGGCCTTGGTCGTGAACGGAGGTTCGATGCCTTCCGGGTGGGTCATTTCCAGGGCGCCGTACACTTCGTCGGTGGAGATGTGGTAGAAGCGCTTTCCGGCGTATTTCTCCGGAAGGCTCTCCCAGTACGCCTTGGCGGCCTGCAGCATGGACAGGGTCCCCATGACGTTGGTCCGGGCGAAGGTGAAAGGATCCTTGATGGAGCGGTCCACGTGGGACTCGGCGGCGAGATGGATGATGCCGTCCACCTTCTCCTCCTGCATGAGTTTCAGGACACCCTCGAAGTCGCAGATGTCCATCCGGACGAAGCGGTAGTTGGGCCTGTCCTCGATGTCCTTCAGGTTGGCAAGGTTACCCGCATAGGTGAGTTTGTCCAGGTTGATGATCCGGTAGTCCGGATACTTGCCTACGAGCAGCCGGACCACGTGGCTGCCGATGAAACCGGCTCCGCCGGTGACGATGATGGTTCTATGCATGGAGGAAAGGATGATGTTTGTCTTTTTCGGAAAGGATGATGTCGCCGGCCGGCAGGCGCCAGTCGATGGCAAGTTGCGGATCGTTCCACGCGATACCGCCTTCGGAGGCCGGGCAATAGAAGTTGTCGCACTTGTACTGGAACACGACCTCCTCCGAGAGAACGGCGAAGCCATGGGCAAAGCCCCGCGGGATGAACATCATCCGGTGGTTTTCCCCGGAAAGTTCCTCCGCACGCCATTTCCCGTAGGTGGGAGAACCTTCGCGAAGGTCCACGGCGACGTCCAGCACGGCACCGCTCACCACACGGACGAGTTTCGCCTGGGCGTGCTCCCCTTTCTGGAAATGCAGGCCCCGGACGACCCCGTAACGGGATTTGCTCTCGTTGTCCTGCACGAAATGGACGGGGCCCACCTTTCCGGCGAACTCCCGTTCATTGAAAACCTCGAAGAAATAGCCCCGCTCGTCCCCGAACACCTTCGGTTCGATCACGACGAGACCTTCGATACCTGTCTGGATGATATTCATAGTCTGTCGATACATTTTTTCAAGGAAGCATACCAGTGCGGGACCTCCACACCGAAGGTTTCCTTCACCTTGGTCTTGTCCAGGACCGAGAAGTGCGGCCGGCGTACCTTGGAGGGGAATTCGTCGGAATGGCAGGGGCGGATGTCGCAGGTGTTTCCGCTGAGGTCCCGGATGGCGCAGGCGAAATCGAACCAGGAACACACGCCTTCATCGGAGAAATGGTAGATACCCTGCCGGTCCGTCAGCCGCTCCGTAATGACCTTATGGATAAGCGCGGCAAGGTCCGCCGCATAGGTGGGCGTACCGACCTGGTCGAAAACGACCTTGAGTTGCGGCCTTTCGGCGGTGAGTTGCCGCATGGTCTTCACGAAGTTCTTCCCGTAGGGTGAATAGAGCCAGGCCGTCCGGAAGATCTGATGGCTGCAGCCGGCCTCCTGCACCGCCTGCTCGCCCTGGAGTTTGGTCGCTCCGTACACGCCGTTCGGATGCACCGGCCAGTCTTCCCGGCACGGAAGGGCGATGTCGCCCTGGAACACATAGTCCGTGGAAATGTGGATCATGTGCGCGCCCCTTTCCGCCGCCACCGAGGCGAGGATGCCCGGGGCCACGTGGTTCAGGAGATCGGCCATCGGCAGGTCCTCCTCCGCCTTGT
>Ga0310697_10001523_pt1 | contig 26819 bp, 14 predicted proteins | sample 172DNAGHGlowgp2_FD_203883 | JGI IMG/M metagenome (GOLD analysis project Ga0310697, IMG submission 203883) | Sheep rumen microbial communities from Palmerston North, Manawatu-Wanganui, New Zealand - 1728 DNA GHGlow gp2 (v2) (version 2) | ecosystem: Host-associated > Mammals > Digestive system >...
CGGCCAGCAGCGCTTTCTTCTCTTCCAAGGTGGAGAGCAGTCTGGGGTGCCAGTCGGAATGAATCACCTGTCGCGGGTGTTGTTCAAAAGTGATGACCATCGACTGCAGTCCCCGCTCTTTTGCTTGCTCTTTCAGCTGCCCAAGCAGAAAACGATGCCCAAGATGCACACCATCGAAAAAACCGATGGTGGCGGCATAGTGGCCTTCCGGTCCCGTTGATTCGCAATGATAATATATTGTTTCCATTTTTCGGGTGCAAAGTTACGAAAAACGAGTGAATTGCAAAAGTAAAACACAGATAACTATCTGTCCTGATAGGGAAATTCCCCTGTATGTTTAGGGAAAAACCTTTGCCTGGCACAGTCTTTTGTGCTATCTTTGCACCAGAATGAAGAACAAACTGAATGTTGAACAAGTAAAAAGAGATACAATTATGAAGAAGATTATGTTTACACTTATTGCTCTGCTCGGTCTGGCTGTCCAGGCACAAGCCATGAGCTATGAGCAGGCACGCGAGGAGGCACTGTTCCTTACCGACAAGATGGCCTACGAGCTGAATCTGACAGACGCACAGTATGAGGCTGCCTACGAAATCAACCTCGACTATCTGATGGGGGTGACCAGTCGTCACGATGTGTTCGGCAGTTACTGGGAGCGTCGCAATGCCGACCTGCGGTTCATCCTCTATTCATGGCAATGGGACATGTTCCGAGCCGCAACCTACTTCTTCCGCCCGCTCTATTGGGATGCCGGCTATTGGCATTTTGGCATCTACGCCCGCTACCCTCATCGTGACTACTTCTATTTCGGCCGTCCCCATTTCTATGCTTCCTATCGCGGAGGTCACAGTTGGCGCATGAACGGGGACCGCAGCTACTATGAGCACCATCGCGAGCACTTCCGTCCTTCGGCACATCGCGACAATCACTTCGGCATGCGCGACGGATGGAACCGCGGTGACTATCGCGGAGGGCGTTCCAGCAGTTCCACCCGTGTGACGGGCCGCAACGGCAACCAGCACTACAACAATGGCCGCGTGGGTAACGGTCGCGTGGGTAACGGTCGCGTGGGTAATGGTCGCGTGGGTGATGGCCGCGTGGGTGATGGTCGCGTGGGTGATGGTCGCGTGGGTGATGGCCGCGTGGGTAATGGTCGTCAGGACAATCGCACGAATGACAGTGGCACCGGGATGCAGCAGCGTGGCAACAGTTCACCTCGCATGGGGAATGCCCGTACTTCTTATGGGGCTACGCGCTCCTCTTCCAGTGGAGCTACACGTTCCGACTCTTATGGTACCCCACGCTCTGCCTCCGGTGTCACTCGTTCTTCCTCTGGTGTCACTCGTTCTTCCTCCGGTGTCACTCGTTCTTCCTCCGGTGGCTCTCGCAGCAGCGCATCGTCAGGCAGAAGCAGCAACAACGGTTCCCGTTCCGGAGGTCGCCGATAGTTGATGTCATCCTTATTATCTTGCAGATAAGCCCCGAAGTCGAATTGTCGGCTTCGGGATTTCTTGTTTAAAAAAAACAATAATTCCATAAAAACGAATGAATTTTGTATCATTGTTGCAGAAAATATTGTACATTTGTAGGCAGAAAAGCATTTTGATGGATATAATTCTATCCGTAATCATATATAAACATTAAGTACAAATGGAAAGAACTTGGAGATGGTTTGGCAAGAAGGACAAGATAACGCTTGCCATGCTGAAACAAATCGGGGTCGAGGGCATCGTCACCGCGCTGCATGATGTGCCCCTTGGTCAGGTGTGGACACGCGAGAAGATTCGCGACCTGCGTGAGTATATCGAGAGCTATGGCATGCGCTGGAGCGTGGTGGAGTCGCTGCCTGTGGTGGAAACCATCAAGTATGCCGGCCCGGACCGCGATGAGCAGATTGAGGTGTACAAGCAGTCGCTGCGCAACCTGTCAGCGGAGGGCATCCACTGCATCTGCTATAACTTCATGCCCGTGCTCGACTGGGCCCGCACCGACTTGGCACATGAGAATCCCAACGGTGCTTCTAACCTCTACTTCAACTATGCAGAGTTTGCCTATTTCGATATTTATATCCTGAAGCGCGAAGGAGCACGCGAGGAATGGGCTCAGTTCCGCTTCCCCGAGGGAGTGGGTGCAGGGCGCGACGTACTGGCCGAGGCCGACGAGCTGGCTAAGACGATGACCCCCGAGAAAGACCACAAGCTGGTAGAGAATATCGTGATCAAGACGCAGGGCTTTGTCAGTGGCAACTTCAGTGAGGACGATGAGGCTCCCGTTCAGAAGTTCCGCGAGTTCCTGAACTTGTATAAGGGTATCGACAAGCAGCAGTTGCGAGAGAACATGAAGTATTTCCTGGAGGCCATCATGCCGGTATGCGAGGAGTGCGACATGAACATGTGCGTACATCCCGATGATCCTCCCATTGAGATTCTGGGTCTTCCCCGAATTGTCCGTACGGAAGAGGACATCCGGTGGTTCCTCGAGGCCGTACCCAACAAGCACAACGGCCTTACGTTCTGTGCTGGCAGTCTCTCCGCCGGTGCCTATAACAATGTAGTCGATCTGGCCAGAAAGTTTGCTTCCCGCACCCATTTCGTTCATCTGCGTTCCTGCCATATCTTCCCCAATGGCGACTTCACTGAGGCCAGCCACCTGGGGGGACGCGCCGACATCATTGAACTGTGCCGGATTTTTGAGCAGGAAAATCCGCAGTTGCCTATGCGTGTCGACCACGGCATGACCTTCACCGACCAGCCTGGGGGTATCATGGACGAGTCGAGCCACGGCCACAACGCCGGCTATACCCTTTTAGGCCGAATGTTTGCCCTCGGGCAGGTGCAGGGCATCCTCGCCACTGTTGACCGTGAGCTGGGCATAGAATATAAACAACCGGGATTCTTTGATTAGTTTCGTTTGCCCCTAAGTTAGGGGGCTACAGGAGTCTGAACAGGCGCAGACTCCATGATTAATGCAAATCAGGTCTGATTTCGCTTGTTCAGACCCTATTCCCCTGACTAAAAGGGGTTAATATATGAAACTGAAAGATATACTGAGCGGCCAGCTGAATGCCGCAGAATGGGAGCAGAAAGGCTATCAGCTCCCCAAGTTTGACGTGAAGGCTTTGCGTGAGAAAACGGCAAAGGAACCTACATGGGTACACTTTGGTGGCGGTAATATCTTCCGTGCTTTCCCCGCAGCACTTTTGAACGATGCCCTGAACACGGGCAAGTACGACCGTGGTGTCATCGTGGCAGAGACCTTCGACTTCGAAGTGGTAGACAAGGCTTATGCCCCTTATGACAATCTCTCGCTGCTCGTCTCGTTGCAGTCCGACGGTAATATAGAGAAAAAGGTTATCGCCAGTGTCACCGAGGCTCTGAAGGCCGACCCGCAGTTCCCTGACTGGCAGCGTCTGGTAGAAGTGTTCCGCAATCCGTCATTGCAGATGATTTCCTTTACTATCACAGAGAAGGGCTATAGCTATAACGATGCTGATTTGGCGAGAGGCTTGCAGCCACTCTTTGCCATGGGTAAGGTGTGTGCGCTGCTCTATGAGCGCTGGCAGGCAGGGGAGCTTCCCCTCACCGTGCAGTCGATGGACAACTGTTCGCACAACGGCGACAAGGTGAAGGCTGGCGTGATGGCCTATGCAGAGCGATGGGTCAGCGACGGTCTTGTTTCCGCTGCTTTCCTCGACTATTTGAAGGATGAGACGAAGATTACTTTCCCCTGGTCGATGATTGACAAGATTACGCCCCGTCCTCATGAGAAGGTGAAAGAATTGCTGGCTGCTGACGGTTTTGAGGACAACGAATATATTGAGACGGAGAAACACACCTTCACCGCTCCTTTCGTGAATGCCGAGGAGGTGCAGTATCTCGTCATCGAGGACCACTACACGAATGGCCGTCCGCCGCTTGATCTTGGCGGCGCTCTCTACACCAAGCGTGAGACCGTGGACAAGGTGGAGACAATGAAGGTGACCACCTGTCTCAACCCCCTCCACACGGCGATGTCAATCTATGGCTGTATGCTGGGTTATACGCTCATCTCTGCAGAGATGGCCGATGAGGACTTGCGCTCCTTCATTCAGAAGATAGGTTATATGGAGGCCATGCCGGTGGTTGTCGATCCCGGAGTGCTCAACCCCTACGAGTTTATTGGTGCAGTCATCAACCGCCGCTTGCCCAACCCCTTTATGCCCGATGCTCCGCAGCGCATTGCTATGGACACCTCTCAGAAACTGCCCATCCGTTTCGGTGAGACCATAAAGAAGTATATTGCCCGTGGGCTTGACATGTCCAACCTTGTGCTTATTCCCCTTGTCCTTGCTGGCTATGCACGCTATCTGAAGGGTATCAAGGACGATGGCACTCCCTTCGAGCCTTCTCCCGACCCGATGTTGGCTGAACTGCAGGCCATCGTGGCTCCGTTGGAGGTAGGGAAGGCTGATCAGGAGTATGTCTGCCTGAAGCAACTTTATAGCCGGAAGGATGTGTTTGGTCTTGACCTGTACGAGGCAGGTCTTGGCCAGCAAATAGAGGATATGGTCAAGGAGTTATTTGCCGGCGTGGGAGCCGTGCGACGCACGCTCCACAAGTACGTATGGGCAAGGTAAGTCCTTGTGAGAGATTCTTATTTCAGGAGATGATAGGTGCCGCCGGCCAATGGGCGGATGACACCTTTCATTTCTAACTGGAAGAGCTGACTGATGAGCAGCCCGATAGGAATATTGGTGCGCACGGAGAGTACGTTCTGTTGAAGATCGCCCCACTCTTCGAGCGCACTTACTATTTTCTGCTCGTCGGCGGTGAGGTCGGGGAAGAAAGACCGCTCGATGCCCGCTGCGTGGGCCCGTTGCAGTTGGGCATCGGTCTGCCAGCCCATGCTTTCTACCATGTCTGCTGCGCAGGTGATGAGCTCGGCTCCGTTGTGGCGAATCAGTTGGTTGCATCCCTCGCTATAGGGACTCCCCACGGCTCCGGGGAAGGTGAACACCGGGCGGTCGTAGTCTTGAGCTATGCGGCAGGTGATGAGCCCGCCGCCTTTTTTTGCGCTTTCGATGAGCACTGTGGCATCGCTAATGCCCGCTACGATGCGGTTGCGGCGCACGAAGTTCAGCTTCTCGGCGCGGGTTTGCGACATATATTCCGTGAGGAGTCCTCCCTGTTGCAGCATCTCCTTTGCCGTGTCGCGGTGGCGTGGCGGGTAGAGCTCATCCAGGCCGTGGGCCAGTACACCCACGGTTTCGAAGCCTTGTGTCAGAGCGTGGCGGTGGGCGCAGATGTCAACGCCGTAGGCCAGACCGCTGACGATGAGTGTGTGTGGGCAGAGCTCTCGCAAGTCCTCTGTGAAGTGGCGGATGAGGTCTTCGCCGTAGGTGGTGGCGTGGCGGGTACCGATGATGTTGATGATGCGCCGCTGGTTCAGGTCGGCCGTACCCAGATAGTAAAGAATGATGGGCGCGTCGGGTGTATTGGCCAGTCGGGTGGGGTAGTCATCGCTGCTTAATAAGAGGACTTTTATATGGTGCTTTTCGATGAATGTCATCTCCTGCTCGGCACGCTGCAGCCCGCAGCTCCAGTCTTGCAGCAGCTGGCAGACGCGTTCAGAGCAGTCGGGTATCACCTCTCGTATTTCATTGCGATGGTCGTAGATGGCCTTGCCGCTGCCCAATAGCCGGTAGAGCTGCAAAGCCGTCTGGAAATTAAAGCCGGAAAGCCGTGTAAAGGCGATGGTGTAGAGAAGTTCCGCTTGCATGATGATGAGTTAGCGTATGAACTTCTCGAACGCCCGGTCGTAGTCCTCGCTCTGTCCTAAGCGGCCGTTGACGAGGCACACCAGTTCAATCTTTCCGCGAAAGCAGAGCTGGTTGTCGCTGGCGCGATAGAGGTCCTGATGAAACACATATTTTATCCCCTCCTTTGTCAGGTTCAGGCGCGACACCACCTCGTCGTCGGGTCTGAGCGGCACCTTGTATTGCAGTTGCATGCGGGCCACCACGGCATCCACCCCTTTCTCGTGCATTTCGGCGAAGCTGAGGCCGCACTCCTTGAGGAAGAGGTGGCGGGTGTGCTCACAGTAGTGTATGTACTGGGCATTGTTCACTATGCCTTCGATGTCGCATTCATAGTCGCGAACTTCAAAACGTGTTTCAAATATGTAGTTCATAATTGCTTGCAAAGATATGCTTTTTCCTCAACATGACCAAATAATCTGTTGTTTTCATGCCGTTTTGGGCCTGCAAGGAGTTGTTAAGCGTGCTGGTGAGTGCCTTTCAGATACTCATAGCCAAATCTGCATCGCAGACAGTCCTTGCGGTCGCAGTATTGATTTTTGAGCTGGATGAGTGCCTGCGAGTCACCGGCAGAGACCAAGTTCAGGCCACATTCCTTCCACATGCGGATGATATGGTTCTGCTCCGCCTTCAGCTGCTCCAGGAAGTCGAAGGCACGGTCGCAGTATTCCTCCTTCTGCCTGTGGCGTCCCACGGCAAAGAGCATGGGGATGGCAGTATTGATGAGCAGCAGGTCGACAGACGTTGCCGACAGTTTTTTCAGGTTTTTGGGGCTCTCTGAGCCAAAGCCGTAGTGCGTTTGCCAGTAGGGTGTGGCGTGGGTTTGCAGCAGTTCGCGCAATGCGTCGATGGTCTTGCAGTCGAGCAGCAGGCTCAGTCCGTTGCGCCGCTCGAAGTAGTGCAGTGCCAGTTGCGACAGGCGTATGTGGGGGAAGTTCTGCGGTCGTAGGCGGAGGAATCGCCAGAGGACGTAGTCCATCGGTTTCATGGAGAACTTATGGGCCAGATAGAGATACTCGTTACGCAGTTTCTGGAAATAGCCATCTTTCAGAGCTTGTTCTCTGTGCCGTTCGGGGATGGCCTCTGTCTGCAGCAGTCCTGCCTGTCCCATGAAGATGGCTTCTACCTGGAACAGGTCGTCGCGGTGCTTTCCCACGGCACTGAGCGGCACGTTCATCGCCCACTGCTCGAATGCGTCGCTGTTGATGCCGAATCCGAAGTTGCGGCTTAGCGTCACGAAATAGGCATCCTCCCATGAGCCGCCCAGCCGCTGTGCCCGTTGTGCTATGGCCACGGTCTTCTGTTCCAGCCGTTCCGTCTGCAGGGCAGCCATCCATGAGTGTACCGTCAGCCGCGAGAGGTTGGGTATAATCCTGTAGCAGGGCGGGTAGTGGTCGGTCTTGAGCAGTTGCTCATAGTTGGCCGAAAGACTTGCCGGGACGGGCAATACCAGTTGTGGCAGATATTCCTGCCGGGTGTTCATCACGTCGGTATCCGCCTCGCCTACCACGTGGAGTACCACGTTGTCATAGGCCGTGTCTCGGTCGTGGTGGTGCAGATACCAGTCGCTGGCCCGCTGGTGTATCTCCACGTTGCCCACCCATAGTGTGTCGCCGATGCGCACCTTCGCGTTGAAGAAGTCGGGGCCTTGGTTCTGCCGGTTGTAGAGTCCGGGGTCTATTACCTCCACTTTGCGCCCGTCGGTGGTGGTCATCTCTCCCAAGGGCCACATCTTGTGTTTCCATGTGTAGTGCAGCAGTTTCTCCATCTGTAGGCTTTTCCTTGTAATTATGCTTCTATATAACTAACTGTTATTTCACTGCTTTGCAGTAGGAGGTTCGGCATTCCTGCCGGACGCTGTGTGCGGTACGAATGCCGCACCTCCTACTTGGGTGCTGCAAAGTTATTCAAAAAACGCTTGATAGCCAAGTCAGTTTGCAATAAAATGCTACAATTTGAGCCTTTTTAACCCTTTAAGCACAAATCTGCGTACATTTTCCATAGGCTGAAGTTTGAGTTATTTTTTAATCGTTTGATTTTCAGTGGTTTCTGAAAAAACTGTTGTTGCGTCTTTTCCATAGGCAATTGGTTCGGCATTCGTAAAAATGTTGTAACTTTGCAACAGCATTGCTAATGCTAATAATAACAATTATGTTTGCGAGATTATTGTACATCATTATTATAGAGACAATGCTGGTTGCCTGTTCTAGGCTGCAGCAAGAGTCTGATCCACAGACAGCGGTACGTTGTCTGGAGGATGCAGAGGTGGCCTTGGCAAATGACAACATTCGCTTGGGTGAGAAACTATTGCGTAGAACCATCCGTCTGGCGGAAGAGACTGAGGACTGGCACACCAATTATATTGCTTATCAGCGGCTTGCGGAAGCATTGTCGCAGGGCAACCCTGAAGAAGCATTTCGTCTGATGAAGAAAGCCTTAGTTGTCTATGAGCAGCATCCTGACGATGAGCGAAACTATGTCATGCTGCTTGACTATGCAGGTACTTATGCTGCCCAAATGGCTTTTACCGCAGAAGGAACCTACGACGAGGCGCTCGATTATATTCGTCGTGCTTACCGTATTGCGGAGGAAAACCAAATGACGGAGCAGATGTGTCAGACACTCACGAGCCTTGCCAACATCGCATGGGCAAAAGAGGATTATCGTCAGGCTGTTGACTATGCCTGTCGGGCGGAATCAGTAGCAACAGATGAGCTGCGGTCAGGTGTGTTGCAGGTGCTGGCTCGCAGTTACCTTAGCCAGAATATGCTCGACTCGGCAGAAGCCGCCTATCGGCAGATTGTCCCTGGTGATGATGCTCATCTGGCTTATATAGTGAAGAGCGGCCTTGCAAAGATATTGCTTCTACGGTTGGGCAACACACAGGTGGCTGACAGCGTGGAAGAATCTTTCGAACAGATAGAGAACTTCTATTACAAGGCTCTTGAGCAGAAAGATCAGTATTATCAGGAGACGCTTCGGCAGGAAAAGGAAAATCAGCAGCTGGAGTATCGTTCAATGCTCTATCGGCGGACGCTCCTGGTAGTATTCTTTGCCGTAGTCATCATCTTCATAGCGGTGGTGTCGGCACTTCGTTATCGCATCCGAATGCTCAGTCAGCAACGCCGATATGAGCAATCGAAAATGGAAAACGAACTGCGCTTGCAGGAACAGGCAAAACGCCAGCTGCAGAAAGAGGCAGAGCATCAGAAGATGCTACTGCATCAGGCCAACGAGGTGGTGACTTTCCTGCAAAACTTCATCCTCGAACGCACGGAAGTGCTGAAGAAACTCAACCAAGGCGGCGACTCGCTCATCTATCTTAGTCCGCACGAATGGAGCGAGATTGAACGCACGCTCAACGCCATCGACAACAATCGTTTTTCAAAAATCCGCGAGCAATATCCGCAGATGCAGGAAGATGACATCCGACTCTGTATTCTCACCCGGCTTGGTCTCAGCAACCGCACCATCGGCAATATCTATTGCATCACCATCTCGGCTGTCCAGCATCGGAAGCTCAAGTTGAAAAAAGAGGTGTTCGGTGAGACTAACCCAGACATCACGCTGGAACAGATACTCACCTGCAGATAGCTGTTTTTCCATGGAATCAACAACAATTATACATACAGTTATGAAACGTACATTATTATTTATTGCATGCTTGCTGGCATCTTTCACAATGCAGGCACAGGAGGGGTTAAACGACTATGTTCCCTTGGTAAAGAATGGCAAGAAATGGCACACTGTTCGTTCTGAATCTGATGAAAACTGTCATTTCGTACAGTATATGTTGCTGGACGAAGGAACAGTGAAAGCCGGAAAGCCCTATATGAAGATGTATCGGAGTGAGGACCTTTTGGCAGTGGTCTATGATGAGGGACTGTTACGTGAGGAAGACCGCAGAATATACAAATACGACATTGACAGACAAACGGAGTTCCTTGTGTTTGACTATTCCTTGAACGCAGGCGACACCTATGAGACCTATTCGTATGAGGAACAGAAGGATGTGTCATACAAGGTGTTGTCAGTGAACTATTTTGTGGAAGGGCCTGAGATAGTCAATCACTACTATGATGAAAAGGCCGACAGTATGGAGGCGCAGCGTCGCTATTTGCGACAGTGGAAAGTATGTCGTACAGATAACCATTCCTGCCAGAAGACGTGGATAGAAGGCATCGGCTCTCTTGAAGGTCCTTTGGCAAACCTCTATGACTCGCGCCCCGGCTCTTCCAGGGAGTATCTGGCATATTTGGAGTGCTCCAATGAAGATTATCTCTTCCTGCCATTCTCGTTTTACACCCAATTTGGATTCGTTCATGGCAGCAACCTGCCAGTAGGCGAAGCAGACTATTCGGGAGAAGGGCGTCACCAGCTTTCCTATGAATTGGAAGGCAGCCGTCTGCATGTCCATGGTAAGGCGTTCACACAGTGCGGCCCAAATAACTATGTCTATTTCTACGAGCGGGAAACAGATGATCCGCTGGTCCGAAAGCTAGAATTCGTTATACAAGGGGTTGAGCCATCAGCCGACTGTACTGCCCTCCATGCTACCGACTTCTATGTCCCGGGCTTTGACCCTAATGTGAACTACGTGGTCGTAAGCCAAGGCGAGGAGCATCCAGTTGTCAACAGGTCACCTCAGATGGCTTACCGCCCAATGGTCGAGGATGGTAAGGTGTGGAAATTAGGATTCATAGACTCTGGCAATCCTGTGCAGGCAGTAATGTACTTCTATTTCGACGGTGATACCATCATCAACGGAAAGAGCTGCAGGCAGATGATGTCCCAGCTGTATTACAGTCAGGACTTCCCTGATTATGACTATGTTTCACAACAGCCCTCTCTGAACTATGCAGGAGCGTGGTACGAAGAGAACAAGAAAGTGTTCACTTACGACACTACGGCTAAGAAGTTTACGTTGATGTACGACTTCTCACCTAATGCTAATGATACCCTGCTTATTATGGACAACCAATATGTGATAGGTCCCAGGCAGAGTGGCGGCTTAAGTGGTTTCAAGGGTGTCTATCGGGAAGTTAGAATGTTTTCAGTGGACGGCTTGATGTACAGTCCGATGTGGCTCGAAGGCGTCGGTAGTATGGATGGGCCGACCGTGAATGTTTATTCCGGGATCGTGGACCGGCTGTTATGCCTTATGTCATGTACCGTTGGCGACGAGGTCGTCTATCTGAACGATAAGTTGGTTGACGGTGCCAGTCCGGAAGAAGCCCGTAAACAGCGTTTCGACTTCACCCATATAACCAAGCCAAAGCCCAAGGCACCTATTCGGAAGGCAAAAGAAATGTCGTTATATGGCGAATACAACGACCGGCAGTTGGTGCTCAATCTTGCTCCGCTCGACGAGGCCTACATGGTTCGCATTACCGACGAGACCGGCACCACCGTCTACAAGAAAGCAGTCAATGCCGGCAATGTCGTAGCCCTCAGCATCGACATTTCGTCCTACGCAAAAGACCGTTACACTGTCACGGTTGAGAATGGCAGTGAGTCGTTCACAGGTGTTTTCGTACTGCAAACAACTGGAATTGAAGTTGTAAGAAATAATGAGGCAAAGGAAGGACGCTATTATTACAACCTTCAGGGACAGTGTATCAGCACCTTGCAGAAAGGATTGAATATCGTGAATGGACAAAAAGTTTTTGTGAGGTAAATCGATGTGAATACTATACAAATACTATGTTTTTTGCATAAATAAAAAAAACAGAACATTTTTTTATTCCTGTTTCAATAATTTTGCGTAATTTTGCAGCCAGAAAAGTTTTTTTATTAATTTTTTATTGTTTTATGCAAAAAAGAATTCTTATTCTGATGGCATTGCTGTTAACGCTTTCGCTAACGGCAATGGCTCAAATTACGACTTCTAGTATGGCTGGTAAGGTGACCGCTGGCGGTACCGACGAGACAGCTATTGGTGCAACCGTGCAAGCTCTGCACGAGCCTTCTGGCACACGCTACACCACAGTGACCAATGCCAATGGCCGCTTCTCCATTCAGGGTATGCGTACGGGTGGTCCTTATGTGGTGACCGTGAGCTACATCGGTTTCCAGCAGAAGGTGGTCAGAGGCATCATGCTTCAGCTGGCAGAGACCTATCAACTGAGCGTGGACCTCTCTGAGAATGCTACTGAGCTGGGCGAGATTGTAATCAGCGGTCGCGCTTCAAAATTCACTGTGGAGAAGACGGGGGCCTCGACCAATATCACCGCCGCACAGATTACCAGCCTGCCCACGGTGTCCCGCTCCATTACTGATATCACCCGCCTGTCGCCTTACGGCGGCAATGGCATGAGCTTCGCAGGTCGTGACGGTCGTACTGCCAACTTCACCGTTGACGGTGCCAACTTCAACAACGACTTCGGACTTTCCGACAAGCTCCCTGGCGGCGGCAACCCCATTTCCATAGATGCTATCGAGGAAATGCAGGTGGTCATTTCGCCCTATGACGTGCGTCAGACCGACTTCATCGGCGGTGGCGTGAATGCCATCACCAAGAGCGGTACCAACACCTTCAAGGGTACGGCCTACGTTTACCATCGCAATGAGAATATGCGCGGCGATGCCGTCGACCGCGAGCAGTTGCCCGCCACCCGCGAGAAAGACCAGAACACCACCTACGGCTTCACCTTAGGCGGACCTGTTCTGAAGGACAAACTGTTCTTCTTCGTCAACGGCGAAATGTCGAAGACTCCTACCGTGGCCAACCGCTGGCGCGGCTCCGACAATGGTGTGGCCAATGCCGACAAGTTCATCTCCCGCACGAAGAACAGCGAGCTGCAGCAAGTGTCGGAATATGTTGCCAACAGATACGGCTACGACACAGGATCCTGGACCAGCTTCCCTGCCGACGAGGATAACTATAAGTTCCTGGCACGTCTCGACTGGAACATCACAGACAAGCATCATCTGGCTCTGCGCTACAACTACACTGGTAACAAGATCTGGAACTCACCCAATGCCTCGTCGATGGACGGCGGCACCCGTTCGGTCTACAGCCGCATGTCGCAGTACTCCATGTCGTTTGCCAACTCGATGTACTCCATGGAGAATAAGGTACACTCTTTCTCCGTAGACTTCAACAGCCGCATCACAGAGCAGCTGAGCAACCAGTTCCTTGCAACCTATTCTAAGAAAGACGACGTGCGCGGCACCGACTCTTCCGAGTTCCCCTTCATCGATATCCTCGATGGCGACGGCGGCAACTACATGGCCTTAGGCTATGAGCTCTTTACTTATAACAACGCCGTTCACAACACCGTTTGGAACATCAAGGACGACTTGACCTACTACTTGGGCAACCATAAGATTATGGCCGGCATCAGTTTTGAGCACAAGATGGCCGATAATATGTATATGCGCAATGGTACGGGCTACTACCGCTATCGTACGCTCGATGACTTCCTCACGGGAGCTGCTCCAGAGATTGTGGCCCTGACCTATGGCTACAACGGCGAGTCGGAGCCTGCCGCACGTGTGCAGATGAACCGTCTGGGCATCTATGTGCAGGACGAATGGAACGTCACCGACAAGCTGAAGCTGAACTACGGTCTGCGTGTCGACAACCTGTTCTTCAACAACGATGACCTGATGACCAACCAGGCCATCTACAAATTCGACTACAACGGCAATCATATAGACACCGGCAAGTGGCCCAACAAGACCCTTACCTTCTCTCCCCGTATTGGCTTCACCTACGATGTGTTTGGCAATAAGTCGCTGAAGGTGCGTGGCGGTACCGGCTTCTTCCAGGGGCGTCTGCCGCTGGTATTCTTCACCAATATGCCCACCAACTCGAACATGGTGCAGTATAAAGGTATCTGGAACGCAACGGGCAAGAACGGTGGCTTGGCTACTGATATGAGCCAGTTTGCCGGAGGCCTGAAGACCGATGCAGAAGGACATGCCACCATTGCTGCCCTGCAGAACTATATCTTCGACAACAACCTCGGTCCGAGCACCATCTCTCCGGAAAAGGGCCAAGCTGGTTCAACCATCAATGGCGTGAATCCCGACTTCAAGCTGCCCCAGGTATGGAAGACCTCTCTGGCCATCGACTATCAGGTGCCCGTGTCCTTCCCCTTCACCGTCACTGTGGAAGGTATCTTCAACAAGACCATCAACGATGTTTGCATCAGCGACTGGAGCATCAAGGATGTGAGCGGTTTTGCCCGCCTGAACGGCATCGACAACCGTGCCCTCTATCAGAACTTCAAACTGACCAATGCTGCCGGCAAGGCCCTGCCTAACGCTTTCGTCCTCGACAATACCAGCAAGGGTTATGGATGGAGTGCCAACGTGACGCTGAATGCACAGCCCGCCGAGTGGATCAGCCTGATGGCTGCCTATACCCACACCGTGTCGAAGGAACTAACGGGTATGCCTGGCAGCGATGCCTCGTCGGCCTTTACCTATATTCCTTCTGTTGAAGGTCCTAACCACATGCGTCTGCACAACTCCCAGTATGTGACTCCCGACCGCATCGTGGCCGGTGCCACCATCAACGACAAGTGCGGCAACCACTACTCCCTCATCTATGAGACATGGCGTGGCGGTTACAACTACTCTTACATGACCACCAACGACATCAATGGCGACGGCTACAACTATGATGTCGTCTACGTGCCTACCGACCAGCAGGTGGCCGACCGCCAGTTCCGCTTTGTCTCTGATGACGACCGCGACCGCTTCATGGCTTTCGTCCATAGCGATGACTACCTGAAGAATCATCAGGGCGAGTATGCCGAGGCCTACAGCGTCTATTCTCCCTGGGTACACCGCGTCGATTTCAGCTACAAGCACGACTTCTGCCTCAACCTTGGCAACACCTCTCACACCCTTCAGCTCTCGTTCGACATGAAGAACGTGCTGAACTTCTTCAATTCCAGCTGGGGCGTGTCGAAGTATCTGAATCCTGCTATCGGCACAGAGGCTCGCATCCTGAAGTATGAGGGCGTGGATGCCGACGGTTATGCCACTTTCTCCACTCCAAAGTCAATCAACGGAAATACCGAACTCTGGACCCTCAACCACAACATCGGCCAGTGCTGGTATGCTTCTGTTGGCGTGAAATACTTCTTTGAGGGCAAGCGCAATCCGGATTGCGGTTGCGACAACGTAGAGTATGTCACCGATAACTCCGAACTCGACCGCCTTAACTCCGAGATCAACCGCCTGCGCGGTCAGATTAGCGACCTTAACAACCGCAAGCCCGAGGTGGTGGAGAAGGTGAAGGAAGTAGTTATCTCTGAAGTAAAGTAAAATGGAGTGAAAAAAGAAAAACAATAAAAATCCAAAACAAATATGAAAATCAGACATTTCATTCCAACATTCATGGCAGTGGCAGCAACAGTGTTCACTGCCTGCTCGAACGACTTTGAGGCTTCCACCTTCAAAGAGCTGCAAGTGTCTACGTCCTATGTGTCGATAGCTGCTGAGGGCGGCTCGGCAACGATGACCGTCAGCGCAGCCTCAGAGTGGGCTTTCGAGAATGTTTTCCAGATAGTGAGTGCCGACAAGAAGGACACCACCTATCAGGCTACTCCTGCCTGGCTCACGCTGAGCCAGACCTCAGGTGCTGCCGGAGAGGCAGAGCTGACCTTCTCGGCAGAGAGTACCCTCGACGGGCGCACGGCTACACTGAAGCTGACCAGCGGCGGTCTTACGCAGGAAATCAATATCATCCAGGGACTTGCCACGGTTTCGGAGGCCACCTGTGCTGAGGTGATTGCTGGTCCTGATGCCAAGACCTATCGCGTGACGGGTACGGTGACGGCCATTGCCAACACATCCTATGGCAACTGGTACTTGAACGACGGCACGGGCGAAATCTATATCTACGGTACAGTGGATGATTCCGGCAAGTACAACTGGTCTTCGTTCGGCATCGATGTGGGCGACGTGGTTACGGTGCAAGGTCCGAAGACGACCTATAACGGTACTGTGGAGCTGGTCGATGTGAGCGTTGTCAGTGTAAAGAAGTCGCTCGTGAAGATTGAAGAGGGCATGGAATCTGCCTTCGATGCTGACGGCGGTGATGTGCTGGTGCGCCTTACTGTCAACGGCGACGGTCCTTTCATCGCTATCGATGAGGAGGCACAGGCATGGGTAGGCATCACTTCTATTGTGAAGACCGATACCACTACTAATATTACGCTGCGTGTGGCTCCCAATACGGAGGAGGCTGCCCGCAAGGCTACTGTCAGCTTCACTTCCAGCAACGGCTCTGCCACGTCTACCGTGGCTGCTACCATCAGCCAGATGGGACTGTCGGGTACGCTCACCAACCCGTTCAACGTTGAGGATGCTATTGCCTACTGCCAGACCCTCACGGGTGCTTCGGCCAACGACTTCTATATCAAGGGCCGTGTGTCGCGCATTGCCAACAATGGTGAGTTCGGCAGCTATGGCAACGCCACCTTCTTCATCTCTGACGACGGCGAGTTTCTGGGCGAAGATGACAAGAATCCTGACAAGGCTCATGACTTCGAGGTGTACCGTGCCCTTTACTTCGGTAACGAGAAGTGGACGGAAGGACACGCCAATATCTCCGTGGGCGACGAGGTGATCATCTGCGGTAAGCTGACCCTTTACAAGGGCATTGCTGAGACTTCGCAGAATGCAGCTTATGTCTATAGCATCAACTCAGTTTCGACCGACGAGAATGGTTTGGGTTCACTGGCTCATCCGTTCAATATCGCCGGTGCGATGACCTTCATCAACAATGGCGGTAGCAACAATGTCTATGTAAAGGGCGTTGTTTCACAGATTGCCAACAACGGTCAGTTTGGAGCTCAGTACGGCAACGGCACCTTCTGGATTTCTGACGACGGCACCTACAATGACGACCTGTCGAAGGACTTCGAGGCCTATCGCGTGCTCTGGCTGGGCAACCGCAAGTGGCAGGAGGGTGATGCTCTGATTGCCGTGGGCGACGAGGTGATCCTCCACGGTCAGCTCACGAAGTACGGTTCTACTTACGAGACCTCCAGCGGCAAGGCTTACGTCTACTCCGTCAACGGCACTACAGAATAGGCCTTCGCTGATTTGGTAAATAAAAACCGCGCCGCAGTTCCTGAGAGCTGCGGCGCGATTTTTGTGTTCAGCGGAATGTCTTAATCGCAGATGAGGCACTCACCCGTCATGTCCTTTGGCTGCTCCATACCCATGATGTGGAGGATGGAGGGAGCCACGTCGGCCAGGCGGCCGTCCTTCACGGTGGCCGAGTTGTTGTTGGTCACGTAGATGAACGGAACGGGGTTCAGCGAGTGAGCCGTGTTCGGTGTGCCGTCGGGGTTGATGGCATTGTCGGCATTGCCGTGGTCGGCTATGATGATAGCCTCGTAGTCGTTAGCCTTTGCCGCCTCGATGACCTCGCGCACGCAGTTGTCCACAGCCCATACGGCCTTGGCGATGGCGTTGTAGACACCCGTGTGGCCCACCATGTCGCCGTTGGCGAAGTTCACCACGATGAAATCGTACTGCTGCGTCTGGATGGCACCCACCAGCCGGTCCTTCACCTCATAGGCACTCATCTCCGGCTTCAGGTCGTAGGTGGCCACCTTGGGGCTTGCCACGAGGATGCGGTCTTCACCTTCAAAGGGCTGCTCGCGACCGCCGTTGAAGAAGAACGTCACGTGGGCATATTTCTCCGTTTCTGCCGTGTGCAGCTGTCGCTTGCCCTGACGTGAGAGATATTCGCCCAGGGTGTCCTCCACGTTTTCTTTGGGGAAGAGGATGTGAACACCCGTGAACTTCGCATCGTAGGGAGTCATGCAGTAGTACTGCAGGCCCGGGATGGTCTTCATGCCCTGCTCAGGCATGTCTTCCTGCGTGAGCACGATGGTCAGCTCCTTGGCGCGGTCGTTGCGGAAGTTGATGAAAATCACCACGTCGCCCTCTTCGATGCAGCCGTTGACCGTAGCATTGTGTATAGGCTTGATGAACTCGTCGGTCACGCCCTCGTCGTATGACTCCTGCATGGCCTGTACCATGTCGCTGGCCTGCTTGCCTTCGCCCTTCACAATGAGGTCATAGCCCTCCTTCACGCGCTCCCAGCGCTTGTCGCGGTCCATGGCATAGAAGCGGCCCACGATGCTGGCAATGGCTGCGTCGTTCTTTTCGCACTCTGCCTGCACCTGCTCAATGAAGCCCTTGCCGGAGTGCGGGTCGGTGTCGCGGCCGTCCATGAAGCAGTGGACGAACGTCTGGTTCTTCAGTCCGTAGTGTTTGCCCACCTCGATGAGCTTGAACAGATGGTCGAGGCTGGAGTGTACGCCGCCGTCGCTGCAGAGACCCATCAGGTGCAGTTTCTTGCCGTTTTGCTGAGCATAGGTATAGGCAGCCTTCACCTGCGGGTTCTCCACGATGGAGCCGTCCTTGCAGGCGCGGTTGATTTTCACCAGGTCCTGATAAACGATGCGTCCGGCACCGATATTCAGGTGGCCCACCTCAGAGTTGCCCATCTGTCCGTCGGGCAGACCCACGTCTTCGCCCGAAGCCTGTAGCTGCGAGTGGGCGCTGGTAGCAGTGAGATAGTCGAGATAAGGAGTAGGCGTATTGTAGATCACGTCGCCTTTGCCGTGCTTTCCGATTCCCCAACCGTCGAGAATCATGAGAAGTGCTTTCTTTGCCATAAATGTATTTATTTTAAATAAGGTGTAATTGTTTTCAAGGCGCAAAATTACTAATTTTGAGCGAATCGGCAAAGGAAAAAGCCGACGTATTTTTAATCGGTTTGTAATAAGTTGATTGTCAGTGTGTTATAATTAATATCAAATTTGCTCGCAATTTGATATTAACTTGCTTGCAATTAATATCGAATTGTCGGCTAATTCAATATTAATTGTAATTTACTCTCTTAATGGTGGGAAAAATTTGCACGATTCGGCAAAAATCAGTACCTTTGCACCATCACGATAAAATAAGAAAAAAAATTTTTTTGACAATGAACGAAAACGAGCAAAAGCAGCAGGGACTGCAGATAGAGCTGACGCCCGACAAGGCGCAGGGCGAGTATGCCAACTTCGCCATCATTACCCATTCGAGCAGTGATTTCATCATTGATTTCGCCCGCGTACTGCCCGGGCTGCCCAAGGCACAGGTGAAGAGCCGCGTTATCCTCGCCCCCGAGCATGCCAAGCGTCTGTTGGGAGCCCTGCAAGAGAATATCATGCGCTATGAGCGTGAGTACGGCCCCATCCGCATACCCAACCAGCCGCAGGAGTCCCGTACCATAGCCCCGTTCGGCACTGGCAAGGGAGAGGCCTGACCCCGGTCTTCTCCAATAATTTATGACAGAATCGTTTGGCAATTCCGATTTTTCTTCCTACCTTTGCAAATTAGTAGTGTTTACGAGCAGCCTAATTGAAACTATAAATATTTGCAACAGGGATGAGAATAGAGAACGATAAAGTTACTGTCGATTTTCGGAAAGAAGGATATAGCGGCCTTGAACAGCGGCGCGACGTGACTGTGAGCTGTCTGCGCGTTGAGAGTTGGCTTCTGGGCACCAGAAACAAAGTGCTGGAAGGCGACTTCAACTATAAGCTGGAAGTGGTCGATGACGGCGGCCTGACTGTGACTGGTACGGTTGTGACCGGTAAGTTCCTTCGAGCGCAGGAAAGCGATTTCGGCACCAGTGGTTCCGTGTCCCTTCATGGACTGACGGAAAAGGCAGCCGACGTAACTTTCCAACTGATATTCCATCCCAATGCCATCAGCAATTGTCCACAACAGCTCGATGTGGCGCATACCTATCCGATGAAGCTGCGCCTGACGCTCAGCGAAGCGGGGGAGGGTGATGCCCCGGTGCTTTGCGAGGAGGCGGTGCTCAACGTGGAGGTGCCAGCCTACAGACCGAAAATAAAATTCTGTTTCATCCCCCAATTTCCCAAAGAAAGCAGTGGAACCTTGCTGTATCAGCCGGATATGCCGGCCTGTATCAGAGCCGGTGTGCTCCGCGTGCAGCATGTGAGGCCTTTCAAATGTGCTCCGGCTATCAGGAACATCAACTTCTCCTATGGAGTCATAAAGACCAGCTTTGATGCCAAGGACCAACCAACGGAAGAGTGCGTCAGCCAGTTGCTGCGGTTCTGCGATGTGGACGTGGACGGCTTTGAAAGAATCGACGGAGAGCATGGCAGGATAAAATACTTAGCCTCCGGTGGCACGATAGATATACCGATGGAGCTGCAGACCGGCAGTGTCTTTGAACCCGCTTCGGCAAAGATGGAAGATGTCTACACCCCCTACGTTTCTTTCGTTGAGCATGGCATGCCCAAAACCTTCCACCTCGACGGCTTCTCCGTATGCCGTGATCCTTACACCGTGCGGGCAGAAGTGCTCATAGGGATTAAACAGGCCTCCGGTGAGCCGAAATGGATTAATATCACCAACAACTGGATGGTGCGCAACGAGGGTGTGGTTTCGCTCATCAACGACTTCGATATCAGTCTGATTCTGAAAATACGCAATCAGGCAACGGCGTGCAGACCTGATTGCCCCGATGCCTCAGTATTGTTTTGGGGACTCCGCATCAGTGATGTCTCACTGGTAGACAAGGTGGGGAGCTTGGCACTGCGCGAAGGCAGTGAACTGCGCGATATCGTTAGGATAGACGGACTCTCACCCGACAGCCCCATAGTGCTGGGACCCAATGAAGAACGCTCGTTCGACCTGAAAGTCAATAACAGGTTAATAGAAGCCATTGTGCCAGACCCCAGCCAGGAACGCACGCGTGCAGAGGTGAGGTTGGTACTGGAGTACTTTTTGATAGAGGATCAGAAAGGTGCAAATAAAGCCCGGGTGGAAGCCGGTGATGTGGATGGTTTGGGTGGCAGGACCGATCGTGCCTTCCAGTTTGAACTGTGCCGTACACCGCAGTCGGGCTGGTTCTGTGTGGACTACGGAACCTCTGCCGTGGTGGCCGGCTGTTCCGAGAGCGGCACTTCCGCCATGCGGATTATAGACCTGAAGAACATCAAAGACCGGTTGATGCTCGAAGCCTACCCCGACCGCAACGATATAGGCAAGCGTCGCAACGACGATGAGACCGACTGCTTCGTGGCATCAACCATCTGCTTGAACAACAATAATCAGGAACAGGAGAACTTCTCCGACGTGCTGCCCCCGGAACAGTATCGGCAGCAGGCCGTATGGTTCTCACCCTCGGCAGGGTCGCTCGACGTGAACTATCAGCTGTCGTGCATGAAGACCCTCATGGGCTATCCCTCGCTGCCCGATATGTTCAGTGCCAGTGCGCAGGAGAAATTCCGCTATAAGGTGAATGGCGTGGAACGACGGCTCTACGACGAGAATAACGAACCCACCGAGCTGATGCGCGTTGATGAGATTTTCCGGCTGGTCTACAAGCAGCTCTTTGAATATTATATGAGCCACGACTACAGTCAGGACGGACGACGCATTTGCCGCCGCATAGAGAAACTGGTCATCTCAGTACCGAACACCTATACGCCGCTCAATCTGGATACAATTACCCGCCTGGCCCGCGAAGCCATGCCCTATATCTATCCGGAATATCTCTGCACGGTGAGCGAGAGCGATGCCGTGGCCTGCTATTATGTGTCGAAGCAAAAGGAACTTATAGAGAGTGTCAGCGACTTTGGAAGGCGGTCGGAACTGCGCAAGAAACAGCATGTGCTGGTCTACGACATGGGTGCCGGAACGCTCGACCTGACCCTCTTTGAATACAGGCTCGACCGCAATACAGCTCCCGCGGAGAACTATGTGAGCATCTTAGGTAAGATGGGCGTAAACAAGGCGGGCAACTACCTTGACTACGAGTTGGCTTGCATATTGGTGGAGCTGTGCCGCGAACGGAATGTGGTAGACGACGACGACTTGGCCAAATTGGAACAGCTGCTACAGCTCGACCTTGACGAGGGCATTGCCAACCAGGTGTCGAGTGGCGACCGTTTGCAACTGAAAAACTATGTGAAGGAACTGAAGAAACAGCTGAAGCCAGGCGTTGCGGATCCGCTTCAGAATCTGACGCTGGCCGACAGTGGCGTGACGGTAGCCCTGCAGCAGTTGACCACGGCCGACATTATGAATAGAAAGCGCTACAAAGCGTTCATCAAAGACATCACAGAGGGCGTTTTGGGCAACTTCATCAAGTTGTTTGGCGGTGACAGCAAAAAGATAGACCTTGATGTGGTGGTGTTCTCAGGGCGCAGTACGGCTCTCGGTGACATCCGGGAAGGTGTGAAAGCCTGCATAGGCAACTTCTGCAACCAACCCGCAAAACTGCTCTATGGCGACATCTCAAGTGACAAGCTCTTCAGCGACCTGAGCAGCTTGACCGCGGACAGTAGCAAACTGAAGACAGTGGTTACTCGCGGATCGCTCGCCTATGCCACAATGTTCAATGTGGAGGGCAGTCATTATCACCTGAGACGCCAGCCTTTCTACGCTCAGTATGGCGTAGTGGTTGTGCTGCGCAACGGTGATGTGAAGTGGTATCCGCTGGTGGGCTATAACGTAAGCGGAACCACATCGGAGAACGGTCAGGTTGTCAGCAGAACGGTGACCTTCTGTGAAGGCAGCGAGATTCTTTTTCTGGATCTCATACAGAGCTATAGTGCCAGCGTGGTGGATGACTATAAGAATGGCAATTTCGATACCATTTCGAAGTTGGGCCACTACACTCTCGACCCTTGGCCGAACAAATTTGACTTCAGTCTCACGATGTATGATGAGGTGCGGACATCAAGCAAGTCGGTGCTGAAATTCATGCTGATGGGACATACCCAGGATCGGAGTCCTCATGATGATTTCGACAACCCGTCGCTGCGCAAGAGCCTCTGGCCAGTGGTGTACAGGACGAAAAAATAATAGCGGAAACAACACAACGAAAGAACCTTAATAGAAGAATGAAGAGAATACTATTATCCTTCATGCTCATGCTGCTGACCATGACAGCAGGAGCACAGGAACCGGACAGTATCGTCATTGTCAGGGGCGACAATACGCTCACCCTTGATGTGTCGAAGAGCCGTGCCTTTATTACGGTGGAGAAAATAGCGGCAGATACCATGCGCTATAATGTGATTACTGCCGACACGCTATTGAAGGTAGTGGTGCTCGATGACAAGGGCGAGAGGTTCGAGTCGCAGGATGTCTCCAGCCGGCTGTCGCTCTATGGAGCTAATCAGGAGAGTGCGGGCATCAGCTGTATGTCGATTGCTCAGGGCAAAGAAACCAAGGACCAGCAATATAGCCATAGCCTGACGGCACCCGGTCGTACGAATTGGATACGGTTGGCTTCATCGTTCCATCCCGACGGCGTAGATGTCTCCGTGGGCAAAACGGAGAAGGATCTGCTTATCCATATTCAGAAAGTGATGCCCTGGTCAGACGAGGGCCTGTCGAAGTTGAGCATCACTTACAGCATAGACACTACGGCGTTCAAAAGTGGCTTTGAAAAAAACGAACAAGGATGCCTGACCGATACCATCGTGATGAAAGAAGGGCAGAAGTTGCAGGAAATCATTCTCTCGGGTCTGAGCAGCTTAAAGAATGTGCAGCTTGGCAAAACATTTTCGCTTGACGGAAAAAATGTGGCAGGAGAGTGCAAGGAGGACCTGCACATTACGATGCCTGATATGCTGGCAAAAGGCGAGCATCTGCTGAGTATCCCCTGCACGGTGCTTACTGAGAAGGGACGAGAGAATGTCAGCTTACTGGTGCCTATCCTGGTAGAACCGGGCGGATTACCCTTGTGGATTTGGGTCATTGTCGTTGTGGCGGTGATAGCAGTCGTCATCATCATCGTTTTTTCGGTAGGTTCATCCCTTGGCGGGTTTAGGAACAAGAAAAGGAAGAGTGAGGATAATGACGCGCAGACCGCAGATTCCCAGCCGGATGACGAAAAGGCGAAAGCCGCAGAAGAAGTGGACAGGGCTGCGGCTAAGGAGGCAGAAGAAGTGGAAAAGAAACAGCGCTTGGAGCAAATGGCTGTCAGCCTGTTTGTGGAACATTGGAACAAGAACTTTTCCAGTGATCCCGTGCCGGAAACCCAGCAGACGCTGGCACCGCTGATGGGCGTTATTGAGCAGGGATTCATCGGAAAGAATCAGAAGGACAAGCTGAAGAAACAGTATGAAGCGCAAGGCGTCTCTGCCGACGTGGACGAACTTTGTATTAAGATAGAGCAGAAGGCCTATCAGGAAGGCAAGGGAGAAAAAGAAGGCGAAATAGAACGCCTGAGGAAAAGTCTGCAGGAACTGGAGGAAGCCAACAAAAAGCTGGATGAATCGTTGAAGCTGGAGATGGAGAAATCCAAGGATACGGAAACAAATACGGTGTATGTAGACCCCGACCCGGTGTTACAACAGAATGTGGTGCGACTGGAGGAAGATTTAGGCAAGGCCAGGGAGCAGTGTCGTATCTTGGAAGAGAACATCGAAGTGCAAGACCGTCAGCTGAAAGAAAAGGACAGGCTGCTTGGCGAGAAAGGTAAGGAGGCTGAGGAAAAGGATAAGACCCTTGAAGAGAAGGATAAGATTATCAGGGAAAAAGATGCCGAATGGCAGAAGAAGGAAAGCGAACTGGCAGAGCTGCGAACTCTTTTGGCAGAAGCACGGAAGGGGGCTGGCTCTGGTCGCGATAAACTGGTGGAGCAAGCAGAGAAACGCATGGAGGGCATTTCCCTCTTTGTGGAAAAACTGGTCAGGTCTGTGGAGGAGATGCCCGCCCAGTCGGCAATCTTCCTGAATGCGATAGGGCAGATAAAAAATGATTTCACAAAGGCAAAAGACAACTTCATGCTGTCGGCACAGCAATGGAAGACGGGCAGCGGCACCATCGAAGAGGTGAAAAAGGCCATGAGCGAACAGTTTGTGAAGAGCTTGCGCAAGCAAGGATGGATGAATAATATTGCCATGCTTGAAAGCTATAGCCGTCTGCCTGCGCTGAACACAGAGCTTGAGGCCCACGGCATAGGATCCGCCCTGTTAGGACAGCTTTCTGCGGCCATTGCCGCCCTGCTGGGCGCGGCAGACATGTCGCTGATCGTGCCTTCGGTGCTGGCCGCCGACTATGCGGCAGAGGCCTATGAGTATCGCAATGCCGACACGTGGATTGACAAGTTCTTCTCTTCGGTCTCGTCCCGCGACTATGGTGGAAAGGTGTTCGACATCGTTCAGGTGGGCTACACCATCGGCAGTGACCACGTGACGCGTCCCGTAGTGCAATATTATTAATGTATAATAAAAAGAATATCTATATATGAAACTAATCACACTTTTCGTAGGCAACAAGGCCGATCACGTCATCCATTTCGATGCAGCAGACAACGGTGCCTCTGAGACCTATATCGTAGCCGCCGACCAGGCGTCGACAGAACTGTTTGCGTTCTATCACTCTATCGGCTCTCAGGCGGGAGGACGCGGTAGTGACATTATTCTTCAGACCGATAAGGGGCAGGGTAGGGCATATATCACAAAAATCTCTCTTGGGGAAGAATCGGGTGCGGACAAGTTGACTGTCATGGTGGAGCTGAGCTGCAAACCCGTTAACGTAAGAGAAGTGGTAGACCCGTCGGCCACGTCAACGTTGGAATTTGATATGAAGGGCAAGAACCGGTGGCCGGTGAGGTTGAGAGATGGTGTTAGGAATCCGAAGCCAGTAGACGTGGTGTTCGTGCTTACCGATGAGTCGGGAAAAGAGTTTTCCAAGACCCTCGCCATCTGGGCTGCCCCGATAAGGGCTATCAGCGATGTGGTGTTCGACTATGGTTCGGAAGCTTCGCAAATGGCCATCTTCGATCGTGACAATGAGGAAACGCTTCACAGCAGAAGACCTATTTTTGAGGAAATGAAGGACCTCTTTGGTGTTACGGAAACCGCCGGGAAAGGTTCTCGCTATGTACAGGAAGACAGTGATACGGAAGACTTGTTTCGCTCCGTTTTTTATGTGAAGCAGAGGTTTGACCCTACGGAGATTAATGCTATGCCAATACCAGAGTGGAAAGATAAAAAATTGGAAACAGATAAAGTGCTCCGTATACTGACCACAGAGCAGGAAGCTCAGGAACTGACAAAGGAGAAGGGGTTTATCGTCATGCCCAATGCTAAGATAACTGCATTTGGCGGCGTGCGTCTGCCTCGTATATATGAAGATGGGGACGGATTCCCCATCTCTGACTATAAGTCGGAATACGGCGATGACAGCAAGGAGAAGTATTTCTATCGAGCCACTATCAACCATTTCATCTTTTGTGCGTTGAAAAAAGTGCGCCGTCCTTGTGTGTGCTTCTATATCCTTATGCCCAATGTCTATACCCAGCAAGAGGTGTTTGCTAATCTCCATTATCTGCGCAAAGATATTGGTGAGATGCTCCAAAAGAACGACGTAATCAACAAACGGGTGAAATGTGTCGAACTGTCGGTGGTGTCGGAGAGCGACGCTTCCATGTTGGGCGCAATTGACCTTATTAAGAAAATTCGCAGGCAGAATGGTGAGTCGCCACTCCAGCAAGGCATCTATCTGATGCTCGATGCCGGTAAGGGTACACTTGATTTCTCTGCCATCGAATATAAAACACAACCAAGAGAACAATATCTGAGCCGCTACCGTTCGGGCATTATCGGTGCTGGCAATGCTTTGACTTATGCTTATATGTATGCACTGCTCTACGATTTTTCCAGGGAGGCAGTGGATAATTACAGTCCGAAAGATGACGACTTGTACTGTTTTATCTGCAATAACCTATTGGGGTCTGATGATGAAGGAGTTCAGTTAGGTGGAGGCGACCTGGCAAATCTGAATAAGTTGATGAGAGCTGTTGACAGGTATAAGGTGAGCGTGGGAAAAGAAAAATGCCTGCCCGACAAGAATATAAATGCTTTTGGCGGAACGGGTAAACTTACCCAGCTTTCGGCTGCCAAAATGGATGCTTTTATAACGTATGTGGAGGAAATGGTTAAGGGTGATACTTACAAACCACTATCGGCAGTTGCTCAAAGCTATGTGGATGGAACTA
>Ga0310697_10001526_pt1 | contig 26776 bp, 24 predicted proteins | sample 172DNAGHGlowgp2_FD_203883 | JGI IMG/M metagenome (GOLD analysis project Ga0310697, IMG submission 203883) | Sheep rumen microbial communities from Palmerston North, Manawatu-Wanganui, New Zealand - 1728 DNA GHGlow gp2 (v2) (version 2) | ecosystem: Host-associated > Mammals > Digestive system >...
ATCCACATAAACGACAGTCCATCTGTCGAGCCGTGCAGCAGCCGGGCGGCATAGGAGACTGTATCGTAGAGGTCCACTCCCAGAGGCCCCTCTATAGCCACCACAGGCAGGCTGTCGTTGCCTACCGAAACATAGTCAATCTGCAGCGACGAGCCGCTGGGACCCGTGTGACAGAACGCCACGCGCACCAGCATCCCCTCATAGCCCGTCAGACTGACAGACCGTTGCTGATAACTGGTAAAACTCACCGTGTCCACCAGTCGCACATCAGTGAACTGGGCCGTGTCCACTACCGTGTCGTAGACCGACGATACGGTGCCGATGCGCACTTCGTAGCGGTCGGCCTTCGTGGTGGAGAAACTTTTCACCCACCATGAAAACCGCAGCGAGTCTGAAATAGATGCAGGCATCTCAAAGATGGGGCTTACCACCCAGTTGTTGGGATGGAGTGCCCCCGTGTCGTCAGCGGACTCTGAGTAAAGCACCACTGAGCCGTCGTGGGCGAAATAACCCATCGGGACAAAAAGTGGGGGAACCAACGAGAAGTTGACCGCCCTCCAGTTGAGACCATCACCGTCACCGTCCACTACAGTCCAGCCATTCATGCCCTGCTCAAAACTCTCCAGATAGGGGATTGAGCGGAACGTCTGCGCCATGACGCCAACCCCGCACGGGGCAACTGCCATCATGAGTGGCAGCATGATAGTAAGAAGAAATCTTTTCATCATAAATCATATTATACGGTTAATAAATCTACGTCACAAAATACTAAGTTATTATTTCTTATTCGTAATAGTCCATTTTCCAAAAAAAGGAGTGCAAAGATACAACAGTTACTCCACTTATTCATATAACGGTACGGAATAGCAGCATAGGTTAAGTATGGAACAAAACAACCTTGACATGACAAATTATTGACAATCACCTAAACAACACCGACCCATAAGTCATCTGAACTCAAACCTACTTCCCTATACTTTATCACTTTACCATACATTAATAATAACGCATAAATATGAATAAAAACTACATAGTAGACTTTTTTTCTGGCAAGTCCCCCCTGAATACTCTTTTGTCCCGCATTAAGAGGCACGCTGGATCGACAAAGCCGACCCAGCGTTTCACATGCAGCACCACATAGTTGCTGCGTATCGGATAATCCACTACCCGCCTGGCCTTGCTGAAGCAGTTTTTCTCATGCTCGGCCTCAGGATGCATGACACGGTCGTGTCCCTCAAATCATACGGTCACTGCTAATTTAACACTTCCTTTGTGGCTTACATTTATCGTCTTATTGTCTGGCAAAGACGGCAATCTTTTTACACAGGGTTATGAAGACGAACCGCCATATCGGCACCACACGCCTGCTTGGCCACCGCAGCAAGGCCGAAGAACCGCCGCCCCCGGAGGGTCAGACGGTAGGCATTGTTTCCCACCTGGACGTTGGGAAAAATGGGGTGTCCCTTTCGGAACACCCCGCGTGTTGTAATATTGTTAGAAAAGTACTTGCTTGGCGAGTAGCCTTACATGCCCAGAATAAAGCCGAACTTGATGGGGTAGACATCGCGGTCCATGTTTTTGAACACCAGCATGGTGGGAGCCTGCAGAAAGACACCTATGTTGGTGAACACAAGGGTGAGGCGGGCATCGACTTTATAGGGGTTCATCACCCGTGAGACATCCTCCACATCGGTCATCTTTGCATTGTCGTCAAATGATTTGCCTTTATGTTTGAGGCCCGTGTTGCTGCTGGTGTAGTTCAAGCCGGGGATTGCGGTGAGTACGATGCCAAACTTGCGTGTAGGCTTGTACATGAGGGCTATCGGCATGGTAATGTAGCGTGCCACTAAGCGGCTTGACCACTGTGCGTTGCCGAGATTCCGGTTGTAGAAGGTGGAGACTGCCGGGTCGTCAGTGGTGCCGAGGGACATGTAGGAGTTGCCTGAGAAGCGATAGATGTCCGACTCGTAGCCCACACCTATGCCAATGGCCCAGTGTTCGACATTGAGCGGGGTGTACATGGCAGCCAACTGGTAGGAGGAGAAGGTGGTGCCGATGGCGTAGGGGTCGTCCATGCCATTGAGACCGCTGAGGGGTGAATCGCCCCAGTTGTTGAACGCCCAGGCAAACGACAGGTGGAAACCGGGTTTGTTAGTGTTTTTCTTACTGCTTTCACCTTTGAGTCCAGTCGAGGGAAGATGCGACAGGTTTGGAATCCTCAACTTATCGACCTTTCTGTCAACCTTGGCACGCACTTGCTCTGCAAATTCCTCGGCGTCGGAATATTCATAGTTTAACACGCCGTCATAGCTGTCGATAGTCAGCTTGGCAAAATCGGAGACTGACTCGAAGAGGGTTGCTCCACGGAAATAGGATACATGCAGCATTGCATAATCCTCAGATTTCATCCGGAGGATGTCACCGGCACAAGGGACTTCGACGGCAATCTTGGAAAAGTCTTCTGCACACAATTCTATAACACCTGCCCTGAGTGTGTCTTTCTCCGAAGTAGGCATCACCGACACTTGGCTGTAGTCGGAAGTCCTTATATTCAGCAACGAAAGGTCGCCACAGCGGGACATTGTCACAGCGGAATAGTCTTCGGTGACGATATCCAGTTTTCCTCTCTGCACGAGATGGATAACCAAGTTGCCTGCCCCCGGCTTAGCGTTGATGATCAAGCCATCCTTAGAGCTGATGGCATAAGTAAACAACTTATCGACCCCAGCGCCGATAAAAGTCCTATCGGATGTCAAATAGGCGACCGTGTCATCCACAATCGACACATTGGCATAGCCGCTAATGGATACTTTCGACACATTTCCGCCCAGCATGACACGAGAGACCTTGATGGTGTCGTCGTCGACATTTGCCGCCGCCGTGAAGGCTGTCAGCAGCATGGCAAGAAGAATTTTTATGCTTTTCATGATATTAGATGTTTATTTGTTATTATTCTGATTAATTATTATTCTTAGAGGGATGCCAGCATGGCACGGGTGTCGCCTTCGAGGCGGAGCGCCCGCGCCCTGAGACGGTCGTATACACTGCGCCCGGCAGTCAGCCAGTCGTCGAAATAGGAGGTGTTGCTCACCGTGTCATAGACGGCCACGACAACAGGTTCTTCGGGCATCAGCAGGATTTCGGTGTAAATAATTACCGTAGGCTCAACGGCGTCGGTGCGCTGGGATTCAGTCGGCATAGCCTCGGCAAGAACGGGTTCGTCCAGCAATGCCTCGTGCTGTATCATGGGCGGCAGCGGCTCGGCGTCGGCCTTGCCTCGGATTCGCACCACGGGCTGGGACATGGCGACGAGTGTCTCGTCCGTCTTCACCTCAGCGGGGAGAGGCTGGCGATAGCTGTCATCGTTCTGCCCGGCAGACTTTGCCTTGGGCGAAAGCTCGGCCACAACAGGTTGCTGCGGAGTGCGGGCCATGAACTGCCATACACCCACCAGCAACAGCCCGGCGACACAGGCAGCCGCCACCCACCTCCAGACTGGGAGGCGCACCGGCTCGTGCCGCAGCAGTGACTCCTTGTCGGGGAAGACCTCGGCCGGGGCCTCAGCCTTCACGGCAGGGTCGTAGAGGCTGAGCTCTTCGGCCAGGTTGGGATGCTGCCGGGCAAAAGCCTCCACGTCGGCACGCTCGGCGGCGGTCAGCTCGCCTTCGCAGTAGCGGTAGAAATACTCCTCGTAGTTATCTGTTGTAATTGTCATAGCCTAATGAAATTAATGTTTTCTTTAATGATACACGGGCGCGGAAGAGATAGACATGCACTTGGTTTTCGCTGAGCGAAAGGATTTCGGCTATCTCGCGACAGTCGTAGCCTTCCATGTCTTTGAGTATGACAGCTTCGCGTTGCACTTGGGGCAGCGTTTGGAGGGCAAGCCTCAAGGCATCGTGGAGGTCGAAACGCTCGTCGGGGCCAATGCTTTGTTCCCCTTTCAGTTCCCCAAGGTTTTCGCGATGAACTGCCTGATGGCGGAAATGGCTCATAACCTGGTTGTGCACCACAGCGAGGAGGAAAGACTTTCCCTTGGCAGGCGAAACCTTGGCGCGGCTCTCCCACAAGGTAGCAAAAGCCTCTTGGACCCAGTCTTTTGACTGTTCCCTGTCGCCACTGCAATGCACCGCGTAGCGGTAAACATCGTCGGCCCACAGACCTACCCCGTTGTTGTATTCTTTCTGCGTCATTTCAGCCCTATAATCGCGCAAGGGGCAAAAATATTACAACCTCGGGCAAAAAAATCTGTTTGGACGATGGAAAAGGGCAACAAAAGTGTACGGATTGCCTTCCCGTCAGTCGGCTACAATCTTAATAATATCCTTCAGTTTTGGGGTGAGAATGATTTCGGTTCGGCGGTTGGCTGCCTTGTTGGCGGCAGTGGTGTTTGGGACCTTGGGGGCATACTCCCCGTGGCCTGATGCCTCAACCCGGGCAGGGTCTATCTTGCTGCCGTAGGATAACAACAGCTTGACAATGGCGGTGGCTCGCATGACGCTCAGATCCCAGTTGTCTTTGACCGCCGTGGAACCACGATAGACGACATTGTCGGTGTGTCCCTCCACCATGATGTTGAGGTCGGTATGCTCTTCAAGCACTTTGGCAAGGCTTTTGATGGCCTCGACACCTCGATCCGAGACCGCCCAACTGCCTGAGGCAAAAAGGATCTTATCCTCCATGGAGACGTAAACCTTGCCCTCCTTGGTTTCGACATTCAGTCCCTTATCGGCAAAGCCCACCAAAGCCTGTGACACCGCATGGCGGAGGTGTTCCAACTCCTGTTCCTTGGCACGAAGGGCTTCGGCGGCGGCCTGTTCGCTCTGTTCCAGTTGCCGCTGGCGGGCTTCGAGTTGTTGCTGGCGCTTCCGCGCGGCAGCCTCACGTTCGTTGAGTTCGCGTGTGCGCTGTTCGAGCAGGCGGTTGACTTTGGAGAGGTCGCGGTTTTTGCCGGTGATTTGCTGCATGTAGTTCTCGACAGTGGTGTCGTAGCGCAGTTGGAGGGCAGCATAGGAGCGGTTGATGGAGGTGACTGTGGCCTCGCATTCCTGACGGGCGGCAGTCATATCGCTCAGGGCAACAGTCATGGCTTGCCCCTGGCGCACCAGTTCGGCATTTTCCTCGCGCAGTTCCTGTAGTTCCTGCTTGGTGACATTCCAACTCTTCACTGTCTGGCTGTACTGGGACTGCAACGCCTCGTACTCTTTCATCGACACACATGACGAGAGCGTGAGCAGGGCCGTTGCTATCAGGTAGATTCGTTTCATAACCGAGTTGTTGATGTATAATTTATGTTGTTTTGTTATCATATTAATAACGCAATTGGAAAAGTTTTCGTATCTTTGCCTTTTGACATTTTGAACGACATGCACTATAAGGCACTATATAAAAAGTTGTACACTTGGCGGTTGCACCACATTTCGGAGCAGACGTATTTGTTGCTGTTGAGTGTGGTGGTAGGGGTGCTGAGCGGCTTGGCAGCAGTGTTGCTGAAGACCGTGGTGCACTGGTCGGGAAAATATGTGATGGAGGTGGGCGACGCCCACTTTGCCACCGGGGGCGGCAACATACTTATTTTCTTCGCCCCAATGGTGGGCATTCTGCTCACAGTGCTGTTTGTAAAGTATATCATAAAAGGCGACATAGGCCATGGCATTCCCAGTGTGCTCTTTTCCATATCGCGCAAAAAGGGGGCACTACCACCCCGCAATATGTACTCGTCGTTGGTTGCAAGTACGCTCACCGTGGCGTTTGGCGGCAGTGTGGGACTTGAGGCCCCCATCGCATCGACGGGTAGCGCAATCGGGAGCAATGTGGGACGGTTTTTCCACGTGAGTGCCAAGGGGGTGAAGCTGCTGTTGGGCTGCGGTGCAGCCGGTGCCATTGCAGGCATTTTCAAGGCCCCGCTGGCTGGTGTGCTGTTCACGGTTGAGGTGTTGATGTTCGACATGACGATGACTACTGCTGTACCCTTGCTTATTTCGGCATTGTCGGCCTCGACAGTGGCCTATTTCCTAATGGGACAAAAGGTGCAGTTTGTCTTTCAAGTAACCGAGGACTTTACACTTGGTCAGATACCCTATTTGGTGGTGCTGGGCATTTTTTGCGCCTTCAGTTCTGTCTACTTCCTGCGTTGCACGGACAAAGTGGAAGAGTGGTTCAGCCACCGCAAGGGTTGGGTGACCAAATGGCTGGCAGGTGGTTTGATTCTGGGTGTTATGATTTTCCTTTTCCCTCCGCTATATGGCGAGGGTTACTGGGCGCTCACCGAGTTGCTGAACGGGAGCAACGACGACGCGCTCTTTGCCAGCAGCGTGTTCAACGTATTCCGTGACAACGGATGGATAGCCTTGGCTATTCTCTTTCTGCTCATACTGCTGAAACCGGTGGCCACCGCCACCACCATAGGTAGCGGGGGCGTTGGTGGAACATTCGGTCCCTCGCTGGTGCTGGGCGGACTAAGTGGCTATTTCATCGCCGCACTCGGCAACCACATGGGGTTCCCACCACAGTCGACGGCAAACTTTGCCTTGGTCGGCATGGCGGCGGTAATGACAGGGGTGATGCATGCCCCGTTTATGGGTGTGTTCCTCATTGCGGAAATCACCGGGGGGTATGCCCTTATGGTTCCCCTCCTAATCACTGCCACGGTAACTTATATCTGTGTCCAGCCCTTTGAGAAGCACTCCATTTATGCCCGCAAACTGGCCGAGCGTGGAGACCTTATGACCCACAATAAGGACGCATCGGCATGGCAGCTCTTAGACCTCAAGAAACTAATCGAGACCAATTTTGCCACCCTGCCAGAGGAGGGTACTCTGCGCGATATTGTAGAAGCGATTAAGGGGTCGAAACGCAACCTCTTCCCTGTATTGGACAGCGAGGGGCATTTTCTGGGCCTCATTGTAATGGACGACCTGCGACACCTTATTTTCGACACCGAGAAGTACGACACCCTCACCATCCGCGAACTGATGATGACCTTTGAGGACAAGGACATTGTACACCTCAGTGATTCGCCTGGCGAGGTGGTGAAGAAATTCCAGCTCAGCAACCGTTACAACCTCATTGTGGTGGACGAGGAGGGGAAGTATGTCGGCTTCCTGTCGCGTGCCAACACTTTCTCGGCCTACCGCCGCTTTATCTCCGAGACATCGGAGGAGTAAAGGCGTCCGCTTAGGTTGCCATGGTGGAGATTGACTTATGAGCCAACGCTGTCGCAAGCCGCATCTCTGTGGGGCTGTACAAATGCCTGCGGCGGGGAAAGTTTTTGTTGCCGTATCACATTTTTTTTGTATCTTTGCTTGATTATATCATGCGCATAGCGTGTGGCAAAAGATTTATTGTCAGTAAAATATATTATTATTAATAATAAAGTAGACTATCAAAATGAAGAAGTTCATTTCCCTGTTCGCCATTTTGGCCGTGCTGATTCCGTTTGTGGCCAATGCACAAGAACAAGACACCAAGGACACTTTGCTGCGTGCCAACACCGACACGCTAATGAAGCACATCCGTATCCTCTCTTCGTCGCAGTATGAGGGCCGCATGGCCGGCTCACAGGCCTATCTCGATGCTGCCAACTATTGCGCCGAGGTACTGGCCTCGTATGGCGTAAAGCCATTCCAAGGCGAGTGGGGCCAATATTTCGAGGTGGAGTACAACGAGATTGAGAATTGCAATTTCTATACCTACACCCACGACAGCGATGTGCGAGTGCAGTACGTGCTGGGGCGCGACTACGTATGTTCGAGTATGACTGGCCGTGGCTACACAAACGCACCCGTGGTGTTCTGCGGCTGGGGCATCGACCACCGTGCCTTTGACGAGTATGCCTCTGTGGATGTTCGCGGCAAGATTGTTTTGTGCCTGTCGGGGGTACCCGAATTTCTGCCCGGAAAGGTGACGGAGCACTACTCCACCCTGCGCGAGAAAGCCGATGTGGCCCGCAAGCACGGGGCCGTGGGGCTGGTATGCATAAACATGTCGGAGACCTGCCGCCCCTACGAGGTACAGCACCATGCGTGGTGTGGTGAGGGCACCCATCAGATGACCTACCCCGTGGTACTGACCACCATGGATATGGGTACCACCCTGTTGAAGGACGAGCAGATGACACTCGACTCGGTGATGGAAACCCTGCTTTCGACCATGAAACCCAAATCGTTCCACCTGCGCAAGCTGTTTGAAATCAATATTAACGCCAAATATCATCCCGCTGCCACCACTGCCAATGTTGTGGGTGTACTGCCCGGGTATGACGAGAAACTGCGAAACGAATATATCGTGGTGGGCGCCCATTTGGACCACGTGGGTATTCAAGGCAACACCTGCCTGTTCCCCGGCGCCAACAAAAATGCCAGCGGTGTGGCGGCCGTGCTTGAAACCGCCCGCTTGCTGACAGTCAATGCGCCGATTGCCATAGAGTACAACAAGCGGTCCATTGTTTTCGTTCTCTTCTCCGGTGGCGAATTGCAGAATCTGGGGTCGAGCATCTTTGTGTCGAATTTCCCCAAACTGCGCAATATCGAGTGCTTCATCAATGCCGATTGTATTGGCTCAGGCGACAGCATCTATGCTATGGGCAGCAAACGCTTCCCTCTGCTTTGGCGCATAGCCGAGCGCAACGACTCTATCTCCACCAAGTCACTGTCGCATGGCTACCGCACCACCCCACGCGGGGATGCGGCCCCATTTGCCCAGATAGGCATACCTTCGCTGGTGTTCTCCAACAACATGGGCAATATTCACGACCATGTGCCCAGCGACATATCGGAAAACATTGACCGCGACATCCTGTACAAAAACGCCAGCCTAATGGCAGAGGTGGTATACGAACTCTCGCTGGGCGACTATCAGGGCCGCTCTTTCCGCTCCAAGCGTTTCAAATTCGACGAGTAGCATTCACCTGGCTGTCTACAATCCATCAATATCTAAAATCTTATTCATCACTACTTATCCCTAACAATGTTCACACTTTTCAAAAAGGAACTTGCCAGCTTCTTCTCCTCCCTAATCGGGTACCTGACCATTGTGGTCTTCCTTGCACTCACTGGCTTGATGCTTTGGGTATTCAAGTCGGATTTTAATATCCTTGACTACGGCTATGCCGGGATGGACGGCCTGTTCATCATCGGGCCGTTCCTGTACCTGTTTCTCATTCCCGCCATCACAATGCGCATGTTTGCCGAAGAGAAGAAAAACGGCACCATGGAACTGCTCCTTACCAAGCCTTTGAGCGAGATGAAGCTTATCTGGGCCAAATTCCTTGCAGGGTTCACCTTGGTGTTCATCTCCTTATTGCCCACACTGGTATGCTACTTCAGTGTGTGGGCGCTCGGCGACCCCGTGGGGAATATCGACACCGGCAGTGTGGCAGGCTCCTATATAGGACTTCTGCTGCTGGGCGCTGCATTTGTGGCAATTGGACTATTTGCCAGTTCCATTACCAACAACCAGATTGTGGCCTTTATCCTGGCCGCACTGATGAGCGCATTCATGCACCTTGGCTTTGAAGCCATTTACCGCATGGGGTTCTTGGGCGATGCAGACCTGTTTGTGCGGTCGCTCGGAATGAGTTACCACTACGAATCAATCAGCCGCGGCGTGGTTGACAGCCGCGATGTCATCTACTTTGCCAGCGTGATAGCGGTATTTCTGATGGCCACACGCATCGTGCTGCAAAGCCGCAAGTGGCATGGCTGGCGAAACAAGAAAGACCAGCAGCGCAGCCACTGGTTAGAGCTGGCGGCAGGAGTACTCATTGTGGTATTCGTCAACGTGATAGGATACTACCTCTTTGGCCGCATCGACCTCACATCCGAGAAACGTTACACCCTCTCTAAATCCACCAAGAACCTGCTCAAAAAGATTGACGAGCCACTGCTCTACAGGGTATATCTCGAAGGCGAATTCCCGGCCGACTTCAAACGGTTGCAAAATGAGACCAAAGAGATGCTGAACCAGTTCCGCGCCTACAACAAGAACATACAGTATGAGTTTGTCAATCCCAACAATTTTGACAACCCACAGGAACGTCAGGTATTCTACCAAAAGCTGGCGCAGAAAGGCATACAACCCACACAAATACAGGTAAGCACTGGCAACGGATACACCACCCAGGTGTTGATACCGGCTGCCGACGTGATATACAAGGGCAGCGAAACATCCATCCAACTGCTACAAAGCCAGAAATATGTGGACCAATCACAACTGCTTAACAACTCCATCCAGAGCCTGGAATATGTGCTGTCCAACGCCATTCGTGCACTTGCGCGCGGGCAAAAGCCTTCGGTAGCATTCCTGCGCGGACATGGCGAGCTGGAACTCCCCAACATGTCAGACATGATTGGGTCACTATACGAGTACTACAACCTGGACACCGCAAGGATGAATGAGAACATCAACTCCCTCACAACGCGCAGCATCAACCCCAAAGACTCTTCCTCCTATGTGCTACGCAACAAATACGACCTCATCATCATTGCCAAGCCTACAAAAACCTTCAGCGACCGCGACCTCTTCATCCTTGACCAATACGTAATGTACGGTGGCAAACTGCTTTGGCTGGTAGATGCACTCGACGCCGACCTGGACAGCCTTGAAAGCGCTGGGCAAGCCGTGGCCACACGCCTCCCCCTGAATATCGACGAGATGCTTTTCACCTATGGGGTACGCGTAAACCCCGATCTGGTGATGGATATCCGTTGCCGCCCCATCCCGATGAAAGTGGGCATGGTGGGCGAACAGGCCCAGATACAGTTTCAACCGTGGATGTACTTCCCCGAGATAGTACCCCTCTCCCCTCACCCCATTGTTCGCAATCTGGACCTTATCAAGACCGACTTCATCAGCAGCATCGACCTTATCGACAACGGCATCGACAAAACCGTATTGCTTGCCACCTCTGAGTTCTCCCGCGTGAAAAACGCACCCGCCATCTACGACCTCAACGAGGCCAAGATTGAACCCGACCGCCGTCTCTTCAACCGCAACAGCATCCCCATCGCCGTACTGATGGAGGGAAACTTCAAGTCGATGTTCCGCAACCGCCTCACCCCCGACTTTGTCGACATACCCGCCATGGGCTACCGCGAAGAGGGCGACAGCACACGAATGATAGTCATCTCCGACGGCGATATCATCAAGAACCGTTTCAACTACAATGATGGCACCGGCTACCCCTTAGGCTACGACTTCTACACCGAAACCATGTATGCCAACAAGGAACTCCTGCTAAACTGCATTGACTATCTCGTCGGCGAGGAAGGCTCCATCGCCAGCCGCAGCCGCGACATCAAAATACGGAAGCTCAATGTCATGAAGGTAAAAGAGGAACGAACCAAATACCAACTTCTGAACATCCTGCTTCCCATCGGCCTGATTATCGTGGCTGGAGTTGTCATCGTCATTGTACGGCGGCAACAATACAAGGTAAAAAAGAACAAATAAGCTGAAGACCGACAACACATGAAAAAAAAGAAAAACCTTATCATTATTGCAGCAGTAGCCGTCATCGGCATCATCGCACTGCTCATAGCCCGCCAAGGGAGCAAAAACGCCACTTTCGACCAAGACTTCCATATTGAAGACATCGAGTCGGTGACCAAAATCTTCATAGCCGACAAACAGAACAACCACGTGTTGCTGCAGCGGGTTGCCGACAGCACCCACGACACCATGTGGACCGTAGACAGCCTCTACCCCGCCAGCCAGTCTATGGTCGACCTCCTGCTCGAAACCCTCCACGACATGCGCATACGCCAGCAGGTAAACAAGAATGCTGTCCCCCAAGCTGTCAAACTCCTTTCGGCCCGTGCCGTCAAAGTCGAGGTTTACCAACGCAAATACTTCATCAACTGGTTCAACGGAAAGCTGAAACTATTCCCGCACGAGAAACTGACCACCACCTACTATGTAGGCCACGAAACACAAGACATGATGGCATGCCACATGTACCGCAAAGGCGACAAGGTACCCTACATCATCCACATCCCCGGCTTTCGTGGCTTCCTCACCCCCCGCTTCGTGGCCGACCCCATGCTGTGGCGTAGCCACAACATCGTGCATTGGGACGTACACCACCTCCAAAGCGTGGAGTTGGACATCCCCGCCACTCCCGAAGAATCCTTTGCCGTGCGGCGTCAGGGCGAAGGCTTTGTCTTCGAGCTGACGCAAAGCCACACCCTTGTCAACAACTTCGACACAGCGCGTGTAGCACAAATGCTCTCAAGCTTTGCCAACCTGAACTTCGACGAATACGCTCAAAACGTGCCCAACAGCAATATGGACACCTCCTTCAACGCCGGGCCGCGCACCATACTCCGCATCACCAACACCGAAGGCGTTACCCGCGAAATAAAGACCTACCTCAAATACGCCAACCCCGACGACAGCCTTGCCATGCCCAATGAAAGCCTCTACGAGATGTTCGACCTCAACCGCCTCTATGCCATCATCGACAACAAAGACAGCGTACTCATCCAATACTTCGTATTCGACAACATCTTGCAGCCAGCTTCCTTCTTCCTCGGCAAAGACACCCCTGGCCTCAACACCATCAACCGTTAGTATGCCACCCAAACCCTCCCCTTGCCAATGAAACCCCTCATACTCATCACCAACGACGATGGCGTGCAGTCCCGCGGACTGCAACACCTGGCCAACCTGGCGCGGGAATATGGCGACGTGGTGGTAATGGCTCCCGACCGCAATGCGTCCGGCGTAAGCGCCTCCATCACATGCACCCGTCCGCTTAGGGTAAAAACCATCAGCGAGGAAGAGGGCATAAGCATCCATGCTTGCGACGGCACACCGGCCGACTGCATCAAGATGGGTGTAGAACACTTCTGTCCACACCGGCCCGACCTGGTGTTGTCCGGCATCAACTATGGCAGCAACGCCTCCATCAACGTGGTCTACAGCGGAACCATAGGAGCCGTAATCGAAGCCTGTCTCGACGGCTTCCAATCCATCGGCTTCTCGCTGCTAAACCACAATCCACAAGCCGACTTCAACGCCTGCACACCCTCCATACGCCACATCCTGCAACAGGTGCTGCTGCATCCCTTGCCCGACGGAACAGCGCTGAACGTAAACTTCCCCCGGCTCCCTGCCGACCAAATCAAAGGGATACGCCTTTGCCGGCAGGCACCCGCCGCCTGGGTCGACAGCCTCGAGAAACGGGTCGACCCCATCGGCCGCCCCTACTGGTGGATGACCGGCAAATTTGTGTGCGACAACCCGGCCGACGACACCGACGAATATGCCCTTGCCCACGGCTACGTCTCCGTGGTACCCATCCGCCCCGACTACACCGACCACACCGCACTCACCCAAATCAAACACTTCGAACTATGAAAAAACTGCTCAACCAAGACAGCATCACCGTCGGCATAATCGCCACCCTCGTTTCAGAACTGCTCTGTGCCCTCATAATATGGCTCCTACTGCTGGTTATAGGCCTCCCTGTGGCCGAACACGCCCGCTGGTTTGCAGCCGCCTTAGTGCCCCCGGCGCTCCTGCTCCGCTACTATGCCCACCAAAAAGACTACCCCCTAACCCTCAAGGCCGTCATCACCACCTTCTTCGTCACCGTAGTGCTATTCATGTGGTTCCTGCTCAAATACAAACACATCACCTTCTAACCCCGAGCCATGAAATACTACATCATAGCAGGCGAAGCCTCCGGCGACCTACACGGTGCCAACCTCATGCGGGCCATCCAGCGCCAGGACCCCGAAGCGCAATTCCGCTTTTGGGGAGGCGATGCCATGCAACAGGTGGCGGGCAAACCGGTTAAACACATACGCGAATTAGCCATCATGGGGTTCGTCGAAGTGCTTATGAACCTCCGTTCCGTCCTGGGAAACATCCAGCTCTGCAAGCAGGACATACTCCAATTCCAGCCGGACGCCATCGTCGGCATCGACTACCCCGGCTTCAACCTCAAGATAGCCAAATTCGCCCGCCAAAACGGCCTCGCCTACATCCACTACATATCCCCCCAGCTCTGGGCCTGGAAAAAATGGCGCATAAAAAGCATGCGCAGACACATCGACTGCCTATGCTACATCCTGCCATTCGAACAAGACTTCTACGCCCACAACCACTTCCCCCAAGCCGTATATGTGGGGCATCCACTGCTCGATGCCGTGGCACAATACAACGCAGCTGATAAAATACAATCAAGCCAGCCCATCATAGCCCTGTTGCCCGGCAGCCGCAAACAGGAACTGAAACGCACCCTGCAACCCATGCTCCATGTCGCACGGCAACATCCCGAATACAACTTCGTAATAGCCGGCATGACCCTACTGGGCAACAGCTTCTACGAGCCATTGATAAAGGAAATCCCCAACGTGTCAGTAGTCTACAACCAAACCTACCGGCTCCTCTCCTCAGCCTACGCGGCCCTGGTATGCTCCGGCACTGCCACCCTCGAAACCGCCCTCTTCAACGTCCCCCAGGTGGTATGCTACCGTGCCAACGCCGTCTCCGCCGCCATCGCGCGCCAAATGATAGGCAACCGCATCAAATACATCTCACTGGTCAACCTCATAGCCGACGCTCCCATAGTCGTGGAACTCATCCAACAAGACTTTACCCCCAACCGCCTGGAAACCGAATTCAACCGCATAGCATCCGACCCCCAAACCCGTCAGCGCATACTGGAAGGCTACGCCCAAGTCCACTCACTGCTGGGCAACACCGGTGCATCCGACCGCACCGCATCACAAGTCATCAAAAACGCGCACAAACCGTGAAAAAAACGCTCCCCATACTATGCTTCCTGCTACTCGCACTCAGCGCCTCCGCCGACCGCGTCAAGGTACGCCTTTTCTCCAACAATTCCATCGACCTCATCAACATCTCCTTCGACCTTGGCACCTACAACATCTACGGCAACGACACCGCACTCATTGAATCCAACATCGGCAACGACAAATCCGTAGAGCTCACCGTCCAAGGCCGCAACGTGCACGTAGCCATCAACGGCTACGACTACGGCACCCACACCTCCGTCTCCTTCCTCGCCACCGACACCGCATGCATCCTCTGCCTCAACCCGCGCAACATCAAACAGCGCACCTACGAAGGCAACCTGATCGTCAGCGTCAACAAGCGCGGACACCTGCAAATCATCAACGACGTGGAATTCGAAACCTACATAGCCGGTGTCGTACAGTCCGAAATCTATGGCACCGAACCCGACATCTTCCGCGTCCAAGCCATCATTTCACGCACCTGGGCCATGAAAAACATCAACAAGCATGCCTCCGAAGGCTACAACTTCTGCGACCAAGTGCACTGCCAAGCCTACCTCAACCGCTGCGTGCGGCCCGACATCATGCTCGGCACCATGCTCAGCAGCGGCATGACCATAGTCGACGACAACGGCCACCTCATCGAAACACCCTTCCACGCCAACAGCGGCGGACAAACAGCCAACTCCGAAGACGTATGGCGTGCCGCCGTACCCTACCTCCGCTCCGTGCCCGACACCTTCTCCTACGGCATGCGCCAAAGCGAATGGGTAAAAGTAATAAACGAAGACAAATGGCTCAACTACTTCGCCACCAAACACAAACTCAACATCCACGACGACAGCATCCGCCACCAGCTGCTCACCTTCAGCCAATCCACACGCAAAGTACGCCTGTGCAACATACCACTCACCCGCATCCGCAACGACTTCCAGCTCCGCTCCACCTTCTTCTCCGTACTCTACGACAGCGCCGCCCACCGCGTCACACTCTCCGGCCACGGCTTTGGCCACGGCGTAGGCCTCAGCCAGGAAGGCACCATACGCATGGTAGGCCTCGGCATCAGCTACGACAGCATCATACGCCACTACTACTCCGGAGCCAAAATCTTCTACGACGAAACACATCCCCACACCTACGTCGAAAACTACATAAAACACATCACCCAAATCATCGAAGAAGACAAAACCTCAGCCACCCGCACCATCTCCAAACAGGACGACTGGTTAGGACGCCTCTTCCGCCTGCGCGACCGCGAAGAACGCGAAGAAGTCTACGACCCGCGCGACGAAGAGCTGGACAACGACTGGCGCTACGACTGGTAACAAAACAACAACCCAAAAAGCAAACCCTCAAAACAACAAACAATATGATAAAAAAAATACTCCTCTTCACCACCCTCGCCACACTCATGTGCAGCGCCATGCACGCACAACAGGTAGAGTGGAAAACCATAGAGCAGGCAGCCAAAACCGACACCAAGACCAACGCCAAGCTATACTTTGTAGACTTCTACACCTCCTGGTGCGGCTGGTGCAAAAAAATGGACAAGGAAACATTCACCAACCCCGTAGTGGCCAAAATCCTCAACACCTACTACATCCCCGTCAAATTCAATGCCGAAGGCAACTCCGAGTTCACCTGGCGAAACAACAAATACACCGGTGCCGCCACCGCACCCGGCAGCCGCCGCGGCACCCACAACTTTGCCAAAGCCATACTCGGCACACAAATGGGCTTCCCCTCGTTCGGCCTCTTCAACTCCGACCAGTCCAAACTCACCATCATCCAAGGCTACCAGTCGGCCGACGACTTCACCGTCATACTCTGGTACTTCGCCTCGGGCGACCACAAACGCTACGCCTTCGAAAAATACCAGAAAATCTTCGACAAAGAAATACGCCCGGCCATGAACGCCAAACTGGGACTCTAACACATTCATTCACCAATAACCACTTATACCATGGGACTATTCAGTAAAAAAGAGAAAAAAGAAACCCTCGACCAAGGACTCAACAAAACCAAAGAAAGCTTCTTCGCCAAGCTCTCCAAAACCATACTCGGCCGCTCCACCGTCGACGACACCGTCCTCGACAACCTGGAGGAAACACTCATCACCTCCGACGTAGGCGTCGAGACAACCCTCAAAATCATCGACAAGCTGCAGGAACGCATCAAACGCGACAAATACATCAGCACCAACGAACTCAACTCCATACTCCGTGCCGAAATCGCCACCCTCCTGCGCAAACACGACGGCCAATTCCCCGACGACTTCGACAGCCCCCTGCCCCACCACCCCTACGTAATACTGGTAGTAGGTGTCAACGGCGTGGGCAAAACCACCACCATCGCCAAACTGGCCTACCAATACAAACAAGCCGGCAAAACCGTCATGCTCGGCGCAGCCGATACCTTCCGCGCCGCCGCCGTCGAACAGCTGCAACTCTGGGCCGACCGCGTAGGCGTGCCCATCGTCCAGCAAGGCATGAACGCCGACCCCGCCTCCGTCGCCTACGACACCCTCCAGTCCGCCATATCCAAAGGCACCGACGTCGTACTCATCGACACCGCCGGCCGGCTGCACAACAAAGTGGGCCTCATGAACGAACTGGGCAAAATCAAAAAAGTAATGCAAAAACTCATGCCCGACGCACCCCACGAAATACTCCTCGTCCTCGACGCCAGCACCGGCCAAAACGCCATCGAACAAGCGCGCCAGTTCACCGCCGCCACCGACGTCAACGCCCTTGCCCTCACCAAACTGGACGGCACCGCAAAAGGCGGAGTCATCATCGGCATCAGCGACCAATTCCAAATACCCGTCCGCTACATAGGCTTAGGCGAAAAAATGACCGACCTCCAGGTATTCAACGCCGACGAATTCGTCGAAAGCCTCTTCTCCCGCTAACAGCCATCCCCACCGCCGTCGCCCCACACCAAACCCAAACCCAACCGGCAACAAAACATGAAAGTAAACATCGTCACACTCGGCTGCAGCAAAAACACTGTCGACTCCGAAAACATAGCGGGCCACCTCACCCGCGCCGGCATACAAGTCCACTTCGACCGCAACCAAAACGACTGCGACACCGTCATCCTCAACACCTGCGGATTCATCGGCGACGCCAAGGAAGAATCCATCCAAACCATCCTGCAGCAAGCCGTACAAAAGAAAAACTACAACCGGCGGCACCACGCCGACGGCAAGCAACGCACACTCATAGCCGCCGGATGCCTCGTAGAACGCTACCGCGACCAACTCGCCCAAGAAATCCCCGAAGTCGACCTCTGGTATGGAGTCCACGAATGGGACAAAATAATCAACACCGTCCTCACCCTCAGCCACGCCCGCAACAGCATACAAAGCACCGACTTCACCCACCAGCGGCTCACCTCCACCCCCAAACACTACGCCTACATCAAAATAGCAGAAGGCTGCAACCGCAGCTGCTCCTACTGCGCCATACCCCTCATACGCGGCAAACACCAGTCGCGACCCATGGAAGACATCCTCACCGAAGCGCAGACACTCGTGCAAAACGGAACCAAAGAACTCATCCTCATCTCGCAGGACACCACCTACTACGGCCTCGACCGCTACGGCAGCCGCCGCCTGGGCGACCTCCTCAACCTGCTCGCCACCCAAAGCGGAGCCGACTGGATACGCCTCCACTACACCTACCCCACCTCCTTCCCCCTCGACGCCATCGAAGCCATGAAAAACCACCCCAACATCTGCAACTACATCGACATACCCCTCCAGCACATCAACAGCCGCATACTCCAATCCATGCAGCGCGGCATCGACCGCCAAGGCACACTCCAGCTGCTCGACCACTTCCGCTCCCAACTGCCCGAAGTAAGCATCCGCACCACCCTCATCGCAGGCTACCCCGGCGAGACCCAAGCCGACTTCGACGAACTCAAACAATTCGTCCGCGAGGCACGCTTCGACCGCATGGGCTGCTTTGCCTACTCGCCCGAAGAAGGCACCCCCGCCGAACACCTCGGCGACCCCGTGCCCGACGACGAGAAACAGCGCCGCGTCGACGAAATCATGGCCATCCAGCAGCAAATATCGCTCGAAAAAAACGAAGCCCGCGTAGGGCGCACCTACCGCGTCCTGATAGACCGCCGCGAAGGCGACTACTACATAGCCCGCACCGAATACGACAGCCCCGAAATCGACGACGAAGTCCTCATCCCCGCCACCCGCCACCTGGCCACCGGCACCTTCCACCGCGTCCGCATCACCCAAGCCCTCGAACACGACCTCATGGCCGAACTCGACGAACAGGCATAAACGCCCATCCCCCAATCCAACCCCGCTCCTTCAACGGCCCTTACTCGGCAGTGCAACCCCATTTTCACAATGGCGCAGAGACGAACTGTCGAAGAACTGTAGAACAACTGTGGAATAACGAACGGCGCAACAACGGCCCAGCGTCTGCCTGAGGGCCGCCCCGGCGATGGGGAGCATCCATATGCCAGGCTACTAAAATAAAGAAGTGCGCCCTTCCTTGCGGAAGGACGCACTTTTAGCGATAGCCTGAAAAGGCGCGAGGATTTAGGATTCCACGTTCTTTTCGATGGCCAGTTTGCCTCTGTAGTACCCGCACTCGGGGCATACATGGTGATACATTACCGGAGCGCCGCAATTGCTGCACGTGGTGAGCTGGGCTTTCTCCAAACTGTCGTGTGTTCTGCGCTTCGCTGTGCGAGTCTGCGAGAATCTGTGTTTTGGATGTGGCATAATTTATTATTTTTTATTTGTTTATTTATCTAACAAAGCTTTGAGTGCCGCCCAGCGAGGGTCTGTCTCGCCGTTGTCGCTGTCGTGCTCCAGCTCCCCCTCCTGTTCCCCGGCGATGTATTTCAGCATCTCCGGGTCGCACTCACCCTCGGGATGGACTTTATGCATCGGCATGCTGACCGCCACATATTCATACATCCATTGGGCCAGGTCAATCTTATACGCAGTTTCGGGCAGAATGACAACGTCCTCGTTGTCGCTGGTCTCGGTATCGCTGAATTTCACACACAGGGTGCTCTCCCCTTCAACCGGCACATCAAGCTCGCCGAGACAGCGGTCGCATGTGGATTTCACCGTTCCGTTGAACGAAAAAGTGAACATCAGCATACGCTCTTTTTTGTCCAAAACTACCCTGAAATCGACACTTCCTTCGCGTAATTCCTCGTTTTCGAACTCCTCGAAGAATGCCTTGTCCAACGTGTAATCATACTCGTACCTTCCTGGTTTCAAGCCACTAAACTGGACAACTGTATCGACTTTAGGCTTCATTTTTGCGTTCCAATTGAGTTTGCAAAGATACTACTTTTTTTTGATTTGGCATAATTATTTCTAAATATTGTTATTTTTAGGTGGATTCTATAGGTTTGTTTTGGGAGCACGTGATTCCGGCATGCCGGGTGGCGTATGCGTGATATAACCCACACTTTGGGTGCGGGGTTGTTGAGACGGGGCGATTTATAGGAGTCCACTTTAGGCTAAGCCCCCACGAGGCTTTCGTGGAATGAAGAGGAGATCGTTTGGTTAAATGGTGTGGACCGCGTCGGCATCCGCTTGGAGGTACGGATGCGGGTGTAGGCGGCTACAGGTGGAGTTTGCGTTTTATCTTGCCTGCATAGAACGAGAAGACGGGGCGCATGTCGCGACGGTTGAGCAGGTAGTAGCTGTCGGCGGCAAAGAAGTCTTTCAGCCAGCGGAAGAGGCTGATTTTTCCGGTTTGCACAAAGCTGGCATAGTCCTTAGATTCGAAGAGGGCGGTGAAGTAGTCCTTGGTGGGTTTCAGCCCTTCGACGGTGTGGCTCAGCGTGGCCTTGGCCCACTCGTAGGGGAGGTTGATGCCGCCCGTGGTGCTGGCATAGTTGGAGAGGGCATGGCGGAAGTTGATTTCGAGGAACACCAGGCTCCCGTCGGTCTTCTCGATGAATTCGATTTCAAAGTTGCCGGAGAAGCCGATGTTGCGTATCAGTTGTGTGATGCGCTGCCGCAGGTCGGGGTCGTCGTAGGTGCGATAGTAGCAGTAGCTGCCGTAGGAGGTTTTGGTGAACCTGAAGTATTGGCGCTTGAAGGGGAGGTAGACAATCGCGCCACCATCGATTGAGAATCCCTGCATGGAGAGTTCGTTTTTCTTCTCTATATACTCCTGCACCAGCAGGGTTTTGCTTATCATCTGGGTGTAGGCCTCGGCCAGCTCGTCGGCGTTGTTGTATATGCCCACGTCGCGTTTCCAGCCGCTGTCGCAGGGGTTGAGCGTCTTGGTGATGACGGGGTAGTGCAGCGATTTGGGCAGCTCGCCGCGTTGCAGCACCTCGCCGTTGGCAATGGCGAAACCGCACTCTTGGGCGGCGGCACATATTTTGTCCTTGTCCATGAAATAGGTTATGCGTCCCTTCTGCCCTGCACTGAAGAAGTAGAAGCCGTCCTTTAGTTCGTCGTAGTGCATGTCGAGGAGACTCTGGTGGTCGTCGTCGCTGGTGTAGACAAAGGGCTTGCACTGCGGGTCGGCAAAGGTTAGGAGTGTGTCCCAGCTCTCGTCGAACGAGGAGGTGGCAATCACCTGCCCCACATAGCGGCTTTTGGCAACCAGATGTATGGGATTGCCTTTCAACATGATGACTATGGGCTTGATGCCTACCTCTCCCAGACTGCGGACTATGGAAAGGGCATTCAGGTTATCGCCGCACAATACTATGTGCCGGTGTGCCAATACCTCGGGGATGGCCTTCATACTGTGGTGTTTTTAAGGTTTTATGGGTGGATGGCACTCCATTGGCTTGCATCATCCACCCATAAAACGCGGTTATTGAATTGTATGTTCTGTTGACTATTTCCGTGCTGCGAGGAGCAGTTCCATCATTTTGATGGCACTTACGCTGACGGGGGTGCCGGGGCCGAACACGGCCGCCACACCGGCGTCGAACAGGAATTGGTAGTCCTGTGGCGGGATGACACCGCCGGCCACTACCATGATGTCGTCGCGACCCAGTTTCTTGAGTTCCTCGATTACCTGCGGAAGGAGGGTTTTGTGACCTGCCGCAAGTGAGCTGGCACCAAGTATGTGGACATCGTTCTCCACGGCCTGCTTGGCAGCCTCGGCGGGAGTTTGGAAGAGGGGACCCATGTCCACGTCGAAGCCCATGTCGGCATATCCGGTGGCCACCACCTTGGCTCCGCGGTCGTGTCCATCCTGTCCCATCTTGGCCACCATGATACGGGGACGGCGGCCTTCGAGTTTTGCAAATTCGTCGGTGAGCGCCTTGGCTTTCTTGAAGTCGTCGCTCTCTTTGGTCTGACTGCTGTACACGTTGCTGATAAGGTTGATTTTGGCTTTGTAACGGCCATATACTTTCTCTAAGGCATAGCTGATTTCGCCCAGCGAGGCACGCTTGCGGGCGGCATCAATGGAGAGCTCGAGCAGGTTGCCTTCGCCGGTCTCGGCGCAGTGGGTGAGGGCGTTGAGGGCGGCCTCGACGGCTGCGCTGTCGCGCTCGGCGCGCAGTTTGTGCAGGCGTTCTATCTGTGCCTTGCGCACGGCGGTGTTGTCGATTTCGAGGGTCTCGATGGGATCCTCGTGGTCCAGACGGTATTTGTTGATGCCGACGATGGTGTCCACGTTGCTGTCGATACGGCTCTGCTTGCGAGCGCTGGCCTCTTCAATGCGCATCTTGGGCACGCCGCTCTCAATGGCTTTGGCCATGCCGCCCAGTTTTTCCACCTCCTGGATATGGGCCCAGGCGCGGTGGGCGAGTTCGTGGGTGAGGCTTTCGACATAGTAACTGCCGGCCCACGGGTCGACCACACGGCATATGTTGGTCTCTTCCTGAAGGTAGATCTGGGTGTTGCGTGCAATACGGGCGCTGAAGTCGGTGGGCAGGGCAATGGCCTCGTCGAGGGCGTTGGTGTGCAGGCTCTGCGTGTGGCCGAGGGCGGCACCCATGGCCTCGATGCAGGTGCGGGCCACGTTGTTGAAGGGGTCTTGCTCGGTGAGGCTCCAGCCGGAGGTTTGGCAGTGGGTGCGCAGGGCAAGGGACTTGGGGTTCTTGGGGTTGAACTGCTTCACTATCTTGGCCCACAGCATACGGGCGGCACGCATCTTGGCTATCTCCATAAAGTGGTTCATGCCCACGCCCCAGAAGAAGCTCAGGCGGGGTGCGAAGTCGTCCACGCTCATGCCGGCATTGATACCGGCACGCAGATACTCCAGTCCGTCGGCCAGGGTGTAGGCCAGCTCAATGTCGGCCGTGGCACCTGCCTCCTGCATGTGGTAGCCGGATATGGAGATGCTGTTGAACTTGGGCATGTGTTTTGAGGTGTACTCGAAGATGTCGGCTATAATCTTCATGGACGGCAGCGGGGGGTAGATATAGGTGTTGCGCACCATAAACTCCTTCAGGATGTCGTTCTGGATGGTGCCCTGCAGTTGTTCCTGCGGCACACCCTGCTCCTCGGCGGCAATGATGTAGAAGGCCAGAATGGGCAGCACGGCGCCGTTCATGGTCATGGACACGGACATCTTGCCGAGGTCGATCTGGTCGAACAGTATCTTCATGTCGAGGATGCTGTCCACAGCCACACCGGCCTTACCCACGTCGCCCACCACGCGTTCGTGGTCGCTGTCGTAGCCGCGGTGAGTGGCGAGGTCGAAGGCGCAGCTCAGTCCCTTCTGTCCGGCGGCGATATTGCGGCGGTAGAAGGCGTTCGACTCCTCGGCGGTGGAGAAGCCTGCATACTGGCGGATGGTCCACGGACGCATGACGTACATGGTGCTGTACGGCCCACGGAGGAACGGGGCTATGCCGGCAGCATAGTTCAGGTGTTCCATACCGGCAAGGTCTTCCTTGCCATAGACGGGCTTGACATCTATCTGTTCGGGGGTTCTCCAGCTCTTCTGGATATCATTCTCTTTCTCCCATTGCACGAAAGATTCCTTGTTTTCACTTTGTGCACGGAAGTCTACTTTAGAAAAGTCGGGTCTCATTATCAATATATTATATTATCAGTTAATCATTAACAGGAAATGCAAATATAAGCATTTTTTTTAACTTGTCAAAAAAAACGATGTCAACACTGGTCAAAAAAGCCTCATCAGTCCCTCCGGCTGAGCAGGGCGAGCAGGCGAATGAAGATGTTGATGATGTCGAGGTAGATGTCGAGTGCGCAGTCGACAGCGTTGTCGATGGTTTTGGGATACACCTGGGATTTGGCGACATCATAGCCTATGTAGGCCGAGAAAAGGACGACAAAGAGCCAGTCGAACATCGCACCCGTGTAGTGGAACAGGAAGGTGGCCACCAACTCAGCCACTATGCCCACCAGCAGGGCAATTATCAGTGTGCGTCCCAGACCAAGAAACAGCTGCGGGCGAACTACACCCAGAAGGGTCATTGTGGCGGTGACGATGCCCGTGAGCAGCAGTGCCTTGGTGACCACTGCTACCGGAAATCCCGGCAGCAAGAAGCAAAGCATCACCCCTATAGGCAACACCAGCATGTTGTAGCCCAGAAAGCTAATCCACGGGTTCTGCGACCGGGCACTGATAAACACACCCCCCAAAGCCAGCACAAAGTAGCCTACAAAGAGCCACACGGGGCCAATGCTGGAGAAGAGCCGCATTATGGGCATGGCCAAATACTCAACCATGGCGGCGTTGACCAGGAAACCCCACACCAGGGTAAGGAGCATCACCACATTATAGGTACGGGCGCTCACTTGGTCGCCCAAGCCGGAATTGAGGCGTTCCTCCTTTCGGCTGTCAAATATTGAAAGTGTTCCACTTTGTTGCATATTCTTTTTATTTTTAAAGGTTAATCCTCCAAGGATGACTTCTCGCTCAACTCTTGCGACAGGGTTTGATATTTGTCGGCCAAGTCATCCTTGCCCATGTCGCGGTAGACCATGGCCAGGTAGCTGGCCGCAGTGAAGTCCTCCTCGTCTTCCTCCAATGCCTTAAGATAGCATTGCTCCGCCTCCTCATAGCGATGCATATTGGCCAGGGCTATGCCCCGCTGGCACTGCACCCCGTAATAATCAGGCATCAGTTCCAACACCTTGTCAAAGGCCGTCAGGGCATTGCCGAACATTGTCATAGTTTCAGAAGCTTCAACCGTAAAAGTATCCGGCATTTCCTCGGCTTCGGGGTTCGCCTCCAGATATTCCAGGTGTGCTTTTTGCGCGGCCATATCCAGATATTGAAGCCCCGTTTGGTTGTGGGCAAGCCCCAACTCGAACCATAATTCCGCATCGCCGGGCGTGCGTTCCAACTCTCTGCCAAGGCGTTGCACATCAGCGTTGCCCAGCTGGCACAATTGCTCCATGCGCTCCTTGAGCACCGAGATCATTGTAGGTCTGTCTATCATATCCATAAGAAATAATTTTTGCAAAGATACAAAAAAAAGTAGACACTTCAACAATCCTGCATAAAACCTTTCACGTCGCCAAAGTCCATGTCGTCCACCAGCACGCGACCCTTGGTCACATGCCCCAGGAAACAGCAGTTGATGCGTGCCTCGTCCATCTTGAGCAGAAAGAAGTCATCCTGGCGTTCGGGCAGCGACACTACAAAGCGCCCTGCCTCCTCGCCAAAGAGAAAGGCGTCGAGCCTGATTTCGCGGCAGGTGAGTATGTCGAACCCCACCTTGCCCCCGCAGCCCTGCACCAGTGCCGCAAACAGCCCCCCCTGCCCTATGGGGCGCAGCGAGGTGATGACGTCGCCGTCGAACAGGCTGCCCAATATCAGCTCGAGGTACTCTATGTCCTCCTCCACGGTGGTCATCTTCACCGGGTCAGCCACGATGTGGAGACAACGGCGGGCATACTCCGAGTCGAGAAACTGCGTGCTCACGTTGCCCACCATGTAGAGCAGCTCACTGCGGGCAAACGGGGGCTGCCCAGCCGCCCTTGGGAGCGAGGGCAGCGCACTCTGCACCACCTCGTGGGCAAGGGCAATGCAGTCCTTGACGCGGGGCTCGCGGATGTCCTTGTGCGTGGTGTCGGAGCCGGTGTAGAGGTACTCGTGCTTCTCCACCACATGGTGCTGTCCCTTCAGCCAGCCATAGAGGCTCTGCTGGCGTCCGTTGGCCTCCCACATAGCCAGCAGGGTGCTCAGCTCCTGCACCGTGGGCATGCGGCCAATGATGCCCATCACCTCCTCGAAGGCGGGACGGCTGATGCCCATGGCCTCCATGATTTCGGGCGAGACCAGCTCCTCATCATGCATGTTTTCCTCACTCATTCCTTTATGCTTGTCTTATCTTTGGCACATAACGCATGCTGCACTTTTTTATTGCCCCAGGCAACAAAAGCCTGTTATTGTAGATTCTACCTCGAAGTGCAACACTGTTGTGCAAAGATAGCAAGAATTTTTGTTTTGGCGAAGAAAAGTCCAGAAGTTTTCTTGGCCGGAGGTTGATACCCGTTGTGGCGGATTTGCAATCCGCCACAACAGGAGGGCTCACTAGCAGCCGAGGAAGTAGCCCACCACCTCCTGTCAACAAGGCGCCAGTCCGGCCTTCCGCCCTCTTCCCTCCCTTCCTTAGTTTATATTTATTCGATTGTTCTTCTCTACTTGTTCTATGCGAGCTGCACCAACTGTCGAACACATATGGGGGAAGTACGGCAGAAGGAGCGGTGTTGAATCCCGCGACCATCGCACCATGCCGGGGATTAGGCCCCTGCGGGGGAGATGGAGGCGCATGGGCAATGCCAAGCCGTTGTGGGTCAGGTAGGCGACAGCCTCGAAGATGTTTCTGGCGTTCGGTTATAGAACATCTGTCAGCGATAGAATCTGATGGGGTTCACCAACTCGAACATTTCTTGCACGATTTGCTCCGGCGAGAGCCCCTGCATGGTATAGTACATCCTAAATTCCAGTTACAAGTGCAACACTGAGTAGAAAAAAAGAGTACCAGAATTTGGTACTCTCAGGTAAAATGACTACTTTTGTGTTGTCAAATGAAAAAATATAATCACATTACCAAAGAGC